>Ga0182018_10000221_pt1 | contig 74750 bp, 69 predicted proteins | sample 812P2MmetaG_FD_120490 | JGI IMG/M metagenome (GOLD analysis project Ga0182018, IMG submission 120490) | Permafrost microbial communities from Stordalen Mire, Sweden - 812P2M metaG | ecosystem: Environmental > Terrestrial > Soil > Wetlands > Permafrost | place: Sweden: Stordalen | collected... | reverse complement strand
CCGGGCGGCAGATCGACCTGCGTCAGGTCGCCGGTGATGACCATGTGGGAGCCCTCGCCCATCCGGGTGAGGAACATCTTCATCTGCACGGCGGTGGTATTCTGCGCCTCGTCCAGGATCGCGAAGCAGTGCGCCAGGGTGCGGCCGCGCATGAAAGCCAGAGGCGCGACCTCGATTTCGCCGTTGGCGATGCGGCGGATGACCTGATCGGCCGGCATCATGTCGTGCAGCGCGTCGTACAGAGGCCGCAGATACGGATCGACCTTCTCCTTCATGTCGCCGGGCAGGAAGCCCAGCCGTTCGCCCGCCTCGACGGCCGGCCGAGACAGCACGATCCGATCCACCCGCCCCGTCTGCAGCATCGCCACCGCCTGGGCCACCGCCAGATAGGTCTTGCCGGTGCCGGCGGGACCGACGCCGAACACCATTTCGTGCGACGACAAAGCCTCCATATACGCCACCTGCCCGGCGCTGCGAGCACTGACCGCGCCCTTGCGGGTGCGGATGGCCGGCAGGTCGGACAGCGGCAGCCGCGGGTCGTTTTCCAGTTCGACCATGCGGATTGCTGTTTCAACATCGGGGCGCCCGACGCTCTCGCCCCGCTCCAGGCGGCGCCAAAGCCCTTGCAGAGCGTTCTGCGCCGCGTCCACCCGCGACGCGTCCCCGGCGATCGAGACCCGGTTGCCCCGGCAGGACAGCCGGACTCCCAGCGCCTGCTCTATTCGCACCAAATGCCGGTCGTGATCTCCAAGCAACAAAGGCAAAAGCATGTTGTCGTTGAACTGAACGGTGATGGCCTTGCCGCCGTTGGACGGGTTGGCTGGTGCGAGCGAACCGGCGATTTGGGTCAAGCGCTGAGTCTCTCCTGGATGAGGGTTCCTGACAACGAGTTTGGATGAGCGTCACGGATTCGCACCGGCCATTCACCGCCGATGAGACCTGGCGCACCAAGGACGTGAACGGGTTGAAGATATCGTGAACGTCCAACGATCTGCCCGGGATGGCGTCCCGGGCCGGTGAACAGAATATCCATCGTGGTGCCGACGCAGGCGGCGTTGAACCGCGATTGTTGCTCCCGCAACAGGGCCTGTAGCGCCTGCAGCCGCCGGTCTTTCTCCGCCTCCGGCACCTGGCCGGGCGCACCGGAAGCCGGCGTTCCGGGCCGCGGGGAATATTTGAAGCTGTATGCCTGAGCGAACCCGACCGAACGCACCAACGCCATCGTCGCCTCAAAATCCGAATCCGTTTCGCCCGGATGGCCGACGATGAAATCAGACGACAACGCCAGATCGGGCCGCGCGGCGCGCAGCCGATCGGTCAGCCGGCGATAGTCGTCCGCCGTGTGCTTCCGGTTCATCGCCGCCAGAATGCGATCGGAACCCGACTGCACCGGCAGATGCAGGAACGGCATCAGCACCGGCAGATCGCGATGCGCTTCGATCAACGCATCATCCATATCGCGGGGATGCGATGTCGCGTAACGAAGCCGCGCCAGCCCAGGCAGGGACGCCATTGCTCGCAGCAACCTGCCGAGGCCCCAGGTGCCGCCCTCCAGCGCCGCGCCATGCCAGGCATTTACGTTCTGACCCAGCAACGTGATTTCGCGGGAGCCCTGCGCGATAAGACGCCTTGCCTCGGCCAGAATGGTGGAGGCAGACCGGCTTTGCTCGGCGCCGCGGGTGTATGGCACGACGCAAAAGCTGCAGAATTTGTCGCAGCCTTCCTGCACCGTCAGGAACGCGGTCACGCCCTGAGGCGCGGATTGTTCCGGCAGGTAATCGAACTTATCCTCGGCCGGAAAGTCCGTTTCGATCACCGCTCCACCAGCCCGAGCCGCCTGGGCCACCATCTCCGGCAGCCGGTGGTAGGTCTGCGGGCCGAGCACGATGTCCACATACGGCGCGCGCGCGAGGATCTCCTTGCCCTCGGCCTGCGCCACGCAACCGGCGACCGCCAGAATCATGCGGCCGTCTGTCGCCTCCTTCAGCCGGCGCAGACGGCCCAGTTCGGAGAACACTTTCTCGGCCGCCTTGTCGCGGATGTGGCAGGTATTGAGGATCACCATATCGGCGCCCTCGGGCGAATCCGCCGGAGCGTAGCCAAGCGGCGCCAGCACGTCCGCCATCCGGCCGCTGTCGTACACGTTCATCTGGCAACCCCACGTAATGACGTGCAGTCGCTTGCGCACTTGCTGGGGAGAAATCGCGCGTTCCGTGCCGGTCATTGACCAAACTCCGCCGAACCCAACCGGATCGACCCGGCCGGAAAGGCGGGAGACATCGTCGGGGTGAGCCCCTTGGTCAAGCGGGTGGGTGCAATATGAACTCCGGACGGCATTTGGATTGTGCCAGGAACAGTGGCTCGGTTGTCAATGGGGTTTTCGTTTACCGCGTCTTAAGGCGTGGACATTAGCTTTGCCCCCGTTGGGCGGCGGCCTCGCCGGCCACGACGGGAGGTCGAGGCGTGAACCTGCTCAACCGGCTCAGAATCAAAGCCAAGTTATTGCTGCTCGTCGGCTTGTCGACGGTATCCCTGTTCTCCGCCACCATGGTCGCCGCATCGTTTCTGCACGAGAAAATGCTGAGCGATCGGGTCGATAAGTTGCGTTCGATCGTCGAAACCGCATCGGGCCTCGCGAAGTCGCTGGAGGACGCGGCGGTGGCAGGCCGGATTACCCGCGATGAAGCGATCGCCCGATTCCGCGAAAACGTCCACGCCATGTGGTACGACAACCATGGCGACTATTTGTTGGCGGCGACGATGGACGGGATCTTCATCGTCAACGCGGGCGCGCCGAAAATCGAAGGCTCGCGCGGCACCAAGGACAAAGACGGGAACATGATCGTCGACATGTTCCTGAGCGCGGTAAAATCGTCCGACGAAGGCTTCGTCCGCTACCTCTACCCGAAGCCCGGGCAGACCGAGCTGCAACCCAAACTGGCTTACGCCACGCGCTTCAAGCCGTGGAACGCCTTCATCGCCACGGGCGTGTACATCGACGACATCGAGGCGGATTACCACGCGCTGCTCTGGAAACTGGGGTTGCTCGACCTGGGCATCCTGGCGGTGGTGGGCGCGATCGCGCTGGTGATCAGCCGCGATATCGCCGGCGGCCTCGGCGCTCTCGACCGGCAGATGACGGGGTTGGCGCACGGCGATCTCGCCGTCAACGTCACGGAAACCGGGCGCGCCGATGAGGTCGGCGACATGGCGAAGGCCGTGCTGGTGTTCAAGGACAATGCGCTCGCGATTCAACAGCACAAGCTGGAGGAAGAGGAGTACAAACGCGAGGCCGAGGCGCGCAAGCGGCGGGCGCTGGCCGAGGTCGCGGATCGCTTTGAGCAAAGCGTGAAGAGTATCGTGGATTCCTTGTCCCAGGCGGCCGCGGCGGTGCAGGGGTCGGCGCGATCGATGTCAACAACCGCCGACAACACAAGGGAACGAGCGCGCGCCGTCGCCTCCGGCGCCTCGCAGGCGACCGCGAACGTGCAGACCGTCGCCAGCGCGTCCGTGCAGCTTTCCGCGTCGATCGACGAAATCGCGCGGCAGGTGGCCAAGGCGTCGGCGATCGCCGGCGAAGCCGCGACGGAAGGCGACCGCACCAACGACGACGTCGCCCGCCTCGCGGAGTCGGCGCAAAGGATCGGCGAAGTGGTCGCGTTGATTCACGACATCGCGTCGCGCACCAATCTACTCGCCTTGAATGCGACCATCGAGGCGGCGCGGGCGGGCGAAGCGGGTCGCGGCTTCGCGGTGGTCGCCTCCGAGGTCAAGTCGCTCGCGGGACAAACCGCCAAAGCGACCGACGAAATCTCCACGCAGATCGGCGCCATTCAGAAGGAGGTCGCCGCCGCCGTCGAGGCGATCAGGCGGATCTCCCGGATCGTGATGGAGGTCAGCGAGATCTCGACCTCGATCGCTTCGGCGGTCGACGAACAGACCGCGGCGACACAGGAGATCAGCCGCAACGTCCAGCAGGCGGCGAGTGGCACAGATGAAGTGTCCAGCAACATCGCCGGCGTGACGGACGCCGTCGACCAGACTGACAACGCCGCGCGGGAGGTTCTTCAGGCCGCCGATGCTCTCGCCAGTCAGGCCGCGTCGATGCGCGGAGAAGTGGACCAGTTTCTGGCCACGATCCGGGCCGCGTAAGACGAATTTACTCTTTATTCAACTCTCGGTCGTATTGCATTCAAAGACACAATCGAAAGAGGTGACCCGTGCCCGACACCTGCATCGCCACCAGCGGCGCGGCCGCCACCGACGTCTTCGATCTGCGCCGTTGGATCGATCAGGCGCGAACGATGGACCAGCTTAAGGACGTCCACGACGCGGAGGTCAAATTCGAGATTGGCGCGATCACCGATCTGAACGCCAAACGTGGCGGTCCCGCTCTGCTGTTCGACAAATGCCCGGGATACCGGGAGGGATTCCGGTTGTTGACCGGAACGATGTTGAACGCGACGACACTGGGCCTGACGATGGGCTTCAGCGGCACGCAGGACAATCTCGGTGTGGTCGATAAGGTCGCCGATTACCTGCATTCGGTCGAGTCGAGGGCCAAGGACTTCCCGGTGGAAGAGGTCGTCACGGGTCCGGTCATGGACAACGTGGTGACCGGCGACGCGGTTGACCTTGGCGTGTTTCCGACACCGATCTGGCACGAACTGGACGGTGGTCCGTTCATCGGCACCGGCGTGTGGCAAATCCACCAGGACCCGGAAACCGGTTGGACCAATGTCGGCACCTACCGCAACCAACTTCTCGGGCGGGACGTCATCGGCAACTACATTTCCCCCGGTCACCACGGCAATATCATCCGGCAGAAGTACTGGGCCATGGGGAAGCCTTGCCCGGTGGTGGTGTGCTTCGGCGCGCACCCGCTATTTTTGCTGATGGGCTCGTCCGACGTCCCGGCCGGGGTCGACGAGCTAACCTGGGTTGGCGCGGTCGCCGGACGGCGCGTGCCCGTCATCAAAGGGCCGGTCACCGGCCTGCCGATCCCCGCCGATGCCGAGATCGTCATCGAGGGCTTCGCCTATCCTGATGACTCGATGATCGAGGGGCCCCTGGGCGAGTTCACCGGTTATTACGCCGGCGGCCAAAAATCCGAGCCGGTGATCCGGGTGAAGGCGCTGTACTACCGCGATCAGCCGATCCTGATTGGCTCGCCGCCATGCCGGCCGCCAAACGATTTCTCTTATCAGTTCAGCGTCATGCGCTCGGCGGCGATCAAAGAAACGTTGCGCAAGGCGGGCGTACCGGCGGTCAAGGGCGTTTGGGTTTCCGAAGCCGGCGGCGGACGCATGTGGATCGTAACGAGCATCGCGCAGAAATATGCTGGTCATGCAGGCCAGGCGGCGGCGATCGCGTGCAACTGCCAGGCCGGCGGCCTGATGGCGCGCTACTCCGTCGTGGTCGACGAGGACATCGATCCATCCAACAACGACGATGTGATCTGGGCTTTAAGCACGCGCTCGGATCCCGAGCAGGACATCGACATCCTGCGGCATGCCTGGAGCAATCCGCTCGATCCGATGCTCACGGCCGACGACAAGGCAGGCAGGCGATTGTGGAACAGCCGGGCGCTGATCAACGCCTGCAAACCGTTCGACCGGCTGGCCAGTTTCGCCCCGGTCGCCGAGGCATCGCCCGAATTGACCAGGGCGACCAAGGAAAAATGGGCGTGGCTTTTCCGGTGACGGCTTCTGTCTCGCGAAACCGCGCGGTTGGCTAGGCGGATTCCATGACGGCATCGACGGCGTGATCTGAACGGAGACTTCCATGTCAGACAATGCGATTTCGACTCCGGCGGCCTCGCGGTTCAAATGGAACATCGACAGGAACCTGGCCTGGCTGGCGTTCGCGGCGGCGGTGGGACTTGGGCTGTGGTTCATGCCGGTGATGAGTGGCCTCACGGTGACCGGTCAGCACGCGCTCGCGGTCGTGCTGTTTACCGTGCTGCTGTGGATCAGCGGGGCGACGCCCACCGGGGTCGCCGCGTTGCTGATGATGTCGATCGTGCTGTGCTTCATGCCCGAGGTGAAGCCGGCGACGTTCCTGGGTTTTTGGACCCAGGATACAATGTGGTTCATCCTGGTTTGTTTCATGTTCTCCGCCATCCTGGAGACCAGCGGCCTTGGTAAGCGGCTGACGGTTTACGTGTTTTCAATCCGGAGCCTGATCCTGGTGGATCTCGCTCTGCTTGGGTTGAACACGTTGTTTTCCGCGCTCGGGATGAATGCGTCGTTTCCCAAACTGGCGCTGTTGTTTCCGCTGGTGACGTCGATCGCGCTGATATCGGGCATGGCGAAAGACGATCCTTACGTGCGCCATTTGGCGATCATGATCAACGTTCTCGCCAATACCACCGGAACGCTGGTGTATTCCGGATTCGTCATGAATCCGGCACTCGGGCCACTTGGCGGCTTCTCGGTCAACTACTCAACGTGGTTGCAATGGTTCTTCGTGCCCGCGCTGGCCTACACGCTGATTTCGTTCGCCGCGATTTACCTGCTTTTTCTGCCACCCAAAGGCGCGCATTTCGATTCGAACGCGGCGCGCGACGAGCTGAAGCGGCTCGGTCCGGTTTCCGGGGCCGAGAAGAAAGCCATCTTCTGGCTGACGGTCGCGGTCACGATGTGGGCCACGGGCGGTATCACCGGGCTACCAACGGGCTTCGCCGCGGTGTTGGTCGCGTCGTTCATCCTGCTGCCTCGCATCGGAATGCTGACCTTCAAAGAGTATGTCCAGAAGACCGATTGGAATGCCGTGTTCATGCTGATGGGCGTGTTGGCGATCGGCACGCTCGGCTCGACGGGATTCGCGAAGTGGATCTGGGGTCACATCCTACCGGAGCATATGCCGGGTAGCCCGATGGTCGCTCTGACGATCATTTCGTTTCTGGTCGAAATCCTACACATCCCGTTGGGCAGCACGGCGACGTCACAGGCACTCGCGGTTCCGTCGCTGGCCGAATATGCCTCGACCTTCGGTGCGTCGAACGTGCTCGTCAGCTTCGTCACCTATATGTCGATCGTCGGTCAGCAATTCTTCCCTTATCAGAACGCGGCACTGGTGGTCGGTCTCGGCTACGGCCTCTGGAAGCCGATCGACATCCTGAAGTTCGGCGGTGTGATGTTCTTCGTGACGCCGCTGACCATGGGCGTGCTGCTGTGGCCGTGGTGGGTCTACATGGGATGGATCCATTAATGCCGACGGCCGGAAATTGCCGCGTCAACATGCCACTTCCCTTTAACGTCATCCCCCCGGCTTGTCCGGGGGACCCGCCGTCGCACTGTGCCTGTGCGGATGGCCCGGACAAGCCTGGCCATGACGGTGAAAGGTGGATGCCTCGCCGATTGTTTATTGTTGGGCGTCGCCTAAGCAGGCGGACCGCACCGTTTCGCGGTCAAATCAGTCAACCTCGAAGGACCAAGGGTGATGCGGATCATCGTGGGAATAACCGGCGCGAGCGGCATCATTCTGGGCGTCGAATTGCTGCGCGTGCTGGCACGCCATCCGGGCTGCGAAACGCATTTGGTGATGACCGATGCGGCCCAGAGAACGCTCGCCTATGAAACAGACCTGGACCCCGGTCAGGTCACGCCCTTAGCCGATTACCATCATCCCATCCACGACATGGCCGCGTCGATTTCAAGCGGTTCGTACCATACCGAGGGCATGATCATCATCCCGTGCAGCATGAAGACACTCGCTGGCATAGTTACCGGATACACCGACAACCTCTTGCTGCGCGCCGCCGATGTTTGTCTCAAGGAGCGGCGTCGCGTGGTGCTCGTGCCGCGCGAACTGCCGCTGAGCACGGTTCATCTCAGAAACATGGTTCAGGCGGCAAACGACGGCTGCGTCATCATGCCGCCCATGCTGACTTTCTATAACCGGCCTGACACCATCCAACACATGATCAATCACCTGGTGGGCAAGATCCTGATGACATTCGGCATCGAGTCCGGCGATTTCGTCCCGTGGACCGGGCACGAGAAATCGCATGCCGCGGAATGAAGCGGCGGCGCCCCCACGGCGAATTCATGAGCGTTCCGGCGCGGGCCGCCACTGCGTCGAGGCAACCGCGCTGCTCTGCGGGGGCGACGTCGTTGTCACCCTGCAAGGCGGCACTCGTCATCACATCGGTGCGACGGCGATGGCGGTGCCGCGGCCAAGCCTCGCCGACCCGTCACGGACTTCATCCAGCGCCTCGGTGCTGTGTGTCGTGGGGCATAAGGAGGACGAACTCGCCCGCGACGTGGCACTGCGTCTCTCCGCCGCGCTGGCCCGCACGGTCACCGTCGTCGCCGGGCTACACGTCGATGCCGCCGCCAGTGGCGACATCAGGATCCTGCTGGAGAATTGCGACCACGTCGTGGAGCGGTTGACCGCCAGCTTGCTTCAGAGTCCGGAAGTGGCTGGCGAACAGGCGGCGGGTCAGGCGTAAGCCGGCTCCTGCTCCGTCAGACCGATCGGTCCCGCCTGCTCGACCGAAAGCGGCCGCGCGGGGCGATTCTGTCGCAGCATCGAAGCACCATCCGCGACCGTGCGCCACACCGCCTGCGAGAGGCTCTTGCGGTCCGAAAACGTCGCCGGGTCGAGCGGCGCGTGCAGCAGCACGGTGACCCGCATGTCCAGGTGCTGGGTCATCCGCCAAAAGTGCGAGGCGATGTCCATGTCGCCATACCAGGCGAAGACGGGCCGGCTGGATCGGCCGGCCGGCAGACCATTGAGGCGATCGTAGACCACCGACACGGGTTGGATCAGCGGCCTCTGGGAAGGATTGGCGACGCCCTTGCCCGCCGCGAGGGCGAAAAACGACGACCGGAACGGCAGCACGCGAGAGCCGTCGGAACTGGTGCCCTCGGGAAACAGGATCAGATTGTCGCCGCGCGCCAACACGGCTTGCATCGCGTCCCGCTCGCGCGCCGTGGAGCCGCGCTGGCGGCTGACAAAAACGGTACGGCCGAGGCGGGCGATGGTGCGAACGACGGGCCAGCCCTCGATGTCGTCCTTGGCGACGAACGGACCCGGCAACACGCCACCGACCACCGGAATGTCGATCCAGGAGGAATGGTTCGAGACAAATATAATAGGCCGGCTGGAATGCTTCGACGCAAGTTCGCCGACGACCCGCACATCCAGACCGAGTGTGCGCGCGAACAAGCCCCAGAACAGGCGCGGAAACACGACCTTGGCGCGGCCCGGCAGTGCCAGGCAAATCGCCTGGATCACCATACTGGGCAAGGTCAAAGCGAGTATCGTGACGCCCCGGCGAGCCGCCCGGAAACGGCGGGCAAGCAGCCAGCCATCCCGGCCGGCGGGTAGCGCCAGAAAGAAGCCCGGTTCCGCCGCCGGTTCGAACGCCATTTTGCGCCGGCGCAGCAACGGGCCGGCGCTGTATTGGGACTCCTTGGGTTCCATCGCGGGCATCTGGCTCAGATACAGGGCGCCTCAGAGAGCGACAATGTCAGGTTGATGACCGTTCCGAGAAGAAAACGTGGCGGATCTGAGGTCAGTCAAACCCGCCCCGGAAAGTATGCAAGCAGGACATCGATCAGTGCGCCGGATAGGTGACGAAGCACTTGTCCGACATGAAGATGTGCGTCTCGGCGTAATCATGCACCACCGGCTTCCGATCCAGCGCTTCCATCGCGCCCATCAGCGCCATCCAGTTGAGCATTTCGTGCTGACCCGCCGCTTCCATTTGCTCGCGCGTCCGGCCGCGCCAATAACCGTGATCGGTGCGGGACAAAGCATCGAACATCGCCCGGTCCGCCTCATGGTCCGGCCAAAGGTAGCCATTGGTCGGCGACAGGAAGCAATGCGACCAACTCGACGACGCGATGATCGCGACTCGATAAGGCGATTCCGCGAGAACCTCGGCGACCGCGCGGCCGACTTCCATGCAGCGCCAGGGTTGCGGACCGGGCGGGTCGGGCGCGTCGGATTGCGGCGGCAAGAACAGCGCCGCCATGCCGCCTTTGGCGTGGATCAGGTTGCTGCCGTAACAGTTCACCGCGAACGGGAGCACTGGATACGGGAAGCCTTTGCGGTCCCAGTCCAGATACAACAGCGTGTTGGTGAACGCGTGCGCCAGGCCTGCTTCATGCAACGGCTTGTACGCGTACGACATGTCGATACCGCGATCGATCAACGCGCGCGCGAGGAACTTGGCGACGTCGCGCTGGCCGTGCAGCTTCATCTCCCACTCGGCGGGTTCGTCCCAGCGGTTGGCGCGTCCACCGGCCCAGGGCTGCAACGAAAAATCCTGATCGAGGCCCATGACGCAGAACGCCGGGATGATGTCCTCGCGGAAGTTCTCGTACTGATCGTCGCCAAAGATCAGCACGAAGTCCGGGTTGAACGCATCGAGTGAGGCTCGTACGGCGCGAAATCCGTCCGCCATGCGCGCGCCATAACGACGGCCGGCGGCGACGCCTCGGTCATTGCCCAGTTCGGCGAGCAACGGATCGGGCCAGTTGGTGCGATCCTTCGCGGTCTCGGGCACGTTGGGCGCGGTCAGCAAATGGTGGAAGCCGCCTGCCAGTCGCTCGTCCGGCAGCAACAGTCCGGGATAGTGCGTGCAGCCAAGGCCGAGGATTTCGCCCATTGTTGCCTCCATGGTTTGTTTGCCGCCGCGCATCGATGCCGCGACGGTTTCGGCCGCGAGCAAAGCAGACAAGCGCGGGCTGTGTCAAAGTAATGCCACAAGTGGATGGCCATCGCGGATGCGCCGCCGGTGTCAGCCGACTTTCTTGCCCATCAGCCGGGACAACAGATTGTCGAGCGCGGCGGCCATCCGCTCCAACGGCTCGGCTTCACTCCCGTCCCATCGCGGCAGATGCCCGTCCACGAACATGCGCGCGAGGCCATAGGCCATGGCACGCATCTCCAGCATCGCCTCGTCAATTTCCGCGCCCTTCTTGCTCTCGTGCCGCAGGGCCTGTCGCAAGGTTTCCCGCGACAGAGTCTGGATCGCCACGTTGTCCTGTTGGATCGGCTCGGAGTACTCGATCAGCCGCCGGTCGGACACGACCTTGAACTGGGCCGGGTTATCCACCACCCAACACAAATACGCGCGCGCCAGGGCTCGCAAACGCCTGGGGGCTTTGCTGTCCGGGATTTCGGCGACGGCTGCCTCGATGCGCTGGCGAAGCCGGTGTGTGGCGTCCTCGGCCACCGCGGTCATCAGCGCCTGGCGGGTTGGGAAATGATGAAACGGCGCGCCCGAGGACACACCGGCCCGGCGAGCGACTTCGCGGACGCTGACGGCTTCGGGGCCCAGTTCGGCGACCATTTGCGCGGTGGCGCGGAGCATCGCCGCGCGCAGGTCGCCGTGATGGTAGCGCGTTCGGGTGGCGAGTTGGGAGGTCATGACCGGCGGCATAGCACGATTCCCGATCGCATATAAGCGTCGATTAAATAGAGTTGACTCCTCCGTCGGTGATATCTAAGCGTCGCTTAGGTACTTCGAGTTGGCTGAGGTGAAGCGGACAGCACCGCGTGCAAGCTTTGTCTGGAACCCTGTTCATGAAACTCATATCCACCGTTTTGCTTCTCACCGGCATGACGTCGTGTGCCGTCTGTGGCGAAGACCCAGGTGCCGCATCGTGTCTGATCGGCCACTGGCTCGCCGCGGCCCGCGGCGAGGCCTCGCCCGCGACGTTCGCCGGCCTCGACTGGCTCAATGCGACATTTGAGTGACGTCGGCGATCAAGGGGTCACCAGACGATTTGTTCAAAACTGCTCGTTAAGGCGACACTCAACAATAAACGCGTCAGTGAGACGGTCCCCCAGTCGTCATCCCCGGGCTCGACCCGGGGATCAATCGCGGCACGGTGCTTAAACTGATCCCCCGGTCGAGCCCGGGGATGACGGGAAAAGGTTGTACCTCTCAACTCGTTTATTGGTGAGCACCGTCTAAGTGTAGCGGCGCGCAATGATGACCGGTCAGCACGACCGAGAGCTGACCGCCGCCTCGACAACGACTTCGGTGAACCGCTTCAGCGAAAACGGGTACTGGTGGCAAGGCGATAACGACTGCTACGAATGCCGCCGCGGCTAAGCCGGTGACCCTGTTGCTACCGAGTTGCGGCATCCTGGAAACAGCCATGAGGACATAGTCTATGTGGAAGCCATTTTGGAGGAAGTGGACGGTCGATAGGCCGGCGGCTCTTGGTGACTGGCTTTGGGAGATTCTTGTCGTTGAGTTGGCCGCTCTTCTGGACCGGTTGACGTGGCGGCAAGTTATCGCGTTCGTCCCGGTTCTAATTCTGCTCCTGGCCTATGCGCACAACATACCACTTCCTCCGGAAGGTCTGCTCGTAAGCGATCTGTTGGCCTATATTGATATTTACTCAATGATTTTGCTGGTTGGCCTTTTGGGACGGGCGGCGACGATTTTATATGTCGTCTGGCAGGCCGCCAGGCATGTAATCAGGCTCGGTGGTTACGCGTACATGGTATTGCGCCTCCCGGGTTCCCGTCACCGGCGAATGAGTGGTCCGAGGAACAGGCCGCGGTGGATCGTCCGAGCGAAAAACGAAGACGACGGGCCTATATCACTTCATGGAATTGCCTGGGCCTGGCAATCTGCCGGACTGAGATTTTCGGCTGAGTATGGAAAAGCGGTGCGATCGCCGTCGGGTCTGTTCCTTGCGGCGATTTTACGCTGTCAGGCGCAATCGCGGCCGATATCAGGCACGTTCCCGAAGCGACTTCACGAACGAACGTTTGCGCATGGATCGTGGGCCCTTGGATTTCCGCCATTTTTCGCCTTCAGAACCCTCTTTCAAAATCCCGCCAAAAGGCAATGGCGCTCTGCATGGCCCGTTAGTGTACAGTTTTGAACAAATCGTCTGGTGACCCCATCAACGCCTGTTGAGATGCTCCAACAGCGCGACCGCGCCAGGCAAGGCGTGGCGCCGTTCTCGCAACAGCTTCTCGCCTCCGACAGCGTAGACGGCCACGGCGGCCAGCAGCTCCCGCAGCCGGCCCGGAGCGCTGGCATCGAACGGCAAGACACAGCCTCCGGTTCGTTTCGCGAGGTCCCAGAACACTTCCGCGTCGCGCCGCGCTGAGGCATCGGCGGTGTCGTGCAGCACGATCAGCTTCGTGCCTTTGGCGCCGAGGGCGTCGGCGAGGTGGCGCCCATGCGAAAGACTCTCCTCGAACACATCGCCGATGTAGACGATGACCCGCACGGACGGCTGCTTCAAACTGGCGGAAAGAATCGGCAGCAGGCGGGTCAGTCCCGCCTCACACGAAATCCCGGCGGCGCGGTCGCGCAAAGTGGCGGCGTCGTTGGTAAACGCGGTGAATGTGTGCACGCGGGAGCCACCATGGACCGCGAGGGCGACGTCCAGCTCGCCTGGCAACGCTTTGACCAAGGCATCGGTGACCTGCCGGGCGGCGGCCCAGGCCGGTTCGCGGGAAGCGGTGGCATCGACGGCGAAAACGAGACGCGGGCGAGGAGGTACGCCGGATTCGGCGGGCGGTTCGGCATGCCCGATCGCGGCGGGAAGCGCGGCGGCCGCTGACGCGACGGCGGTGGCGACTTTGGTCAGAACGCGAGCCAGCAGGCCGGGCGGTTGGGTGGCCGGCGCCGGTGGCGGGGCGTCATCCTGGACGAGTACGAAGTTCGGCTTGTCGGGCATGGCCGTCTCTGGTGCACAGGTCACGGAGATTAGCGTAAACCGCCTGCTTTCAACCACTCGTCCAGGATCAATGATGCCCAACGATCTCTCGGTCCGCCCGGTCAGGCGGGAGGACCATGGAAAATGGCTTCCATTATGGGAAGGATACAACGCGTTCTATGGGCGATCAGGGCCCACCGCGCTGGCGCGGGAAGTGACTCATATGACCTGGGAACGCTTCTTCGATTCATACGACCCATTGCACGCCCTGGTGGCGGAGAAGGACGGAAATTTGCTCGGCCTGACGCATTACCTGTTTCATCGCAGCACAACGTCGATCGCGCCAACCTGCTATCTGTCGGACCTGTTCACCAGCGAGGCGGCACGCGGCAAAGGCGTGGGCAAGGCACTGATTCTTGGCGTTTATGAGCGCGCCAGGCTTGCCGGTTCGCCGCGCGTTTACTGGCAAACGCATGAAACCAACCAAACCGCGATGCTCCTGTACGACCGGGTAGCGGAACGTTCCGGGTTTGTCGTCTATCGCAAAATGCTCGACTGAATTGATAATTCGCGGACCATCCTCGCCGGCTCCTCACGCCGCGCGGCGCGCGGGCGACAGCCGATCGAGAGTTTGGTCGATGCGAGCCAGCGCCTCCGCGGTTGAGCTGAACACGACACCCAGTTCACCTTGGGCGCAGCGCACCACGCGCGCGATCAAGATCCCCCCGGCATCCGGCAAATCAACCTCTACCCGCGTGCCGGGCGGCAATACCCAGTCGCAGGCGACGGCCGCGCCCCCGCGAGAAAGATTCTTAAGTGCCACGCGGCCTGGGTCGCGGCCGCTTGTTCTCAGCCCCACCATGAGATTCGATACGGCGACTCGTTCGTAACGCCGCCGTTCCCCGGTATCTGACCGCACCGCGGCGAGGAACTGGTCTACTTCACCTCGCAACGTCCCAGCCTGCCCGGCGACATCTGTCGCGCCGGACAACACGTCCTGACTGACCTTTCCCGCACCCAGGGCGATTTCGGCGACGTGCTCCATCGCACCCGCGGTCTGGCTGGTGGTGTCGGAGACACTCTGGACATTGCTGGCGATCTCTTTGGTGGTGGCGTTCTGCTGCTCGACCGCGGCCGAAATCGCGGTGGCGACCTCATCCATCCGGCCGATGATCGCACCGATGGCGTCCATCGCGGCGACAGCCTGCTCAGTGGCGCCCTTTACCGCGGCGATTTGCTGACCGATTTCCGCCGTGGCTTGCGACGTCTGCGACGCGAGAGCCTTGACCTCACCGGCGACCACGGCGAAGCCTTTGCCGGCTTCACCAGCGCGCGCCGCCTCGATGGTGGCGTTCAGGGCCAGCAAATTGGTTTGACTCGCGATATCGGCGATCAGCCGCACCACATCACCGATTTTCCCGGTCGCCTGAACAAGACCCTGTGTGGTCTCGCGGCTTTCCGAGGCACGTTGCACCGCCTCGCCGGCCACCGAAGCGGCCGTGACGGCCTGGCGAGAAATCTCACCGACACTGGCGGTCAGTTGCTCGACCGCTGTCGCGACGGTGACAAGGTCTCGTGATGCCTGGGCGGCACTGGCCGCCGTTCCGGATGCTTCCTGGTGCACGCCACTGGCCGCCGCCGACATCGCCTCCGCGGCGCGCCGCATGGTGTCCGCGGAGCCCGCCAGCGCGGTCATCACACCGGAAATCGAGGCCCCAAAATCCTGCGTATGCTGGTCCATCGCGATTTGACGGCGATCTTTCGCGGCCCGCTCCGCCGCGGCCTCGGCGGCGAGGCGGGCGCGTTCAATTTCCCGATCACGGAACACCTGGACCGCGTTCGCCATAGCACCGATTTCGTCCCTCCGTCCGGCGTGCGGCACCTCCTGCGCCAGGTCACCGTCGGCCAGGCGTGCCATGACAGCGGTCATCTGCCGGATCGGGCGCGAAACAAGGCGGCCAAAGAATACGCCGGCGCCCGAGGACAACAAAATCGCCAGTGCACCGGTGACGCCAAGCTCGATGGCGGCGTCTTCAATGGTACGGTTTACCCGATTGACCGCGTCGATGCTTGCCTGCGTCGCGGCATCGATCAGAGTGTCCGCATGGTTACGGAATGTCCTGAACGCCAGTTCAGCGTCATTCATCTGCATCGCGGCGATGAAGGCATCATCCTCAACCGCGTCGGCGGTGCCTCGCGCCGCGGCGAGATAAGTTTTCAGCGTGTCCGAGGTTGGCGCGGTGGAACTGGCGTGGCCGCCATCGAGATGCTGTGCAAGGTCAGAGGCCCGCTCCAAGGTGGCGATCGCCTCGATCCTGATCTGATGGATCAGCTTCGCCTCACCACCCTGCGACTTCAGACTGACGGCGCGGTACAAGTCTGCATGCGCCGTTGTCGCATTCAGCACCACGCCGCGCGCGTCACGGAGCAGCGCTGTCGCGGCGGCCGCCCCCCGGCTGGCGTCCTGCAAGTTTCCGTAGGACACGAATAGTAGCGCCAGCATCCCAAGGATCAGGATACCGCTGATCATCGGCGCGATCAGAGACTTCGTGCTGATGGAAGCGTTATCGAAGAAGTGCATTGATCAGGTTTCCGGGAACTGCATCGCCACTCGATCGAATGCGCCGTGTGCGTGTCACTTATAGGCACCCACACCAACGCTGAATTCGCCGACCCGCACGACATAGGGGACCTTGGATTCGATCTCCTTGGTCGTTGGGTTTTGCCATTTGTATTCGACCCACTCGGCATCTTTGACCGCGGCCATCGCGGCGGGGATGGATTTGCCGTCAACGTCCCGCACGTTCGGCAGTGTCCGGCCAACCAATGCCGGATTGCCGCCGTTGGCGAACATCTTGCTGGATTGATCGGATACGAACACATAAAGATCCCGATCGTGCCACGGACTATCCTTGGCGGTGAACGCGGGGAACGCGGTGTCGGGACCGGCGTCCCGCAAATATTGTGCCGCCTTGATCGCCATGGCCTTTGCCTCTTCAGGACTTCCGCGATCGGCCGCCTGGGCAACCGTGCCGAACAAACTGGTGAGCAAGACCAGGACGGTCAGCAGGGTCATCTTCATGGCAATCGGACCTTCTCAGCCTGAATTCCGGCTACTGTGCCGGAGAAAGGTTAAGGCCTCGTTGATAATCCTCCTTGTATTCATGCCGCTCGACCAAAGCGGGCAGATGCTCGCCGGGCGAAACATCGGTAACGCCGCCGTGTGCGTCGGACATCAAGGGACGCGTGCTCCCATGATCATTTATAGGCACCGACGCCGACAGTGTACTCGCCCTCCCGCACGACGTATGTCGTTTTGGGTTCGATCGCCTTGGTCACCGGATCCTGCCATTTGTACTCGACCCAGCCGGCGTCCTTGACGGCTCCGATCCGAACGAAAATCGGTTCACCGTCGACGTCGCGGAGGGTGGTCATGTCGCGGCCGACGAGGCCCACATTGCCGCCGTGCGCGTGAACCTTGTTGGCCACGTCGGTCACGAATACGTAAAGATCACGATCATGCCACGGTCCGTCCTTGGCATTGAACGCCGCGAACGCCGCCTCCGGTCCAGTCTGTCGCAGATAGTCCGCCGCCTTGATCGCCATCGCCTTGGCTTCGTCAGGGGTTCCGCGATCACCGGCGTTCGCCGTCATTCCGGGCAGAACACCAAGCATGAGCACGAGAAGCAGCGGATAGATCTTCATGACAAACGAATCCCTTCGATTCTTCGCACCTCCGCTAATGTCGCGATGAATGATTAAAGTTTTCTTTATAATTCAGCCAACCGATGCTTCCGCCATGCCCAGAGCCTGCGAGCGCACCAACCGCGCGTAAAGCCCCTCCTCGCCCAAAAGCGACGCGTGCGTCCCCATCTCCACCGCCTTCCCGTCGGCCATCGCCACCACCACATCCGCGTCCCGCACGGTCGAGAGCCGATGCGCGATGACAATCGTCGTCCTGCCCGAACGCAGCCGAGCCAGCGCCACCTGAACCGCCGCTTCGTTCTCCGCGTCCAACGCGCTGGTCGCCTCGTCCAACAGCAACACCCGCGGGTCACGCAGCAATGCCCGAGCCAACGAAATCCGCTGCCGCTGCCCGCCCGACAGACGCCCGCCTCCAGGCCCGACCACGGTGTCGTATCCCAGCGGCAATTCTTTGATGAACACCGCCGCCTGAGCCGCCTCAGCCGCCGCCTCGATCGCGTCGCGGCTCGCACTGGGCCGCCCCATCGCGATATTCGCCGCCACCGTGTCGTCGAACAGCAGCGCGTCCTGACCGACATAGGCGATACTGTCGCGCAGACTCTCCAGCGTGATGCCGCGCACGTCGGCGTCATCGATGCGCACCGTTCCCGTGGTCGCGTCGTGCAGCCGCGGGATCAGCGCCAGAGCGGTCGATTTCCCCGCGCCGGACGGCCCGACCAGCGCTACGGTTTGTCCGGGAAGCGCCTCGAAACTGAGGCCGGCTAGGCCGACACGGCCGTCGGGATAGACGAAGCCCACGTTCTCGAACCGCACGTGTCCGTGTCCCGGAGGCAATGGCTGCGCACCTGGCTCATCCTTGATGCGTGCGGGTTCATCGATCACCGCGAAAACACGCACCAAGCCCGCCAGGCCCTCCTGTAGGGCCGAATTCAGCGAGCCCAGAGCCCGCAATGGCCGGGCCGCCAGCAGCAAGGCACCCAGGAAGGCGCCGAAATCCCCCAAGGTGTGATCGGAAACCGTGGCGCGCCAGGCCTCGAACGCGATGACGGCGGCGACGGCGATGCCGCCCAGCACTTCCAGCACCGGCTCGACCCGGGAACGGCTTTTGGTGATCGCCAGCAGAGTCCGATACAGCGAACGGAACGCGGTACTGGCGCGCTGCGTCTCACTGTCCTCCAGCCGATAGGCGCGCACTGTCCTCGCCTGGGCGAAGCTCTCGGTCAGCAGAGCGGCGGTCTGACCGATCGTCTCCTGCATCCCGCCCGACGCCCGACGCACCCGCTTGCCGATGCGCTGGATCGGCACGGCGGCGAGCGGATATAGCAGCGCGGCGGCGAGCGACAACACCGGATCCATATAGATCATCGAAGCAACCAGCCCGACCACGGTCACGACATCGGCGAGGCCGTTGACGGTTCGGGTCAACGCCTCGCGGATCGCGGTGGCGTCAGTCGTAAACCGGGCAGCGAGCCGCGCCGGCGCCTCGCGTTCGATGCGGGCGAGATCGGTACGAGTCAGATGCGCGAACATCCGGTTCTGCAGGTCGCGAATCACCCGCAGCACCAGGCTCTGGGCTTCGACGCTTTGAAAATACTGTGTCGTCGCTTTGAGCAATGTCACCAGGACGACCAGCAGCGGAATTTGCCAGGCAATCCTCGGGTCGGAACGTTCGAACAAGATGCCGGCGTAACGCAGCACCAGCGGATACATGGCCGTGGCCGCGGCCATCGCGGCGCTGAGGAACAGCACCAACGCCAGAGCGGGCTTGTAGTGCCGGATGTGATCGCGCCAGAGCCGCGCAAGCAACGCGCGCGTCGCGGTGGGGTCAAGCCGGCGTTTCATGGACGGCGCGGCAACCAGGCCGGTCGGCGTAATCCGCGCGTGTGACTCTTGACCAACTTCGCCCCGACCCGCACCAGACTCAACTCCCGTTGTTCACGGCCACGCTCGCACGCTGGCCGGTGGCGGCAAAGAGCCAGGGACTCGGCGGCCGGTGCGGTATCCCTGGCATCTTGCCGCCTGAACAGGCATAGCCCACATGGGCGAACATCATGAAACCTGGAGTTGCCGATGCCGAGTCTTGGCAAGCACGTCCTGCCCTATGCCTTGATCGGGGCCCTGTTGCCAGTACTGGGCCTCGCGCAGGCACCTGCCCCGGAAGCGACCGTGGACAATCCCGCGCAGGGAACCGTTCGCGCGCCGGCGGGCTCGAAGCAGGATCCGGTCCTCGGCAGCGTCGATGGCAAACTGATTTATCTGAGCGATCTGACCCGGGTCACCTCGACGCTGCCGGACCAGATGCGCAATTTGCCGTTTGACTCGATCATGCCGGTTTTGCTCGACCGCATGATCGACCACGAGGCGCTGACGATGACCGCCCGGCGTGCCGGCCTGGACAAGCGCCCCGATATCCAGCGCGACATGCGAGCGGCGGCCGACCTGGTGCTGGAACGCGCCTGGCTGGCTCAGATCGCGCCGGCGCAGGTGACCGAGGCGGCGATCATCGCTCGCTATAACCGCCAGTATGCCAACCGGCCGGCCACCGACGAAGTGCGCGCCCGCCATATCCTGGTCGGCACCGAGGCGGAGGCGAAATCCGTGCTGGATGAACTGAAGAAGGGTGCCGATTTCGGGGCGGTCGCCCGGGTCGTCAGCAAGGATCCCGACGGCAAGCAAGGCGGCGATCTGGGTTTCTTCCGGCGCGATCAGGTCTGGCCGGGTTTCGCCGACGTCGCCTTCTCTCTGCAACCCGGCCAGGTCGGCCAGAAGCCCGTGCACAATGAATTTGGCTGGCACATCATCAAGGTTGAGGAGCGGCGGCTGGTCGCTCCGCCGACATTGTCCGAGGTTCGCGAGAAAATCCGGCAGGATCTGACAACCCAGGCGGTGCAGACGGCGATCGCCCAGGCGAGAGGCCAGATGATCATCCATAAGTTCAATTTGGACGGCTCCGAGATCGAGGCGAGCCCGCAAATGACACGGGCCGGTGCCGACCACTCGCAGTAGGCGTATGCTCCGCGGCCGCCCGGCCGGATGGACGAAGCAGAGCGTCACCGCCTGACGGTCGCGCGGCGGTCAGACGGCCCGCGCGAAAGTTTGGGCAGACGGATTGTGGGGGTGCGAATGCGGACTGTTTGGTTCCGGAAAATGCGGCTGGGCCCGGCCTTGCTGTTCGCCGCGGTTCCGCTGACGTTTCTGCTGCTGATCGCGATCTTCCAGTTCACCAGCGCCGTACCGGAAGCACGGCAAACCCGTGCGGAAACCAGTGCCAGCTTTCAAACTCTCAGAGATGTCAGCGTGGTCGATGAAGCCGTCCAGGACGCCGAACGCGGGCAGCGCGGTTTCCTGATCACCGGGCGGGAGGGCTATCTGGAACCATACGACCATGCCGTAACGGTTTTGCCGGCGCTGATGACCAGGCTTCGCGCCGATGTTCAGGAGGACACCAGCCAACTTGACCGATTGCTGTCGCTGCAAGCGCACCTTACGACAAAAATGAACGAACTGGCGGCCACGATCGCCGCCTATAATTCATCCGGATTTGGAGCGGCCAAATCGATCGTCGACACCGATCTTGGACGCGACAGCATGAACGCGATTCTCACGGATCTGGCGGAAATCACGAACGCGGAATCGATGCGATTGAGCGCGCGCTCGGCTCAGGCTCAGCAAGCGGAACGCCAGATAACGACCGGATTTGCCATTGGCGGTCTTATTTCTGCTTTCGCCCTGATCTCCGGTGCGCTGCTTCTGGGCTTTGCCCATGGGCGCGTCGCAGCCTCGGAACAGACGCTGCGATCGACGCTCGACAGCGTTCGCGAGGGCGTTGCCACGTTCGACGGGTCGGGCCGGTTGCTCAGTTGGAATGAGCCGTTCGTGCGACTGCTTGATCTGGGATCAGTGCCTCTGACTCGGAATCAACCTGTCACGATCGGCGAAGAGACGTCTTCGGGCGCCGCCGAGGTACTGGGGCGCATCAGTGAACTTGAGGCAACGGCGCGACGAACCGGACGGCCGGCTCTGGTGACATACCGGACACCGCGCGGGGCGATCCTCGAAGTGTTCCACAATCGCGTCGCGGACGGATACGTGATGACTGTATTGGATGTGAGCGACCAAAGACAGGCTGAGGAAGCACTGCGCCAGGCGCAAAAACTGGAGTCGCTTGGCCTGATGACCGGCGCCGTGGCACACGACTTTAACAACCTGTTGACCATCATCATCGGCAGTCTGAGTTTTTTGCGCCGAGACGCCGGCAAGGATCGGCGGACCTCGCAACGAATCGACATGATAGAAACGGCGGCGCAACGTGGAGCGCGCCTGACCGGCCAGTTGCTCGCATTCGCGCGGCGGCAACCGTTGCAGCCGGCTGTCGTCAATCTTGGCCGCGTCATGCAGGAGATTCTCCCATTGGTACGGCGCGCGGTTGGCGACGATATCGTTGTGGAGAGTGTCGTGGCGGCCGGACTGTGGAATACGACGATCGATCCGGATCAGTTTCAATCCGCCGTGCTCAATCTGGCGATCAACAGTCTCCACGCCATGCCCAATGGTGGCAAGCTGACGATCGAGGTCGCGAACGCGGCGTTGGATGAAACCTATGCCGCGCTTCATGCGGAAGTTGAACCGGGGCAATACGTTGTGTTCGCGATGACCGACACCGGCGAGGGCATGGATACCGCCACGCTCACCCGCGCGATGGACCCGTTCTTCACCACCAAACCCGCCGGTCTCGGCACCGGCCTGGGCTTGCCCCAGGTCTACGGTTTCGTGAAACAATCAGGCGGCCACATCAAACTTTACAGTGAGGTCGGTGAGGGGACAACCGTCCGCATTTATCTCCCGCGCGCGTTGCAGATGGAAAGCCGGGAGACGCCTCGGCCAACGGGCCTGTCCGTCACCGGAACGGAGATGATATTGCTGGTGGACGACGATGAGATTGTTCGTACGACCGTCGCCGCGATGCTGGAAGACCTCGGCTATGGCGTACGGTCCGCGTCGGATGGCGCGCAGGCGCTGGAGATTTTGGCGAGCGATTCGGACATTGCGCTGTTGTTTACCGACGTCGTCATGCCGGTCATGGGCGGGAGGGCGCTGGCGGAAAAGGCTCTGGCGATCCGGCCGACACTCCGCGTCTTGTTCACGTCGGGATATACCGAGAATGCGATCGTTCACAATGGACGGCTTGACCAGGGCGTTGAGTTGCTGAGCAAGCCGTATGATCGCGAACGCCTCGCGGCGAAGTTGCGGCGTGTTCTCGACGGGCCTGGATCGGCCGGTTCCAGTGCGAGTGCGGCATCCGGATCGTGAGGCAACATCGACCCCTGTCATCGCGAGCAAAGCGAAGCAATCTCCCGGTCTCTCCCCTGATGGAGATTGCTTCGCTTTGCTCGCGATGACAGGGGAGAGAGACTGTGATTCGCGTTTCAGAGATAGTGTGTACTCATTACCCAGAATCGTCGAAACGTGACACACGCTGCTCCGCGCCTGAAAAGATGGCCGGGTCAAGCAGTGGGTATCGGTGAGTTCGTCCCTTGATCAAACGCCAATCGCCGCCTTTACCCGTTCCGCTGACAGCGGCAGGTCGCGCACCCGTACCCTCGCGGCGTCCCACAGAGCATTGGCGATCGCCGCCGCCATGGGCCCTTGCCCGGCTTCTCCTGTGCCAAGGAACGGTTGACCCGGCCGCGGAATGATGTGGACTTCGACACTTTCTGGGGCGGCGGTGAAACGCAGAACCGGATAACCGCTCCAGTCGGTGCTGGTGATGTGGCGACGGTCAAACCGCACTTCTTCATACAGCGTCCAACTCGCCGATTGGACCATCGCCCCTTCGATCTGATTACGGATGCCGTCGGGATTGATCACCTGACCACTGTCCACCGCGGCGACAATCCGGCCGAGCCTGATCCGGCCCGTCTCGTGTTCCACCGACAGATTCAGTGCGACGGCACAATATGCGCCGAGATTCTTGTAGCGTGCGAAAGCGAAGCCACGGCCGTGACCGGCCTGGCGCGTGGGCCTTTCAGCCCACCCGGCGTGTTGGGCGGCGGCCTGAACCACGGCACGACCCCGCTCGTCCGTCAGGTGGCGCAGCCTGAATTCGATTGGATCGGCGCCGGCCGCGACCGCGAGTTCGTCGACAAAGCTTTCGATGGCGAAAATGTTCAGATACGCACCCAAGGATCGCATCGCCGAAACCCGCAACGGCATCTCCGGCACGAAATGCGACACCACGCGCGCGTTCGGAAATGCGTAGATCGGGTTGCTGTTCCGCTCGCCGCCGCCCTCGGGCATCGGAATCGGCGCTGGTGGAGGCACCGGCAAAGCGTTCGGCAACGCGGCGTTCTGGATCAGCAGTCCGCCCACGTTCGGGCGCCGGTTATGCGTATTGCTCCACACACCGTAATCCCAATCGACGATGCGTCCCTCGGCGTCGAGCGCACCAGTAACCTCGGCCACCATCGCCGAGCCGTAGGGTTCGTTGGTGTGCTCCTGCTCGCGCATCCATTGCACGCGGATCGGTTTGCCGGGCACCGCGCGCGCGATCAGAGCGGCATCCGCGGCCACATCGTCGGCACCGTTATGACCATAGCAGCCGGAGCCCTCGACATGTACGCAGCGTACTTTCTCGGGCGGCAGCGCCAGCAATTGCGCGATCGCGGCGCGCAGTGGGAAGACGCCCTGCGTGTGGGTCCAGACCGTCACCCCGTCGCCGCCGTAAACCGCGAGCGCGCAAGACGGTCCGATCGCGCCATGCATCTGATAGGGCCTCGTGTAGCGAGCACTGATCCGCCGCAGCGGCGGCATCGCTGGGTTGGTCCAGGTCAGCACCGGAATGTCCCGCGCCGGCAACGACCGGATCACCTCCGCCGCCTTGGCCTGCTCCGGCAGTGTCGCGGTCTCGCGCCATTCGGCGGAAGCGGCGAGGGCTCGCATCGCCTTGATCGCCTGCCACTCTTTCTTGGCGACCACCGCGAGGTAACTGCCCTCGCGAACCACCTTCACCACACCTGGCATCCGCGCCACGGTGTCCGCGTCCACCTTCAGCAACTCCGCCCCGGGGCTCGGTTGTCGTATGGCTCGCGCGTGCAGCATGCCCGCCGGCCGCATGTCCTGGACATAGGCGGCACCACCCGTGAGCTTGGCCGGGATATCGACCCGAGGCATCGCCGTGCCGATCAATCGATACGCGGCGGGATCCTTCAATCCGCCGCCCGGCTGGGCTCGCACATGCATCGAGAGCTTCACGGCGAGCGTGCCGTAATCACGCGTCGTCCCATCCGGCGCATGCACAACGCCGTCCGCGACTTTCAGCGTGTCAGCCGCGACGCCCAGTTCGTCAGCCGCGGCGTCGAGTAACAGTAGCCGCGTCTGAGCTGCCGCGTTCAGCAATGCCGTGCCGCTGTCCTGCATCGAATGACTGCCGGCGGTGAACCCTTCGTTGGGCGTGCGGGCGGTATCCGCGGTGATCAGGGTCACGCGAGCAGGCCGAACCTCCAGTTGCTCGGCGACGATCTGGATCAGTGCCGTCTTTAGCCCCTGGCCCAGTTCGGCTTTGCCGGTGAAAGCGGTGATGGCGCCATTGGGATCGGCCCTGATCCAGGCGTCGAGCAGGGGTGTGTCCTTCAGACTGCCCGGCAGCGGCGCGTCGTCGGCGACGGACGATCGAGCGCGCAGTGCGACGGATACCAGAAGACCGCCACCGGCCGCGAGAACGGTCCGCCGGGAAACCGCGGTCATCGTGCGTCCGCCTTGACGATAGGCTTCGCCCCGGCGGCACGGCGGACCGCGGCGAGGATGCGCATATGGGTACCACAGCGGCAAAGGTTGGGATTCATTTCGTCGCGAATCTGCTGCTCGGACGGATGGGGCACGCGCGCAAGCAGAGCCTGCGCGCGCATCACCATCCCGGCGATGCAGTAACCGCATTGCGCAGCCTGCTCCTCGATGAACGCTTGCTGCACCAGACCGGGCTTATCCGCCGTGCCGAGGCCCTCGATCGTGGTGACCTGACGGCCCGGCAGCACTGCGATCGGGGTCAGGCAGGAGAAAACCGCCGCGCCGTCCACGATCACGGTGCAGGCGCCGCACTGGCCGAGGCCGCAACCAAACTTCGCGCCATGTAAGCCGAGATCGTCTCTCAAAACATAAAGCAGCGGCGTGTCGGGTTCGACGTCGACGTCGTGGGTCTGGCCGTTCACGGTCAAGCGGATCATGAGCCGCCTCCTTGGCGTCTTGCCTCACGCACCGTGGCATCGATGTCCTGCCAGGGTTGGCGAACTGTGTAGCGTGCCCGGACATAGGCGGCGAGGCTGGCGACCTGCGCGTCCGTCAGTGAGTCGGAAAATGGGGGCATGTAAGGTCCGGCATGACCTTCGCGCCACGGCAGCCCGTGCAGGATCACGTCGACAACGTTGCGTGAGGCCGGCGCATTGATCGCCGTGCTGAGCGCGAGTGAGGGAGCACCATTCCTGGTCATTGGCGCGTCGCCGCCGTGGCAGGCCCCACAGGCGCCATCGAAGATGGCGGTTGTTTGGGGATCCGCGACCGGCCGGGGCCGCGGTGCCGCCTCGGCGCCCGCCGGTTTTGGCGGCATCAGCGATCCAATGTAAACCGCCATCGCCCTCACATCGGTGTCGGGAACAGCCGCCAGCTGGTGCGTCACCAAGGCCATCGGACCGGCGGCGGCACCGTGACCGGCGTCGAAGCCGGTGCGCAAATAGCCCGTCAGCGCATCGACGCTCCAGGGCACGGGGGCTTGCGAGTTGGTCGCCAAAGCGGGGGCGAACCAGCCCTCGGCTTCACCGCCAGCGAGTGTCTGACCGCGTTGCTCGGCGCCGGCGGCATTGTGAGGCGTGTGGCAGGCGCCGCAGTGGCCGATCGCATCCACCAAATAGGCACCACGATTCCACTCGGCGTCATGGGCCGCGTCGGGCTGCCATATGCCAGGTCGCAGGAACCATGCGTTCCAGGCCGCCAGCAAGGGCCGCCAATTGAACGGAAAGGTCAGATGATTCTTGGGAGCCTGTCGCGTGACCGGCTCGCGGGTCATCAGGAACGCGTACATCGCCGCGATATCGTCGTCGGTGGCGTGGATGAAGTGGGGATAGGGCAACACCGGATAGAGATGGCGGCCCTCGCGGTCGATGCCATCCCGCATGGCGCGGCGGAATGCGTCCAGAGTCCATTGACCAATGCCGGTGGTAGGATCCGGGGTGATGTTGGTCGCGTAGACAGTTCCGAATGGGGTCTGGATGCCCTGGCCGCCGGCGTAAGGAGAACCGTCCGGGGCGGTATGGCAAACGGCGCAATCCCCAAGCGCGGCCAGGGTAGCGCCATTCGCGATGGCGGAGGCCGAAAAGGACGCAAGAACCGGCGGCTGCTCGGGTGGGATTTCCTGCCCGGCACACGCGGCTTCCGCGACGGTCAGGAGGGCGGCGACGATAACGCGGCGGAGGCGTATTCGAGCGATCTCGGTCATCGGGCGGCGCATTTGTTCCTTATCGTCTGATTCCACGACGCGGGAAATGTGTGGTGCATTCCCGGGATTTGCCAAACAATCACCGGCCCGGTCATTTTGATGTCCGTCACATAAATGTCATGAAATGCGCGGGCCACGGCAATTCTCCTCGCCACCCGAGCGGATGGGAGTGGGAAAGGCCGCGTTGAATAGGAATTCGGCCGGCGGTCCAGGCGGCGGGCACGAAAATCGCCTGGCCTGACAAATTTTTTTCACCGTGTAGGGAACCAACCAGTTCATGCGGCGTTCCCCTGTCGCGCGCGGTAATCCGCGTGCACCTCAACCAAAACCCCTCCCTGGGCGCGTGGCGGTTCCCCCGGATTTTTCCGCCGCGCGCCCGTTTTTTTGCGCGGCGCCCAGTAGCGAGCCAACGAGGCCCCTAGGGGTTGCCGGACAGCCGCCGCGTGACGCCGGAAATGAACCTGTCGCATATGGCGAGTTGATCCAGATCCACGAACTCATCGGCTTTGTGCGCCTGTTCGATGCATCCCGGGCCGCAAACGATCGCCGGAACACCATAGACCTGAAAAAAGCCGGCTTCGGAGCCGAATGAGCCTTTCTCGACCGTCTTGTCGTCGAGCAGGTCGAGGGCCATGCCAAACACGGCGCTCTCGCGAGCCTCGGCCAAAGCCGGAATGGAATTGACGTGAATGAATTCAATGCCGGCGGCGGGGTCGATCTGGCGCATTGCCAGGGTGAGTTCGGCGGCCAGCGCGTTCAACTCCCGCATGATCGAGTCTGAGTCAAAACCGGGCACGTACCGGTAGTCGAACAGGAACTCGGCCTCGGCCGGCACGATGTTGGGACCGTTGCCGCCAGAGATCAGGTTGGTGGAGATGGTGGTGAACGGAATGTCGAAGCCTGGCGCCCGAAGACCCGAGTTCCGCTCACGCGCGCCGATCGCCTGGATCCGCGCGATGATTTGCGCGGCGTATTCGATGGCGTTCACCGCGACGTGAGTCATCGACGAATGCGCGGCGCAACCGGTCACCCGGCAGCGATGCACGGCACCACCTTTGTGCGCTGAGACGACCCGCATCGATGTCGGTTCGCCAATGATGCAGCCGGCGGGATGAACATTCCACTGCTCCAACGCGGCGATCAGATGCGGGATGCCGAGGCAGCCGAGTTCCTCGTCATAGGTCAGCGCCACATGGATCGGCTGGTTCAGATTGGCGGACGCGAAGTCCGGCACGTGCCCGAGGACGACGGCCTCGAACGCCTTCATGTCACAGGCGCCGCGACCATAGACACGGGCGTCGCGATGGGTGGCGGTGAAGGGGTCGTTGCTCCAGGCCTGGCCGTCCACTGGCACGACGTCGACATGACCCGAGAGAACGATGCCGCCCGGGCCTTCGTTGAAGGTCGCGAGCATGTTGGCTTTGGTCCGATCGGCGTTCCAGTCCATGCGCGTGCGCGCGCCGTGCGCCTCCATGTGGGCGCGAGCCCAGTCGATGCAGGCGAGGTTGGAATTGCGGCTGACGGTGTTGAAGCCGATCAGCGTGTCGAGCGCGGCGATCGTGCGTGGATCGGGTGGCATCTGGTCCCTCGATTGCCGGCGATGATGGGGTTGCCTCGCTCTACGCCCATTTCCATGACCTTGGCCATTTCAATTCGCAAAGCCAATCGCCGCGCGGGAGGTCCATTCGCGAAGGGGCTTCCGCGCGATCAGGCGGAAACGGCGGCGGGCGCGCCCAGTGACGGACGCGCTCGCGTGCGGAGAGATCCGGGCGGTGTGCGGTCAGGCGATTTTCACGCATTCACCCACCCATTCCAACCTCTTTGATAGACCTTCGGCACACCATCCATCATCCGCACGAAACGGTAGCCTTCGTTGTCGATGTTGCTATTAGTTCCCTTGAAGAGGCCGTATTTGGTTCCGGAGGATCCCCATTTCTCCTTCAGCATCTGCTTTATGTGGCGCGCCAGACCGGTCTTGTTGCCGCAATCCACGCACAGATTGAAGAATGCCGTCCCCGTCATCTCCATGTTCACGACGATGAACTTGAAACCGCGCCGGACATCGACTTCGATCTGGTTCGCCATCGTGCTGTTGCCCGAGAGCCGGTCGCTGGTGGACGTGCCAACCGAGCCCGCCTTTGATTCCTGACCCAGAATGGTCAAGCGCCAATACACCTCGACGCCCTTCACGCCGGGCATCGGGATCACGTCGTCCACGCCGGCGAGGACGTGATGCGTCATGCTGGGATGCGTCAGTCGCAGGTCATGAAACGCGCTGCGAAATCCGAACACCTTGGCGACGGCATAGGCGGCCTGGGCGACTTCACGCCGCTTCGTGATCTTGTGCAGTTCGAACTGCTGGCGGTTTTCCCAGATGTACGAGAGCACGTCCTCGACGATGTCCTTGTCCATCATATGGGCCAGGGAACGCTGGTTCATTTTGTGGTTCGGCATGACGATCTCCTGTCCCGTTTGGTTGGGCGAGCCGGTTGCTCGCCGACGGGCGGAACATGCCCCCCTCCCTGTCAATCTTCGTTGGGCCGGGTCCTCAATCGTTGTCAGGCGTTGTCAATTGAGACAGTGGCGCGAGTCTGCTATCCGTCGTTGGATGGACGGCGCGCAGAGCTTCGGGTTCGCTGGATTTCGGTTTTCCGAGCAGCGGAAGGAACTATCCCGCGACGGGGCGGTGGTGCCTCTCGGCTCTCGCGCCCTGGACATTCTGGCCTGCCTGCTGCGCCGCTCGGGCGAGACGGTCGGCAAGGACGCGCTCATGGCGGAAGTCTGGCCCGATCGCGTTGTCGAGGAGCACAACCTGGCGGTGCATCTCTCGGCCCTGCGCCGGGCCCTGGGCGACGGCACGGCCGGCGCTCGCTTCATCCACACCGATCCCGGCCGGGGCTATCGCTTCGTCGTGCCGGTCCAGCGCGTCGCCGACGTCTCGGTCCCGCGACAGGGGGCGCGACCCGAACCAACGCCGCGGCCAGCCCCTTCCTCCCGGGACAAGCCGTCCATCGCCGCGCTGCCGTTCGATAACATGAGCCCGGATCCCTCGCAGACCTATTTCGCCGATGGAATGGTTGAGGACATTATCACCGAACTGTCGCGCAGCCGGACGCTGTTCGTGGTGGCGCGCAATTCCAGCTTTACCTATCGCGGCAGAGTTCTGGATATTCGCCAGATCGGCGCCGAACTCGGCGTGCGGTATGTGCTGGAGGGCAGCGTTCGGCACAGTGCATCTCGCATCAGGGTCAACGCCCAGTTGATCGAGGTCGAATCCGGAGGACATATCTGGGCTGAGCGGTACGACCGCGACATCAGCGATATGTTCGAGGTACAAGACGATATCACACGTTCGGTGACCATGGCGATCGAGCCCGCGGTGCACGACGCCGAACAAACGCACGCCAATCGAGTGTTGCCGGAAAATCTTGGCACCTGGGAAGCATTCCACCGCGGCATGTGGTTTCTGGAACAGGTCGATCCGGTATCGAACACGAAAGCGCGGGAGTTTTTCGAACGCGCGATCGCGCTTGACCCGGGCTTTGCCCCGCCACACGCCTGGCTGGTGCAAACCTGGCTCAATGAACGGCACGTTTTTTTCAATCACGGCCTGGGCAACGCGGCGGAGCCCGCCAAACGCGAGGGCCAACGCGCCGTCTCGCTCGACCCCAACGACGCCGCCGGCTACGCGGCCCTCGCCTGGGCGGCTTACATGGCGGGGGATCCTTCCGGAGGCGTGACGGTCGCGCGGCAGGCGCTGACGCTCAATCCGAACCACGTCGATGCGCATCGGGCTTTGGCGCAGAACCTGGTGTGGCTGGATCGCGTGGAGGAGTCGCGCGACGTGCTGCTGTCGTGCCTGCGGCTCTGCCCGCGCGGGTCGCGCAACTGGCTGACGCTGCATCAATTGACGGCGATCCATTATCTGAACGGGGAGTATGAGGCCGCGGCCGCCGCGGGGTTGCGCGTGCTTGATGCGAGGCCTCTGGCGGTGCCGCATCGTTGGTTGATCGCGGCATTGGGGCAGCTTGGCAGGGTCGATGAGGCGCGGAGCGCCATGAAGTCGGCGGCGGAGATCGTTGGGATGCCGTTCGACGACTACGCGCGCCTCAAGGCCGCGGCGGTGAGCGACGGTTACCACGAGCATATGCTGGAGGGTTTGCGGCTCGCCGGATGGAAGGGGTGAGGGGACGTCAGCGTCAGCCTGCGCCGTGCGCTCATCCTCAAAATACCGGCTGAGCGTCAGCGGCGGGTTAAGGACCAAGCTTAGCACGGCCCTCATCGATCAGATCCTTGATCTTCAATAGGCCAAGCGTGACGCCCTTGCTCATCGCGCGAATGCGTTGGGCGGCGGCACGCGCCGCCTCGCGATTGAAGCCCGCCCGGGATGGCACCAGCCGCGCCACCTCCTTGCCATGGCGGGTGATCGTCACTTCTTCACCCTGCTCGACCAAATCCAGCAGCTGGCCGAATCTGTTCTTCGCCTCGGAAGCGCCGACCTCGCGCATGGAGCACTCCTGCACAAGCTGGACTGCGTCCAGCTTAACTCGGCTGAAGGTTCAGGGCCAGCGCCGGGCCTTCCGAGATCGAATTTTTGGATTTGAATTTTATAGCACTCGGTGTTATATTACTCATATGAGGCGCCTCGGGCTGATGGCGAGGGTATGTGCGGATATTCAAGAACAAATCGTTTGCCCGGTTTGCGAGAAAGGCTCGGATTACGGATGCGGTTTTGTGTGCGGCGATCGCCGACGCCTCACGAGGTTTGATCGATGCCGATCTTGGCGGAGGTGTGGTGAAGCAGCGGATCGCTCGCAAGGGCGGAGGGAAGTCGGGTGGGTTCCGGACGATCATCCTCTTTCGCCTCGGTGAGAGGGCGTTTTTCGTTCACGGCTTCGCCAAGAACGAACAGGACAATGTCCGCGACAACGAACTGGCGGCGTTCAAAATGTTGGCGGCTGAGATGCTGGCGTACGACGATGAGGCCCTGGCCAAGGCGATAGGCAATGGAAGTCTGACAGAGGTGACGTGCAATGACTAAGCAGTATCGCAGTCCGGTGATGGCCTCGATCCACGAAACGGCTGAAGGGTTGCATGCGGCCGGCGTGATGGACAAGCAGACGATGCGCAAGTTCGATGAGGCGTGCCTGACGCCGGTGCGGCCTCTGACGCCTGAAGAAATCCGCGCATTGCGTGAGCGCGAAGGTGCGAGCCAGGCGGTGTTCGCCCGGTATCTCAACGTCACGACGGGCCTCATCAGCCAATGGGAGCGGGGCGAGAAGCACCCTCAAGGGGCCTCGCTGAAGCTTCTGTCCCTCATTGCCAGGCATGGCTTAGGGACGGTCGCTTAGGGTGAGGGAGGCGCCAGTGTTTTGGTGGAGGGGGAGGGAACGGCGGCGGGTATCCCCGGGCAGGGAAATCGCCTGAATGGGGGATCGCGGGCAGTGACAAGGAAGAAAGGATTTATCGCGGATAAGGTAAGGCGATAATACGAGATTCACGCGGGTTTCGTTGGAACTCTACCGGCGATATCAAATTCGGTCGTCAGTGTTGGCCCGTTCCGCCGGGCATCTCGCTGGCAGCGGCGTGATCTGCCTGGCGAGTTGGCGCGGCCTTCCGTGCACGATGAAATCCGCGTGCATCGGGCCTTATCGCCTTACCTTATCCGCGGTAAAAATCCTTGCTTTCGCTGAGTTGCCCCAATCCGCGGCGTCACCGACCGGGCACTCGCGGAAGCTGCCAGGGAGATCGAAAGCGGGCTGGTAGATGCCCGTCTGGGCGGGTTCCTTATCAAGAAGAGGGTCGCTCGTGCTGGTGAAGGCAAGCGCGGCGGATATCGGAAGATCGTTGCCCATCGGCAAGGCAGCCGGCTGGTATTCCTGCATGGTTTCGCCAAAAACGAGACCGGCAACATTAACAAGAAGGAGCGGAACGCTCTGAGTAAACTGGGATATATCTACATTGGTTTTGACACTGCTACCCTCCAAAAGGCGGTAGCGAACAAGCAGTTGATAGAGGTGTGTGATGAGCCGGATACTGAAGAACGTGCATGCGTCGGCAAAGCGCCTTCATGACACAGGTCTCGTGGACGCCGTCACCATGCGTGAGTTCGATGCGCTCTGTTTGCCTACGCTCCGCGACTATACTCCATAGGACATCCAGCGCATCCGCACAAGAAGCAAAGCCAGCCAGGCAGTGTTCGCGCAAATCCTGAACGTCGGCACGACAACGGTCGCGGCCTGGGAGCAAGGCACGAAGAAGCCGAGTCGCCCCGCGGTGAAGTTGCTTGATTTGGTGGAGCGCAAGGGGCTTGACGTGTTGCTTGCCTAACGAGTGACAGCGCACCCACCATTGGGCGTGGCCGAAACACGACTGTTCAACAAGGAGGCTCATTTGACCGGCATCGTGCTGGTGGTACGGGTTGGCAACCGGCGGGAGGTGTATCGCTGAGCCGCCCGGCCGCGCGACAATCGGGTCATCCGGCCTTTCGTATCGGCGCGACCTTTTTGTCCGCGGCCGGCGTGATGGGCAGGCAGACGATGCGCAAGTTCGATGAGGCGTGCCTGACGCCTGTGCGGCCTCTGACGCCCGAAGAAATCCGCGCCCTGCGTGAGCGCGAAGGTGCGAGCCAAACTGTTGCGGTATCAAAAAAACGCACCGGACGTCCGGTGCGTTTTACCGTCTCGAAGCAAAGTTGCCGACATTACGCCATAGCGTGGAAGGCAATTCATCAGAGAGTGGATATGGTTCCCTGGCAGTGTGTTCCTGATCGTCATCTGCGGATGAGCGGCGATGAGGCACATGCGGTGTTCAAAGCGATCCGTTGGGCTAATAATGTCGGTGAACCATTTTGCCCGCGGTGCGAATACACCGAGATCTACACGTTTAACCCTGGCACGCTTTGGAAATGCCAAGCGTGCGGTTACCAGTTCAGCGCGACCAGCAGAACAATTTTTGCCTGCTGGAAACCCCCGATCCGCAACTGTCTCGCCACGATCTGCATCTTCCTGAATGCGGTCAAGGATATCTTATCTAGCCTCATATGCAATCGCTTGTTCCAATGTCTCAACCACCGTATCCCCAATCATCTTTCTCATTTGCGAAATCTTTCCAAAAGCTTTCGCTAGCCCGTACAACAGTAGCAATATGGGAGAGCGAGCGATCATGAGGTGGATCGCTGTCATCTCAACCCTCGACATTGCGTCCGCGACAATGGTCCTCGTTTCCTCCTCCGGAATCTGTTTGATTGAGTCCCAAATGTCGTTTCGTGATGTTCCTGCGCGTGACTGTGTCCCATACGCGATCAACAACACGAGACGCGGGGCAGTTATGCAATGTGCCATGCGAATCATAGCATTCATCTGTGCTCGCACCTTTTCATACCGCGCATCGCCAAATTGGAGATGGCCGCTGGCCGCGACGTCAAATACGCGATCTCGTTGCTCAAAAATGATGTCCCTCGCGTAATCCACACATAGACGCTGCCACGGGCCATATACGACTAAGATAATGACGCCGAGCCACAGAACGCCCTCAACCGCAAACAAATTGAACTCGGTCATCGTCAGAGCCCTCGGTCCATTGGGTTCGTATCGCCTTCGATGGTTAGCATTGACGTTGTCCTATTTACGTCCACCTTCGTTTCGAGTTCCTTAATGCGGGAATGCCACCTGACAATTTGTCGCTTACGAAGTTTGCGCTCAGTGACGGCCCAAACCCCTAACGCTGCCATACCTCCCGTCGCGATCAAAAAGCGCCCCTCAACTATCGCCTTCAACGCTAAATTTACCACAACAGAGGTATTTTGTCCTGCGAGATTGCTAATAGCCAGATATGCGAAATAAGCCCATGCCGCCCCGAACATCCCGCGCAAAAACGTTCTGCCGGTACGAAAACTTTGATCGACCACAAAGAATTTCAGATCAGGGGGGCCAATGCGAGGCAGCGCTCCGCCGCTTCCGCGACGCACATCCGCGCCATCGGATTTGTTATCTGATGGCACTGGCCTTGCCTCCTGTCGCGCGGTAACGGTCTGCCGTCACGATGGCGCGCCCCCAAAGCCGAATCCGTTGTGTTTCGTATGTTGTTCAGAACGAGTCTAAAAAGTCAACCGGCGACTTGTAGGCCGAGATTCCTGGGAGCATTCCCCGCGACTCGCCGCACCAGTGCTCCTCCCTTCCCCGTTCGCAGGTGACGACACCGTTCTTCTTCTGGCGCCTCCACGACGTCAAACGGTCGTGTCATCGAAAGGGCCAATTGGAGCACTTATTTGTAGCGCCAAGGCATCCGTAATCTTATGATTCTCCGAAGCTTTCGGCCCGGTCAAGCTCTTAGGAGCGGCCTGGTGGAGGGGGTTGGATTTGAACCAACGTAGGCGTTAGCCAACGGATTTACAGTCCGTCCCCTTTAACCACTCGGGCACCCCTCCAGCGGGAGGGCGCGGAGTAGCCCCAAACCCCTTCCCCCGTCAACGTTCGCGCGTCAGCCGCCGCAGCGACGGGACCAGGAACAGCGCCAGCCCCGCGCAAACCGCCATCGCCAGAAACGCGTGCCCGCCGAACCGCGCGTAGAGAAACCCGGTCAGCAGCATCATCACCCCGTTCGGCACACCCTGCCCCAACGCCGAGTGCAGCGCCTGCGCCGTCGCCGACCGCTCGGGCGGCATGGTGCGGCTGAGCACCATCATCGCCGCCAGATGCTGCATGGCGAAGGTGGCGGCGTGCAGCGGTTGCAGCACCGCCAGCACCGGCAGCGACGGAGCGAACGCCATCGCGGTCCAGCGCACGACGCCGGCGCTCGCGGCGCAGGCGGTCAGGCCGGAGGGACCCAGACGCTCGACCAGCCTCCGGCCGCGCAGGAACAGCAAAACCTCCGCGATGATCGCCTCGGCGAACAACAGCCCGATCACGCCGTCGCCGATGCCTTGCGAGCGCCAATACAACGCGGCGAACCCGTAGTACGCGGCATGCGATCCCTGGATCAGCGCGGTGCAGGCGACGGTCAGGCGGAATGGTTGCAAACGAAACAACTGCCACCCGCCGAACACCCGCGGCGCGACGGGAGGTGTCGCCGCCTCGGGCAGCAACCGCGCGAACAACGCGGCGAGGCCGTATCCCAGTGCCTGCAACCAGGGCACCAATGTCGCCCCAAGATATGCCAGTCCCTGGCCCGCGGCGGCTGTCACAACCATATAGGAAATCGAGCCGGCGGCACGCACCGGCCCATATTCCAACTTGCCCTCTCGCGTCAGCGCGAGAGCGAGCGAGTCGGCCAATGGACCCAACGCCGACGCCACGATCCCCAAAGTGACCGTCACCAGCAGGATCGGCATGAAGCCGTGCAACGGGGTGTAGCTCAGGCTCATGATCATCGCCGCGCTGGCCGCGACCGTGAGTACAGGACGCCGCGTGCCAACCCTGTCGGCCAACGTACCCCAACCCGGCCCCGCCATGACCCGAAACAACGAGGCGAACCCGAGCACCTGGCCGATCGCCGCCGGTGTCAGCCCGCGGTCGGCGAACCACAGCGGCATGAACGCGTTCACCGCGGTGACCGTGAACACCGCGGCCATGAACTGAGCGACCCGGAAGCCTGGACTCATGTTCAGGCGCCGCGGTGGATCGCGGCGACCTCTCGCACCTTGCGCGCCATCGCGGCGATGCCGTTGCCGCGATTGGTCGACAGCGCCTCCAGCAATCCAAGATCCTTCAGAAACACTGGATCCGTGGCGAGGATTTCCTCCGGTGCACGGCCGGAATAGACCCGCAGCAGCAACGCAATCAAACCCGAAACGATGGCGGCGTCCGAGATGCCGGCGAAGAACAACTGCCCATCGCGAAGGATCGCTTCCATCCAGACCCGGCTTTGACAGCCCGGCACCCGGTGCGCGTCATCCGCCCAGGAGTCGGGGAATGGCGGAAGCTTGCGGCCCATTTCGATGATGAACTGGTAACGGTCCATCCAGTCGTCGAACATCGAGAGGTCGTCGGCGATCGCGGCGATGGCCGCTTGCGCCGTCGGCTCCTCGGGGTGCAGGAACGGATCGGCGTCCATTCAGTTCGCGCGCACGCGACGTCCATCCGTGCGCAATTGGCCGCATGCCGCGAGGATGTCCTGCCCACGAGGCCGGCGCACCGGAGACGCATAACCCGCGTCATTGACGATCCGCGAAAACCGGTCGATCGCACTCTGGCTGCTGCGCTCGAACTTCGTTCCGGGCCACGGGTTGAATGGGATCAGGTTCACCTTCGCCGGCATTCCCGCGATCAGGCGCACCAGTTCGCGCGCGTCGGCCTCGGAATCGTTGACGCCTTTCAACATGACATACTCGAACGTGATGCGCCTCGCGTTTGACGCGCCGGGATAGCGCCGGCATGCGGCCAGCAATTCAGCGATCGGGTACTTGCGGTTCAGCGGCACCAGTTCATCGCGCAAATCGTCTCGCACCGCATGCAACGAGACCGCCAGGCAAACCCCCAGTTCCGAACCGGCACGATCCATCATCGGTACGACACCGGAGGTGGACAACGTGATCCGGCGCCGTGACAGGCCGATCCCTTCGTTGTCCATGACGATCTTCATCGCTTTCGCGACGTTGGCGTAATTGTACAACGGCTCGCCCATGCCCATCAGCACGATCGTCGACAGCAATCGCGGCGTCTCGCCTTTCGGACTCGGCCACTCACCATACGAATCACGCGCCGCCATGAACTGACCGACGATCTCCGGCGCGCCAAGATTGCGCACCAGAGTCTGCGTGCCAGTGTGGCAAAACCGGCACGACAAAGTACAGCCGACCTGGGAGGAAATGCAGACCGCGCCTCGATCTTCGTCAGGGTCGGGAATGTAGACGGTTTCAGCTTCCTGGCCATCGCGGAACCGGAACAGAAATTTCCTTGTCTCGTCCGAACTGGTCTGGATCAGCGCGGCTTCCGGCCGGCCAATGACGAACCGCTCCGCCAGTTTCATTTGCAGTGGCCTGGCTATGCTCGACATGCGAGTGAAATCGGTGACGCCCTGGTGATAAATCCAATGCCAAAGCTGCTTGACCCGGAACGGCGCCTCACCGATCGCCGCCATCTCGATCGCGAGTTCTGCCCGCGACATGCCGACCAGATCGCGCCGCCCGTCCGCCGTCGTTTCATCGGGCGGATCGAACTTCGCGGCATAAGCGAGGATCTTCTCCCGATCCGCGGCCGTAAGGGCCGCGTCCATTACTGCGGACATGCTTTGCTGATCGCGTCGTAGGCGGCGGTAAAGCCCTTCAGGCTGAATGTGTCGGTGACGGTCGCCTCGTGCGGACCAGGCGAGCGGGCGATGGCGCGTGCCGCCGCTCGGAACGCGGTGACCGCGTCGTGGCCGTTGCGCGCGAAGGCCGCTCGCTGATGCGTGTAGAAATCCAGGCCGGTCTGGTCGGCCTGGACATTCACAGTGGCATTGGGCGCATAGGCGAAGCCCGCCTCGATCGCCACCGCATCACGGCCGGAGACACGCTGTGTCACGGTCAGGATGACCGCGCCCCGCCCCGCGACCGCGGGCATCGAGCTTTGCGCGCGCGTGAACGCATAGCAAACGGGTTGCCCAGCTTCCTGATGCGTCGCGGCGATCCAGTCGTCGAACGTGCCGATGGCTTTCGGCGCGGCGGTCCTGGGCGCGACCGCGACCGGCTTCTTCTTCGGCGGCGATGTCGGGGCTTGCTGCGCCAGTGCGGGCGACACCAGCGGGAGCGACAGCAAGGCGGCAAGGAGGGCGCGCGGGATCATGGGCCGGATACCTAAGACCCGCGGAGAGGCGAAACAAGCGCGCCCTGGTCCCGCCCGGCGGGAAAATCGCCTAAAGTCGCGGCATGACCGACCTCACCGACGCGCAACTGGCGGCCCAGTACGAGGCCTACCCCTATCCGCACCGCGATCCGCGCGACGAGGCAAAGCGCCTGATTGTCGGCAGTCCCGGCCATTTGCGGGAGATCGACCATTGGATTTTTGGCGCCACGCGACCCACGACCGTCCCATTGCGGGCATTGGTGGCCGGTGGTGGTTCCGGCGACGCGACAATCATGCTCGCGCAGCAGTTGGCGCGCGGCGGTAGGCCAGGGACGGTCACCTGGCTCGATCGCTCGGCCGCCGCGTTGAAGGTCGCGCAGGCCAGGGCGGCGGCGCGAGGGCTGACGAACATCGTGTGGGAGCAGCGATCGCTGCTCGAATTGCCGGGATCGGGTCTGGGCTTGTTCGACTACATCGATTGTTGCGGCGTGCTGCACCACTTGCCGGACCCGGAGGCCGGGTTGAATGCGCTGTTGTCGGTTCTGGCGCCCGGCGGTGGGATGGGACTGATGGTGTACGCGCCACATGGGCGCACGGGCATCTATATGCTGCAGGACGGGCTGCGCTTGCTGGCACCCGCCGATCAGGACCCCGCCACGCGACTGGACATGGCGCGCCGGGTCATGAAACATCTGCCGGAGACCGCCTGGCTGCGCGGCAATCGCAGCGTCACCGACCACCTGAGCGGCGGTGACGCGGGATTGTACGACCTGCTGCTCAATCCACGCGACCGCGCTTACTCGGTTGCGGCGTTGCATGATCTGCTCGCAGGCGCCGGGTTGTCCGTCGCCTGCTGGGTGGAGCCGCTTCGTTACGACCCAATCCCGTTGCTGCCGGACCCAAAGCTGCGTGCCCGCATCGCCACACTGACGCCGTTGGAACGAGCCGCCTTGGCGGAGGCCCTCGCCGGCAATATCGCCGCACACATCGTTTACTGCACGCGCGCGAGCGAACCGCCGGTCCGCGTTGATCCATTCAACCAGGACTCGGTACCGATCTGCCGGGAGGTGACCGGCGAGGAACTCGCCAAGGGAATCCAGGCCAGCAATACGATGTTCGTTATCCTGGATGGGCTCCGCGTTCCGGTCCCCTTGCCCGCGATGGCCGGGGCTATCTTGCCCCTGATCGACGGCAAACGCTCGGTCAGGGAGATCGGGGCGGCGCTTGCCGCGCGTGGCACCAGCCCGGAGGCGTTCGCGCGTGCCTGGCAGGCGTTGTTTCCGGCGATGGAGCGGATTAACCGGCTACTGCTCGCGGCACCGGACGAGGGGTCTCGGCCGCTGGTTCCTCCGCCAACCGCCGCATGACCGAAACGGTGACCTGATCGGCCGGAAAAAACGCTTCGATCGCGAGTTCCGATAAGGTGATATCGACCGGCGTGCCGAACACGGTCGTGGTGCTGAGGAATGACAGCGGTCCATGCACCGTCGCCAACCGAAACGGGACCGCGATCATCTCGTGGTCTCCCGACCTCACCCGAGGGGAATGGCCCGATGGAAGGGGATAATCACGGACCTCCTCCAGCAAATCCGCGAGAACCAGGTCACCGGTAACGTCGATCTGTTGCCGTAGCCGTTCGATGACATGCCGCCGCCACTCCGAAAGATTGATGATGCGAGGCGCCAGGCCGGCGGGATGCAGACTGAGGCGGATGACGTTGACTGGCGGGACCAGCAGCAGCGGATCGACCCCTGAAATGAGGCGACCGACCGCCTTGTTCGACGCCGCCATCGTCCAATGCCGATCGACCGCCAGCGCCGGATTTGGCTCGTGCATGGACAACATCAGGTCAATGCTTTGGCGGGCGAGGCGAAAATCGGGATCGTCCAGCGACCGTTCCTGGTAGGTCGGTGCGAAGCCGGCGGCGTTCAGCATCACGTTCCTGTCACGCAGCGGAATCGCCATCCGGTCGGCCAGATGCAATAGCATCTCCCGACTGGGCTGCGCGCGGCCGGTTTCCAGGAAGCTCAGGTGCTTCGTGGAAATCTCCGCGTCACAAGCGAGGTCAAGCTGACTGAGGCGGCGGCGCTGACGCCAGTCGCGAATCAACTGGCCGATGGGGCGAGGGCCGGTGCTCATATCAAAACCTTACCGCGTCGCGTGCGCTGAGACCAAATCAACGCGGCGTTAATTAATTGGTAAACTTTGCCGGTCGGCACTCCGTTTCCTTCTGGGGACGAGACGTGCGAGGGTCGAGGGTATGACGGTGCCTCGCCTGATCACGGTCTATAGCGACTACAAGAGTCCGTACGCCTATCTGGCGAAGGGCCCGGTTTACGCGCTGGCGGAGGAGTTTTTGGTCCGGCTCGAATGGCGGCCCTATATCCTCGACATTCCTCAATACCTTGGCTCAGCGCGGGTCGACGCCGCCGGCAACGTGTTGGAGGAAAACCGCAACGCCCACCAGTGGCGCAGGGTTCGTTACAGCTACATGGACTGCCGGCGGCAGGCGCGGAAACAGGGACTGATTATTCGAGGGACCCAGAAAATCTGGGATTCAACGCTCGCGGCCGCCGGGATGTTGTTCGCACTACGCGGTGATCCAGAGGTGTTCCGGCGCTACCACGACATCGTTTTCGAGCGCTTTTGGCGGCGGGAACTGGATATCGAGTCGGTCCCGGCGATCGTCGCGGTGTTGAATGAGGCGGGAGCAGACGTTTCCGAATTCGCCGAATGGGCCGACGGCGGTCGCTCGGAAGTCGCCCAGATCGTTCGCGACGCCGAAGTACTGGGCGTATTCGGCGTGCCGAGTTTCATTCTGGATGGCGAACTTTATTGGGGTCGCGAGCACCTGGCGGATATTCGCGAGATTCTCGCCGCTACTTCACCCACCTGAGGAACGGCCGGACATCAACCGAGCCTCGCCCGTCTCGTCGAGGACCCGGGTGGCCCTACCGCACGACCGTTGGCTTCACCCCGAAGCCGCCCGCCGAGTTGGCCAGCCGCTGAAGGTCAAAGCGGTCCAGCATGACGTCAGCGGTGGCGCCACAATCGCCAGCACCCTTGGCGGTATGTTGGCCGGCCCAATGAAGCTGGAAGCGAGGCGGATTGGTCTCCTCACGAGTCTCGACGATCAGGCTGCCGCCGCCGGCTGACATTTCATTCGGATCGAAAACGCAGGGTTTGGCCGCCTGGTCGCGTCCGGCCACTGACGTCGTCGCGACCTGTAGCTGCCACGTGTCGCCGTCACTCGTCGCTGGAACGAAGACGATCATGTCCCCGACCCGCGGGCGAAGCGCGTCGAATCTCAGTGCCAGATAGGTGGTGACGCCACCGAGCGCCAAGATCAGCAAGGCGGCAGCCAATGCGGGAGCCCAGCCGAGCCAGGACAGCGAGGCCGGTGGGCGTGGGTCCTGGTCGGGTCGAATCATGTCGAGTCTCTATGCTGCATTGCGGCATAAATGTATGGACTCGAAATTTTCGCGGCAACCCGAATGTCCACGCGTTAACCGCGGCGGAGGCCTTCGTCAAACGCGGGGCTGGGGCAATGGTATGCGCGACGACAGGGTCAGTTTGCCTTTAGCCCAGTGGGTCAGCTTCACGTGGCTGAGGCGGCGCCAGGTCGATGTCGGCGCAAATGTCGGAGAGCGGGATAGCCACGTCGATTTCCGGCATTTCCAACATGTCGCCAGCGATTAACGCACGAACAATCCAGTCCTCGCCGCGCCGTGCATACACAGTCGCGGCAATGCCATCTGGTTCCAGGATGACGTAGCGCTCAATCGATGGCGTCGCCTGATATTCGCGAAGTTTTTCGATCCGGTCGATACGGGAGGTGCTGGGGCTGAGAACCTCGAAGACGACGACAGGGTCCTTGATGACGGTGGTGCGGCCGGGGACCGCGGTACGAAACACGAAGGCGTCAGGATAGCGGATGCGGCCGGCCACTTCTATTTTCAGGGTTGGCCCACGGATCCGGCAAAGTTTTCTCCTCAGCCGATCGTATAGTAGTGCCCGCAACGTGCCGCCGGTCGTCTCGTGCGAGTCGGTTCCGCCGGTCATCGCGACCGGCTCGAACCCATCGAACTCCCAGCGCAATTCCTGGCGTTCCTCCCAATCGAGAAGCTCCATCAGGTCATCGGTTCCTGAAAGGCCACGCTCATAACAGGGAGCTTAGCAGGATCGCGCCAGAATGTCTCCGGATTCAGACTTCCAACTCGACATTCGTCTCTATCCGCGCCTCATCCAGATCCATCCCCAGGCCGGGGTGCGAGGGATGCGCGAGAGCGCCGTTCTAGGGCACCAACGGATGCGCGAGGAAGAACTGGTTGATGACATTCCACTTCACCAAATACTCCTGATACGGCGTCAGGATTGGCGGTTGCGCCAGGGTAAAGTGCAAACCGGCGGGCGTGGAGTGGCCGTGCGGAATGACGATCAGGTCGCTCGCGCGGGCCATCGCGGCGATTTTCAACGTTTCCGACAGACCGCCGCACCAGTAGATGTCGGGTTGCAGGATATCCAACGCCTCGGCGTCGATGAAACGCTTGAAGCCCCAACTGGTGTATTCATGTTCCGCGCCGGATAGCGGGATCGGGGTCGAGTCCTTAACGCGGCGGTACGAGTCGATGCGGTCCGGCATCACGCATTCCTCAAGCCAGCGCGGCCGGAATTCGGCGATGCGCTCGGCCAGCTCGATGGCATAAATCGGATCGAAGGACTGCCAGCAATCCAGCATGATGTCGTAATCATCGCCGAGAGTTTCGCGCAGCGTGCGCACCAGGGCGACATTTTGCCGCACGCCGTCGTAGCCGCTCATCGGCCCATGCCGAAAAAACCATTTCTGCGCCGGATAGCCGAGCGCTTTGTATTCGGCGGCGCGTTCCTTCACGCGGCCCATGTCGAGAACATTGAAACCCAACATGGAAGCGTAGCAGGGGACGGTGTCTCGGGTTGGGCCACCGAGCAGGCGGTATACCGGCTGCCCGAGCCAGCGTCCTTTCAGGTCCCACAGCGCGCAGTCAACCGCGCTGATCGCCAGCATCGCGTCGCCCTGGCGGCCATGGACCATGAAGCGATGCATCTGGTCCCACAATCTCTCATGCGCGATCGGATCCTGACCGAGCAGCAGCTTGCGCAGCCGCCGGGCAACGTAGAGCGCGACCATGTCCGGCAATGGTCCGGCGATGCCGTGCGGCCCCTCGTCGGTTTCGATGCGCAGGAAATGTTGCTCCATGCGGTAATGAGTTGGGTCGAGCTGAACCCCGCCCTCGAAGTCATCGCGCGCGCGGTATTCGGGGTAGATGTCGATTGGACGAACGAGCCGTTCTTCCCAGAGCGGGCCTTTGGTTTCCATCGTGCCGGTCAGGCGGAAGAGACGAACAGCGGTGATGCGCATGGTTTAGGCTCCCGGCGAATGCGGGATGGTCAAACTCCGGGGGAGGCAGGTTGGCAAGGGGCAGGCGGGAGATCTGCGCGGAAATGTCAGGACGATTCTATGTCACAGAAGCCGCCTGAATTGCGGCGGCCAGATCCCGGTCCGCTCCATCCACATGCCGCAACAGCCATTCCTGGAGATACCGCACGACCAGGCTAACGCTGATTTTTGGCGCGTCCAGGTGCAGGCCCTGCAAGTCTTCGAGTAATCGGCGATGCATCTCCCGATGGGCCGAGGCCCCATCGTAGCAGAATTGCCGCATGAGACGCTCCTCGGTGGCGAAATGGAAACCCGCGTAGAAAATCACTTCTCGCAGGGCCGCCTCATGCGGCACACCGTTGCGGAGTGCCGCGGCCAAATCGTTCAGCAATGACACCAATTGGGCGTGCTGGTCGTCGATTTCACGCACCCCTACTTCGTGCGCGACGTTCCAGGCTAGTGGCGCGGGCACTGTATCCGACGCGGAAAGCGGCGTCGCCCAGGCGGCTCGACCGCGCCCTCGGCGCTTGGCCACGTAAAGTGCCCGGTCGGCTGCAGCCAGCAGGTGATCCACCGTGACGGCATGTTCCGGATAAATCGCGACGCCGACACTGGCTCCGACATTCACGTCGACGGCGCCGAGACTGATGGGCTGCCTGGCAAGCTCGAGCAGCCTATCGGCGGTTATCATCGCGTCACCGCGCGCCTTGAGTGTGGGAAGCAGGACAGCGAACTCATCACCGCCAAGGCGAGCGATGCTGTCGGTATCTCGCAGGCTCGCGAGCAACCTGGCGGCGATGCGCCGCAGAACGAGATCGCCGGCGTCATGCCCATGGCCGTCGTTGACCTGCTTGAAATCATCGAGATCCAGCAATAGCACGGCGAAAGATTGACTGGTCCGGCGAGCCGCCAGTACCGCGTAACGCAAGTGGTCGGCGAACATGGCGCGGTTGCCGAGGCTGGTCAGCGGGTCGGAGAACGCAAGCAAATTCAGTTGCGCCTCGGAGCGGAATCGGTCGGTCACGTCCTGGACGAAGACGGCGAGCAGCGCTTCCCCTTCAACGACAATCTGTTCAAAGCGCAGTTCGGCCTCAAACGTCGCGGTCTCGCCGTGGAATGCCTCAGCGACGCAAACCGGCGGCTGCCCGTTTTCAGTCCGCAGCGCGGCGCCGACTCGTTCCCTGTATGCGGGCAGAATCAAATCGAGGATCGACAGATCCCAGGCGTCACCGGTGCGACCAAACAAGCGGTTGAATGCCGCGTTGACGAACAGGAGGCGATCCTGATCGGCCAATCCCAGCGCGATCAGATTGCTGTTGATCAGGAGAGTGGCCACCGAGTTCGCGTCAGTTCGAACGGCGGGATTCAAGAAGCCAGTTCGCATGTTGCCTTTCCGGACCAGGCTGCGCGTGCCCGACATTGCCCAGCCTGGGCGCGGGTGAAACACAACCATCGCACCGGCGGGTTTATAATTCGTTAATGGCCGAGCTGACCCGCCGGTTACCGGAGAATGTGGCTTTGATTACCTGCCAGGACCGGTGAACGCCGGCACAATCAACTCGTCAGAACCGGCATCTTCAGAAACATCTCGGAAGCATACCAAAAGGCGAACCGCGCCTTGCAGGTGCTTAGCGCATGCGCGGCACCGGCGATTTCCGAAAACTGCCGGTCGCCATTGGGCAGTCTCTGGAAGAAGTCGAGCAGATCTTCCATCGAGGCGATGCCATCATACTCCCCGCGAGCGACCAGCACCGGGGACAAAATGCGCGCCGGGTCGACCACGGGAAGTTTCGAAGTCATATCCAAATAGGTGCCGGTTGGAACCGTATCGCCATAGACCAGCTCGGCTTTCACCAAAGCGGCGGGCACCGCCGGATCGGTCGTACCGGGCCGGTCGCGCGTGAAAATGCTCTCCATCATCGCCTTGTCGCGCGGCCTGCGGTTATGCGTCCGGAAATACTCCAGGCCTTCCGCTCGCTTCGCCAGGGTGGGAGACCCCTTCCCGGTGTAGGTGTGCGCCGCCAGCACAAGACGGCCGCAACGGTCTGGCGCGACCATCGCGTAAGCGGCCGCGCGTAATGCGCCCGAGGATTCGCCAAGAAGGTGATAACGTGTCTGGCCTGTTTCGCGTTTCACCACCTCGACCGCCGCCTTCAGGTCTTCGACGCCGGATGCGATGTCCGAGTTGCCATCCGTGCGATCGGATTTCCCATACCCTTCATGATCCATCGTCCAGACATCGAAGCCCTTCTGGGCGAATTCGGTCATCATCGAATAGTTCTCGGGGCCAGGGACCTGCAAATCGAAGCTCGACAACGCGCTGGTCGATGAGCCGTGCACGAGAAACAGCACCGGAAGCTTCCCACCGCCGAGCCGCTTGCGGTACATCGCGAGATGGATCGGCTTGCCGTCGCGGGTTTTCACCGCCTGGTATTCTTTGGCTGGCGCCACCTCCGACGCGGTCGCGGGGGCGGCGAGCAAAGCCGCCGAGGTCGCCAGCGCGGTCCGGCGCAGCAGCGATTTGGGCTGTTTCATTGGTATCGTCTCCACTTTTTGCGTTCGTCAATCTCTGGTGTGCGATGCATTGTTTCGCGACACGGCCGCGCCCTGTTCCGCGGCGCTAATTCCGTCTCGCGAACGCCGCCGCGCCGTCACCGGCGATGCGTCCGAACGTCACCCCGGCGACCAGCCCGGTGCCGCTGCCGTAATTATGGTAGTACAACCCACCGACTATTTCTCCAGCTGCGTACAGCCCAGGGATCGCGGCACCCGATGTGTCTTCGACTCGGGCAGTTGTATCGACTTTCAAACCGCCAAAGGTGAATGTCACGCCGGCGGTGACGCCGTAAGCGTGATACGGAGGCGTATCGAGTTTCTGAGCCCAGTTGGTTTTGTCGATCGGCAAACCTGTGGTTCGCAGACCGTCGTGAATATTTGGATCGAATTTCACGTCCGGCCGAGGCGCCGCGTTATAGGCCCGCAACGTTTCCATTACCGCCTGAGTGTCGACACCAGTTAGTTTCGGTGCCAGTTCCTCCAACGTATCCGCGACCTCCTTGGTAATGCGAGGAATGCGATACTCGCTGCGCAGCAAGTGGTTGATTTTCGAATCGAAAATCTGCCAGGCAAACAAGCCCGGTTGCTTCATCACCTCGTGCCCATACGCGGCATAGGTGTAGCTGTGGAAATCCAGACCTTCATTAAGGAAACGCTGGCCGCGCGCGTTAACCAGCACGCCGAATGGATAGTTGTGTTTCTGAAACTGGTCGCCGACCGACAGATCCCCGAACGGCGGTGCGTTCATGTCCCACTGTACGGCGTGCGCGCCGGACCAATGGCCAGCGACAGCGGCACCGATATCCATCGCCATGCGATGGCCATAACCCTGGTTGTACCGCGTGCCGCGAACCTTCGCGAGGTCCCAGTTCGGACCGATATAGCGTGCCCGCATTTCCGCGTTCGACTCAAAGCCACCGCAGGCCATGACGATCGCCTTGGCACGCAGATCGTAAATCCGGCCATGATGGCGAACCCGCACTCCTTCGACCCGGTCATCACCCTGCATAAATTGCCACGCTGTCGATTCGTACAGCACCGGAATTCCGACCTGCGCCAGCTTCGCGTGCAACGTCGCGACCAGATGTTGGCCGCCACCGTGGATGTGGCAGGCCAGACCTCCCCAAAACCGAAACTTGCCGTCGACCTTGAATGCCTGACGGCCAAGCGCCGGCTGGAATTTTACGCCGTGTTTTTTCAACCACAACGCGGATGAATAGGAATTGCCGATCAACACCTCGGTCAGATCGGGATCGCAGCGATATTCAGTCAATCGCCCCATGTCGTCGAAATATTGCTCTTGCGTATAGGTGCCGAAATCGATGCTGGACAGGTCGAGTTCCGCGATGGCGGGGTCCAGTGCCAGCAGGTCCTGGACGTCCTGATAAACGAAGCGGAAGGCGCCGCCGGTAAAAGCGGAGTTGCCGCCTCGGGCGGATTCCGGGGCGGTTTCCAGCATCGCGACGGTACATCCAGCCTCATGCGCCGCGAGGGCGGCGTTGGCGGCGGCGTTGCCCGCACCGATCACCAGGACGTCGACAGGCTGGTAGTTCGCTGGTGTCATGGCGCTGTTCCCTCATCGCCGCCCGTCTCGGGCGACCGCGCCGGACCCTGTCCACTGGCGCGGACGATGTCAAACCGGGTCAGATGCCGGCGATCTTCTCCCAATAAAGTTCCCGTTGCTCCGCCGCGCCGCCGTAGCTGCGCGCCGGTGGACGCAACACCATCAGTCCTTCTTCAAATCGCACGTCACGCACCTGATCGGAACCGATTCGGCTGGGGTCTGACGCGGCATCGACACGGGTGACCAACTGCTTGCCGTCGAACACGTAATTACCGCAGTAGCTACTGTACTCGCGTTTCGCGCCACCGGGAATCTCGCGCCTCCCATCGCAGGTGACAGCCATCATGCGGCCATCGGCGCCGAGCATCACTCGTCCGGTGGCGTGACCACCGTACGGTGCGGGGAGTTCATTGCCATTCGGGTCGCGGGAAATCGCTCGCACCAGGCGCCAGGTACCGACCACGTTCATCATACCAAATGTCCTTGTCACAGTTTGGGGAAAACTCGTTCGAACACCGCCGGAGAACCCTCATCGAGCCGCATACCGGCCCGTACCCGGCGGCTCCACGGATTGGAGTCGCGTGCGGCCATCCATTCTTTCGTATCCGGAACGCCAGGGTTTTCGAACTCGTAGACGGTCAGATACTTCGGCTGTCCCTCGATCGCGATGAAGCGGCGGGCGCGAACCACACCAGGCACTTTCAAAAATCCCGGGATGTAACAGGTGTTGTACCAATCGTTGAACTCTTCTTCCATCGAGGCCATGATATCGATGCGGCCCATCTGCAAATAACGCGGCAACTCTGTCGGATTGTCCGCCGGATGCGAGCGTGCCGGGAAAATTTGACGGTAGCCATTCAGCAAAAAATTCCGCCCCGTCGCGCCTGGCGAAGTCACCAATCGCCGGGCTGACGGTTGATAGCGGACCGTATCGATGAAGGCGGCCGAGCGAAGGACATTGTGATCCTCCAGTTCATACATCGCGAGATATTTTGGTCCGCCCCGCAATGCCCGATACCGTCCGGCGCTGAGGAAACCCGGCACCTCGAGTAAGCGGCCAATATGCTCCTCATCGTACCAGCGGTTGAATTCGTCTTCGTGCGCCGGGTCGACATCGGTCCAGGCCATTAACAGGCCAGTGCCTCGTGTTTTAGGCATGATCGCTCCTCCTTCATGGGACGCGCCAGTTTATCGTGCGTCCGCCAAACCTGAATCGGACAGAGTCTCGGCCGCGGCTGCCAACACGCGATCCACGAAAGCGTCCGCGCTACCGAGATACGATGCCGGATCGGTCAACCTGTCGATCGCCGCTCGATCGAACCGCGACGACACAGCCGGATCACGCGCCAGCACTTCAACCAACGGCAATCGTTCCGCCAACGCGACATCGCAGGCATGTTTCACGACATGGTGCGCCTCGCCTCGCCCCAAATGCGGGGCGAGGCCCATCATCACCGCCTCGGCGACGATCAGCCCATGCGTCAGGTTCAGATTGCTCCGCATGCGGTCGGGATCGACGACCATTCCCTCGGCGATCGCGCGAGCGTGCAGCAACGCACCATGCGTCAGCACGAAGGCCTGCGGGATGGCCAGCGCTTCGCCCTGCCATGGACCGGTCGCGCGCTCGTGGTCCTGCGCCATCGCACCCAACATGACAGGCACCAACGCCTGCACGGTGCGGGTGGCGGCGAGGATGTACTCCGATGCGATCGGGTTCCTCTTTTGCGGCATGGTCGACGATGCGCCACGGCCAGAGACGTAGGGTTCGGCGACCTCACCCACCTCGGTTTGCGCCAGCAAAATGATATCGGTCGCGAATTTCGCCAGCCCACCGCAGATCAGACCGAGATAGGCGACCGTTTCAGCCAGACCCTCGCGGCACACGTGCCAGGGCGCGATCGGCGCGCGCAAACCCAGTTCCACCGCCAGACCCTCCATCACTGCGATGCCCTGATCGCCGAGCGAAGCCAGCGTCCCGGCCGCGCCACCGAATTCCACCAGTTCGACACGCCGCCGCAATTCGGGAAGACGGCCGAGATGGCCGATGAACGGTAAAGCCCAGGTGGCGCATTTGAGACCGAATGTGGTCGGCAAGGCTTGTTGTAGGTGCGTGCGTCCCGCCATCACGGTCCCGCGGTGCGCTCGCGCCTGGCCGGCCAGAGCCGACAGGATCGCGCGCATCTCCGCCTCGATCAGGCTCAGGCCCTCGCGCACCTGCAGCACGGTCGCGGTATCCATGATGTCCTGCGTCGTCGCGCCCCAATGGGTCCAACCGCCGGCCTCGCCCGCGCCGCGCGAAAGTTCGGACACCAGTCCCACCACCGGATAGCCAACGTTGCGGGCGCTCGCGGCCAACACTTCCGTGCGCAATTCCCCCCTGGCCGCCGCGTCGCCTATCGCCTTCGCCGCGTCCACCGGAATGATCCCCAACCTCGCCTGCACCTGGGCCAGCGCCGCCTCAACATCGAGCATGCGTTGGAAATACGCCGTCTCATCGAACACCGCGCGCATCGCGTCACTGCCATAGAGAGTTCCCAGAATGGGACCGTCGGCCGGGTTGGTGGTCATGCGAGGACTCCTGATCGGCACCCAACAATAAACGCGTCATCCCCCGGCTTGTCCGGGGGACCTGCCACGGCACCGTGCCTGAAGCGGTGGCCCGGATAAACCTGGCCATGACGTTTCAGGACAGGCCCGGCCAGTCTAACAGGGTAATGAAACCCATTCCCGCCGGTGAACACTTCATTAACACTCTTCTGCGAGAGTACGTCTGTCTGACAGGAGATGCCAAAATGGTCAGCCCAGACGATGGATCGCAACACAGATCGCGACAACTGAAAGCCGCCATCGAACACCTCGAAACCCGGCGTTGGCGCCTCGCCGAGGTGCAATGCCGGATTCTGCTCGCGGTCGATCCCAACGACATCGACGCGATGTTGATCCTGGGGCTCGCCATCGCGGCCAGCGGCGAGGCGGCGCGGGCCGCGCCGATCCTCGCCCGCGTGCGGCGCGCCAGGCCGGATCACAACGATCCGTGCCGCGACCTTGAGACCATGCGACCACGCGTGCCGCGCGCACTGGTGGCGCGGCAATATCGCGCCTGCCTGCGGCTGGCCCCGCGAGACGCGCGATTGCGCCAGGATTTCGCCAGTTATCTGATGGATAACGCCGAGCCGGAGGGCGCGCTGTCCGTACTGCGCGACGCGCCCGAGTCAGCGGCCACCTGTAATCTGCGTGGCATGGCCCTGGCGGCGGTCGGCAAATTCCGGGAGGCCGCGCGATGCTTCGACGGCGCGGCCCGGCTTGACCCGAACGATCCCGCCGGGTGGTCGAACCTGGGCATGATGCTCAGGATTGAAGGACGGTTCGACGACTCTCTCGCCGCTTACGACCGCGCCATCGCCCGCGCGGAAAGCGATCCCCAGATCAGGGTCAATCGTGCCCTCGCTTTGCTGCATGCGGGACGCTGGGTGGATGGTTGGCGAGATTATGAATGGCGGTGCGGCCGGCCTGGCTATGCCGCGATGTCGGATGCTCCCATGCTGCCAGCATTGGAGCCAACGACTCGCCTGGACGGGATGCGCGTTCTGGTCTGGCACGAAGAAGGTCTGGGCGACACTCTGCAGTTCGCCCGCTACTTGCCAAAGTTGGCTGAATTCGGCGCGCGGGTGATCGCCGCGGTACCGGCGCCCCTGATGCGCCTGTTGGACGGCATTCCGGGGATCACTGTAATCCGCGCGGGCGACGGTCCGCCGCCTTCGCACGAGTTACAATGTCCGTTCTTCAGCTTGCCACGCGCGTTTGGCACGACGACCCAAAACGTTCCCGCGGCCCCCTATCTTCGCGCCGACCCCGCGTTGTCCGCCGCCTGGGCGGCCCGGTTGCCGTCGGACGGTTTACGCGCGGGTCTGGTCTGGGCCGGCCAGGCTCGGCTCTGGCTGCAAGGTTTCACGTCGGTGGACCGGCGGCGGAGCGCGGGCCTCGCCGCGTTCGCGCCGTTGGCGGCGGTGCGTGATGTGCGGTTCGTCAGCCTGCAGGCCGGAACGCCCGCCGCGCAGGGACAAGAACCGCCCGAGGGTATGGAATTGACCGATCCGATGGAACTGGTGCGCGACTTCGCGGATACCGCGGCCATCATCGCGAATTTAGATGTCGTGATCAGTGTCGATACCTCGGTCGCGCATCTCGCGGGCGCGATGGGAAAGCCGGTTTTCCTACTCGATCGTTACGACAACTGCTGGCGCTGGTTGCATGGCCGGACCGATAGCCCATGGTATCCATCGATGACGATTTTCCGTCAGCCAAGGCCGGGCGATTGGAGTTCGGTGATGCATCGTGCCGCGTCGTCGCTCGCCGCGTTGACGATCTTTGGCAGTGGCCCTCCGGCGGTGCCGCGACCCGACGCGTTCGCGACGGCGGCGTAATCATCAGCCGCCGGATCACGCTTGGTTCGGTTCGATCGAGAACCGATCCAAGCGACCGGCAACGTCTACGGCGAAACGGAAGCCCAGAAAGCCCGAAGGTCCGCCACGGCATTCCCTACGAACCGGTCGCGGTCGCAATGTCCGATCCCGGTCACCGGCGACGGGTTTCCTATCTGACCGTCGGTGTATTGCCACAGGCTCCAGGAACTCCACCCCGGCGGCAGAACGGCGGACGGCCCGTACTGGGCCAGCCACAGCGGGCAATTCGACAGCACTGAATCGGCAGTTCCCCCCAGTGCGCCCTTCAGATCATGACCCGAATAAAGCACCGGCCACTTGCCGATGGAGTCATGGATCTCGGTAACGAACGCCCGGGCTTCCTCGATCGTCATGGATGAGCCAGCCGGATTTGACTCGAAATCCAGTCCCACGAGTTGCCCCGGCAACGGTTGGACCGTGTCGAGAAAAAACCTGGCCTGATCGCCACCGTCGGAGCCATCGCCGAAATGGTAGGCGCCAAACAGAAGGCCGGCGCTGATGATCGCCGGCCGATTAACCCCCAGCATTGGATCGACGTACTTCGTCCCTTGCGTGGTCTTGTGGATCACCGCCGCGACCGCGGCCCCGGCGGCGGCCGCGAAATCAAGGTGCTGTCCGTTGTAGTGTGAAACATCGATAACAACGTCCAGCATTTTTCCTCCCGAAATGAGCTGGTTTGGTATTGGTTCGATAATCGCGAGTTTCTGGTGATCGCGCAACAAACATTTCGTGCTGAGGCCGGCACGACCTCGCGCCTGGCGGCGTCGCGATCGATCCGCCGCTTTGGCGGCACGGCCGCCGGCCATCCAGGCCGCGGCCTGGCTTCGTCAGTCAACCGCCGGATGCGCGCGACGAACCATGGAAAACCGTCCACTTGTCAGTCCAGGCCAAACCGACTATCTACCCGATACACCAAATTCTCCGCTCACTATCGGGGGGTGGCCTTAATCGGCCGCCTTTTTCGTATTGGACGACCAGAACGACGCCGCACCGCTGACCCTGGAGGCCAAACTGACCGCCATTGTCGCGCCAAGACTGCCACCCATGGGCTTCGAGCTCGTGCGCGTCACCGTGCTCGGCCGGGAACGCCCGACCGTTCAGGTCATGGCCGATCGCGCCGACGGCAGCCTGATCTCGGTCGAGGATTGCGAGCAAATCAGCCACTATCTCAGCGCTGTGTTCGACGTCGAGGACCCGATCCCGGGCACCTGGAACCTGGAGGTCAGCTCGGCCGGGATCGATCGCCCACTCACCCGGCCGAAGGACTGGAACCGCTTCGCCGGTCACCTCGCGCGGGTCGAAACACAGTTCCCGGTCGATGGCCGCAAGCGATTTTCCGGCATCGTGCTTGGCGCTGATGACATATTCGGGAAACTGCGGCTGGATGACGGCACTGAAACTGACCTGCCGCTTCGCGACATCCGCCGCGCCAAACTGGTGCTGACCGACGCGTTGATCGCCTTTACCGCTCCCACCAAGACCACCAACTAAATCCTCGTCCAGAAAAAACAGAGGCCCTCATGGATACCGCCATCGCTCGCCCTGAACTGCTGCTGGTCGCCGACGCCGTCGCGCGGGAGAAGAACATCGACCGCGAGGAAGTGCTGGAGGCGATGGAACAAGCCATCCAGAAAGCCGGCCGCGCCAAGTACGGCCACGAGAAAGACATCCGTGCCACGATCGACCGCAAGTCCGGCGACGTGCGGCTTTCCCGCTGGACGGAAATCGTCGAAGCGGTGGAGAACGAAGAGACCCAGATGTCCGCTCAGGACGGGTTGAAACTGTTCCCGGATAAAGCGGTGGGAGATTTTGTTGTTGACCCGCTGCCGCCGATCGATTTCGGCCGCATCGCCGCGCAGACCGCCAAACAGGTCATCGTGCAACGCGTCCGCGAATATGAGCGCAAGCGCCAATATGAAGAATTCAAGGATCGCGTCGGCGAGATCATCAACGGCACCGTCAAGCGCACCGAGTACGGCAATCTCATGGTCGAACTGGGCAAGGCCGAGGCGTTGCTCCGCCGTGACGAGCTGATCCCGCGCGAAAGTTTTCGCAATGGCGATCGCGTGCGCGCTTACATCTATGACGTGCGCGAAGAGCCACGCGGGCCACAAATTTTTCTCAGCCGTACTCATCCGGGTTTTCTGGCCAAGCTGTTCGCGCAGGAAGTGCCGGAGATTTACGACGGCATCATCGAGATCAAGGCGGTATCCCGCGATCCCGGTTCGCGCGCCAAGATGGCGGTGATCAGCCGTGACAGCTCGATCGATCCGGTTGGCGCGTGCGTCGGCATGCGCGGTTCCCGCGTTCAGGCCGTGGTGCAGGAGCTACAGGGCGAAAAAATCGACATCATCCCCTGGAGCCCGCAGGCCGCGACCTTCGTCGTCAACGCGCTCGCGCCGGCCGAGGTCACCAAGGTCGTGCTGGATGAAGAAGCCGGCCGGGTTGAAGTGGTGGTACCGGACGAACAACTCAGCCTCGCCATCGGCCGCCGCGGCCAAAATGTGCGCCTCGCCAGCCAGTTGACGCGTTGGGACATCGACATCCTGACCGAGGCCGAGGAAAGCGAGCGCCGTCAGGAAGAATTCCGCCGCCGCTCCGGCCTGTTTGTCGAGGCGCTGGATGTCGATGACATGATCGCCGGCCTGCTGGTCACCGAAGGCTTCAACACGGTCGAGGAACTCGCTTTCACGCCGGCGGAAGAAGTCGCCGCGATCGAAGGTTTCGACGACAGCGTCGCCGAAGAGTTGATCCGCCGCGCCGAATCATTCCTTACTCGCCGCGACACCGAACTCAACGACAAGCGCATCGAACTCGGCGTGACCGACGACGTCGCCGCGTTCGAGGTATTCACCCCCGCCATGCTCGTCGCGCTTGGCGAAAAAGGCGTCAAGACGCTTGACGATCTCGGCGATCTCGCCTCGGACGAACTGATTGAGATCATCGGCGCCGAGCAAATGGACGAGGACACCGCCAACGCTGTCATCATGGCCGCGCGAGCCCATTGGTTCGACGACGAGGCGGCACCCGAAGGCGAGGTCGAGGCCAAGACGGCGGAGGAGACAGGCCACGACTGACGCTGACGTGACTCTTGAAGACACGGTCGTTGACGCGGAGGAGGAAGAGCCGGAAACAGGCCCGCTGCGCCGCTGCGTGGTGACGCGGGAACGCCTGCCGAAGGAACAAATGTTTCGGTTTGTTGTCAGTCCTGACCGTGTGCTGGTCCCCGACCTTGCTGGAAAATTACCCGGCAGGGGAATATGGTTGAGTGCCTCCGGAGATGTGATAGAAGGCGCCAGCGCGACGCTCCCAAATGGGATGTCTCCTGGCACGAAAGGCCGGGAGCTAATACGGGCCGTCGCACGCGCCGCGCGCGGTCCGGTGAAGCTGCCCTCCGATCTTCCTGTCGTGCTGGAAACGGCGCTGATCCGGCGGATCGGTGACTTTCTTGGCCTCGCCCGGCGCGCGGGTCAGGCCATCGCGGGCTTCGAAAAAGCGCGCGACTGGATGCGTACCCATCCGGCGGGGCTTGTGTTGCAGGCGGCGGACGGCAGTGAGGCGGAGCGGGCCCGGTTTCGGTCCGCTGTTCAGGATGCGGTTCCAATCCTCGACCCGCTGACGGGTGCGGAGATGGGCCGGGTCTTTGGACACGACACCGTCGTGCATGTGGTTTTGGCACCTGGCCGGTTGGCCGGTTCCATCGCCACGGAAGCGGGCCGCCTGGCGGGACTTAGGACGACGACGCCCGGTACTGGGCGGGCGACAGGTACTGGGCGTGCGGCGGGGCGGATAACCGCTCCGATCAACGATGTGACGGATACCAACGGGTAGAGCATGAGCGAAGGCAACGATCAGGACGGCGGCAAGGGGCGTCTCTCCCTCAGACCAGCGGCGAGGCTGGAACTGGGGCGGACGGTCGATGCGGGCTCGGTACGGCAGACCTTCAGCCATGGCCGGTCGAAGGTCGTGCAGGTCGAGGTGCGCAAGAAGCGCGTCGGAGCCCCAACGACGCCAGCAACAGCGGCGGGTGCTCCCTCCGCGACACCAGGCAATATCGCGATCACCGCGCGTGGCGCCACTCCGGCGGCCCGCGCGGCCCCGGGCGCTGGCCGGGCGCTGACCGCTACGGAACTGGCCGCGCGGCAACGCGCGCTGGTCGAGCAGCAGCGGGATTCAGCCCGCCGTGACGCGGAACGCCGCGAACAGGAAAAGATCTCCATCCTTTCCGCCGCCGAGGAAGCGCGGCGCAAGGCCGAGGACGACGCCCGCCGCGAGGCGGAAGACTCCGAACGCCGTAAGGTTGAGGAGGTTGAGGCCCGACTGCAGGCCGCCGAGGACGCACGCCATAAGGAGGCGGAAGAAGCAGCCGCGGCCGAACATGCCCGCCTGACCGCCGAGGCCGTCGCGAACGGCACCGAAGCTCCGGCGCCGGCGCTCCCGGTACCCCCACGGGAACTCGTCCGGGCCAGAGCACAACCGTCCTCGCCCGCTTCCCGCACTCCGGGGACACGGCCTGGGACGACACCAGGTGTCGCGACCCCTGGCGAACAGACGGCACCCGGGTCCGAAACACTGCGATTACGGCCGGGTGGGGCTCGCCCGATCGACGACGACGACGACGCGCGGCCGGTGCGGCGGCCCGGTGTCGGAGTGCCCCCGCGCAAGCCAGCCGTCATACTTCCCAAGAAAGGCGACGACCGTCGCCGTACCGGCCGGATCGACGTCCAGGCCGCGATCGAGGGTGAAGACGAACGCGTCCGCTCGCTTGCCTCCGTCCGCCGCCAGCGCGAGCGGGAACGCCGCCAGGCCGACCTGGAACGGCTGCGCTCCGATCAGGTGCGTGTTGTGCGCGACGTGATTCTGCCGGAACAAATCTCGGTGCAGGAGCTCGCCAACCGAATGGCCGCTCGGGCGCCCGAGGTCGTGAAAGCACTGATGAAGCTCGGCGTGATGGCGACCATCACTCAGACGTTGGATGCCGATACCGCCGAACTGGTGGTGCAGGAATTCGGCCATCGCGCCCGTCGCGTTTCGGAAGCCGACGTGGAAATGGGCCTCGAAGGTCATGCCGACGTCGACACGGATTTGCTGATCCGGCCACCGGTCGTGACGATCATGGGGCACGTCGATCACGGTAAGACGTCATTGCTGGATGCACTTCGGTCGACCGACGTGGTCAGCGGCGAGGCGGGTGGGATCACTCAGCATATCGGCGCCTATCAGGTCGAGCTTAAGGACGGGCAGAAGATCACCTTTGTCGACACGCCTGGCCATGAGGCATTCACCGCGATGCGCGCGCGCGGCGCCTCGGTCACCGATATCGTCGTGCTGGTCGTGGCCGCCGATGACGGCGTGATGCCGCAGACGATTGAAGCGATCCGTCATGCCAAGGCCGCCAACGCACCGATTATCGTCGCCATCAACAAGATGGATAAGCCGGACGCCAATCCGGCGCGGGTACGGCAGGAACTGCTCAGCCACGAAATCGTCGTCGAGGAAATGGGCGGCGAAACCCAGGACGTTGAGGTTTCGGCGCTGAAAAAGACTGGCCTCGACAAGCTGGAAGAGGCGATCTTGTTGCAGGCTGAAATCCTCGACCTGCGGGCCAATCCAGATCGTGCGGCGGAGGGCTCGGTTATCGAAAGCCGGCTGGATCGCGGACGCGGCCCGGTGGGCACGATCCTGGTGCAGCGTGGCACCTTGCGGCAGGGCGACATTGTCGTGGCCGGCGCGGAATGGGGCCGGGTGCGGGCGATGCTGGACGACAAAGGCAAGCAAATCGCCGAGGCTGGTCCATCGTCTCCGGTGGAGATTTTGGGCCTGAGCGGCGCGCCGACCGCCGGCGAACCATTCGTCGTCGTCGAGAGCGAAGCGCGCGCGCGCGAAATCACCGAGTTCCGCGAGCGTCGTCAGCGCGACAAAACCGCCGGCATACAGGCCGGGGCACGTGGTACGCTGGACCAGATGCTGGCTCGCATTCAGGCCGGCGTTCAGAAGGAAGTCGCCGTCCTGATCAAGGCCGATGTGCAAGGCAGCGCGGAAGCCATCCAGGCGACGGTGCTGAAACTCGAGCACGAAGAAGTGAAGGTCCGTGTGTTGCTGTCGGGCGTCGGCCAGATCACGGAAAGCGACATTCAGCTCGCGAAGGCGTCGAACGCGGTGATCATCGCATTCAATGTGCGCGCCACGTCTCAGGCGCGGGAGATGGCACAGCGGGACGGGGTCGATATCCGCTACTTCTCGATCATTTACGAAGTCTCGGACGACATTGAGAAACTCGTCCGCGGCAAGGTTGCCCCCAAAGCCCGCGAAAAATTCCTGGGCTATGCCGAGGTCCGGCAGGTGTTCAACATCACCAAGACCGGGAAGGTCGCGGGCTGCATGATCACCGAGGGTCTGGTCAAACGCGGCGCGGGCGTTCGGGTGCTGCGCGACAACGTGGTGATCCACAGCGGCGAGCTATCACAACTCAAGCGCTTCAAGGACGACGTGCGCGAGGTCGCCCGCGGTTACGAGTGCGGGTTATCGTTCGCGAACTTCCATGACCTGCAGGAAGGCGACGTGGTCGAGTGTTTTGAGACGGAGATGGTCCCGGGTTGAGCAAGGCTGCTCCTGACGCACGGCGGAAGACGCATCCCGGCACACCGACTCAACGACAATTGCGCGTGGCCGAGGAAATCCGGCACGTATTGGCGGGCGTCTTCACACGGCGCGAGTTTCGCGACCCTGAACTGGCCGAAGCGGATATCACCGTCAGCGAAGTGCGGCTCAGTCCGGATCTGAAACATGCGACCGCTTTCATCTCACGACTCGGACGCTCCGATGTCGAGGCGCTGCTGCCGGCGTTGAAGCGGGCGGCGCCGTGGTTGCGTGGCCAGGTCGCGCATGCACTGCCGCTGCGCTACACGCCGGAGTTGTCGTTCCAGCCGGACCAGGCATTGGATTACGCGACCAAGATCAATCAGCTGATGCAAAGGCCGGAAGTCGCGCGTGATTTGAAGTCCGAGGATTGAGAAATGGCCACCGTGGCTTTGTGTCCGGCCGTGCCATTCCGCCAAATTATTTTCATGTCATTCATGTAATTCAGATGACTCGTACCATATATGCACATGCGACCAGACGTTGGGGGGATATCGGTCCCTTCACAGCGAAAAGAAAATCCAATGGAAATCCCTGCAGCGGTGAAGCCCGGGCTTTGGGGCGCGGTGGTTGGCGCGATCGCGATGTCGGTGGTTGGATTCCAATATCTTGGATGGACGACCGCCACGACGTCGGAGAAATTCGCGCAAGATACCGCGAATACCGCCGTTGTCGCCGCGCTGGTGCCGTTTTGTGTTCTTAAGGCCCAGGCGGATCCAAATCTGACGATTCTGACGAAGTTTCAGGCGGAACAATCTTCGTATTCGCGCAGTGACATCGTCATGAAAGCTGGTTGGGCCTCGTTCGACGGCAAGAACACAGAAAATGACGCGCTGGCGCGAGCCTGCGCGAACAAGCTGCACGTGACCAAGGCCGGATGACGGCCCAACGATTAAGGAACCTCTGATGAGCAACCCGGCATTTGGCACCAAATACACCTGTGAGGCTTGTGCCGAACGCTTCTACGATCTGAACAGAAGCCCAGTGGTTTGTTTTAAGTGCGGAGCGCGGCAGTCGCCGCCTAAGCCGCGGATGTACCGGCCTTTACGCGCGGCTTCGGACCGGGGCGCCTTCAGTCGCCGCCCGATGCCGGTTCTCGCCGAGGAGAAGTTGGACGCCGCTGACGAACTGGTGGTCGAAGAGGCTGACGCCCCCGACGACGAGGACACCGATCTCGATGATGACACCGAGGTCGAAATCGAGGTCGAGATTGATCCCGAGGACGGCAAGGTTCTCGTCTGACAACAATCGCTCAGGGGGAGCTTCCGCCGCCGTCATCCCCCGACGTGGTCCACCGTCATCCCCGGACCTGATCCGGGGATCAATCGCGGCACGGCGCTCAGTCAAATCCCTGGGATCGAGCCCGAGTACAACGACTTCAGAGAAACCATTAACCGATCGCGGATAGTACCTGAGCGTCGTTCGGAAATGCGCCGGTGACTTTCTTTGAGTAGGCCAACTTCCCGTCCACGGTGATCTCAAACACGCCACCACCGGTCCGCTTCAGTGTGACCGTAGCGTTGTTTTGGGCTTTCAGGATCAGATCCCGCGCCGCACGGGCGCGTGGTTCGTACCCTCACATGCCACAATATTCGATCTCGACATTCATGGTCTTGGTCTCCCTGACATAAACTTCGTTTATGCGGCGGCCGTCCGCCGCCGCCTCGCGCGCGGCACGACATCGTTTAATTCTACCTCCGCCGGCGGAACTTCATCCGGACTGGCCAGCGCCTTCAATAGCGCCTCACGTAACGTGGCCAGTTTGCGTTCGTTTTCGACTTTCAGGCCAAAAATATCCTTCACGTAGAAGACGTCTACGGCGCGGACACCATATGTCGTGACATGGGCGGAAGCGATCTGAAGGCCCTGATCGCTGATCGCGGCCGTTACGTCGTGCAGCAGGCCGGGTCGATCGCGTCCGTTGACCTCCAGAATCGTATGCGTGTTCGACGCATGATTATCCACCACGACCCTGGGAGGCGCATGAATTGCCCGCATTCGCTTGCCAAACGTATCGCGCGACAATTTGCGAATTTCGTGGTTCATGCGCAGCCGGCCTGACAGTGCCTGCTCGATCAGCGCCGACAGCTTCGCCAGCCGATGTGGCTGTTCGAATGTTCCACCGGCGGCATCCTGAATCCAAAATGTGTCCAACGCCATTCCGTTCGTCATGGTGTGAATACGCGCGTCGACGATCGAGGCGCCCGCCACCGCGAGCGCACCTGAAATCTGACTAAACAAGCCGGGGTGGTCCGCCGCGTAAATGGTAACTTCCGTGACCGCGCGCGCCGGCAGCGGTTGCGTGTCCACCGTCAGCGGCGCCTTGCGCTGACCCGCGTCCCGCAACAGCCGCGCGTGCCGGGCATGGGTTTCAGGATCGAATGATAACCAGTAGCCCGGGTAACCAAGTTCGGTGAACGCGGTCTTGTCCTCATCGGACCAACCCGGCAACAGCGCACAGGCTGCTTGCTTTGCTCGCTCAACGCGTACATCGCGTTCCGTCGTCGACAGGCCGCCCGCCAGAACCTCCGCGACCCGCGCATACAACTCCCGCAGCAGTGTCGCTTTCCAGCCATTCCATACTTTCGACGACACCGCGCGCATGTCGGCGACGGTCAGGATCAGCAACAGGCGCAACCGCTCCGGCGACTGGATGGTTTCCGCCAGATCGAGGATCGTCTTCGGATCATCGATGTCACGTTTGAACGCGGTCGCGCTGAGCAACAGATGATGCAGCACCAGCCACGAAACGGTCTCGGTTTCCTCCGCCGTCATCCCGAGTCCTGGACATACCTCCAGCGCGAGTTCGGCGCCCAGTTCGGAATGATCGCCACCGCGGCCTTTGCAAATGTCATGCAGTATCATCGCCATGTACAACGCTCGACGAGATTCAATTTGCTCGATCAGTTCTGATGCCACTGGCGCGATCTGCATCAGTTCGCCACGTTCCATGGCGTTGAGAACTTTTACCGCTTCGATTGTGTGTTCATCGACGGTGAATATGTGATAAGTATCGAATTGCATCTGACCAACGATGCGACCCCAGTCTGGTAAATAACGGCCAAGAAACCCGGTCTCGTTCAAAATCGTCAGCCACTGCGCGCCATCCGGCTGGTTTGTCGACGGACGTTCGCCAGGACGGTCACCTGGACGTCGCTTCTCTGGCGGTTTGCCGCACAGCAAGTCCATGAACAGGTTGGCGGCAGTTGGATTGCCGCGCAACGAAACGGCGCGACGCTCGTTCTGAATGAACGAGCGGACCGTAAGAGGATGCAGTTCCAGCCCGCGGTCGCGCGCCACACGCAAAACACGCAGCATCTGAATTGGATCGGTATCGAAATCGCGGCCGGTCATGGGCAGCAGCTTGCCCTCCGCCAACACGAAGCCGGCATCAAGCAGCGACTTATCAGTCTCCGCCTCGATCGCCGGTGGGCCAAGTGCCGCGCGCAGGATCGCGGGTTCCAGGATGCGCGTCAGCCGGGCAATGTCGCGGGCGTTGAGGAAGTAGTGGCGCATGAATCGCTCGACGCCGTCCTGCTTGCCGTGCCGCGTATAGCCCATCCGTGCGCCGACCACCGGCTGCATGTCGAAGGTCAACCGCTCCTCGGCTCGGCCGGCGACGTAATGCAGATGGAACCGCACGGTCCACAAGAACTCCCAGGCGCGGCGGCCATGACGTGCTTCTTGCTGCGTCAGGATGCCGCCCAGATCGGCCAGTTCACCCATGGTTTGCGTGTCGAAAACGTACCGGGCAATCCAGTACAACGTCTGAATGTCGCGCAATCCGCCGCGACCTTCCTTGACGTTCGGTTCGACCATGAAAGGACTGTCGCCGTAACGGCGATGGCGGACGGCACGCTCGCCTTGCTTCGCGGCGATATACTCCGCGACACCGGCTTCCTTGCAGCCAGCGCGAAAGCGGCGATGGAATTCGGCGAACAGCGGCTTGTCGCCGGTCACGTAGCGTGCATCCAACAACGCGGTGCGGATCGTGGTGTCTTTCGCGCCCTCGGTCAGGCAGTCCTCAATCGATCGCGTCGCATGTCCGACTTTAAGACCAAGATCCCATAGGAAATACAGCATGTATTCGACGGCCTGGAGGGTCGTCGCATCCGGATTCTCACCCGTCAGAAACAGCAGATCGATATCGCTGAACGGCGCCAGCACGCCGCGACCGTAACCGCCGGTGGCGGCGATGCTCAATCGTTCTGGTGGCGGAAGACCGGCGTCACGTAAGACATGTTCGAACAGTCCACCGATCACACCGTCAATCAGCGACCCCAACAAACGTGCCGCCTGCAGACCGGTCAGTTGTTCTTGTTCGAAGGCCTGTCTGACATAATTCTGAATTCTGGCCAGATGCCGCCGGAACGCCGCGATGGCCGAGTCGCGTGGAATGGGCGACTGCTCCGCCGCCAACACCGCCAGCGCATCGGACAATTGCGCCGCCGCCGCTTCCCGGGCCTTGGGAATGGCTATCGGGGTCAGCATGACCCGGGTCGTTTTCGGCGCGCTACCATTACTTTTCGTCTCCGGCGGGGGCAGGCAGGAGGGCTCTCAGCCGATAGAGTGCATCCAACGCCTCTCGTGGTGTCAACCTGTCCGGGTCGAGGAGAGCGAGAGCGTTCCGCAATTCATCGTCCGGCGGGGCATCTTCCTTGTCTTCATCTGGGCTTTCCGCGGCCGCGAACAAGGGCAGCGCGCCCAGTACGCCACCTGCCGCGAGCGGCCCGCTTTGCTTTTCCAGAGCGCTCAACAGCGAGGCGGCACGACGGACCACGGATTTCGGCACGCCCGCGAGTTCCGCGACGTGCACACCCCAGGATCGTCCCGCCGCACCCTCGGCGACTTCGTGCAAAAACACCACGCTACCTCTCCACTCCTTTACTCGCATCGTATGCGGATGGATTCGGGGCATTCGGTCCGCCAGCTCGGCAAGTTCGTGGAAATGTGTGGCGAAAATGGTACGGCAGCGCACGGCGGAATGCAGTGCCTCGAGAACGGCCCAGGCGATGGCGAGGCCGTCGGTGGTGGCGGTGCCTCGGCCGATTTCGTCGACGACGACCAATGATCGAGGACCGGCCTGGTTCAGGATCGCCGCGGTCTCGGTCATTTCAACCATGAAAGTCGAGCGGCCGCGGGCCAGGTCATCGGCCGCGCCGACCCGGCTGAACAGCCGGTCCACGATGCCAACGCGGGCTTCCTCCGCCGGTACCGGCAGTCCCGATTGTGCCAGCACGGCGATGAGCGCGTTCTGGCGCAGAAAGGTTGATTTTCCAGCCATGTTTGGCCCGGTCAGCAACAAAACGCGCCGATCCGGGGAGAGATCGCAGGCGTTGGGCACGAAAGCAGCCTGGCCGGCGAGCGCGGCCTCGACCACCGGATGGCGTCCACCGCGGACCAGAAATGCATCGTCGTCGGTGACAAACGGCCGGCACCAGGTACCCGATGTCGCCAAATTCGCGGCCGACTGAGCAACATCCAGCAGCGCGATGGCGTCGGCTCGCGTGGCGAGGGCGTCGGCATGGGCCAACGTGATCTGGGTCAGATGGGCAAAGACCAGTTTTTCTCGCGCCGCGGCCCGGTCGGCCGCTTCGGTGATGCGGCGGTCGAGGTCGGACAAGCCGGGCTCGGTGAACCGCGCGCCATTCGCCATGCCCTGACGCAACGTCAGTTCCGGGAACGCGCGCAGACCTTCAACGGCCGCGGCTTGTGCCTCAATCACGTAGCCAAGCTGCGCGTGATGCCGGATCTTCAAACTCGCTACGCCATATTTCTGCGCGTAGTCGAGTTGCAGTGACGCCAGCACCCGGCGGCTGTCGTCGCGTAACGAGCGATGCGAGTCCAGTTCGCCATCGTAACCGGGCCGGATCGTGCCTCCATCGTCTACCCGTAACGGCGCCGGGTCGGTCAGCGCTTCCGTCAAGGTGGCCTGGACAGGCAATATTTCGGCCAGCGTCGCATGCGCGGCGGCCAGCGCCTCTGGTAACGGACCTTCGAGCGCGGCGGCGGCCTCTTGCGCCACCACCAGCGTGTCGCGCACGGCGGCGAGATCGCGCGGGCCACCTCGGTTCAGCGACAAACGGCCGAGCGCCCGCACGAGGTCTGGCGCGGACCTCAAAGCGGCGCGCAGGCGAACCGCCGCCAGCGGGTTCGCCAGCATCCACGACCACGCATCCTGCCGGGCGGCGATCGCGGCGGGATCAGTGAGTGGGGCGGCCAGCCAGGCCGCCATCAGCCGCGCTCCCGCAGGCGTGACCGTTTGCTTCACCGCCGACAGCAATGTGTGCAACGTCCCGCCATCACGGGCGCGATGGACTTCGAGGCTGGCGCGCGTGGCCGCATCCATCGCCATCACCCCCGCCTCGCCCATCGGTGTCGGCCGCGCCAACCTGGGCAGAGCACCTGCCTGTGTCGAGCGCACGTAATCGACAGCGACCATCGCGGCCACCGCCTCGGCGTCGCTGAAGGTACCGAACGCGTCGAGGCTCGCGGTCTGGAATAAATCCGCCAACCGCCGGCGGGCAATGAGCGGCGGCGAGGGTACAGTGTCGGGGCCTCGGCGTGGATTCCATTCGCCAAGGGGTAGTGTTTCCGGCGCGATAATCTCGGCGGGCTCGAGACGGCCAAGCAGTGCCGGCAGATCAGCGGGTGAGAGCGCCGCGGTCTCGAATACGCCGGTCGAGATATCGAGCCAGGCCGCGCCCACGTCGTCATGGCCGCGCGAAAGTGCGAGCAGCAGGTTCGGCTGGCCGGCTTCCAATAGCGCTTCTTCAGTGATGGTGCCGGGGGTGATCAGGCGGACGATCTCGCGGCGAATGGGGATTTTGGTGGAAGCGCGGGTTTTCGGGTCTTCCATTTGCTCCGCGACCGCGACGCGATATCCGCGGCGGATCAGGCGGGCGAGGTAAGCCTCGGCGGCGTGCTTCGGAACGCCACACATCGGGATGGGGACGCCATTGTGCTCACCGCGATGGGACAGAACGATGTCGAGAGCGGCGGCGGCGGCCTCGGCGTCAGAGAAAAACAGTTCGTAGAAATCTCCCATGCGGAAGAACAACAGGGCGTCAGGATGCGCTTCCTTGGCCGCGAACCATTGCGCCATCGCGGGGGTGGCGTTGGCGGAGGGTGAGGGGGAAGAGGAAGGGACCTTCAGAACATCGGCCCCCGGTTCGCCGCGCCACCGTCGATCGTGATGATCGTTCCGGTCGTGTATGCCGAAACGTCCGAAGCCAGGAACGCAACCATCATGCCGATTTCCTCCGCCGTGCCCGCCCGGCCCATGGGAAGTGGTTGCATCAGTTCCCGCCATTTGTTTTCATCACCGAGACGATCCTTGGCGCGCGCCTGCATGATGGTGATCAGGCGATCGGTGGCGATCGCACCGGGATTGATGCCAACGACCCGCAGTCCATCGTCGCCAGCCGAGCCGCCAAGCGCCTTGGTGAAAGCCATCAACGCCGCGTTACCGGTCGAGCCGGCGATGTAGGTTCGGTCCATCTTCTCGCCGGCCATGCCGAGGATATTGATGATCACGCCGCGTTCGCGGGACTTCATTTCCGCGTAGAAGCGGCGGCACATGTTGATGTAGCCGAAAACCTTCAGGTCCCACGCCTGGCGCCACCGCTCCTCGGTGACCTGCTGCAAATCACCCGCCGGGATGGCACCAGCATTGTTCACCACAATGTCGATACCGGGATGTTCCGCCACCAGCTTGTCGATGTTGCGAGAGTCGGAAAGATCGTAGGCGTGCACCTGAACGTTGACGTTGCGGCGACTCATGATCTTCTGGCGGGCGGCGTCCAGATCGGTTTGCGTCCGCGACACCAAAATTACATTGACGCCTTCGGCGGCGAGGCATTCGGCACTGGCCAGACCGATGCCTTTTGATGCCCCGGTCACCAGTGCCGTCCGGCCCCGAAGATTGAGTTCCATTGGTCCCCTTCCTGTTGCAGACCGTTCAGAGACCTGGGGGCTCGTTCAGGTCAGTTCGACGGTTTTGAAGTCGGCCGGGACGATGATCTCCAGCAGTTCGACATCCGCCGAATAGTCCAGGACGGTATGCTTGATCCCGGGTGGCTGCAGCCAGCAGGATCCGGCGGACATCATCTGCACGCCTTGACCCTCGAATTCGTTCTTGACCCAGCCTTGCAGCACGTAAATCAACTGCAGTTCGGCTTCATGCAGATGCCGCTTGCGGACTTCGTCGGTGCAGGGCGAAAGCAGCCGGATCACATGCGCCTGACACAGCCCGCTCGTCGCGGCGGCGATGCCGAGATCACGATACAGCGCGTAAGAACGCAACCCATCTTGTTTGAAATCCGCCTCATTAAGGTGGCTGACGGCGAAGCGCTGCGACCCCGCCGCGGCCTTCAACCGGGGTGCCGCGACCTTTCGCCGCGGTGATGCCGTCACCCGCGAACGCCGTGCCGCGGGGCGGCGCGCGACAGGCACACGAGCGACGGATTTTTTCGCTTGAGCCTTCTTCACCGGCGCGCGCGCGGCGGCCTTCTTCGGCGCGGCCTTTTTCATCGCCGTCTTCGCGCGAGCCTTCGCGGCACCTTTGCGTGCCGGGGCGGCGGACTTCTTTTTGACCGGAGGCTTCGCTTTCGGCGCGGCCCGCCTGGAACTCGCCTTTTTCCCCGCGCCCTTACGGCTTGTTGTCCTCGCCATTTCCATCCCCTCTATCGAACGAACCGGAGTTCCACCAGATTATCCTCGCCTTGTCATCAGCGATTCAAGCGGCCGGGACGAAACTGATCGCCGATGGGCTTCCGGTGCGCGACACGACTCCCATGGGGGATAACGCGCCGGTCGATTTGTCGATCCGGAAGCCAGTGATGTCATCGCTATCCTGGTTCGCGGCGTAGAGGCGCTCCCCGGCTGGATCCGGCGTGAAGAACCTCGGCCGCCGCCCACCCGTTGGCGTATAGCCGGAATAGGTCAGGCGGCCCGTGCCCGGAGTCACCTGAAACAGCACAACGCTGTCCTGACCGCGGTTCGAAACGTACAGGAAACGGCCGCACGGACTCGCCGCGATTTCCGCCGTCGTATTCCGCCCATCATGGCCATTCGGAATCGTGCTGATCACCTGGACCTCCGACGTTCGGTCATTGTTCGGGTTCCAATCAAAGACCGTCACCGTCGAATCAAGTTCGTTGTTGACGTAAAGGATCGGCAGCGATGGATGGAACGTCGTGTGCCGGGGAGCGGCGCCGGCTTTCGATGCGACTGACGCCTGTTCCGTCGGAGCGACCTGTCCATCGGCGAATCTGAATAAGAACGTTTTGTCGAAGCCTTTGTCCGGAACGATCACGTATGCGCCGGAAGGGTCGAATATAACCGCATGCGGATGCGAGGAGGCCTGTTGTACGGGGTCAGGCCCAGGCGTTCCGGTCAGGGTGACAAGCTGACTGACGGCCAATAGCCGCCCGTCCGGCGCGAGCGGCATAACGGCAACCGCACCGGAACCATAGTTTCCGACCACCAGAAACCGCTCAGACGGATCGAGCGCGCAATCAACCGGATTGTTGCCCTGGCAGTCCATTTGGTTCAGGAAGGTTAGCCGCCCACTGGCGCGATCCCTGGAGAAAGCACTGATTAGATTTCTGCCGCCATGCACAGAATACAGGATCGATTGGTCGCGCCTCAGCGTGAACAGAGACGGATTCTCCAATCCATCGACCAGTTGAATCTCGGTCCAAACGTCGCCGGCATCGTTGAGCCGATACACCCGAATTCCGTCCCCGCGCCCATCCCGGTCTGCTGTCGTATAACAACCCACATATGCGAACATTGGTTTCCTCCCGTCATGGTAGAACGGATTACGTGGAGCCAGCGGCGGCCACCAAATCCATGATCAACCGAGGCATGGCTTCATCCGCGCCGATTGGGCCGAGGTCGTGGACCGGCGGCCAATGTGTACCTCGTTGGTTTCGTTCCGTGGCGATCAGATCGGGCAAGTCTTTCGTGGCGTGCGCGCCCTCGTTGACGAAAAAGCCAATGACCGCGACGACGTGGCCACGCGCGCTGGCGAGGGCTTCCGCGACAAATGGCGGCTCCTCCAGATACGCGATCCGAATCCAGCCGAAACGTCCCTTTGCTTCCAGCGCCGCCGCATGCCGCCTTAATGCGCGGGCCCGGCCTGGATTTTTCGCCGAGCCGTGACCGACCAGCAAGACGGATAACGATTTCGGCCGCGTGCCGAACAGATCGCAATGACGCAACAGACGGCTTTCAATCACGCCCGAGATGCCGTCATGCGAACCAATTGGTTGGCAAAATCGAACGACCCGCGATCCAGATACAAGCGGCAACAGCATATCGGGAATAGCGATCCTGGTAAAATAACCATCCTCAAGAAAGAATGGAACAACATGAACGACTGGTGCGTTCAGTTCGCCAAACACCCTGCCGGCACTAGGTTCGCCTAGTACCATACCAACCGCGACTTCGGCGAAGCGCCGTGAGGCGCGTATGACTTTGGCATGCGCCAGAAGTGGACGCGCGGCCCCCATGACAGTCGTGGAGCCGTGCCCGATCAGCAATAGCGCGTCTTGCGTGAACACCGGAGCCTCTCCTCGTCCACGGCATTTTGCGGCAGACTGTGGAGGAGGACAACCTCACGGAACTTGCATGACCGCGCAACACGATGTGTTTTCGAAATATGTCGCCATCCTGGGTCGCGGCCCGGGACGGTCGCGTGCCTTGACGCGGGAGGAAGCGCGTGAAGCGTTCGGTATGGTACTGCGGAGGGAAGCAGATCCGTATCAGGTTGGTGCGTTCCTTATGCTGCTGCGCTTCCGTGGCGAGGATGCCGAGGAGATCTCCGGCATGGTCGAGGCGGCGCGAGAATCGATTGGTTTCCCTTGGCCGGGATCGCACGTCGACCTGGACTGGCCGTCCTATGGCGCGGGCCGCACGCGAGGGGCGCCGTGGTTCCTGTTGTCCGCCTTGGCTCTGGCGCAAGCAGGGGCCGCCGTATTGATGCATGGATCAAACGAATACTCCGTCGGCATGACCGTTGAATCCGGGCTTAATGCCATCGGGTTGAAACCGGCCGAGGATCGCGGCCACGCGATCTCGATGCTTGAACACGATCGGTTCTCCTATCTGCCTCTGGCTTCGCTGTCACCGGCAATGCACGACTTGTTACAAATGCGCCGCTTGTTTGGTTTGCGATCGCCAGTCAATACGGTGGCGCGACTGCTCAACCCCGGTGATGCCGCGAGTGGCGTCGATGGTGTGTTCCATCCACCCTATCTGGCGGTTCATCTGGGTGTGGCTGAGTTGCTGGGACGAAAGCGGCTGTTTGTGTTGAAAGGCGGCGGCGGCGAGGCAGAGCGCGTGCCACTGAAAGCCTCATCCGGTTGGCTTTGGGATATGGCACGGGGGCGCCTTGAGATCGCATTGCCCGCGCGGTCAGGACTGGACCCGCTAACGCTGGCGGCTGACACACCCGGTTTGTTTGCCGCGGTTTGGCGAGGAGAGGCGACGCCGCCCACCATCGTCGCAACCATCATCGCCACGATCGGGCTTGCGGTGCTCGCGCTGGGTTGGGCGGAGACAGCTGAGGCCACCGAACTGGACGCGGAACGAATTTGGCGAGACCGGTTGCCGGCGTGACCCTTCAGCGGAGTTGCGAACGGGCCGCCTCGGCCAATGCATCGGTGGTCGTGCGCCAAACGTGAGATTTACCCAGCGTGTGATGTAGCGCATCGCGAAGATAGCGGATGCGATGCGCCTGGCCGGTAATCCACGGATGCAATGTCAGGTTAAACGCGTTGCCGCCCTCGGCATGCAGAACTTCAAACGCTTCTATCACATTGGCGGACCAAACCTGTGGCGTCACACGGCGAAGCCACATGCACTCGAGGTCGTTCCATTCCGGCTGCGGCGGCAGTGCCACCAGTTTGCCTGGACCGAGCAGATAAGGACGGTCGTCGTTCGCCCAATCGGTCGTGTAATCAAATCCCGCCTCGGCGAGTAATGCGGGCGTGTCGGCCGATTCGTTAAAATCCTGACCACACCAGCCTTTCGGCGACTGCCCAATCGCGGCGGCGACACCATCGCGGGCGGCGATGATGGCACCGCGTTCGTCCGCCATCCGGCTGGTGATGCGCCTGGATGCGTAATCGCCGTGCGCCATGAAGCAGGAATCACGCCGCGACAGGGCATCGATCAGCTCGGGGTACCGCTTCGCGGCCTCCGTCCCAAGAGCGACACTGGGTTTGATGTTGAACTGATCAAGCACTTCCAGGATACGAAAGATACCAACACGCGCGCCATACTGCCGATGACTCCATGTCAGCCAATCGGGGAAAAACTTACCCAGAGGTGACACTATTCTCGGGTCAGGACTTTCGCTCTCCGGTGGATCGAGTTCCCAGTAGTCCAGTGTCACCGTCACGGTGAAGGCGATCCGCGCGCCACCGGGCCATACAAAGCTCGGTGCATCGGGCAGCGCGCGGAAGTGATAAAGCGCGTGGTCCATGCCGGAAGCACGCGCTTCGTCCAGTGGCGGCGTTTTGGCGGGGACGAATTCAACCATTGGCGGCCTCCCGCGCGGCGAGATGGGATTCCAGCAACGGCAGATAATTGGCGTTATACCAATCGACGATGTCTTCCCCGGTCGTTTGCCAGACGCCCTGATGCGACAGGATGTACTCGAACGCCGAACGGATGGCGCGTAACCGGTGCGGCTGACCAACCCAATATGGGTGCAGAGCGACACACATCACTCTGCCCTGCTCGGCTCCCTCGGCATAAACGGTGTCAAAATGATCTCTGATCTGGCGAGCGAAAGACTCCGCCTCTTCGCCGCGCCGATGCAGGATGACGTCATTGAGGTCGATCGTGTACGGAATCGACACCAGTTTGCCGGTCTTGACCTTTAACGGGAACGGTTGGTCGTCATGATAAAGATCGGCGGTATAATCGTACCCGCATTCCGCCGCCAAATCGAACGTGTTCAGCGTATTTGTGATCGCCGGACTGAACCAACCGCGCTGTTCCCTCCCGGTTAATTGGCGGTGAATCTGGCGGCTTTCCAGCATGGCGGTGCGCTCTTCGTCCACGGTGAAATCCCAATGGTAGCGCGTGTTGTAGATGCCATGCGACATCAGTTCCCATTTTCGCTTTTCCATGCCCTCCAGGATCGCCGGATAATGCTGAATGACCGTCATGCTGAGGCTGACGGTGCAGCGCAATCCCAGATCGTCTGAGAGATCGAAGAAGCGCCACAGCCCAACCCGATTGCCGTAGTCGCGCTGCGAGTAGCCAAGCACATCGGGGTGCGGAGACCTTGGCCAGGGGTCGCGCGTGCGGACATATTTCGGTAGATACTCATAGTGTTCGATGTTCGGGACGATCCACAGCGCGACCCGCGCCCCGTTTGGCCAGCGCAGCGGTGGTCGTTGCGTGATCGGCGAGTAAGCGATCAGATCGGAATCCATGGGTTGGCCTCCCTCTCAGCGCGGCTTCACGGCAGGATTCATAAGACGTAGTGGCTTGCCCTCGGCGAAGGCGGCGATCTGCTCAAACGCTTCGGCATAGTAGAGTTCGAAGTTGTCCCACTCCGCCCAACCGAGATGAGGCGTGCAAATGACATTGGGCATCGACAGGAACGGATGATCGCCGTTCAGGATTGGCTCCTGCTCGTACACATCGACCGCCGCGTAACCCGGCCGGCCCGCGCGCAAAGCGGCGAGCAGCGCACCCGGCTGGATCAACTCGGCGCGAGACGTATTGACGATCAGCGCCGTGGGCTTCATGCGCGCCAGGTCTTCTGGTCCGACGATTCCGGTCGTGTCGGGACGCAGACGGACATGCAATGACAGCACATCGGATTCTTCGAAAAACGCCGCCTTGCTCGGAGCGACGAGGTAACCAGCTTCCTTCGCCCGCTTCGCCGATTGTTCCTGCCCCCAAACCAGGACGCTCATCCCCAGACCAGCCCCCGCCTGGGCCACAAGCGAGCCAATGTTGCCAAGCCCAAAGATCCCCAATGTGCTGCCGCGCAACCGGTGCGACAGGGTGTAGGGAAACTCACCCCGGCGCATCCGTTCTGCTTCGATGACGATGTTCCGGCGCGACGCGACGATCAACGCAACGGTTAGCTCCGCTGGCGAGGTAGGGGAATTGCTGTGCCCGCGCGAGACCATCACACCGTGATCGGTGCAGGCCGCGTAATCGATCGTCGTCGCGTTGCGCCCAACCAAAGCGATCAGTTTGAGGTTCGGCAGTTGCTCGATCAAAGCGAGATCGAAGGTGACGCGTTCGCGGATCGCCACGATTACGTCGGCAGGCCGAAGACGTTCCACCAGTTGTTCGAACGACGCCGCCGGTTCGCGGTACCGTGTCACATCATGCCCATCGAGCATCAAGTAACATGCGAGCCGCTCGACCGCGTCCTGATACTCATCAGGGATGACGATATGCATCGCTCAGTACGGCACCGTGCCCTTCACCACGGTTCGATGCAGCACACGGCGTTCCTTATCCATATGTTCGTGCGGCAGCGCGCGGTGCAAAGTACAACGATTATCCCACAATACGAGATCTCCGGGCCGCCACTGGTGGGAATACACAAATGCGGGTTGCGTCGCGAAGGCTTCAAGCCAGCGCAACAAAGCGCGCCCATCTTCTTCCGGCCAGCCAACAATATGGGAGCTGTGGTTGCCCAGATACAACGCCTTCGCGCCGGTATCGGGATGGGTACGCACGATCGGATGATCCACCGGCGGCCGCTCGCGCCTTTGTTCCTCGGTCGCGAGTTGGCTGTGCGACTGAACCCGACTGCGCTCCCAGCTGTGCTCGGCTCGCAGGCCGGTCAGCCGCTGCTTCGTGGCCTCGTCCAATGCCGCGTAGGACATCGCCGTGTTGGCGAACTGCGTTTGCCCACCTTTCGGCGGTATCTCCACACCATGCAGCATGGTCAGAAGCGATGGCACGTCGTGGTACGACTTGTCCGTGTGCCAATAGTAATTGCCACGCTCGCGCACCGGCGCGGATGGCAGGCCGTCAGGCCCGATATTCGATACAGTGTGGACCGGCGTATACTTCAAAGCGTCGGTGTGCCGGCCAACATGCGAACCTTCGATCTCACCAAAGGTCAGTGTGAATTCGTATTGCTGCTCCTTGGAAAGATGCTGATCGTGAAACACGATAACCGGATGCGCGCGGAAGGTACGCATCAGCCAGTCTTTCCGCTCCTGTGAAAGTGGCTCGGACAGGTTGATCCCCGTGATCTCGATGCCGCCGATCTCCGGCAATGATCGCGTTTCCTCCGGCCGAGGGCCCGTTCGGGGGATTTGTTCCATGGTCGCGCTCATTGGTCATCACCCTTCTTTTCCGGTCTCCCGGACTGTTTCAACTCCCCTCCTGGCTGTCAAACCTGTCGGTGACGCGTAAAGATGTCCGCCGTTTGAAGCGCATGAGTTGTCCGGCCACGGCCCCGTTCGATCCTCGTTTTCTGGTTCGGCTGGAGCGCCGTTTTCTCGTCCCGGCCTGAACGT
>Ga0182018_10000220_pt1 | contig 74905 bp, 63 predicted proteins | sample 812P2MmetaG_FD_120490 | JGI IMG/M metagenome (GOLD analysis project Ga0182018, IMG submission 120490) | Permafrost microbial communities from Stordalen Mire, Sweden - 812P2M metaG | ecosystem: Environmental > Terrestrial > Soil > Wetlands > Permafrost | place: Sweden: Stordalen | collected... | reverse complement strand
TCGGCCAGCCCGTAGGCGACATAGAAACTCTCTGACTTGAGTCCATAGGGCTGAAACGCTTCTAGAAACCGGGTGTAGGTATCCGGTTTTACCGGTTCTGCGGCGCACATCAATACGCGAAGCGAGCTGAGATCACAAGCCTCCAGGCTTTCCTTGGAAAGCCTCCCGGCGCGCAGGCAATAGTCGTAGGCGAAGTTGGGGGCAGCCGCCGCAGTGGCGTGGAATGTCGTTATCGCATTGAACCATAGGATCGGGCGCTGAATGAAGTCCATGGGAGCGAACCCGTACGTCGTGCCACCTTTCAGTGCTGGATACAGGTAGCAACCGATCAGCCCCATATCGTGATACTGCGGAAGCCAGGAAACGACGACCGGTGCCGGATGGTCGATCACCAGCGGACAGGTAGTCAGAATATTTTCGTGCGTAACGATCACGCCCTTGGGCTCCATCGTCGAACCCGACGTGTACTGAAGAAACAATATCTCCGAAGAATCGATAGGCAGACGGTCCGAAATCGTATCCACAAAATCTTCCGTCGGGATCCATGGAAGACTGGAAATGTAATCTACGTCGACGCCCGACGCAGAGACTCCACTTCTGGCGAGATTCGTCTTGAGGGATGCGTGGTAATCTCTGCTCGTCAATATCCCGGCGGCCTGGCAATCCTTTGCGATGTGGACCGTCTTATATAGAGCGCTCTGGAAGCCACGCGAACTGGGCGGATAAACCGGCACGGGGATCAATCCGGCGCGCACGCAACCAAAAAAAGCGCAGATCATTTCGAGCCCCGGCGGGTAGGCAAGCAGAAGCCGGTCGCCGGCCGCGAAACGTCCATCTCTCAGCAAATGTCCGGCGATCGCTTGCGTTCGGTGGAGAAACGATGCGTAGGTGTAGCTTTCGATCGGATCGCCGTCTACGTCAAGGTATGAATAAAGGAGTTTGTCCGGGTGCTCGTCTGCCAGCCCATCCAGGTGGTCCAGAATTGACGCCGTCATCAATCAGCGATCCTCCAAGATCGAGTAGAACGCAAGTCAACAAACGAAACAAACCTCGCGAGCGAGCGAGGCGGTGAAACATAATCGAGTCTCAAAGTGCAGATCGCAGTGCTGACCTGGAATGTGGGACTGTGAAAATGTACGCGTAATTTTTTTCTCACCGCAAGCGCCGCTCGATTAGCCGAGTAACGGACGTTCTCCTTTTCGCCGCACAGGAGGCGAAGCAGACTTGTGGAGCTCCTATACCACATGGAGGAGGCCCTGTTCGCTAAGATTCATTTATTGGTATATTAGCAAAGCATTCGCAGATCATGGGATAACGCATCAGCATCCACACCTGTCCGTTCTGAATTTTCTTGATTGCCCTTAATGGCTCGCACTAGAATATTGTAGCGACTGTCGACGGCGCGGCAACAACTTCGCTGCGGGTCAGGGCTACGCATGCGGCATATGGAGCGCATCGGGTCCCCATTACCATGATTGCGGAGGCACTGGTGGCGTTCCAACCCGAAGCGGTGATTGCTGATCAGCCGGACATCGCGGATCTTGTACCATCGGAAACTTCAGCCTCGCCGATTATCGAGTCCTCGGGTGCGTCTTCATTCCCGAAAGTCTTACGTAGCCGCCTGGACAGGTTTTTTGCCGATCGGAGGATTTCTCCCAAAGCGGACCGCACAATGTGGGTCAAGATCGCTATGGGTCTGGCAGTCCTCGCGGGCGCATGGATTGCTCTGTATACCCTCAGGCCCGGCTCCTGGAAATTTGTTGCCCTCTACGTTTTAGGCGGCCTCGCGCAGACATTCCTTTTGCTGAACATCGCCCATGACAGCAATCACAACGCCATCTCGTCCCGGTCGCGCGTCAACAAAACCCTGAACTATGTCTTCGATCTGTGCGGAATGAGCTCGTACATGTGGCGTATCCTCCATCATCGGGGTCATCACTCCTGCATCAATCTCCACGGCGAGGATGACGCGCTTTCAGGACGCGGCATCTTTCGCTTTACGCCTTATGAACCCCGCGCGCCATGGCACCGGTTCCAGCACATCTACGTGCTGTTTATTTACGCGATGTTTTCGCTCGATTATGTGTTCTTCAGGGACTTCCAGTGCTTTTTCTTCCCCACCCATGAATATCTGAGACGCACCAAGCATTCGCTGCGCGAATATGCCATTCTCTTTGCCGGCAAGGGCTTCTACCTCACTTACATGCTTATTTTGCCGGTGATGGTGCTGGGGAAATCGCCTCTGCTGGTAGCCGGGGCGTTCCTCCTGGTCCATTTGATCGTCGGTTTAGCCGTCACGCTCGTATTCCAGTCGACGCACACCGTCGACAGCACCTACTTTCCCTCGGATCGTGGCGAGTTTGAAAACGGCGTGTATCACATCTTCGCGACAACGGCCGATTATGCGACGGAAAACCCGCTTGTAGGTTGGATCGCGGGCGGCCTCAACCATCACGTCGTCCACCACCTGTGTCCTTTCGTGTGTCATACCCACTATGCTCCGCTGACCAGGATCGTGAAGGAGACTGCCAAAGAGTTTGGGGTTCCCTATAGGCAACACTCCACCATGACCCTGGCAATCCAGCATCATCTGATACTGTTGAAGCAACTGGGGAATGAAGACTGATTTTGAGCGTCGTGTCTCTATGCAAGGGCCAGCTAGCGCGTCTTTCAAGTGAAATGAAAATTCCTGCGATCCGAGAAAAGTATCAGGACGACTGGGTATGAGCTCTACGATGCCTGTGCCTACGCCTGTCCCCGTTGTTTCCCGACTTCGCTGCTTTGCGGATTCTCGCGCCATGGCCCGCAATCCGGTGCAGATTTTATCCCGCTACAACGAAATCTTCGGCGACACGTTCTGGATCCGCATAGGCGGCCTCAAAGAGGCGATGATTACCATCGATCCCGCTGTCATTCAGCACGTATTGAAGACCAATGCGGAGAACTACCAGAAATCCGAAATTCAAGTGAAGCGCATGGGCCACTTCCTGGGTAAAGGCCTGCTCACGACCCACGGAGAAGCCTGGCGCACGCAGCGCCGTCTCATCCAGACGGGCTTCGATCGAAAGCAACTCGATGCGTTGGCCTCAATCATGCAGGACTCCCTCGCCGAGTCGCTGCGCGATTTCGACAGACAGATTCTCGCTGGCCCTGTGGACATTTACCCCCAGTTCATGAAAATCACTTTCGCGATGGTCGCTCGATCGCTATTTGGCGCACGGTTGAAGGATGAAGACATCGATCTTGTCAGCCACACCATCTGCACCGTCCAGGAATTCATTGTCCGGCAAACCCTTCAGCCCTATCTGAATCCCTGGTTCGCGGTCTCGGGCGAACTGCGCAGACACGAAGACATGCGAACCCGCGCCGACGCCATTCTGCTCGAATATATCCGGAAGCGCCGCAACGAACCACCCGGCCACGATCTGCTGCAGACTTTGATGGATGCGCGTTACAGTGATGGCAAAGGCATGCCCGATGAGCTCATTCTGAGCGAGAGCATGCAACTTCTGGTTGCCGGACATGAAACATCGTCGAATGCGCTATCGTGGCTTTTTTATCTTTTAAGCTCACATCCGGATTGTCTCGAGAGGGTACGGCAGGAGTTCGACTCCGTGCTCGGCGAAGCACCCCTGAGCCACAGCGACGTCCCCAAATTCGAATTTGCGACCCAGGTCATTCAAGAGGCGCTCCGCCTCTACCCGCCATTTTGGATGGTCGACCGCATGGCTATTGCAGATGACCGCGTAGGCGACGTCGCGATACCGCGCGGATCGATGGTCATTGTTTATGTGTACGGCGCGCACCATGCTCCACGCTACTGGCAGGGTCCTGAGAACTTTGATACGGAGCGTTTCACCAAAGCAAACGAGAAGGTGCGCACACCCTTCACTTATCTTCCCTTCGGAGCCGGACCGCGAGGATGTATCGGCGGAAATTATGCGATGCTGCAGATCCTTATGATTTTGAGCGATCTGCTCAGAAAATACGATTTTCAGTTGGCTCCGGGCCAAATGATCGAAGCTCGTCCGATGGTCATCCTGCGGCCGAAGCACGGGATCCGCATGACATTCACCAATGCCATCGCCCCTGCCCCGTGCATCGCATAAGACGCGATCCGGGCTGGAACGGACTTGAAAGGATTCAGTCAGGGTCCATTTCCGTGATAACCTGACCTCGTAAATTCGCAGTTCCTCCTAGTCAATCTTCAAGTGGCCCGGAAGTACGAGGCGCCAGGCGCCAAGATTTGCAGATCTCGGTTTTGTTCTCATCCGGCGGAGACGAGGTAGATGGGCGACGAACGCACTGAACCGGACGAACTCGATCCCAGTTCGCAGCCTACCTCAACCAGTCTTACAAGCGCAGGAGGTGTGCCTGCCTGGGGCCTCGCGGGCGAGCCTCATCCGAACATCGGCGCATACCGCATTCTCGGTTTGATTGGGCAAGGCGGCATGGGCATTGTCTACCGGGCGGAGCAGCAGAATCCGCGGCGGATTGTCGCCCTTAAGGTCATCCGGCTGGGAGTCGCCAGTGCCGAACATCTGCGGCGCTTCGAGCAGGAAGCCAAGCTGCTGCGGACGGCTGCAGCACCCCGGCATCGCACAAATCTATGAGGCCGGAACTGCCAATAGCGGCGGCGGGGATCAACCCTACTTCGCCATGGAGTTCATTGAGGGCTGGCCGCTTCTTCAGCATGTCAACAAGCACAATCTCGACACCCGGGATCGCCTGGAATTAATGGCGAAAATCTGCGATGCCGTAAATCACGCTCACCAGCGCGGCATCATTCACCGCGACCTGAAACCTTCGAACATTCTGGTAGACGACTCCGGACAACCGAAGATTCTGGATTTCGGCATCGCGCGCGTCACCGACTCCGACACGCAGATAACGCGGCAGACTGACATGGGCCAACTTCTCGGCACGCTCGCCTATATGAGCCGGGAACAGGTGCTGGCCGATCCTCTGGCGCTCGATATCCGCAGCGATGTGTACGCACTCGGCGTCATTCTTTACGAACTACTGGCACTTAAAGCTCCCTACGACATCGAGCGAAAACCGTTGCATGAAGCGGTGCAGATCATTTGCGAAGAAGATCCGGCGCCGCTCAGCTCCATCAATCGCCGCTACCGTGGGGACGTCGAAACCGTCGTTGCGAAAGCGCTCGAAAAGGACAAGGCGCGGAGGTACGCCTCGGCTGCGGAATTAAGCGCGGACATTCGCCGATATCTTGCCCATGAACCGATCGTGGCGCGGCCGCCCAGCACCGGCTATCAGCTCCAGAAGTTTGCGCGGCGTCACCAGGCTCTGGTGGCAGGGGCGGCGGCAGTGTTTCTGGTTCTTGTCGCAGGCATTATTGTCAGTTCCCGAGAGGCGGTGGTCGCCAGGAGGTCCGAACAGACCGCGGCCAAGGAAGCGGCTTCGGCCAATGCGGTGGTCAATTTCCTGGAGAACGATCTGCTGGCGCAGGCCAGTGCGAAAAAGCAATCCGGCGCCAGCGCCAGACCCGATTCCGACATAAAAGTGAGAACCGCCCTGGACCGGGCCGCCGCCCCCATCGAGGGAAAATTCGAGGGGCAACCGGAGGTTGAGGCAGCGATTCGGGACACCATCGGAAAAACATACGAAGATCTCGCGCAGTACGCCGAATCCCAGAAGCAGCTGGAACGCGCCCTCGATCTGGAACGCCGGGTTTGGGGCCCGGAGAATCCAAAGACCCTCAACACCCTGAACCACCTGGGACGCACTCTCTGGCATCAGGGCAAGTATCAAGAGGCGCAGACGCTTCTCGGCCCGGCCCTGGAGATCGAGCGGCGGGTGTTGGGTCCTGAGCACCCAGATACGTTGTATTGCATGAACAGCCTGGCCAACGTCTACCGGGCGCAGGACAAGAACGCGCAGGCCGAGCCGCTCTACCGCCAGACTCTGGAGATCCGGCGCCGCGTACTCGGTCCCGAGCATTCCGACACACTGATTTCGATGAACAATCTGGCCAATGTTTACTGGTCGCAGGGCAACTACGCACAGGCTGAGGCGCTCTACAGCCAGACCATGGAGATCCAGCGCCGCGTCCTGGGTCCCGAACATCCCGACACGCTTCTGTCGATGGGCAATCTGGCCGCCACTTATGCCGAAGAGCGCAAGTATGCGCAGGCCGAGCCGCTGTTCCGTCAGACTCTAGAGATCGCCCGCCGGGTGCTGGGACCGGAGCACACGAACACGCTTGGCTTCCTGTCGGATTTTGCGACCATGTATCAGCGCGAGGGCCAATTTGCCTTGGCGGAGACCTATGCCGCGCAGGTCCTGGCGGGACGCCAGCGCGCCGGGGGATCGGAAGACCCAGCTGACATCCAATCGGCGGTGGCTAATCTGGCGCTGGTCTATGTGTCGGAAGGAAAGTTCACCGAAGGCGAGCCTCTCGCCCGCGAGACTTTGGAGTTCGAGGAAAAGAGCCAGCCGGACAACTGGGAACGATTCCGCGCGGAGAGTCTGCTGGGCGCCAGCCTGGCCGGACAGAAAAAATACGCCGAAGCAGAACCACTGCTGCTCGCGGGCTACCAGGGCATGCTGGCGCGGAAAGAAATGATGGGAGCCCCGAACCTCTATTACCTGAACCGCAGCCGGGAATGGCTGGTCCAGCTCTATCAATCGTGGGGCAAGCCCGAGAAAGTGGCCGCATGGAGAAAGAACTGAGCGCACAGGATAAGCGAGCCGGTCAGGGGCTACCCTTACTTAATGCGCTAAGGTAGGGTTAGCCGACCATCCGGGATTAATTCGGGTGCGGAACGCCCGGGGTGCTCATCCTTGAGCACTCCCCGTCCAAGCGCGGAATTCAGGGCTTCCGCGCACAGCACGTCCCGGCCCTTCTGTTGACTAAGAACTTTCTCGTCCATAAGATGAACCGACTAGAAAGCTGACACCTGCTCATGATCGGCCGGACCATTTCCCACTATCAAATCGTCGAGAAACTTGGCGGGGGCGGCATGGGCGTTGTTTACAAAGCTGAGGACACGCGCCTGCACCGCTTCGTGGCCCTCAAGTTTCTTCCGGACGAAGTCGCCCGCGATCCCCAGGCTCTGGCCCGCTTTCAGCGCGAAGCGCAGTCGGCATCGGCCCTGAATCACCCCAACATCTGCACCATCCACGATATCGGCGAGCAGGACGGCGAGGCCTTCATCGCCATGGAATTCCTGGAAGGCGTCACTCTGAAACACAAGATCGGCGGCCGTCCTCTGGAAACCGAGGCCATCCTTTCTCTCGCCATTGAGATTGCCGACGCCCTCGATGCCGCCCACGCTAAGGGCATCGTTCATCGCGACATCAAACCCGCCAACATTTTCGTCAGCGAGCGGGGTCACGCCAAGGTGCTCGACTTCGGTCTGGCCAAAGTGAGCATGGCCAACGCCTCTTCCAGCGAGATTGGCTCAGCCAACACAATGACCGGCACGCTGGAAGATCCGCATCTTACCAGTCCCGGCTCCACGCTCGGCACCGTCGCTTATATGTCGCCGGAACAAACCAGGGGCAGGGAACTCGACGGCCGAAGCGATCTGTTTTCCTTCGGCGCCGTGCTCTACGAGATGGCGACCGGAACGCTCCCTTTCCGCGGAGAAACCTCCGCCGTCATCTTCAATTCGATTCTCGAGAAGGTCCCGGCTCCGGCAACCCGTCTGAACCCGGACTTGCCGGCGAAACTTGAGGACATCATCATCCGCGCGCTCGAAAAAGACCGTGAGCTGCGCTATCAGAGCGCCAAGGAAATGCGCTCCGAGTTGATGCGCCTGAAGCGCGATACGGATTCCAGCCGGCAGATGCCCGCCGTTAGCTCTGACGCTGGTTCCGGCGCTTCCGCTACCAGCGCCGCCCACGCTGCCAGCAGTTCCGCCGTCGTCGCCGTTGCGAAACAGCACAAATTCTCTCTCGGCGTCATCAGTCTGATCGCGGTTCTGCTGGTCGCCGCCGCCGGCTATGGAATCTACGCGCTGCTTTCCCGCTCTCGCCCTGCGCCCTTTCAGAATTTTTCCGTTAGCAAGGTCACCCAGACTGGCAAAAGCACCGGCGTTGCCATCTCTCCCGACGGCAAATACATCCTGAGCGTCCTCGTGGACAACGGCCAGCAAAGCCTGTGGCTGCGCAACATTCCAACCAACAGCAACACCCAGGTCGTACCCCCCTCGTCCGCCGTCTACATCGGTCTGCGTTTCTCTCCTGACGGCAACTACCTGTATTTCGTCCGCCAGGACATCGGCAGCAACTCGCTCCATTATCTCTACCGCGATCCCGTGTTGGGTGGCACCACCGAGAAACTCGTCACCGATATCGACACCAACGTGTCGTTCTCTCCCGACGGCAAGAAGATCGTCTATGCGACGGGGAACTCCCCCCAGCCCGGCGAATACCGGGTCACAATCCACTCGCTGGAATCCGGGGAAGAAAAACAGCTAGCCACCGGTCCCCTGAACGAGCAGCTCTGGGATCCCGCCTGGTCGCCGGATGGCAAAACCATTGTTTGCGCAGTTTCCCAACCGGGAACTGCGCTCTCCGGCCTGGTTGCTGTCGATCCAGAAACCGGCAAGCGCAACTTATTCATGACCTCGAACAGACTGTACTTCGTTCGGCCCATGTGGCTGCCCGATGGCAAAGGGATGCTGGTCATGGGCCAGGTTCCTTACGCCGCCCAGCAGCAGATATTCTTTGTCTCCTTCCCGGATGGAAAAATCACCCCGGTCACGCGCGACACCAACTCGTATGTGGATCTCAGCCTGTCTGCCGATGGCCGCACCGCCGCTGCCGTTTTGCGGCAGGTGCACCTGAGCCAGTCTGTGATGGCAGTGGGCAGTTCTCAGGAGCAGCCCTTCGGCGCTGGGTCGTACAACGACATGGTTTCCTGGACGCGCGACGGCAAGCTCTTAATGTCCGGTGCCGGCGGCGGCCTGACCTTGGCAAATCTGGAATCCGGCTCCCAGAACTCTTTCGCCTCGCAGGTCTTGGGACCGAATTATGCTCGCGCCTGCGCTGACGGCCATGTGGTCTTCTCTGCCCTCGGCAAACGGAACGGGCTCGGGATATTCTTTGCCGGCGCCGAGGGAGCCAATCCCAAGGAACTCACCACCGGCAAACTCGACTCTTTTCCCGTCTGCACTCCCGACGGCAAGACTGTGCTCTACGCGGATGCCGACAACATTCTGCAGAAAGTTTCGAGCGAAGGCGGCCCCTCGCAAAAGGCGTTTGACTTTCCCGTGTTCAGCCGCATCACCATTTCCCCGGACGGAAAATTTGCGGCCTTCGTTACGCAGAGAGAGAATGATCCGAAGGAGACGCTTGCCCTGCTCTCTCTTGATTCAAGCCAACCCGCGCGCTACTTGCAATTCGAACGACCTCGCGTGGAGTTCAGCTTCAGCTACAGCATTGGATCAATCGTTTTCAGCACTAACGGCCTAGGCATTATCTATCCCATTCGCAACGGCGAGACCGACAATCTCTGGCTGCAGAATCTCGACGGATCGCCCGGTAAGCAGTTGACCGATTTCAAATCCGAGCTCATCCGCGACTTCGACTTCTCCTTCGACGGCAAACAGCTCGCCATCATCCGCGGCCACCGCGAAGCCGACGTGGTGCTGATCCGCGATTCGGAGAAGTGAGCGCCTACCTTGCAGCAGTTTGATCACCACTGCGTGCCTCCTCCTAGAAGTCCACGTGGAGGCGCAGACCTCCTACTGTGACGGGGCCTCGGACCATGTTGTAGCCGGGATTATTGATGTGTTGCAAGTCGCCGGAGACGAAGATTCCGCGCCATACGTGCGCCGTGTAGAAGCTCTCGAAGATTTTTTCGGGGCCATAGGTCAAGCCGCCGTCTCCCAACACGAATCCCAGCCCTCCGAGTGCGAGATACTGCTGATGGGCGGCCACAATTCCATTCGCCACGAACGCCACTCCAGCTCGGTCGTTTCGGCGATGCCACGCGTTCCCTTTGGAAAAGCCGCCTATTTCCAGCGTGCGGTCGTCTTCGGTGTATGCGAACGACTCGTTGTGGCCGTCGCTCCAACCGAGCCGGCCAAAAACGCTGACGTTCGAAATGATCTCCTGCTCGAAGTTAAGGCCGAAGCCGTACTTGTGCCGCCCCTGTCGGCGGGTCGCAACAATGTTGGGACGTGAGGTCTCGCCGTCGAGATAGTAGTTCGCGACGGCCTCGCGATAGCTGCCCATGTCGGCGTGATTGAGATAACTCGTTAGCCTTACGACGCCTGCCCGATGCGCGATCAAGCTTCCTCGCGCCTCCAGTTCGAAGTTTTCGGCGCGAGCGCGGGCGATGTCTGCATCCAGATCGATGCCGTTCGCAACCTTCGGCATGAGTGCTTCTCCGAATCGAGCCGAGAACCAGTGATCGTCGTATTCGACGATGGCGCCGTCAGTGTAGCCGCGTGTATTGGCCGCGTAGTCATAGGCGCCGTCGTTATCCACGGTCCAGTTGAGAAATTGCAGATGGCTGTCGGACCCGAAGGAATTCAAGTCAAAGAAATCGACCACGTCGAATTTTCCGACCCGGAACTCGATTCGCCGCGCCGGAAGCGACGTGGCAAGATGGAATTCGTCGCGTTCCGCTTCAACCCGCTCGTCGGTAAGCGGGATGATCTGGCGCAGCATGAGCCGCGCAAGATAGGGTGCTTTTGAAAGGGGCAAACCTTCCACTAATCGGACCGAATCCAGGTTGGTGTAGCCGGCGAGGCCGAGCGCGCTACCAATACCGCCTCCGGTCGCATCCTCCATGTCGGCGAACACTTCCGTCGTATGCGTGAGTTCGTAACCGGTATAGAGCGTCAGAACATGGGTGGTGGCGCTCTGAGCCCCCGGAGTCAGGCTGTTGGGTCCGGTGTATTGTGCCGGGAACGTTGGATGCCATTGGAAAACAACGTTTGCTTGCCCCGAGATCCAATAGCGGCTGGACTCCGAGTGTGGAAACATGGTCAGTGTGTCGGGATCGGCATTTGCGGGTGCTGGTGCCTCTTGGTCCGCTGGTTGCTGCGTCTGCAGGGATTGCTGCGGTGAATCAGGTTGCGCGGACTGAGCCCAGGAGTTCGATGTTGCGCTCAGACATGCTAGTAGCAGAAACATCAACTGCAGGCCGAGTTGCGCAAGGGCACGCGGCGTTACTTGGTGGAGCAATCGAGCGTTCGCGTGGTTCAGTTTGTTCGCCATGCGCTGTCGTGAGATCGGCTTCATCGTGGGTTGTATCTTAGCTTTCATTACTGTGTTCCCGGTTGCTTTCTTTGATCTCACGGCATCTTCGTCTGCCGGCTACGGCGCACCGTTCGACGCATCCCTATCGCGACCGAACGGAGTGTGCCGCAAACTTGCGCGGCTTGATCTTGCGGAAGAAGGAAATGTGCCTCGCGGCACCGGCCTCGGTCCCTCGCGTTCTTCAGTTGTCAGTCAGAAGAAGCAGAGGTGAGGCGACAGGCAGGATACTGGCGCTTATCGGAACACCCGAGCGTTTCTTCTAAACCGGAATGCCGCCGAACCGTCTCGGAGGCTGATACCCACTGCTCGTTTTCATAAATCGTTGGCTGAGTTATTGAGCGGGAGGTCTGGCTTTCCCACTAAGAATTTTATATCATACCCCCCTAGGGTACTTGTCAACAGGAAAATGCGGGAGAATTCAAAAAGTTATAAAGAAACTTTATGAAAGATAAATTGCCGGAAGTCTCGAAAGAAAAACAGAAGCTGCTTTCCCGGATCAAACGCATGAGCGGGCAGATCACCGCGGTCGAGCGCGCGGTGACGGACGGTGACGAGTGCGCGGACATCTTAATGCTTCTGGCGGCGATTCGCGGCGGCGTCAACAGCCTGATGGCGGAGATCCTGGAAGACCACATCCGACTTCACATCACACATCCGAACAGCGGCACGGAATCCCCCGAAGAACTGACTGAAGATCTGATTAGTCTCGTACGTGCCTACCTGAAATAAACCTGATAACAAGACGCGAAGTACTCACGCAGCCCCCAAGAGCCTGTTCAGTTGTTATAGATAATTATTGTGGCTCGAACTATTGGCCCGGTGGAATATGGTGTTTTAATAGGCAGGGGTCCGGGATTGCCATGGTGTTCCTGCTCATCAGGGTTTGGTGCATCGTAGTCCTGGTCGGTTTGTCCGTTGCGTTGTGGGCCGCGGCCAATGGCAGCCTCTCAGGAACGCTGGTGGATCCAAGCGGCGCAGTGGTCCCGGGCGCAAAGATCACTTTAGTTAACACCGCGCTTAACTCAGAGTACAAAGCGATTTCGAACGGACGGGGATTCTATTCGTTCCCGACTCTTCCGGTGGGTCACTACGACGTGGCGATCGAAGCCGCCGGATTCAAGACCCAGAAAAAAACCAACCTGACAATCGATACTGATGCAGCGCTCAGGTTGGACATGGTGCTCGCCGTGGGCCAGCAATCCGAGACCGTAAGTGTGGTGGCAGCAGGTTCCGAGGCGCAAGTCGATACCGTGGCAACTCACGTGGGCGAACTGGTCAGCGGCTCGCAGATGACGGCACTCCCCCTGAACGGACGGAGCTATACCGATCTTCTGTCAATCCAGCCCGGAGTCGCACCAGTATCAACCCTGCTGCCTAATTCCGTCATCATGGCAGGAGTCACGGGAGGTCTTTCACCCTCCGGCGATTTGAATCCAGGAAACCTGTCGATTGATGGACAGAGAGAATCATCCAACGGCTTTCTGGTGAACGGAATTGACGTGCAGGAGCATATGAATGGCGGAACTTCCATCGTCGCAAACCTCGATTCGATCGATGAATTCCGCGTTCTGACCAACAACTTCGATCCCGAGTATGGGAACTACAACGGCGGCATGGTGACCGTCATCACGAAGTCGGGAAGCAACTCGTTCCACGGCAATGCATTCGAATTCCTGCGCAACACGGCTTTGGATGCCCGCGGCTACTTCGATCCAGGCCGGCCGGTCTTCCGGCAGAATCAGTTTGGCGGCACGCTTGGCGGTCCAGTCAGATCTGGCAAGATCTATTTTTTTGCAGATTATCAAGGCACACGAACCAATGAAGGCGTCGAGACGGGAGACATTTCAGTTCCCTCCCTGCAAGATCGCGCCGGCAATCTATCCGATCAGGCTGCGTCATTCGTGACCACAGATGTCAATGGCAACACGATCCCCACGACGGTGAGCGGCCCATATCTGTCGGGCATCCTCTCGACGCAACTCCATCACACAGTTTTCTCGGGTGAGCCTTACTACACGCCGGGTTGTACGACGAGTTCGTCCTGTGTATTCCCGAACGCGATGATTCCCACGAACGCATGGTCGGCGCCGGCCCTCGCGCTGTTGCAATACATTCCCTCACCGAACGTTGGCACCGATCAATTCTCTACTTCGGCCTATCCCGAGACGGTGCGTGACGATAAGTCTTCCGGGCGAGTCGACGCCAACGTCGGACGGTGGGGCCAGCTTTCCTTGTACTACTTCATTGACGACTACAGCCTCGACAATCCTTATCCCGGGCAGCAGGGTGGGGCGAGCATCCCCGGCTTTGACGCCCTGACTTTCGGACGCGCTCAGCTGGTCGGCCTCGAAGACGCGAAACTTTTCGGTAGCGGCACGGTCAATGAGTTCCACGCCGGCTATCTTCGGAATGCCAATGTGATCGGGCAACCGCATGGCGGCCTCGGAGTAAGCCAGTCGGCGCAAGGCTTCTCGACAAGTCCGGCGGATGGGGGATTTACGGTGCAGGCGCCGCAATTTGAAGGCGCGGAAAACATTGTTTTCCCATCCTTCGTAATGGGCGTTCCCATTACCAATGAAACGCAGAATAACAACACGCTATATCTGAGTAATGCCCTGTCGAAGGTGATCGGAACACAGACGCTGAAATTCGGCGGACAGTTTCATTGGGATCAGGTAAATGAGCATCCGAACGCGACGTTCAACGGAACTTTCAACATTGACGGAACCGAAACCGGCTCCGCGTTCGCCGACTTCCTGATTGGTGTACCCAGTAATTTCACGCAATCCTCAGGACAGCCTTTTTACTTGCGAGACCGTTATGCGGGACTGTTTGCGCAAGACAACTGGCGGGCCCTAAGCAATTTGACCATCAACGTGGGTCTGCGCTGGGATTACATCATGCCGTTCTGGGAGAAGTACAACAATATTCAGACCATCATCCCAGGAAGGCAGTCGGTCCTCTATCCGGGCGCGCCCGAAGGTCTATTGGTGCCGGGCGATCCCGGAATCCCGAGGTCGATTTCGCCGTCCAAGGGAGACAACTTTGCCCCGCGAATTGGTATTGCCTACGCGCCGAGATTTGATCGCGGAATTCTGAAAGCAGTTTTCGGAGATGGCGAGAAAAGCAGCCTCCGGGCGAGCTATGGGATCTTCTATACGGCGTTTCCCGGGCTGTCGGCCGGCGTCATGTATGCCGTGCCCCCCTTTGGTTACAACTACCTCACTCCGGAGCCACCCCTGTTCGCGACGCCCTTCATCAATGCTGCTGACGGTGGCCAGAATGCGAATCCATTTCCACTGACGTTTCCTCCACACAACGTTTCAGCCGGCAATCCCGACACTACGTTCAACTGGCAGCCGGTAATCCCAATCGCCGCCGATCCTTACTTTTACTATCGCAATGCGGTTCCCTACACCGAGAATTACATGCTTTCGTTTGAACGGCAGATCACGACCAGCACGCTGTTGACCATGAGTTATGTGGGGAATGAAGGCCACCACATTCTCGCCGTGCTCTCGACGAACCCGAGCAATCAGGCTCTTTGCCTCAGCCTGAGCCAACCAGGTGAGGTCGCGCCCAACAGCCCGACCTGCGGACCGTTTGGCGAAGATGCCGTTATTACCAGCCGAAGCGGCCAGGTGTATCACGGAACCCGAGTGGGGCTGGGCCCCAACTACGGAGAAGATACCGCTCAAAGGACAATTGAGAATTCGAGTTACAACGCGCTGGAGACCAACCTGCGCTACGTTGGCAAGAGGTCGGATTTCCTGCTTGCCTATACCTACAGCAAGTCGATCGATCAAGGTTCGAATCTCGGTGAACAACTCAATCCCCTGAACCTGGCAGCGACTCGCGCGATTTCCGCTTGGGACATGAGACACAACTTTGTGGGGAGCTTCAAGATGGCCTTGCCGCTCGATCTCCTGCTTAAGCGATCGGATCGATTGACGAATGATTGGAGCATAGCCGGCACCGCCCGTTTCAGTACCGGTTTGCCGGTGACGCTGTTAGATGACTCGGATAATTCCCTGCTCGGAACGCTGGGCAATGGCATTAACAACTACCTGCTGGATACACCCGAGTATCACGGGGCGCCGCTCGATATCAATACCAATCCGAGGAATGGACGGCCGGAGTTTAATCCTTCGCCAGCAGCGTTCACTCCGGAGGCGCCTGGGCAATTGGGAAATGTGCCCCGGCGATTTTTCTACGGTCCGGGGATCAACAATTTTGACATGACGCTTTCAAAGCTGCTGCAGATAACCGAATCGAAATCGTTTGAATTCCGCATCGAGGCATTCAATGTATTCAACCATGCGCAGTTCTATGGCGCCGCCGCGGTGGATGGCGAAGTAAATAATGACCCCCATTTCGGGCAAGTCGTCAGCGCGGCCGCTCCACGTCTGGTCCAGATCGCGGTGAAATTCGCGTTTTAGAACTGAGCTCTGAAAGGCGGGAAATCGGGAGGGTACAAAACCCTTCCGAAGCCCAGATTCTCCGAATGCAACCGTCGTCGGTCAGGATGAATATCGAAGCGCGCATCAGCTATCGATCGTAAAGGGTGACCAGAGATCGAAGCCTTGCACTCAAGTCATCGGTCAAGGCTCCCGGGCGATAGCGCCATTTCCAGTTGCCGCTGACCTTGCCGGGAAGATTCATGCGCGCGTCGCTGCCGAGGCCCAGCACATCCTGCAACGGGACGATCGCAAGATCAGCGACCGACGCCAGGACCGCATGGATCATGACCCAGTTGATCGCGGAATCGTCGTGGAAATTGAGATACAGGCAGGCGAAATCGTGCTCTTTGCGGACGTCGTCTGGAGTGCGTGTGCTGTCGTCGCCGCCGGAACTCGACCACCAGCCCACCGTCGTGTCATTGTCGTGGCCGCCGGTGTAAGCGGCGAGATCGCAAGTGTAATTGTGCGGACGGAACGATGGACCCTGAGGATCGTTGCCAAATGCGAATTGCAATAGACTCATGCCCGGCAGACCGAACTGCTGTCGCAGTTTCTCCACCGGCGGAGTGATCACGCCGAGGTTCTCCGCCACGATCGGCAGTTCACCAAATGCATTTTGCAGCGACAACAACAAACCTTCACCCGGCCCTTGGACCCAGCGTCCGTTGGTAGCGGTCGTTTCGCTGGCGGGAACCTCCCAGAAAGATTCAAAGCCGCGGAAATGGTCGAGTCTCACCAGATCGAAAAGCGCGAGCGAGGCGCGGAAGCGCTCGATCCACCACTTGTATCCAGTGTCGGCGAACAGGCCCCAGCGATAAATAGGATTCCCCCACAGCTGACCGGTGGCGCTGAAATAATCCGGCGGCACGCCGGCGACTACGGTTGGGCGGCCCCGATCGTCGAGATGAAACAGCTCGGGATGCGCCCAGACGTCGGCGCTGTCGTGCGCAACATAGATCGGGACGTCACCCATGAGACGGATCCCGCGCTGTTGACAATACTTCTTCAGCTGTTCCCACTGCTGAAAGAATTCGAATTGCCAATACTTGAAGGCCTGCACTTCGGACGCCAGTTTTTTAGACCGATCGCTCAGAGCCTGCGGGTCGCGCTTGCGAATCTCCGCGCCCCACTCCGTCCACATCGTTCCGCAGTGCGCATCTTTGCAGGCCATGAAGAGCGCGTAGTCGTCGAGCCATGGACTCGCACTCTCACAAAAGCGATCGAAGGCGGCACGATCGGCGCCAGATCCGTCGGCAAAGAAAGCTTGCGCCGCGCGCCGCAAGGTTGCCATCCGGAAATCGATCACCGGCCCAAAGTCCACCACACCTTCGGGAAACTTGGGAGCATTTGCCAGGTCCGAGGACGTGAGCAGCCCCTGATCGCGCAAGCGTTCAAGACTGATCAACATCGGATTGCCGGCAAAAGCGGAAAAGCACTGATACGGGGAGTCGCCGTATCCGGTGGGGTTCAACGGCAGCACTTGCCACAACTTTTGCCCGGCAGCGAAGAGAAAGTCTGCAAATTCGTAGGCGCTGGGGCCGAGATCACCGATGCCGAAGTGGCCCGGCAGCGACGTTACGTGCAGCAGAATTCCACTACAGCGAGGAAATTTCACTCCGTAACAATACGCAGGTCGGCGGCGTTAGGGCAAGGCATCAAGGAGATTCATCTGATTAGTTGTCAGGAACGCCTTTCCCCTGCTCCCTCAAAATGCGCTTCGATCTCTTCCAGCGTCTTCCCTTTCGTTTCCGGCAGGAAGACCGCGGCAGTGATGAAGTAGAGTACGGTGCAGGCGGCAAAGGCAAAAAACATGGTCGAGTAACCATACTTGCCGACGGTCGGCAGGAAAATCGCGGCAATCGTCGTGGAAACTGCCTGATTCAGCAACAAGGCGATGCTCATGCCGTTCGAGCGAATCCGGGTTGGCATTAACTCTGACAGCGCCAGCCACACGCATACACCGGGACCGATCGCGTAAAACGCAATAAAGACGAAAAGACTGATGGCCACGAGCCAACCATTATGCGAAGTCGGCACAGGAGTAATCAGTGCATTGTCGATCTGCAGCGGTGCGCTGCGCGCCGCGTTGAGATCGCTGAAGGGGTTGGAGAAAAACGCTACCACTTTATTGGCGGGCACGCAGCTTTCGCGCGTGATCTCGATGGGCGTTGCGGACTTGTCATCGGAACGAGCAACCTTGGTCGCGGCACGAAAATCTCCGTAAGAATAGATCACGACCAGAGATGTGGGCCCGTTGCGAATGGCCTTGCCGGCGTCTCCGCTCGCATCGAGAAGAGTAGCTGCAGTCTTTTCGTCGTAGAGCAATGTGACTTTCTGGTCCGCACCGACCGTCGACTGAACAGCCTCGCGGGAATCCACACGCAGTTTTTCCGTGAGGTGGAATAAAGTGCCGGTATAAAGGAGCGACACGATGATGCCAGCGGTGCCGACCGACAAGAGAAACTTGCGTCCTTTGCGATCCACCAGCAACACACCGCCAATGGTCATCAGGAAATTCACGATTGTGAAAAGAACGTAACCCCAATGAGCCTGCACATCGGAGAGACCGCTCTGCAAGAGGATGTTGGTGTTATAGCCGATGATGGAATTGATGCCCGTTGCCTGGTTGCACGCGAGAATCACACAGGCAAGGACAAACGGGATCACGTACTTGCGGCGTAAGAGCGATTCCTTGAATTGGGTCCCGGTCGAAGTCCTGGCTTTCTCAGCGACTGCTGCCTGCTCCATTTCCGCCAGCTCGATGTCCGCCTGTTCCCTGGTGCGAGAGCGAAGGAGCGCGGCATAGGCCGCATCCCGATGCCCGCGGCGAAACAGCCAGCGCGGAGACTCCGACACCATCAGGCTGCCGATCACGAACAGGATTCCAGGCGGCAGCGAGACCCAAAAAATGCTGCGCCAGGCTTTGTCTTTGAAAGCGAAGATGGTCGCAGCATTGCCCAGCTTGGCCACCTCTTCGACACGAAAACTGAAATACATGCCAACGACGGCCGCGGTCACGATACCGAGTGTCAACAGCCATTGAAAGATACCTGTCCCCTTGCCGCGGTCCGTTGCCGCAAGGCATTCCGCAAGATACAGCGGAACAACGACACCAATCAGACCGGCGCTGACGCCCTGCAAAAGGCGCCCAACAACCAACCACTCATAACCATGCGAGAGCGCGATTACGGGTATGCTGCAGACAAACAGCAATCCGCTGAGCACCATGAGAGGCTTGCGCCCGATGCCGTCGGCCAACACGCCAGCGAACAGGGTCGATATCACACTGCCGAGGAGCACGGCAGCGACAATGATGGAAAGCTGGCCCGCATTCAATCCGGAGGTCGCTTCCAGATAGGGCAAAGCCCCTGCAATGATGCCGACATCCACGCCGTAGAGCAACCCGCCAAGTCCTGCTACCAGTAGCAGGAAGCGGTTGTAGCCGGCTTTTTCAGTGCTCGCCACGGTGGCAGCTCTTTCTCCTCTCGCAGGAGGCCCGACATTTATTTATTTCGAAATGTCCTTACAATCCTGCCGGCTCAGAAGAGCTTCGTACGCAGCGCCTAACATTGGCGCGTCTTCATTCACTACGACCGATATTGGAATGCGAGCCAGCACCGGCGCAAGTTTACTGGTGCCACAAAAGGACTTGAAGAAGACGCCATCCTGAAGCGCGGGTAAGATTTTCACGGCGATACCTCCAGCTACGCAGAGTCCCCCAAGAGCCATCGTCTGCAACGCGAAATTCCCCGTCATCGCACCAAATATCTCAATCCAGAAGCGCAGCGTTTCCACGCAAACGCCGCAAGACTTCGCCAACCCGCGTTGCGAAATTTCATGCGACGCAACGCCTTCCGGGGATTCAAACGATTCGTGGCGTACCGCAGGGTTTAGAAATTCGTGGATCCGGCGGAAACCGCGTCCGGAAACAATCTGCTCGCAGGATACTTGTGGCAACTGCATCTTCAAATGAATCAGCAATTGAATCTCACGCTCGGTTCGCGGCGCAAAATCTGTTTGTCCTCCTTCGGCTAGCGCCACCTGATACTTTTCGCCACTCCAGAAAAGAATGGCCTCTCCCAAACCAGTTCCGGCCGCAATCACGGCTCTGGTCGCGTTTGGTACCGGTGTTCCCGGATTCAGGGCGACTAAGTCATTCGCCGACAGCCTCTCCAAACTGCAGGCAGCGGCTGCGAGGTCATTTAGCAATCTTATGCTTTTCAGGTTCAGCTTCCGGGAAAGCGCCGAGGCATCTACGGTCCAAGGGAGATTCTCCGCGTAATGCCGACCATCCAAAACCACTCCTGCTACCCCGAATCCAGCGGCATCAATTGTCTGCCGATTCAGATTGGCATCGGCGGCTGTTGCCTGTTCCAGAAAATCTTCAACCAGATCTTCAAATCCCGCATAGTCCTGCGTCGCGAGACGGCGCTTAAAGACTGGACGGAGGCGCAACCCTTCCTGCTGGAACAAACCGAGATTGCACTTCGTGCCGCCGACGTCCCCGGCCAGAATCATTTCGTCCGATCATTCTCGCGCGCAAGTCGCTGGATGCAGACACATAAGAAGCTAAATGACGAGCGCTCGCAATAGTAATGAGGAGGTGAATCTTATCAGAGATGAATACCGGTCGCCGCAGAAATAAAGCTAAAGATGAAGGAAGTGTTTTGGCCTTACGCGTCCGCTTCAGGCGATTGCCGCAGCGGTTTGATGATGTGCAAACCGCACTCAGTCTTAGCAGTGCCGGGCCAGCGCCCCGCCCTCGGATCTTCGCCGGGCTGGACTGCTCGCGTGCAATGAGTGCAGCCGATGCTGGGATAATTCTGATCATGGAGCGGGTTGTAAGGCACGTTGTGTTCGAGGAGATAACGCCACACTTGCTTCGAAGTCCAGTCGGCAATCGGATTCAACTTCACCAATCCGAATTTCTCGTCCCACTCGACTTTGCGAGCGTCCATCCGAAATGAGGTCTGGTCGCGGCGAATGCTCGTGATCCACGCATCGAGCTCATTCAACTTGCGGCGGAGCGGATCCACTTTCCGCAGGTTGCAGCATTGATCGGGATCGCGGCCCCAGAGTGCTGGACCGTGAAGTTGCTCCTGCTTCTCGGGCGAGAGCAACGAAAAGACCTTTTCAACTGTAATTTCATAGCGCTGCTGGATTCTGTCGATTAGGGTGTACGTCTCGGGGAACAGGAACTCGGTGTCCACCGTGAAAACGCGAAAATCCTTGCGCACACGCGAAGCCATGTCGATGAGCACCATGCCCTCGGCCCCAAATGCCGACGAGATAGCCACTTCGTTGCCAAAGTTCTCAAACGCCCAGGACAGAACTCGCTGCGGACTCCAACTCTCCGCGGACAACTGCACTTCCGCAATTTTGTCTTTCACGCGATCGGCTCCTCATTGGCTGGCGGCCACGCCGCCTGCGAAAGGAACGTTTTGTGAAGCGTCATCGGCATCACGTTCCCTTTGAGTTGCGATGGCTCTGACGCCGCACATTCCGCCGCGACGACGGCGGCGGGATCGGCCAGACGCACGACATCGCCAACGACCAGTAACGTCGGGGAAGCGAGTTGCGGAGTGCGATGCAGATGCAGAATCGTCGTGCGATGCGTTCGCTGATACCTGGTCGTGGCGCGCGAGATGATGGCGCATGGCGTGTCCCCAGCCAGCCCGGCCGCACTCAGCTTCTTCGCGAGATCCGGGTAATTTTGTCCGGGCATATAGATCACGAGAGTCGCTCCACTCGCGACAAACTTGCTCCAGTCTCCACCGTCGGTTTCTGATGCTCGCCGCTCGGACGAATGATGCGCGGTGATGAACACAAGCGCCGACGACGCTTGACGGTGCGTCAGTGGAATCTGGGCGGCGGCGGCGGCGCCCATGGCCGAGGTAACACCGGGAACGATCTCGAAAGGAATATTGTTTGAGCGCAGGGATTCGATTTCTTCCCCGGCGCGTCCAAAAATCAGCGGATCGCCACCCTTCAACCGGATAACGCGTAGGCCCGACGCGGCCAACGCGACCATCAGATAATTGATCTCGCCTTGCAGGATTTTCTTTTTGCCGCAGCGCTTGCCCACGTTGTGAATCTGGGCCGTTGGTGGAATCAACTCCAGTATTTCGGGTGCTACCAGGTCGTCGTGCAAGACGGCTTCGGCAGTCCGCAGCAAGCGAAGAGCCTTCACGGTCAGCAGCTCCGGGTCGCCCGGTCCGGCGCCCACCAGATAGACCTTTCCCTTCATGCGCTCTCACTTTTCGAGGTCGCCGTCGCGCCAGATACGGTGCTCAACGTCTCGCTCACGGTCGAGCTCGACACCGGGATTTTCGCCACCAATGCTTCGAATGCCTGCCGGCTTGCCAGCGAATGCAGTAACTCGCTCTTGGTCTCTTTATCGAGATCGCTGGCCAGAATCAGCCGCCTTGTCTCCCCGAGTTGCTCCACCCATGCCGCGTATCCGAGACCGAACTGCCGTTCCAGTTGCTGCCGAAGCTTCTGCGCCAGCGATGGACTCTGGCCGGAGGTCGAAATCGCAATCTGCAGGTCGCCGCGGCGCACCACTGCGGGATAAAAAAAGTCACAGTATTCGGGAACATCCACCACGTTGCACAGGACTCCGCGCCGCTGCGCCTCGCGATAGATGAGTTCATTCAGGCTGTTGGAAGCGGTTGCCACCACCGCCAGAAACTTTCCGTCGAGATCGCTAACCGAGAAAGGACGCAGTTCCAGTTCGACTTTCCTCGCATGCGCCCATTCGTGGACTTGGCCGCCAGCTGCAATTGCAACCACATGAATGTGCGCGCCCGTGTCGATGAGCCCGCCAATCTTGGGCTCGCCGACCTTCCCCGCGCCGACCACGAGGCACTGCTTCCCGGCCAGCTTCATAAACATTGGGAACAAACTAGTCACCGTCTCCTCCGGCTGCATGCGCTATAGCTCCCCTGGCATTCGCAGGCGGCAGATCCCGTGTGACCGCGTCCACCGACTTACCGGCGAGAAATTCCCGCAACTCCGTGTCGCTATGCCGGACAAAGAAGTGACGCAGGTTCTCGCCTGCCTGACGCGCGGTCAGATAATGCCGCAGCAATCTTTCGATCGACTCCGGAACCTCGGTCGCAAGGCAGCGATATCCGACGGGCCGGGCTGTCGCCTGATGCAGGCCGAGCGCTCCGCCAAGACAAAAGTAATAAGCATCGACCAAGCGGCCGTCGACTTTCATCTTTTTGCCATCGATGCCAATGTCGGCAATCCAGTGCTGTCCGCAACTGTTCGGGCATCCTGTAACGTGCAGTTTCAGATGCTGATCGAAGCCGGGCAGACGCTCTTCCAGTTCTTCCACCAGCCAGCGGGAAAAACTTTTTGTCTCGGTGATTGCGAGCTTGCAGAATTCCGTGCCGCTGCAAGCGACTGTGCCGCGCCAGAATGCGGAGCCGCCAACGCGCAATCCAAGTGCATCCAATTCCTGGGTCAGACCCTCAGCATTACGTTGGGGAACGTTCACGATAAGCAGGTTCTGCATGTTGGTCGTGCGCAATTCGCCGGCGGCGAAACGATCGGAAAGATCGGCGGCAGCCTGCATCTGATCCGCAGTGATTCGCCCGCGGAGCACGGCCGCTCCCACGTAGCAGTACCCTGCTTGCTTTTGTGGGTGAATTCCCACGTGGTCGCGATAAACATCCGCCGGCGGCGTTTCCTCAACCGCCGGATCGAATTGAAATCCAATACGCCGTTGCAGTTCCTCCAGAAAACCGGCAGCTGTCCATCCGTGCCGCAGGAACAGAAACTTCAGCCGCGCCCGCTCGCGGTGTTCCCGCAACACATCCGAGTCGCGAAACAGTTCAGCAATCCCCTTAATGGCAGGAAGCACTTGATGCCAGCGGACAAACGCGTTCAATCGCGCGCCCAGATAGGGCTCGGTGGAGAGACCCCCGGCAACTCGCAGAGAGAACCCCACCTCAGGCGCGCCGCGTACCACACGAGTAATCGCGGTCAACCCAACATCGTTAATCTCGGGATAGGGACACCACACACGGCATCCCGTGATCGAAATCTTGAACTTGCGGGGAAGGTTGTAAAAGTCACCACTCCCCGCCAGCATTCGCGACGCTTCGAGCGCCAGCGGCGAAGCATCGCAAATCTCGTCCGCGTCCACGCCCGCAACGGGGCAGCCGGTAACATTACGCGTGACATCGCCGCAGGCACTGGTCGTGTTCAATCCCACCTGTCCGAGCGCGTCGAGCAGTTCGGGGAGCGCCTCGATAGTCACCCAGTGCAACTGAATGTTCTGGCGCACGGTGATGTCGGCGATTCCGCGAGCATCGCGGCGGGTGAGTTCCGCGATCGTCCGCAGTTGCTCAGAACTTAACAGACCGTTGGGGATTCGGATTCTCACCATGAAACGTTGCAGAGCCCGGCCTTCCCCGCCCTGACCACCGGTTACTCCCTCCCCATCACCCTGCGTGTACACACCCCACCAGCGGAAATAGGTCCCAAGCCACTCCGGGGGAATGGACTCGAATCCCTCGCGCGCGAAGCGCCGGATTTCTTCCAGCCCTTCCCAGGGATTCTTGGAGCGTTTGAGGCGCTCAACTCTCTGTGCTTTGGTTTCTGGTGCCTTGTCTGTCATCGCCTGTTTGTCCCGAAAATAAAAAACCCACCGCCAGTTTGGTCTGGCGGTGGGTTATAAGTGCCGTATTATTAAGATCTTTTAAGTCGGCAGACTCCCCGCGCCAGAGCACACGCATGCACAACAACAACAAGTGCACATGCACATCGCGGAAAGATTCTGCCTTGCCATAGCCGCTATTTTAGGTCTTACGGTTCCTGCAGTCAATAAACTTCGGTACCTCCCCAGATCACTTTTTTGGATAGTAAGAATCGAGATTTCGGCACCCGCCGGTTCATGATCGCGGGCCTGCCGCTACCGGCGGATGACTCAAGTTCAAGTTGTCCCGGGAATATCGGGCCGACGCAAACGCTGTCCGACCCCGGACTCGCCGACAGCAGGTATCACCAAGCGAGGGTACCCGACAAAATGTTGCTCGGCACAACCCGATCCTGATTTAGAACCGCAAACCCGATTTAGGTTCCCGCAAGGGGAATTACGAACGAAATAGCCCTGACAGATTCGCGACTTCACCAAAAGGGCGATGAATACGGGTTCGAGACTGAGGGTCAACGGTGGCAGAGTAAGTGCAGTGTAAGAGCGGATAGTTACCCACGAAAAAAGAAAGTTTTAACACGCCACCTAAGTGGGATTAGCGAAGCTTCGCCCCGATGGAGACGAAAATCATGAACAACGTCTTGGCTGCGAGACTGGAAACTGGAGCACCGAGTAGCAAACGGATGGCTGTGACTCCAGATTTGTGTGCGAATTGGTTTGCGGCCTACACCAATTCGCATCACGAAAAGCGCGTGGCATCGTATTTTGCCGAGCGGCGGATTGAATCGTTCTTGCCCATGTATGCGACGCGCCGACGTTGGCGGAATGGTTGTGATATGGACCTTGAGCTTCCCCTTTTTGCAAATTATGTGTTTGTTCGGATCGATCCCCGGGAACGGGTGCGCGTGCTTGCGGTGCCGGGGGTGCTTTCGCTGGTTGGTTTTGGGCGAACCCTGGCGCCGCTTCCCGATTTTGAAATCGAAGCGCTCCGCGTCGGCCTCCGATCGCGGAAAATCTCGCCTCACCCCTACCTCGTCATTGGCGATCGGGTCCGCATCAAGGCGGGACCGATGATCGGCATGGAAGGCGTTCTGTTACGCAAGAAAAACAATTTGCGGGTTGTGCTGGCGCTGGACGTGATCATGCAAAGCATTGCCGTGGAGGTCGATGCCGAGGATCTGGAACCGGCGGCGAAGTATAAGGAACACTTTACCCCGTGTCCCGATTTCAAAGACCAACTCAACAGGCGAGTCTGAGCCGCAAGATGGCTGCAGAATTCCCGCGCACTTATAAACAGAAATGACTGTGGAAGTAGAAATAATGACGTCAGAAAGATATGCGCCTCGCGCTGAACGGTCTGCGATGACTGGATACTCCGCCTGTGGCCTGGCGCTCCGGCGAATGCTGGGCTGGACTGTTGTGGGGTGGTTCTTGGTGCTCGTGTCGTCAGGCGTCGGATGGTCCCAAAACTCGCTGCGCGCGGCATCGGGAAGCGATCCTCAATGTGTGGAGCAGGACTGCCGGTTGGGCTCTGATCCTTCCTCCGATGAAAATCCGACGCCCGGCAACGCAGAGAATGAAGCGATCCCAGCGAAGGTTCCATCTGAGGGATCTCGGAACAACCCGTCACAGAACAATGCCTCCGAGCGAAGGGGCGAACGGGACCCGAATGCGGAACTGGTCCGGCATCCGGAGCGTGATCTCCCGGTGAAGACAGATTCGATTCCGGAGCCGCCGACGGAATTCCAGGAGTTTGTTGCCAGCTCAGTCGGGCACAGGTTGCCAATTTATGGACATAAGCTGTTTGACCACGTGCCCACAACCTTCGCGCCGATCGACCAGATTCCGGTTACCGACGATTACCAGATCGGACCGGGAGAAGAGATTCTGATCCGGGCCTGGGGACAGATTGATCTGAACGGAAAACTGGTGGTCGACCGCAGCGGCGAGGTCTTTCTGCCCAAGGTGGGCGCGCTTTCCGTGGCCGGATTGAGATACCAGCAATTGCCTGACTATTTCCGAACCGCGATCGGGAGGGTGTTCCGCAATTTCGATTTGACGGTTAGCCTGGGGCAGTTGCGGTCCATTTAGGTATTTGTCGTGGGCGAGGCTCGCCGTCCCGGAAGTTACACTGTCAGTTCACTCTGCACGCTGGTGAATGCGCTTTTTGCCTCGGGCGGACCATCCCAACACCGGATCCATGCGGCGTATTCAGGTGAAGCGGGACAGCCGCGTAGTCACGGAATTTGATTTCTACGATCTGCTTCTAAACGGAGACAAATCGAAAGACGCACGGTTATTGCCCGGCGATGTCATCTATATCCCGCCCCGCCGGACCCTTCATTGCTATCGCGGGCAGCGTAAACGTGCCGGCGATTTACGAACTGCGGGAGGGGGCGAGCCTCGGAAGCGCAGTCGAGATGGCGGGAGGGCTGGCGACGACCGCGGATGGACAGAAAGCAGTAGTCGAGCGCATCGAGACCCACAACACCCGGCGGATCGAGGAATATCCTCTGAATGGAGATGGTCTGGAACGGGCGTTGCAGGATGGGGATGTGGTCCGCATCTTCGCGGTCTCTCCACGATTTGAAAATGCGGTGACGTTGCGGGGAAACGTCGCTCATCCCGGCCGTGTCGAGTGGCATCGTGGCATGCGTCTGAAGGATGTGATCCCGAACCAGAGCGCGCTGGTCACCCGAGACAATTGGCGGGCTACGAACTGGGCGGCAGATGCCGGCGAGAGGGACGACCAGCGGATCAGCCGTGACTATTGGCGTGCCACCAATGCCGCTGCCCACGCCGGAGAGAGAGACGACCGACCGATCACTCAAGACGAGGGCCGTGCCCCCAGCCCGCTTCCGAAGGCGGGCGTGCGAAGTGAGGAGAACTCGGACTCCCAGACCGAGAAGCACCCAGCCTCGGCAAGAGCAGCCACCGAAGTCACCACCGCGAAACTGAGAAACCAGATCGCCCGCAATGCTCCGGAGATCAACTGGGACTATGCGGTAATTTAGCGGCTGAACCCCCAGGACCTGACGACCAGTCTGGTGCCGTTCGATTTGGGGAAGCTGGTGCTGCAGGGAGATGAGCAAAGCAACCTGGCGCTCGAGCCGGGCGATGTGATCACCATTTTTTCGCAGAACGATCTCGCAGTACCGCTCGAAAAGCGGAGCAAATTCGTGCGTCTGGAGGGCGAGTTTCGCACCGCGGGCGTCTATCAGGCGGAAGCGGGCGAGACCTTCCGCCACCTGGTGGAACGGGTCGGCGGATTTACCGAGAATGCCTATCTTTACGGGGCCGAATTTACGCGCGAATCGGTACGCATCGACCAGCAGAAGGGGATCGACCAGCTGATCGAGAGACTCGAGGAAGACATCTCCCGCAATGCCATGGCGCCCTCGGGAGTCAGCCCTGAAGAAGTTGCCGACCAGCATGCCAAGCTGGAAGCGCAGCAGCAACTGGTCGCCAAGCTCCGCGAAGTGAGGGCGACTGGCCGCGTGGTCCTCGACCTGACCCCGGACTCCACGGCAGTCGGCGACTTGCCGGAAATTGCGCTCGAAGATGGCGACCGCTTCGTAGTCCCCTTTCGTCCCTCAACGGTCGAGATGCTGGGTGCGGTTTACAACAAGAACTCGTTTCTTTACCAGCGTGAAGGGCGAGTGGAGGATTACCTGAAGCGGGCGGGTGGTCCGACGCGCGACGCCGACCCGGCCCGCATGTTTGTCATTCGGGCTGACGGCTCTGTCCTCAGCAAGCAGTCGGTCAAGGGACTGTGGAATGGCGGGTTCGCCGCACTTCGCCTGATGCCGGGCGATGCCCTCGTGGTACCAGAGCGCCTGAATCACGGTGCCCTCCTCAAGGGCTTGCGAGATTGGAGCCAGGTATTCTCGCAGTTTGCCCTGGGCGCGGCGGCCATCCGGATCATTCAATGATGAGACTCATTCCATGAACGGTACAACCGCGACCGCACCAGAAACTGCGGCGCCCGAAACAATGCACCATGAAACCATGCGCCCTGGCGCCCCGGTCATGGAAACAACTGCCCTTCAGACTTTTGGTATGCGGCCGGCCGTGAGTGCGGTCCCGAGCCGCCAAGAGTCGAACCTGCTGGATCTGCTGATTATTTTGTCCCGGCACCAGCAGATCATTTTGCGGACGACTCTAGCCGCAGCCCTTCTGACCGCTCTTGGTTCGCTGTTGCTGCCCAATCGTTACAACGCCACCACGGCTATCCTGCCCCCACAGCAAAGCCCGTCGCTGGCCGCATCGATGATCGGGCAACTGGGCGCCTTGGGGCCGATGGCGGCCATGGCCCAGAAGGATCTGGGCCTGAAGAATCCGAGCGATCTGTATGTAGGGATGCTGCGCAGCCGCACCTCTGAAGACGCGTTGATCAGACGCTTCGATCTACTCCACAGCTATCGCGACAAGCGCATGTCGGATGCCCGCAAGGACCTGGAAAAATCGAGCACCATCGTCCTTGGCAAAGAGGTGAAAGATTCCGGTTTCATTCTGATCGACGCACAAAAGAAGTTTGGGATTTGCAGCACCAGCTCGCGCAGGGCGGCGGCGATGAGCGCAAGGTATTCTGTGTCGCCGACTTCTGTAACCCGGAGCGCATGCGCAAGATATTTCTGACCTATGGGGTCGAAATTGTTTTCCACGCCGCCGCCTACAAGCATGTACCCCGTAATGGAAGCCAATGTGGAAGAGGCGGTCAGCAACAATGTTTTCGGACTGCTGGCGCTGCTGAACGTGGCACAGAGTTCGAATTGCGCGGCCTTCGTGATGATTTCTTCCGACAAGGCAGTGAACCCGACCAACGTCATGGGCTGCACCAAGCGCCTCGGAGAATTGATTCTCGCCGCCTGGCCTGGGGAAGGGCTGCGCTGCGTGTCGGTTCGTTTCGGCAATGTTCTCGGATCGAACGGCAGCGTGATTCCGCTCTTTCAGGAACAGATTCGTCAAAATCAGGCCATCACCATTACCCACCCTGAAATCACGCGCTTTTTTATGACCGTCTCGGAAGCAGTCAGCCTGGTGTTACAGGCCTTCGCGATCGGGCGGAACGGCGACATTCTCGTACTCGACATGGGGGAACCGGTTCGGGTCGCGGACCTGGCAAGAACCCTGGCCCACCTCTCCGGTAAATCCCGTCAGGAATTCAAGTTCATCGGCCTCCGTCCGGGAGAAAAGCTTTTCGAGGAACTCTTTTACTCCGACGAAAGAGTTTTCCCGAGCGCTTGTGCCAAGATCGCCTGCGCCGAAAGTGTCAAGCTCGCGTGGCCGGCGTTGAAGCGCGGCCTCGACCACCTCCACGTCGCCATGTCGCTCGGCGATCGAACCTCGATTCTTGCCCAACTCCAGCAGATCGTGCCGCAATTCTCCTATGCGGATTGTGATCAGGCCGAAGAGGCGCAGAAGATGTCATCAAGCCCGAATGCGGCCGCGGCCCTGACCGAACCCCTCGCGCTTTCGGATATCCCGCGATCGCCCTATCGGACCTGGCAAGCGAATCCATGGTTGGAGCCGTCGGGCAGACCGGGGGACTGATTCTTTTCCGGCCGCGCTCGATCACTGCGCTCGATCAGCGCGCTCGATCACTGCGCTCGATCAGCGCGCTCGATCACTCGGCCTGCAGGTCCAGAAAATGCTTGGCGGGCGCATCCCGCAAGCGCTGCGCCGCGGTTTCCGCGGTGATGTCCCGCTGGGGCATGCCCAGCATCTCGTAACCCACCATAAATTTCTTAATCGTCGCCGAGCGCAGCAATGGCGGATAGAAATGCGCGTGCAAGTGAAATTCGGGATACGGACTGCCATCGGTTGGCCGCTGATGAAATCCCATGGTGTACGGAAACGATGTGCGAAATAAATTATCGTACCGAATGGTCGCCTGCCGAAGAATCTCGGCCAAGGCAGTACGCTCCTCGTCATTCAGTTCATCGAGCGCCGATACGGGTCTCCGGCTGACCACCAGGGTCTCGAAGGGCCACACTGCCCAGAAGGGCACAAGCAGTACGAAATGACCGTTGGCCGCGACCAAACGTTCCTGTTTCTCAAGTTCCAGTTCGAGATAGTCGTGCAGCAGAGTTCGGTCGTGCGAGCGGCGATAATCACCGAACGCCGCCACTTCCTTCGCCAATTCATTAGGCACCGTCTGGTTGGCCCAGATCTGTCCGTGGGGATGCGGATTGCTGCAGCCCATCATGGCCCCGCGATTCTCGAAGATCTGCACTGACCGGATCTGCGGATCCATTTCAAGTTCAGAGAACTCTCGCGCCCAGGTGTCGACCACCTGTCGCAGTTCGGGCACGCTCATTCGTGCCATGGTGAGATCGTGCCGCGGGGAAAAACAGACCACCCGGCAACACCCCGCTTCGCTGCTCGCAACCAAAAGTCCTTTTTCCTGAATTTCACCCGCAGGCGTGTCGGGTTTCAATGCCGCAAAATCATTGTCAAAGACAAACGTGCCGTTGTAGGCGGGATTCCTCACGCCTGCGGCTCGCGTATTGCCCGGGCAAAGGTAGCAGTTGGGATCGTAGGTTGCCGAGGCTTCCGGCGGAGCGCTTTCAACTCCTCCCTGCCAGGGCCTCTCGGTCCGATGCGGCGACACCAGGACCCACTCCCGGGTCAGTGGATTGAAACGCCGATGCGGATGCGATGCCAGCTCAGCGAAGTTCACGGGTTCGTTACACCGGTTGCTGTTTTCATGTCGGATATCCGTCCGGATGTGCGCGATGCCACTGCCAGGCACTTTCAACCATAGCTCTCAATTCCGGAGATTTCGGATGCCAACCCAGCTCACGACGAATTTTTGCCGAGCTGGCAATCAGCACCGCGGGGTCACCCGCACGTCGTGGCGATTCGATCACCGGAATGGGATGACCGGTAACTTCCCGTGCCACGTCGATTACCTGTCGCACGCTGAAGCCTTGCCCGTTGCCGAGGTTGTAAATCAACGGGTCGCAAGTCGGTGGCCTGGAATTCTCAGGCGCTTTCTCGAGCGCTTCGAGCGCCAGCAGGTGGGCGCGAGCCAGGTCGCTGACGTGAATGTAATCGCGGATGCAAGTGCCGTCCGGCGTAGGATAGTCCGTGCCAAAAATGTTCACGTGCGGCGACCGGCCGAGAGCGACTTGCAGAATCCGGGGAATGAGATGCGTCTCCGGCTGGTGGGCCTCACCCCGGTCAGGACGGGACGCGCCAGCGGCATTGAAATATCGCAGGCTGGCATAGCGCAGGTTGTGAATCTGATGGAACCACGCGAGCATGCGCTCCAGCGCCAGTTTCGATTCGCCGTACGCATTGGCGGGATGGACGGGATCGGCCTCCTCGATCGGCGTGCGTTCAGGATTGCCGAACAGTGCCGCCGTCGAGGAGAAGACAAAATGCTTTACTCGAGCGGCCAGCATAGCTTCGAGCAGGGTCAGTGCATTGGCGGTGTTGTTGCGGAAGAACTTTTCGGGAACCTTCATCGACTCCCCGGCTTCGATCAGCGCCGCGAAATGCATGACCGCGTCAATCGAGCGCGATTGGAGCAGTTGGTCGAGAGCAGCGCGATCCGCCAGATCGCCCACTACCAGTTCGGCGTTCTTCGGAACCGCGAGACGATGGCCGCGGCTCAGGTTGTCGAAGACAACAACCTCGTGCCCCGTCCGCAGCAGCTCTTCGGCCACCACGCTGCCGATGTAACCCGCGCCCCCTGTAACCAGAACCCTCATTGGTTTCGTCCCCATGCCCCCAGTGTCGCTTCTCAGACGACCTGGCCCACCCCGTCGCTCGCGGAGCAGACGTAAATCTCCGGCTTGCAGCCGAACGAACGTTCGTAGCCTGACTCGACTGCCCGCTTAAACCCTTCCACACAACCGGTCCGGACCAGCGTGATCGTGCAACCGCCAAATCCACCTCCCGTCATGCGCGATCCGTAAACGCCTTCCTGTTCCATGGCGAGTTCCACCATCAAATCGAGTTCAGGACAACTGACTTCAAAGTCGTCGCGCAAACTGCGATGCGACTTCAGCATCAGCCTCCCGAATTCCTGCACGTCCCCTTTTTCAAGAGCAGCCGCCGCCTTGAGGACACGCGCATTTTCTTCGATCACGTGCCGGCATCGGCGCCTCACCACATCCGTCAGTTCGTGGCCGTAGGCTGCCAGATCTTCTGGCGTCACATCCCGCAATGCCCGCACGGCCGGCAAATACTTCGAAAGGGCGGCCACACCCGCTTCACACTCGGCGCGCCGCTGATTGTATTCGCCTTTGGCGATGCTATGTTTGACCATGGTGTTGCAGATGGTCAGGGCGACATCGTCAGGCAACGGCAATAGCCGGTATTGCAGACTCCGGCAATCGAGCAGCAGAGCCTGACCGCGTTTCCCGTGGCTGGCAATAAACTGGTCCATGATTCCGCAGCGCGCTCCAACAAACTCGTTTTCCGCCCGCTGACAGAGCAGGGCCAGTTGCTCTCGATCAATGTCAGGGTGATCATTATTATTTGATTGCGCATTCGCCTGATCGGCTACATCGAGCAGCGCATAGCCGACCGCTACTTCAATCGAAGCGGAAGAACTCAATCCCGCGCCCTGCGGCACGTTTCCATCCACTAGCAGATTCACTCCGCACAGCTTTCGACCCGACCGTTCCAGCATTTTCGCAACGCCAACCACGTAATCGCTCCAATGTCCGGCGGCTGCGTCAGGCAAATGATCGAGTTCGAACGCGACCTGCTCGGAATAATTTTCGGAAAGAACCACTAGCTTACGGTCATGGCGCGGAGCGATGAAGACCCGGGTGTAGAAATCGATGGCTGCGGGCATGACGAATCCGTCGTTGTAGTCGGTGTGTTCACCGATCAGATTGACCCGTCCGGGGGCCTGATAAATGCGGGGAGCCGCTCCGTATAGCTGAACGAATTTCTGCCCAAGAGTATCGCCGCTATTTTCGACTGTGAGATTTGCGTCATGCATGAATACACACGCCGGAACGAGGTGCTGTTTGTAGACTCACTTGACGATAGGACTCCTAAGCGTCTTATCGGTCTTATCCGACGCGCGCGTCGCCACCGCTCCGCGACGCACGAGCAGCAGCATTCCGCCGCCGAATATCAGCATCACCAGGCCCCACCACAAGTTGACATTGATCCCCAGGGAATGACGCACGTACATCTCGCTGTCCTGCGTCGCCGCTCCATATGCGCCCACCAGGACGCCAAACACGCTGAACATCATGCCAATTGGCAATCGGATATCGAATCCCATTTTCTAGACCTCATTCGTCCGTGTCTTTATTTTACGCGTCATTTTACGCGTGGCTGAAAGCGAACCATCCCCACTTGCCGTTCTAAATCAAATCGGTTACCAGAAGATCCAGTTGAGGACGACCAGCACCGTCAGCACCACCACCGCCAGCACTGCAGGCTTCTGGTACCACGCGAGATCAACATCTTTCGGCCGGTCCGTCAGCGCGTAAACCAATCCTTTAAGTTCTCCGTCCGGGCGCGGCGTGGTCAGTAAGGAGACGAGGATGGTAATTGTGAAGCAGGTCGTCCAGGCGAAGATGGCCGTCCAGAAATTCTGCGCCATCTCGCTCGGATATTGATGGACTACGACCCCGAGGAAACCACCCTTTACGCCGGGAACCGAACCGATGGGAAGCGTGATGCCATGATGCACGGCGGCGGCCGCGGTGCCTCCGAGGAGCCCGCAAAAGGCGCCGTGGCCGGTAGCGCGCTTCCAGAACATGCCGAGCAGGAAGGTTGCAAACAGCGGCGCGTTCACGAAGGCAAACACCAGTTGCAGCACGTCCATGATGTTATTGAACTGACGGGCAACGTAGGCGGCGGCCACCGAAACTGCCAGACCGAAAACCGTCGCTGCCCTTCCCATCCACAGGTAATGCTGGTCGGAGGCAGTCTTGTTGATGTAGCCCTGATAAATATCGTAGGTCCAAACCGAATTGAAGGCAGTCGTATTCCCGGCCATTCCCGACATGAACGAAGCCATCAGGGCGCACAATCCCAAGCCGAGCAATCCCGAAGGGAAATAACGAACCAGCATCATGGGAGTTGCGAGATCATAATCCAGCACGACTTGTCCGTCTTTAACAAGAGGCTTTCCGCTTTCATCGACTTTTGGTGGAATGATTCCTTTGCCTCCTTCGAGGCTGATTCCGCCGCCAGGGGCGGACTGCGAGACTACTTCCGATTCCGCCTTTGCCGGGACGCCGCCGCTCGTGTGGCCGCTCATGGTCGCGGCGGAAACAACGCCGGCGATCATTCCCGGGAGAATCACCAGGAACGGAAACAACATCTTCGGAAAAGCGGCAATGAGCGGAGTACGGCGGGCTGAGGTCATCGAGTCTGCCGCCATGGCGCGCTGCACCACCAGAAAATCCGTGCACCAGTAACCGAATGACAATACGAAGCCGAGGCCCATCAACATGCTGAACCATTCCACGCCCATGGGATTCGCACTGGGGCTGCCCAGATACTTCCAGGAATGGACCATGGCATCATTGCCGATGCGGGCCTTCAGGCCCTCCCATCCGCCGACATCCTTCAAGCCGAGAAACGTCAAGGGGATGAAACCGATCACGATCAGAAAGAACTGCAAAACTTCGTTATAGATCGCCGACGTCAAGCCGCCAAGAAACGTGTATGCGAGTACGATCAACGCGGACACGATGATGGCGGCGTTAAAATTCCAGCCGAGTAGCAGTTGCAGCAGCTTTCCCATGGCGTACATCGATACGCCCGAAGAAAAGACGGTCATCACGGCAAACGAGATTGCGTTCAAGCCTCGCGTCTTTTCGTCGAAACGCAACTTCAGGTATTCGGGCACCGACCGGGCCCGGGAGCCGTAGTAGAACGGCATCATGAAGAGGCCGACAAAGATCATCGCAGGAATCGCGCCCACCCAGTAGAAGTGCGAGGTCATGATCCCGTATTTCGCGCCGCTGGCGCCCATGCCAATCACTTCCTGGGCGCCGAGGTTGGCCGAAAGGAAGGCTAATCCCGTGATCCAGGCGGGAATGGACCTTCCCGACAAGAAGAAGTCGGCGCTGGTCTTCATGTACTTCTTCAGGACAAAACCGATGCCGAGGACAAACGTGAAGTAAATGCCGATTACCGAATAATCGATCCAGTGTGGATGTGGGCGCATGTGGTTACCATTCTCCTCGACACCTGACAATGGCGGTTGAATGCACTGTGTTTGTACAGTGCACATAAAGTGTTGTCAAGAAGTGCAATGGCATTGACATCTCAATACGTCGGTTTTCAGTTGTCAGTTCTCAGTTGTCAGTAACAGCCCAAGTTCTTTAACTGGGAACGGAGACCTTTCTTTCAGAGCTACGGATCAAATTCCACGCGAATAACAAAAAAGTCCCGGAGCTGCGTCCGGGACTTTTCTTGTTGCTTCAGACTTTTTGTTTTCGACTCTGAAAAGAGTTAGTGCGAAACGGCGGCGAACAGCGGAGAGTGCATCAGGGCCTGAAATTTCTGATCGTCGCTCTTGAAGTGGAACTGCACATTCGAGCTGTCGGAATCGACGGTGGTGGCGTCGATGGCAGTCTTCTCGGCCGGGCTGGCATTGAGCTTTTTGAAAAGCATGCCGGCTTTTACGATGGAGGAAAGCGTAGCCGCCGTCATCGAGTCGGCCGTGAGGACACTCATATCGAAATTCACGCCACTGGCAAAGTTCATGGTGTAGCGAGAGGCCAGAATGCGCTTCTTGAGGGTATCGTAATCGGCAACCTTGGCGGCGTCTCCGAGGGCCGAGAACATCATCGCCTGAGTTCCCTTCTGATCGAGAACGCTCCACACCGGCGCGCCGTCGACGGCGGCCATCTGGTCTACCATCACTGAATTGGAATCAAGCGAAGGGCGCTTGCCGTCGCGAGTATCGAGGGCGCTGTGCAAGGAATCGGGAGTGCCGAAGACGAGCGTGTTGTCGTCCGTGAAGGTCATTACCAAGCCGTTGTCCATTGGATAAATACTGGAGGTGCCGTATTTGACGGCCGTGATCTTCTGGAGTTTCAGCTTCTTGAGAACCGCTTTGGCGGAGAACGATCCGGCGGCCACACCGATGGTTTCAATACCCTTTTTTTCGGTTCGGAAAGCGGCGAAGTTGAGCTCATCGAGATCGTGCTCGGAGTCGATACCGATACCCTTCAGGGCGGTCTCGAGCTCCTTCAGGTTGTCAGGCAGGACCTGCTGCTTGAGCGCCTGCGCGGTGGGCGAATCTTTGAGCGCCCGGTAGTCGACGCCAATCATTTGCTGAACGTCAGAAGGCACCAGGGAACGCGCCGACGATGCGATCGGCATGGCGTAGCCAGCCGTCGCGCACAGAAGCAAAGCCGCAAAACACAAATTCTTCATAGAATCCTCAAGAACTAAAATCATCAGAATGTATCTGTAGCGTTTAGATGCATGTCGCAAATCATACGTTGAAGATCTTTGGCAGATTTCAAACGGCAGATTTCAAGCCGTTGTGAACCTTATTTTAGTCCCTAATTCGCGGCCGGTAGTGTAACTAAAGTGTCTCCTCTTGGGCATGGTCTAAGAACGCTCGGATCGCGGGAATTTGCGTGGAAACGGTCGGCTCCGAGTCAGGTACTGCGCACGCCGCGTTTTCTTCCAGGATACCCCTGTCGATTTTGAGAGGAAGTCGATTCCTCGCTCAGGTAGCTTCTAAAGCTCATCCAGCCGATGCCGCGGGCTCGCTGCAATTCTATTTACCTTTAAGGTAATAAGTAATTGGTACAGGGCCCCCCCATACCGCTCGTATTGGAATCATGGGGTTAGAGAGAAAATCCCGCAAAATCTTTGGGTTTAAAGGACTTATAGGCAAAATATTCCGGAATAAGGACTTAGCTCCTCGAATTCAGCGAAAAAAGGTTTTGGAGCAGTTTCGGTGGCCGTTTTGGGAACGGGCACACGTCGGGCTGCTCCAATCAGATCGTCATTATCGTTGATGGTGAGGTGGACGCCTGTGACGGCCGTCACAGGTTGGATGTGATGAAAAAAAGCCAGAACTGACGAGAGCTGAACGCGCTATCCCGATGGATTGTGCGGAGAGCGGTCCAGCGCGTTAACCAGAAACGTTGACACCGCTCAGAAAACCGCCGAGATGAGCGGTAAGAGCAAGGACCGCGGCGGTCAGAAGTTCCAGCGGCAGGTAGTAACCGGGAAGCGCAGAACTGGAAGCTCTTCGCTACCAAAAATGGATCCACCCAACCCAACAGATTAAAAGACTGGACGTGAACCCGAGGACGAGGTGGAGCAGCAACAGCCCCTTCAGCTTCTGTCCCGCGAGTTGCCACTGCCAGGCCGCGATGCCGGTTGCGAGCGTTGGCACCACAGCAACCGCCGCGGCGAGCATGTTGAGGCGTGCTGCTGCCGCCAGGTTTGCCCTCCTGGCGGCGGTTTTCGTCCAGCGGGCCGCGAAGTCGAAAACGACTCCCGTCAGAAAAAGCGCGATCGGAAAGTGGACCAAGACGACATGTTGTGCATGTTTTGCGAGCAGAGCCGCCTTGGGATCAAAGGGATTCATCAGGGCACCTACTCCACAACCACTTTGCCGGTCATCTTCGGATGAATCGAACAAAAGTACGAGTACGTGCCGGGCTTGCTGGCCGTGAACGTGAACTTCTCGTCAGTGTCGAGCACTTTGGACTTGAAAATCAGGTCGTTGCTGACCACGTATGCGGAATGTCATCTCCATTTGTCCAGGTGATCTGTGTTCCCACCTTCACGGTGATAGTTGCCGGCGTGAAACTGAAATTATCAATCTTGACTTCAACGGTTGGCGGACCCGCGGCCACCGACTTCTGTGCTGTGGAGAGTGCGAACAAAGCCAGCACCATTGACACCGCGACACAAAGAATCCAGTTGCTTTTTCTCATTGCTTGCCCCTTCGTAACGTTTTTGAACGTTTTGTCGATATTCGAAGATCGGTTACTCCAGCGTGGAATCGATCAACGCCAAAGCGTGATGTTTGCGCACGTAGTGCACGTTGGTAATTCCCAGCAGACCGCGCAACTGGTCCGCCGGGACCTTCATCGGGCCAGGGGAGGGCGCTGCGCCCGGATGGGGTTGAGGGAACGCAGTCGAAGTCGCGGTGTGGAAAGTGACGTTACCCTCGACCTTCTGCATGGTTTGATGAATGTGTCCGTTTAGAACCGTCACCGAGCCGAAACGCTTCAAGTAGGAAAGCGCCTGCTGATCTGGACGAAGCTCAGTTCGCCGCGTGCGGCCTTTGCGATACGCGCGGGATCGTCGAGTCCGTAGGACTTCAGCACTCCACCCTCAAGCACGCAGAGGGCTCCGGTGCCAGCCCAGGCCATGCATTTCAGGAACCCCCGGCGGTCGATTCCGTCGTGGTTGTGGTCGAGCAAAATTGCGTCGGGATTTTTCTCCATTGGCATGTTTTTTCTTCCCGTTCTTTCCGGACCGGCTTTCCGAGCCAATTCCAATTCGTTCCCGTTTCACCGTGCAGAACTGGAGATACTCGGTTTTATTCCACGTAAATTTATTTTGTTCCGGCGGGAATAAAACGATCGTTTGCTGGTTTACTCTTGTGTGCGTGTCGGAAGAGCGCTCATTATCGGGGTCGTTCGAGGAGTTGGCCATGCCGCTCTTTGAGCGGCTTTATAACTTTGCCCACTGGCTGACACAAGACCGGCAGGAAGCCGAGGACCTGGTGCAGGAAACATACGCTAAGGCTCTTAAGGGATTCCGCTCGTTCCAGCCCGGCACCAACTTCCGCGCCTGGATCTACCAGATTCTTCGGAACACGTTCCTCACCTCTCGCACCGGGCTGAAGTCGGCCGCGACAGTGCCGCTGGAACTGGAAAGCGACCAGGAAAGCCTTCCCGCCGTCAACGAAACGCCGGAGAGCATCCTGCTCCAGCGTTCGGACCGGCAGCTCGTACAAGAGGCGCTGGGCCAATTGCCGGTGCCTTATCGCGAAGTGCTGGTCCTCTGTGAATTTGAAGAAATGTCGTATCAGGAGATTTCTGCAACTCTAGCCATACCGATGGGCACAGTGATGTCGCGTTTGTCCCGCGCACGCCGGGCTCTACGCGATGCTGTGCAACAATTGCAAGGGACTGAATAAAGGTCACTGGAATCATGGCCTGCGAGCCTTGGACTGAAAAACTCGATGCCTATCTCGACGGCGAGATGCCCGCCAGCGAGGCGCGCGCCCTGGCTGAACATTTGGGCGGATGCGCCGCCTGCGCTGCAGAAGGCCTACGCAGAGTTCAGCAGAAGCGCGCGGTTCAGGCTGCCGGCCAGAGGTTTATGCCGAACCCCGCCTTCCGGGCGCGCATTCAAGATAGCATCGCGGAACGCAGGCCGTTCCTTTGGAGTCTTCGCTGGCTTCCCATTCTGGCGACAGCCGCCGTGGTGCTGCTTGCCGGTGTGCTTTTTCTGACTCTTCGCGGGAGCCAACAGCAGCTCATCAGCGAACTGGTGGATCAACATGTGGCAACCCTTGCCAGCGCCAACCCGGTTGATGTTATTTCCACCGACCGGCACACCGTGAAACCATGGTTTGCGGGCAAGATTCCCTTCACCTTCAACCTGCCCGAACTGCAAGGGTCGCCTTTCATCCTGGTAGGCGGAAAGGTCAGCTACCTCGGCCAGTCTGCTGGTGCGGAACTCATTTTTCGCGTCCGCCAGCATCAGATTTCAGTGTTCATTTTCCAAGATCGGGGGCCGAGAGACGCACGCGAGAATGAGGCTGTGCGGACCGCCCTGTCGTTTGAAGTCCGGACCTGGCACCACAACGGCCTTCGCTACTTCGTGATCGGCGACGCCAGCGCTCAGGACTTAGACAAGCTGAGCGAACTGATTAAGGCGGCTGGCTGAGAGATCGTCCGCTCCGATCCGTGGACGTGGCAGGCGCAGAAGCAGCAGTTTGACTCCCGAACTGTCGACAAGCCGGAAACTGTGGGAATTCTAGCCTCGCAGCGCCGCTGAGCGTTGCCGGGTCTCATTCACGAAGGGCTCGTCCTTCGGCGCATCCTTCTTTAGGGAATCTAGGTTGATTTCGACGTTGGCGAGCGCGCCTTCGAGGGCGGCTTTTGCCAGGGCGATGGCGGTGGTCAGGTCGGATTTCATGTTTGGGCTGGTGATCGGCTGCAGCGTGGCGGCGATCTTGGCCACCTCGACTACTTTTTCGGCGACACCGAGCGGAACGCTGGTCGCTTGTTTTAGCGCGGAGCTGATTGCGGCATCGCCCGCATTGGCGTTTCCATCGGATTCGCTTCCCTTGGGTGATCTGGCCGCCTTGTAGGCCTTCATGACGACGTTGTAGGACTCGGCATCCGCATCAATCGCAGACTTGAGTTCTTCGCGCAGCTGGCTGAGCCTGGCGATGGCTTCGCTGAGCTGGCTTTCATATTGCTGGTACGCCTTCTTGCCGCGCGACATGGACGCTACCATGCTAGCCAGGCCGGCGGCCATGGCTCCGCTGGCGGCAGCGGCGCTGCCTCCTCCGGGAGTCGCGGTGGGAGCGGCCAGTTGTTCTATGAAAGGCTCGACCCCGGCGCGCAAACCACCTATGGCCATCTTGCCTCCCATGACAGCGGTCAGGCGATTTTCGAGGATCAGCGACGAATCGAAATTTTCTACCTGCAGAAACCATTCCGCCGCTTGCTCCAGCGCTCGCTTCGGAATCAGGCCTACGATCTCGCTTGAAACCGGAACGACGCCGTAGCGCGCGGCTTCGCGCTTTACGAATTCGAAGACGCGATGGATGGGAGTCTGCTCGAAGTCGGTGAGGTTCATCGAAACCTGAGCCAGGCCACGCACCAGGAATCCCGCACCCTTGACGTAACGCAGGCCTCCACTGGAAAAACGAACGGCTTTTGCAATTTTTTTGGCAATGTCGACGTCCGGCGTATTCAGGAAGACGTTATAGGCAATGAGCGCCTTGCGTGCTCCGACGACCGTCGCGCCGGCGGTGGGATGCACGCGGGGATCGCCGAAATCGGGCTTGCGCGCGGCGTTGGTTGCGATGTCGGCGCGGATTCCTTCGAACTGACCACGACGAATGTTCTCCAGGTTCTGGCGTTCGGGCGTGGCGGCCGCGGCTTCATAAAGGTAGACCGGGATCTGGAAGCGCCGGGTAATTTCGGCTCCGACGTGGCGCGCCATGGCTACGCAGTCTTCAATGGTGACGCCGTCGATCGGGATAAAGGGGATTACATCGGCTGCGCCCATGCGCGGATGCGCTCCCTGATGCCGGGTGAGATCGATCAGCTCGGCAGCCTTGCCTGCTCCGCGGATGGCGGCTTCCTGGATCGCTTCGCGTTCGCCTACCAGCGTAATGACGCAACGGTTGTGGTCGGAATCCATTTCGCGATCGAGGAGATAGACTCCGGGAATTTTCATGGACTCGACTATGGCGTCGACTTTGGCGGGGTCGCGGCCCTCCGAGAAATTGGGAACACATTCGACAAGAGTGCTGGGCATGGCGAGAAGGATAACGGGCGGTGGTTGGGTCAGGCAACTGGGGGATGCGGCGATAGATTACGTGTCGTGTCGTCTGTCTGAGGTTCGAGTTGGCCCGGCGGGGCGCCAGGCGCTCCGCTAAACTTGATGCTAGAATCCAAAACTTCGACACCTGGAGCGCAGCATGCCAAAATATGTAATCGAGCGCGAGATTCCCAACGCCGGTAAATTGACTCAGCAGGAGCTTCAGGCCATCTCGCAGAAGTCGTGCGGCGTTCTCCAGAAGCTTGGACCGCAGGTACAGTGGCTTGAAAGTTTCGTCACCGACGACAAGATCTACTGCGTCTACATCGCGCCGAATGAAGAGATGGTCCGCGAACACGCGCGCCAGGGCGGGTTTCCGGCAAATCGAATTTCCGCAATACGGACGGTGATCGATCCAACCACGGCGGAAGGTTGAACTCTGGCCATGACGTCCCATTCACGCGGGCCTACGATCGGGGTCTTTGACTCCGGCGTAGGCGGCCTCACGGTGCTGCGCTCGCTGCTGGAGCGCATTCCAGACGCTGCGTATCTTTACTTCGGCGACACGGCGCGCCTTCCCTATGGATCGAAATCAGCGGTCACGGTCGCGCATTACGCGGTGGGGGCGGTGCGCTATTTGGAGGATCAAGGTGCGGACCTGCTGGTGATCGCCTGCAACACGGCCACCGCGCTGGCGCTCGATGAGATCAAAGCGGCGGCGGGCGTGGAAGTGATCGGCGTCATCGAACCGGGAGCGGAAGCCGCGGCGGCAGGTAGCCGGAACAAGAAAGTGGTGGTCATTGGGACAGCGGCGACCATTGGCAGCCATGCCTACCGGCGGGCGCTTGAAGCCCGAAAAGTTGCGGTGTGCGAGAAGGCGTGCCCTCTGTTTGTTCCGCTGGTCGAAGAGGGTTGGGTGGATCATCCGGTGACAGAGCAGGTGGCAAAGATTTACTTGTCGGAGGCCTTTTGCGGGGATGCGCGTGATGCCGACGTGCTGGTGCTCGGCTGTACTCACTATCCGTTGATCAAGCCGTTGCTGCGGCGGGTTGCTCCGGAGCATGTCGCGATTGTGGACTCGGCCGAGTCTACTGCGCTGGAGGTGGCGCGCAAGCTGCAGGTCCCGCTGCCGTCCTCAGAGAAGTCGTCCTCAGAAAAGAAGGAATGGAGAGGCGGTCCGAAGGTCAGGTTCTTTGCTACCGATTCGGCGGAGAAATTCAGAAGGATGGGAACGCGGTTCCTGGGGCTGCCGGTGGAAGATGTGGTGCATGTGGATTTGAAGGAATAGGGGGCAGAAGCGGCGAGCCGCGTCTCTACGCGCTGGGGATCAGTACAAATGGAAATTGACTTCTACGTTAATCTGCACGGCTACTGGCTTGCCATCTTTCATGGCTGGATCAAAACGCCAGTTTCTCACCGCTTCGATGGCCTTCTCATCCAGGCCCAATCCTAAAGTACGCAACACTTTGATGTCCCGGGGCTTACCATCCGGACCGACCACCAGCCACAGGACGACCGTGCCCATGTGCTTAACTTTGCGGGCTTCTTCTGAATATTCAGGATCCGGCGCATAAATCGCTTTCGGAGCGGATACACCGCCACCAACACGGAACGCTCCGCCGCCAGCTCCGCCGCCGTGTCCAGGGCCAAACCCGGGGCCTTCGCCGGTTCCGACCCCGCCGCCATTGCCAGCACCAATTCCTCCGCCGGCGCCTGTTCCATTCGAAGGCACGGACGGCAGATGCGAAAGTGGATCGCCCAGGTCGGGCATATTCGGCTGCGCCAGTTTAACTTCGGGAGGAACAACGATCGTTGGTGGGACTTCCAGCAATGGCTTGGGGTTGCGCACGACCGCCATGGGCGGGGTGATCTGTTCCATGGACTGTTTGGGCAAGCGGCCCTGGGATGCCGACAATTTGTCGCGGTCGCCACCACCTCCGCCGCCTCCGCTTTGGGTCTTCGAGGCCTGTAGGGTGATGTCGGGCGCAATCAATTCGACGCTCTGTTGCGGCTTGCTTACAGCAATATTATGTCCCCAGTAGGCACCAAGAATGATGAGGGCAATGGCCACCAAGTGGACGATGGTTGAGCCAAAGGCTCCGCGTCTTTTGTAGTCATAGAAGCCCCAGATGTCGCGCACCGGGACGGGCTTCGAAGTCAGGACCAGCGGAGGAAGCTTCTTGGGGAAGAAAAACTCATCGACGTTGCGGAACAGGGATTTCCAGACAGGCTCGTCAAGAGTCTGATTTGTCAGAAGAAGATTCAGCTCGGGCTCTGGACCCAGGGCTGACGGATTCTGCGGTGTTTCAGGTTCTGGCATATTTTCCCGAGCAGTAGCCCCAAGTTTACGGTTCCGGGAGTCGCTGTTTTAGATGCTGCGGCGCTCCTCAAAGGTCGCTTGCGAAACAGACTTACTTTATTTTGCCCTGCCCCAAAAGCCTCTGGTCAGTTTGATGCGTGCGGATTTCGATCTGATGAAAATTGTACACGGTTTTCGCTGGCGGGAAACAGTACTTTTTGAATTCGTTCGCGGTGCGGTCGTCCGCAGAGACGCGTCCTTTCGCGCTCCCTATATAATGAAAAGATTCAATCAGTTGGGAGAACTCTGCAAGTGCCGATGGAACTGAAATCCACCATCAATCTGCCCAAAACCGGCTTCCCCATGAAGGCGGGGCTGCCCCAGAACGAGCCCAAAATACTGGCCCGCTGGGAGGAGCAGCGGATCTACGACCGCATCCGGGAAGTTCGTAAGGGCGCGTCCACCTATGTGCTGCATGATGGGCCTCCGTACGCCAACGGCCCGATCCATCTGGGGACGGCGATGAACAAATGCCTTAAGGACTTCATCGTCAAGTCGAAGAACATGGCGGGTTTCGACTCGCCCTATGTACCGGGATGGGACTGCCACGGGCTGCCGATCGAGATCAAAGTGGACCAGATGCTCGGCGGCAAGAAACTGCAGATGGCGGCGGTGGATGTGCGCGCCGAATGCCGGAAGTACGCCGAGAAGTATCTGGACCTGCAGCGCTCGCAGTTCAAGCGCATCGGTTGTTTTGGACGATGGGATCATCCCTATTCGACGATGACGCCGCAATACGAAGCCGCGGTGCTCGACATTCTCTATCGCTTTCTGGAGAACGATTTCGTCTACAAGGGGTTGCGTTCGGTGTACTGGTGCGTATTCGACGAGACGGCATTGGCGGAAGCTGAAGTCGAGTACGAGAACCACACCAGCCCGACGGTGTGGGTGAAATATGCGTTCGCCGGCGACCCAGCGTCGCTCGATGCAGCCCTCGTTGATGCGACACGGCGGGGCAAGAAGGTTTTTACCATCATATGGACCACGACTCCGTGGACGCTTCCCGCGTCGATGGCGGTGGCGTTCCATCCTGATGAGGAGTACGTGGCGCTGGAAAGTGGCGACGAAGTTTTCATTGTTGCGGCCAGGCTCGCTTCCGCGGTGCAGGAAAAAACTGGATTGCAATCGGTGCGCGAGATCGCGCGTTTCCCGGGACGCAAGCTGGAGTATGCCGAGTTCCGGCATCCGTTTCTGGATCGCAAGATCGTCGGCGTGCTGGCGGATTACGTCACTATGGATCAAGGCACCGGCGTGGTGCATACCGCTCCCGCGCACGGCGCTGAGGATTTTGTCACTGGCCAGAAATACAAGATCGATCCGACCTGCAATGTGGATAAAGCGGGCATCATGCGCAACGGGTTGCCGGAGTATGAGGGCAAGCGAGTGTTCGATGCGAACGCTCCGATTGTCGAACTGTTGAAGGCGCGCGGCGTGCTGATGCATTCGGAAAAAATGGAGCATTCTTATCCTCATTGCTGGCGGTGCCACAATCCGGTGATCTTCCGCGCGACTGAACAGTGGTTTATCGGCATGGATACGCCGATGAAGCCGGGAGCAAGAAAAGGCGAGACTGCTACGGAAGAATTCCATGGCGAGACCATGCGCAGTCGAACGTTGCATGAGATCGCCAAAGTAAAGTGGGATCCGGCGTGGGGCGAAGAGCGCATTTCGAACATGATCGCCACGCGACCGGACTGGTGTATCTCGCGCCAACGGGTGTGGGGCGTTCCGATCGCGGTGTTTCTGTGCGACAACTGCGGCAAGCCGGTGAATGATCCGCATATCAACCGCAAGGTAGTGCAGTTTGTTTCGCAACACGGCGCCGATGCGTGGTACACGCCGGAAGCGGACGCGATTCTTTCTTCCGGCCACAAGTGCGTCCACTGCGGCGGCACCAAGTTCAAGAAAGAGACTGACATTCTTGACGTGTGGTTCGAGTCGGGATCGAGCCATGCCGCGGTGCTTGGCCATGAACCGAATCTGCCCTGGCCCGCCGATCTTTATCTGGAAGGCGGCGATCAGCATCGCGGGTGGTTCCACTCTTCCCTCCTCTGCGCGATTGGTTACGAAGGCAGCGCTCCGTATCGCATGGTCGCAACCAGCGGATGGACACTGGACGAGCAGGGGCGCGCCATGTCGAAGTCGCTTGGAAATACGGTCGATCCGGTCGAGATCGCGGACACGCTGGGCGGCGAAATCGTGCGCATGTGGGTCGCCTCGGTCGATTTCCGCGAAGATGTCGCGTGCTCTCCACAGATCATGCAGCGGGTCGCGGGCATCTATCGCGACATTCGGAATACGTTCCGCTTCATACTGAGCAATCTCGACGGCTTTGATCCGGTGAAAGATGCGGTCGCGTTCGACCGGTTACAGCCGCTCGATCAATACATGCTGCGGCAGGCGGTGGAGATGTCGGCGGATGTCCAGCGCTCGTATGAAGAGTTCGCGTTTCACAAGATTTATCACCGCGTCAATAATTTTTGCGGTGTGGAACTGAGCGCGTTTTATTTCGATGTGTTGAAGGACCGGCTCTACACTTCTGCGACGCCGCAGCGCAACTCGATCTCGCGACGGGCGGCGCAAACTGCGATCTGGCGCATCGGCGAAGCGCTGGTGCGGCTGCTGGCTCCGATCATGAGCTTCACCTGCGAGGAAGTCTGGCAGTATTTGCCGGCAGTCGAGGGGAGACCGGAGAGCGTGCATCTGACCACGTTTCCAGAAACATCAGGCGTCCTCGGTACGAATGTCCCCCCTGCCGCGTCCGACGACGAGTGGTACACGTTGCGGATGGTGCGAAGCAAAGTGCTCATGAAGCTAGAAGTGGAGCGCGCGAACAAAAGGATCGGAACGGGTTTGGAAGCACAGGTCGTGCTTACTGCAGACGGGCCTTGTTTCGCTGCCCTCTCCCGCTACGAGAGTCAGTTGCGCTATCTATTCATTGTCTCTTCTGTGACATTACAGCAAGGCCAAGGCGAGGGAATCTGGCCGGCGATTGATGTCAGGAAAGCTGACGGCTTGAAGTGCGAGCGGTGCTGGAATTTTTCGACGCATGTGGGCGAGGACGGAGACTATCCCACGGTGTGCGAGCGGTGTAGTGCTGTGCTTAGAGAAGCTGTTCAGGCCTGACGGGCTTGCGCGAAGGCGATAAACTCGCGGTGCGATCGATACAAGCATTTCGGGCGCTGCAAGCAAATGCATAGATCCTTCCCCTTCGACAAGCTCAGGGTCAGGATGACAACATTTAAAAAGAGGAACACCAAACTTTTTTCTGTCATGCGCAAATATCATTTTCTGATCGCGTTGTCTGTCATTGCGCTCGATCGCGTCAGCAAGTGGGCGATCGCGCGCCGACTTTCGTTGCATGACAGTATTTCGGTCATTCCTGGTTTTTTTCGCATCATCCATGCGGAGAACCCGGGGGCGGCGTTCGGGATTTTTGCGGATTCGCCCTCGCAATGGAAAGTCGGCTTTCTGATTTTGTTTTCTATCATTGCCCTGCTGATTGTCTCGGCGCTGCTCTGGAAAAACAGCCATACCATGACCTCGACCGGCGTGGGGCTGTCGTTGATTCTTGGGGGCGCGATCGGCAATCTGTGGGACCGGTTGGTCAGCCGGCATGTGGTGGATTTTCTGCTCTTCTATGTGGGCCCGCACCAGTGGCCGGCCTTCAATGTGGCCGACAGCGCGATTGTGGTCGGGGCGGGGCTGCTGGTGTTTGAGATCGTGTTTGCCAAGTCGGCTAGTGAGCAATCGGCTTAGGGTTGGATTGTCTGCCCAAGCCGACGCCCGTTACGGTTGCGGACAAAAAGCAAAACCAAGAGCAGCGGACAAGAGTGTCCGCTCCACACGGGCTAGGGGGTGCCGTAGAGCTGGCGGTAGACACTCGCATTGCGCAGGATGGCCTGCACGTATTCGCGGGTTTCGGTAAAGGGGATGGACTCGACAAATTCCTGGGGATCGCGGTAATGACCTTGTCCCAGCCAGTCTCCGACACGGTCGGTGCCGGCATTGTAGGCGGCCAGCGCATATTCGAACTGTCCGTTGTACTTGTCGACCATATCTTTGAAATAGCGCGTGCCGAGTTCGAGGTTCACGGCCGGGGTGTAGAGCTGGGGCGCGCTGTAGCCTTTGAGCTTCACTTGTTTCGCTACACTTTTTCCCGTCTTCGGCAGAAGCTGCATCAGGCCGACGGCATTGGCGCGGGAGAGCGCTCCGGCATTGAATTCGGACTCCTGCCGGATGAGCGATGCGACGAGATAGGGATCGAGGCCATTGAGCACCGAATATTTACGCAGATCGGTCCAATAAGGTTTGGGAAAAAGCGCTTCCCAGTAGGGGCGCGGCAGGTCGGGAAGATCGACGGCGAAGTAGTTGGGCGTCGAGCGCTTCATGATTTCAATACCGCGATCGTAGCGGCCACCGTCCTGATAAACTCGCGCCATTTCGGGCGGCGCCCAGGTTCCGCCTTCCTGGCTGGCTGCGGCTTGCAACTCGCGCACCGCCATGTCGGCCAGGCCTCCGTTTGAGAGCAGACGCGCTCGGGCTACGCGCAGGTTGTCGTCGGGCGGGTCGACTGCGGTAATTTTTCCCGCGGTTGAAAGCGGAGAAACGTGGTCGAGCAGGGCGTAGCGCGGCGGCGGTTCCTTGGGAGCTGCTTCCTTCGAGGATGCAGCCGCGTCTGGCAAGGTTTTCAAGCGCTGGCGGCCGAGCTCGGCATAGTAGTAGTTACGAAAACGGTCGGAGAGTTTCTGATAAAACGCTCGCGCCATGGCCGGGTTGCCGTCTTCTTCGGCGATACGCGCGCGCCAGTAGAGGGCGTTCGGAATCTCGGGAGAATCGGGATAGAGCGCGATCTGCTGGTCGAATTCTCGCCGAGCCTCATCGGTCCGCCCCTGCCGGAAGGCCAGCCATGAAGCCTTCCAGTGCGCGTAGGATGCGCGCGCGTCATTCGGAAAGCGCTGCTGAAGCTCGCGGAAAAAGTCAATGGCGCGATCATAGTCGCGCTTGAGCAAATACATGTTTGCGGCCGAGAGCAGCGCCTGTTCGAGCCACGGGCTTGCCGGACCAAATTGCCGCAACTCGTTCAGCGTACGTTGCACAGCGTCTTCATCGCTGGTGGAACGCTCGGTCTCACTGAGAAGGTAGAGGCGCTCGGCTTCGGCGTCGCCGGTCTGCACTCCCATGGAGGTCAAAATCTGGCGGCCATCCCGACTGTGGTCGCTTTTTTCAAGCGCTCCGGCGAGCGCGAGCTGCACTTGCGGACGCTCGGCGGGGCTGACTTCATCTACGAGATCATGGTAATCGTGGGCCGCGTCGCTATAGCGCCGGGCTTTGAGAAGGAGATCGGCGCGGGTGCGGCGCTCGGCTACGGAGCCCGAAATTCCAAGCTTGCGCAATTCCCTTCCCGCCGCATCGGCCTCGATGCTGTTGGGAAGGTTGAAGTAAACGTTGCGGAAAGCGCTCTCCGCTTTCTGATTGTCGCCAGCCGCTTCGTAGGCGCGGCCTGTAATGAATTCCAAGTCGCTGCGCACCGGAGCACGATCCTTTTCGAGCAGAGCGGCGGCCTCTTGCGGACGGCCTTCCTCGAGCAGCGCGCTGGCGTAGACGACGTGGGCGTCGCGGATTAGAAGTGAATCGGGAAAGTTCTTGCTGAAATCGGCGAGGGTGGAGAGCGCCTCGGCATTGTGCGCCGTATTCAGGTAGGCTTCGCCCAGGTAGTACGCAACGTAGTCTCCCAGTTCGCTGGCTCCGGGCTTGGACCGGTTGAGCGGGTCGATGGCTTTGGCGTAGTCGTGATCGAGGGTGCGAGCATAGCCGATTACGAGCCAGGCCAACGCTCCGGCATCGGCATCACCTTTGGCGTGGCGGCGGGCGTAGGCTTCGACTCCGGCATAGGCGACGGGAGTACGGTCCTGCAACAATTGCTGCGCCATGGGACGAAGACTGGCGGAGGCAACAAAGGCCTGGCGCACGCGGCGCACGCGCGGAGAGATGGTCTTATGCTTTTTCCTGGCGCTGGTGGCAGCGACGGGCTTTCGTTTTGCGGCGGTCGTGTTCGCGGCGGACTTTGTCGAAGGGGTAGACGGGCTGGCGGACGGGTTCGTGACAGAAGGGCTTGTCGCGGGCGCGCTGTCAACCGGCGTCGATGAGTTGGACTGGGCGACTGCGGGCGACAAACGGCCGAACCAGGGCAGGAAGAAAATTCCGGCGAAAACCACTACTGCAAAACGGCGCACTCAAACCCTACCTACTGCCGAAAGTTGGCACCCATGATGGACAGGTCGTCTTCTGCGAGACTTCTTATTATTTCATGTTGGAAGTAATTGCCGGAAGCTGCAACCGTTTTCCCATAACGCTTTTGGTACGTCCCACGGCTTTTTTCGATGGCCTCTTTCAGACGGTCGTAGAGATCTCTGTTTTTCCGGCCTTCGGCAACCTTTGCCTGATTGTAGAGTTTGATCTCGTCGACCAGCAGGCGGGCAAAGCGCTGGGCCTTGCGGTGAACGTCCTGATCTTCGGGAGAGATGGCGGGCGAGGTTGAGGGCGGTGGCGCCATCGATGGCAGCGGCGGCTCGGGTATCGCCTGGGTTTCGGCATAACCGATCGGCAGCGGCTCGGCGAACGCCGAGTCCATTTCAACCACCGGAGAGTGCAGTTCGGGGCTGGCGCTTTGGGCCTCGGCGGTCATCGCTGGAATTGGAATTGGAGCTTCGACCACCGGCCAAGCGGCCTCGCCCGCTGACGCGGTTGCTGCCATGGCATGGCTCGCGTGGGTAGAAGGATGCGAGGCAAAGGGATCGTTGAATGCCGGCGCCGAATGTACAGGCGCCTGCTGGGGTTGCGGGGCTTCAGCGGCCGCCACAGCTGCGGCGTCACGATTGTCGGCGTGCGTCTGCGCCTGCTTGCGGAGCGAGTTGACTTCGAGCCACGCGCTCGTCGACAGCACCAGCAGTTGGAGCGAGCTGGCATCGAGCAAACCCGCCGCATCGCTTCCACTGTCGACATAAACGAGGGCGGCTACTTTGTCTTTCAGGAGCAGGGGAAGAATGCGGGCTTCCGCGCTTGCGGGTGATCCAAATTCATTCAGGAAACGGCGGTCGAAGTCGGCGGCCGGCGAGACCGCCGCGACGCGATCGCCAATCGCCCGAACTACGGCGGGAGCAGTTTCATCGAGCGCGAAATCCTTCACATCATCGCTATTGGCGAAACCGCGTGCCTGCCATCCTGTCGCGCGGCTGCCCTTTACGACAAAAAGCGCGACTCGGGCGGCACAGCGAGAGCTGGTATCAAGCAGTGCCCGCAAAATGTCCCGTTGTGAGTTGCCTAACTGGATTTCGGCAACGGCGCGCGCCAGATCGGCCGGGCTGGACGCAGAGGCCTGGTCATTATAGGTAGAGGCAGAGGCAGCGCTAGAGGTTGAGCCGGAGGTTGAACCGATGGTCGAACCAGCGATCGCAGGTGCGGCCTCGATCTCTTCCATTACCCGGCGGACAATCTCGGTGCGTAGCTGGGACGTATGGCGGTCCAAAACCTGGCCAACCACCCGTTCCACAATTGGTTCAATCCAACCGCGCTCCTTCATTCGTACTCCGAGGCAAATCTTTTTTGGGGGCGAAGGGGCGTAACCCTTCTAACCTCTGATTATATGGCCCCTTCCGGGCCTTCTCGGGACACCTTGGTACGTGCCCTACTGGGGCCCGAGGCAGTTGATCGCGACCGGTGAAATCTCTTGAGCAAAGACCAGTAAAAACAACGCCCCCGAAAACCACGGTCACCAAGTACAATAGCACTGCGGATTCAGTGACGCTTTCAGAAAAATCTGCATCAAGTTACGAATGAGTACCATCCAACCCAACATAGAGCAACCGGTCAGCGAAGAGATGCAGCTGGTCCGGCGAGCCAAGCGCGGTGACGATCAAGCGTTTGAAGAACTGGTACGGCGCTATGATCGCAACGTTTTCCGCATTGCGCAGCATATTACGCAGAATCGCGAGGACGCTGAAGATGTGGTTCAGGAAGCGTTCCTCAAGGCGTACAGCAATCTGGAGAAATTCCAGGAACAGTCCAAGTTTTATACCTGGCTGGTGCGGATTGCGGTAAACGAAGCGCTGATGAAGTTGCGCCGGAGAAAACCGGAACGAACGGTTTCTCTGGACGAAGAAGTTAAAACGGAAGACGACTCGCTGCCCCGTGAGGTTGCGGATTGGAGTCCCAATCCGGAGCAGATGTACAACCAGGCGGAGTTGCGGGATATTCTGACTCGCACCATTCAGGGATTGCCCGAGGGCTTTCGAACGGTGTTTGTACTTCGTGACAAGGAAGGCCTCTCGACGGAAGAGACGGCGGAAGCGCTGGGGCTGAGCATCCCGGCGGTAAAGTCGCGGTTGCTGCGGGCGCGGCTGCAATTGCGCGAGCGGCTCAACCGTTACTTTCGGAAAAAGGCGAGTGGAGATGGCGACCAGTGAAGTGTTCTGAGTTTCTAAACGAACTGACCAATTACCTCGATGGCGTGCTGGACGCCCGGACCAAGTCCGAACTCGACGATCATCTGGCGTGGTGCCACAACTGCTACGTCGTCTGCGATACCACACGCAAAACCATTGAGATCTATCGCGACTCGGAGCTCTATGAGTTACCCGAGGATCTGCGCGTGCGGTTGCGGTCGGCGATTATGACCAAGTGTTCGGCGCATAAAAAGTCCAATCCGCCGAGTAGCTAAGCGCAGAACTGGTTCTGCGTGCGGCTTTTCCCGTTCGTCTCTTTCGATTCCCAATTCGGCGAGTGCTTGATCCGGGTGCGAATTTGGGATGATACTTTCGTGTCATCCGCCTCCCTTCGAACCTTTTCCGCAGGGCACGAATCTAAGTTCTCAGAGTTCGTTTTCAGAGCTCATTTCAGAACTCAGACGAAGTAATGGGCCAGTTTTGGTAATGGGCCGGTTTTGTTGTTTTTGTTGTGTGGAGGGATTCGCATGGTTTCAAAGTGGATGGACGCGTTGATGGACACAATGTTTGGTTGCCGGCACGCTCGCTATAGTTTTCCGATTACGGTGCGCGCCGGTTTGCGCCCGAACCCAACGGCTCAGCGCACGGGTACCTACGTTGCGTGCCTGGACTGTGGCAAGGAATTCCGTTACGACTGGCAGCAAATGCGGATCGTGGGATCGAAGGCGCGGGAAGCCGCGCACTCCCTGATCACAAAGGAAGCCGCGTAAGGCCCCGCCGTTCGCTGATGGGCGTGTGTTTGCGGTATTTCGCGGCCAAAAGTGAACATTCCCCGCTCGCCTGTGCGAGTTTCTGCGTTGGTGTTTTCCGTTCTCTCTTCCAGTTATAACTGCCCGGGATCGAAGCGGTCTGTACCGGCCGCCGGTGCGCCGGGCGAGGGCGGGTTGATAAAGATGGTCTTTCTCTCTTTTTTCATACAATCTTCACAAATCGCTGTGTTAGATTTCTCGCTCAACTCAAAATTTCGGGAGGAACTGAATTGGGCAAGGACATGGTCCCCAAGAAGATCTTCTTCACCAAAGGGGTGGGGAAACATCGGGAGCGGCTCACCTCTTTCGAACTCGCCCTGCGCGACGCCGGCATCGCCGCTCAAAATCTGGTGCGCGTCTCTTCTATCTTTCCGCCCAACTGCAAGCTGGTTCCGCGCTCGCAGGGACTGAAGTATCTGCACCCCGGAGAAGTCGTATTTTCGGTGGTTGCGGAGAACTCAACACACGAACCGCACCGCCTGCTCGCGTCAAGCATTGGCGTGGCCATCCCCGCCGATCGCAACACCTACGGATATCTGAGCGAGCACCACTCGTTTGGCGAGACCGAAGACGCTGCCGGAGATTACGCGGAAGAGCTCGCCGCCGAAATGCTGGCCACGACGCTGAACGTGGAGTTTGATTCCGACCGATCGTGGGACGAGAAAAAAGAGATCTATCGCATCTCGAACAAGATCGTGCGGACGGCTAATGTGACGCAGTCGGCCGTTGGCGATAAGCGCGGGCTGTGGACTACGGTGATCGCGGCGGCTGTGCTGATCTTTGATTGATTCAATAGACCCAGGTGCCCGTCGCGAACCGGAGCGTCATTAGCAAGAGGCTGCCCGTCACGAAGGCGACTCGAGCCCGGCCTCGTCCCAAGAAGGAAAAGATGACGCTTAGAAACACCATGCTATATCCCCAATGCACCCACGGCCTTACGTACATTGATAACCAGTAGTGCCATGGGTGTCGCAGTAACCACTTCACTTGAGACATTTCGAACAAGAAGACTGGCAGGGAAGCCACTAGATAGACTGACGCAATCAGTGCCATTACCGTTCGCCAAGGTGCCTTCGAGCGATCGCCGTCTGTCAGTAGCAGGAACCAGCCCGCCACGATCGCGAAAGTGGCTAGAATCAGTACTATCGCCTTCAGGGCGTATGATTGCGCGATCACGTCAGGCAGAATCAACACTGCCACGACTGCCACACACCCCGCAAGAAAGTTCGGGCGAGCGCGGAACAGATGCCTTTGTTCCTGAATTTGTCCCATCGGTTTCATCGTCTGCTCGCGCCAATCGTGGTCCAATTCGACCCTTTTGCAAGCTGAAGAACAACGCGTCTCTACTTCTTTTCCGCAATCCGCGCCACTGTCTTCTTCGCCGCTGGTTTCTTCTTCAGACGCTCCAGCACCGCGGCTACGATCATCGGCAGGCCTACTGTTGCGTCCACAAAAACTTCGCCAAACTTTCCGCCTTCGGCCGGAGGCACGAACTTGCCCCAGGAAACGGCCTCGCTGTAAGGACTGCCCGAAAGGCCGCCCCAGTAGACCGGCTCGGGGCAGATGCGCAACCCATAGTGATAGCGCTTCAGCGGCAGGTCTTCTCCGCCCCGGCGATGGCGCAGTTCGATGAACGGCCCGAACTGCTGCGACCAGTTGCGCGGGACGCCTCCGCCTATGGTAAAGATTCCGAGGCGCTTTTGACTGAGCAGGGTCGCGGCGAAGTGCTCCAGGTCTTCGAAGGGATCGAAGCGGAAGCGCTTTTTTCCTTCCTTGTCGCGTTCGCGGTTGGTTAACGCGTAATCGAGTCCTAGTTCAGAATCGGAGAACGCGGGGACAAATACGGGAACGTTTTTTTCGTAGGCCGACTTCAGAATGCCGCGTTGTCCTTTGGCATGCTTCGCGAGATGTGCTCCGATGGCGCGGTTCAGCTTATACGAGCACATAACTTCGTCGGCGTCCCAGCGGCCGAAAGTCGCTGCCATCACGCGCTCCACGTCGTCGAGGTTCTGCTCGGGTTCGAGCGTGTCATAGACGCGGTTGTATCCGGCCTCGTAGAGTTCTTCGTCGCTGAGCTCGGGATTGTGGCGAAAATGCGCGCGGCCGGTTGCTTCGACCAGGCCGTGGGCCATGAGCGCGCCGGTAGAAACGATGGCATTCACGATGCCGCGATCGATCAGCTCGGCGATGATCAGACCCTGCTTGGCCACGGTCATCGCGCCGGCGAGGGTCATGACGACGAAGCATTCCTGGTCGCGCGCCATGGCTTCCAGCACGTCGGCGGCTTCGCCGAGCTGGCGGCCTGTAAACGCTGTCTTCGACATGGCGCGCACGAGGTCGTCGATGGAGTGAATTTCGGCGAGATCGAGCGGCTCGAGCGGGATCAGACGGTCCGCCACGGGATCGTGGAGCTTGCGGTCGATTCCGGCGCCTGCCTGATGATTGCCTTTGTTACTGCCTTGCTTCGCGACACTTTTGGGCTTCAAGAACGAACCTCCAGTATGAGAACGGATTTGGACCGAAGAAACAATTTACTAGAAGTGAGCGAGACGCGGCGACTTTGCTTTAACAGCCCCGTAACATACACGCGCGTATCAGGCTCTTTGATATCCTAGAGCGCGATCCTACACTGGTAGAGACGCGGTTTGCCGCAGAAGAAGAAACGCTGAAGTGGTAGGAGAGAAAGTGCCAGATAAATTCGCCGTCGCGCTGATTCAGATGTCATGCGGCCCCGAGCCGGCCGACAATCTGGCGAAGGCGCTCGATCGCGTTTCGGAGGCAGCAGGCAAGGGTGCCGACGTCGTTTGTCTGCCCGAGCTCTTCCAGACGCAGTATTTCTGCCAGCGCGAAGATGCCGTCCTGTTCGATCTGGCGGAGCCGATTCCGGGCCCGAGCACAGAAAAGCTGGCCGCCGCCGCTCGGAAAAATAAAGTGGTGCTGATCGCGTCGCTCTTCGAGAAGCGCGCGCCTGGGCTCTATCACAACACGGCTGCTGTTTTTGATGTGGATGGCGCACTCCGTGGGATTTACCGCAAGATGCACATTCCCGACGATCCGCTTTACTACGAAAAATTCTATTTCACTCCCGGCGATCTCGGCTTCAAGGCTTTCGATACTTCCGCGGGAAGGCTCGGCACCCTTGTCTGCTGGGATCAGTGGTATCCGGAGGGCGCGCGGCTGACGGCCCTGCAGGGCGCGAGTATTCTTTTTTATCCCACGGCGATCGGTTGGCATCCCACGGAGAAGGCCGAATTTGGTGAGGCGCAACATGACGCCTGGCGCACCATCCAGCGGTCGCACGCGATTGCTAATGGCGTTTACGTCGGCGGGGTGAATCGCGTTGGCTTTGAGACGGGTGACATCCGCGGCAATTCCGTGCCTGGCAAGGGACTCGAATTCTGGGGAGGGTCGTTTTTCTGCGACCCCTTCGGACGTGTACTTGCCGAAGCCTCCCACGACAAGGAAGAAATTCTGCTCGGCGAAGTCGATCTGCATCAACTCGAAGACATTCGCCGCAACTGGCCGTTTCTGCGCGACCGGCGTATCGATGCCTACGCTCCCATCACCAGCCGTATGCTGGACGGAAAGTGACTCGAAGGAAAATGCCCAGACGAAATATGGCCGCCCCGCGCGCCGAACTTCTCCCTTCAGCCCAAGGCTTCCGCATGCCCGCCGAGTGGGAGCCGCATGAATCCACGTGGCTGGCGTGGCCGCATTTTCGCGGCGACTGGCCGGGCAAATTCGATCCGATCTCGTGGGTCTATGCTGAGATTGTCCGCAATCTGGCGCGGCATGAGTGTGTGGACGTGATCGTCAATGATGCTAGCTGGGAGAAACGCGCGCGCGCCGCGCTTGAAAAGGCGGATGCGCTTTCCGAGAGGGTTCGCTTTCATTGCTGGCGCACCGACCGCGTGTGGACGCGCGATTCCGGGTGCATCTTCCTGACGCCGGCTCCCGATCATGCAGATGCCGGGTTGCTCGCTCTGCACTTTCAGTTCAACGGCTGGGCCAAGTATCCGAATTACAAGTACGACGAAACAGTTGGAGAGCGGATGGCAAAAGCCGCCGGCGCTCGCGTCGTGCACCCGGTCATGGGAAAACATCGCGTAGTGCTCGAAGGCGGATCGATCGACGTTAACGGCTGCGGCAATCTGCTCACCACGGAGGAGTGCCTGCTCTCCACCACGCAACAGCGCAACCCGACGATGGACCGCGCGGCCTATGAACAGCTGTTCGCTGATTATTTTGGCGCGCCGTCGGTCATCTGGCTCGATAGCGGCATCGCCGGTGACGACACGCACGGGCACGTCGATGACATCAGTCGCTTCGTCGCTCGTGACACCGTGGTCACGATGGTCGAGCCGGATGAGCAGAGCGAAAATTACGCGGCTCTGCATGCGAACCTTGGCCGGCTCAAAAATGCCCGCACTGCCGATGGGCGAAAACTCGAAATCGTCGAGATTCCCATGCCGCGTCCGGTCGTGTTCGACGGCCGGCAGTTACCCGCGAGCTACGCTAATTTTTATATTGCGAATGGCGCGGTGCTGGTGCCGGTCTTTAACGATCCGAATGATCGCATCGCGCTCAACTTGCTCTCGGAGTTGTTTCCTGCGCGCGAAATTGTGCCGATCTATTGCGGCGATCTGATCTGGGGATTCGGCGCGCTGCACTGCATGACGCAGCAGCAACCGGCTGAATAACGCTCGCGGTCGAGGATTGCGGTCGCGGCCGACGAACAGCAGGTCCTTCGCTTCGCTCAGGATGACAATTTGTATTTAGTTCCAGTGCGTTGCTCGGCAGCTACGTCCCTCATCATTTACACTTTTACCCGTGAACGCCGAGATCATTGCGGTCGGGTCTGAGTTGCTCACTCCTTTTCGCCAGGATACCAACTCGCTCTACCTCACCGAAAAACTGAACGAACTGGGCATTGAAGTGCGCTTCAAGTGCATCGTCGGCGACGATGCTGAAGGACTCGCAGCGGCCGCCAAACTTGCCATGCGGCGTTCGGACATCATCATATTTTCGGGTGGTCTTGGTCCCACTGAAGACGACCTAACGCGAGAATCCGTGGCCGACGCGCTGGGTCTGAAGCTGCAACGCGATCCCGAGATCATCGCGAAACTCGAAGAGCGTTTTGCCAAGCGTGGCATAAAGATGTCGGCCAACAATGCCAAGCAGGCCGACGTGATTACCAGCGCCGCGGTCCTGGCGAACCCGCTTGGCAGCGCGCCCGGACAGTGGATCGGCGGGAAATACGACGGCCAGGAACGGTTCCTGATGCTACTCCCCGGCCCTCCTTTCGAACTCAAGGCGATGTTTGAGACCGAGTGCATGCCGCGACTGCGCGCCCGGATCTCGCCCCAACACATCACCACTCGCACGCTGAAGATGGCGATGATGCCCGAATCTCAAGTGGACGCGCGGGTGGCGCCGATCTACAAAACTTATACGGACGTCGAGACCACGATCCTGGCGGGCGGCGGGGAAATACAACTTCATCTGCGCTGCCGGAAGGATTCGCAAGCGGAGGCGGACGCCCGAGTCGAGGAGCTCGCTGAAAAAATCGAGGACGAACTGGGCGACGCCATCTTTTCTCGCAAAGGGGAAAACATCGAGCAGATCGTCAGCTATCTGCTGCAAATGCGCAACATGACGCTGGCCGTCGCCGAATCCTGCACGGGAGGCCTGCTGGCAGAGCGCATCACTTCACTGGGCGGCAGCTCGCGCTATTTTCTCGGCGGCGCCGTCGTTTATTCGAACGAGTTGAAAACGCAATTTGCGAATGTTCCGAAGCGCCTGATCGATCAGCACGGAGCGGTCAGCCGCGAGGTGGGCGCGGCGATGGCCGAGGGTATACGTAAGCGCTGCCTGTCGAGTTTTGGCGTCGGAATCACCGGGGTCGCCGGCCCGAGCGGTGGCACCGAGCAGAAGCCGGTGGGCCTGGTCTACGTCGCACTCGCGGGAGAAGAAGGCACGCAGGTGGTCGAACGAAATTTCCCGGGCGACCGCAAGCATATCCGCCAGTTCGCGACGCAACAGGCGCTGGAGATGATTCGCAGGGCGCTTTTGTAGGTGGACCTGCTATTGAGATGCGTGTATTCATCGGCATCGATCTTGATCCTGAAGTCCGCGGCCGGATCTCGCGTTTTATCGAAGGCGTCGAGAGTTTCGCGCCTGAGGCGCGCTGGGTGCGACCGGAGTCGATGCACGTCACGTTGAAGTTCATAGGAGAACAATCGCCCGAGCAGGTCGAGGCCATCACTGGACGTATGCGGCGGGTTGAGGGCCGTGCGTTCGACATTCACCCGGCGGGATACGGATTCTTCCCGACTGTTAAGGCTCCGCGCGTATTCTGGATTGGAATTCAGGCTGGTCCGCAGCTCAGCGAACTGGCCGAGATCGTCGATATGGCTGTGGCAGAACTTGGCATTCCGCGCGAAGACCGGCCTTACAGTCCGCATCTGACTCTGGCGCGCGGCCGCGGCAGGTCCGGCTCGCCGAAACGGCAGAAAGGCGACGCCCCCAATCAAGTATTCGCGGTGCTCGAAAAGCGGCTCGCGGCACTGGGTGAACTTGATTTCGGCACAATGACGCCTGGCGAGTTTATTCTCTATCAGAGCCAGCCTTCGCCGGGAGGGTCGAAGTACACGAAGCTACGACGGTTTCCGCTGCGAACGATCTCTCATAAATGACGATGAGGGCGGCCGGCTCTCCATCGGCTAGTTTTTGCTGGATGTAACTCAGATGAATCCTTACTTCATCACCGCTGGCGTTAGCTACCTGCTGGGATCAATCCCATTTGGCTTCCTGCTGGTGCGGATGTTCACGGGTGAAGACGTGCGCGCGAGTGGGAGCGGCAATATTGGCGCGACGAACGTGGCACGCAAGTCGCCTTTTCTGGGCGTGGCTACACTGGTTCTCGATGCCGCCAAAGGCTTGGCCGCAATACTGTTGGCGCGTGCGCTGTTTAGCGGACCGCATCAGCAACTCATCATGACCACGGCGGCGTTCTTTTCCGTGGTCGGTCATCTGTTCCCGGTCTGGCTCAAATTCCGCGGAGGTAAAGGCGTTGCGACCAGTCTTGGAGCTTTTATATTACTTACTCCGAAATCTATTTTGTGCATGGTGGTCTTGTTCCTGGTTGTCGCGATTGCCTTTCGCTACGTGTCGCTCGGGTCGGTCGCTGTGGCGGCGGCTTTTCCGCTCCTGGCCTGGGCTTTCCATGAGTATGTGGATCCCCGGCAACTGATATTTATTGCCGCAGTTTCGGCGCTGGTGATCTGGAAGCACCGCCCAAACATTGGCCGCCTTGCGGCTGGAACGGAATCAAAATTTGGCAAGGGATCTGGCAGTAAATCGGAAGCATTCGGAGTAACCCACAGATGAGCCGCATCGCCATCATCGGCGCAGGCGCCTGGGGCACGGGACTGGCACTTGTCCTCGCGCGCAAAGGACATGATTTTCGGCACGAGGTCCGGCTCTGGGCGAATGAACCAGAAGTTTGCGAGAGCATTGCAAGAAGCCGAATCAACGAACTCTTCCTGCCTGAGTTCGTTCTGCCAGAATCGATCGCGGCGACCTGCGACCTCGACGCCGCACTTGATGCAGCGGAGATCGTGGTTAGCGTGATGCCGTCGCAGCATTGCCGTTCCCTGTTCGAACGCATGGCGCCGGTGCTCCGCACCGAGACACTTTTCGTCAGCTGCACCAAGGGCCTCGAAGACGGAACGCTGCTCCGGATGACGGAGGTGATTGCCGATGTCTTGCGCAGCCGCAAATTCACTCCGCGAATAGGGGCGCTGAGCGGGCCTTCGTTCGCCAAGGAAGTCGCGCGCGGCGATCCGACCGCCGTGACCGTGGCGTCCGTCGACAGCGAGGTGACGCTCGCCGTGCAGCAGGCGTTCACCGATTCACGTTTCCGTGTGTATACCAACGATGACGTGATCGGCGTGGAGTTAGGCGGCGCGCTGAAGAACACCATCGCCATTGCGGCCGGCGTCTGCAATGGCCTCGGCCTTGGTCACAATTCTGTTGCAGCACTGATCACGCGTGGTCTCGCCGAGATGGCGCGGCTGGTCGTTGCCTGCGGCGGGCGCCTCGATACCATGGCTGGACTCGCCGGACTGGGCGATCTGGTGCTGACTTGCACGGGAGATCTTTCGCGCAATCGCAGCGTCGGCGTGGAACTCGGCAAAGGTCGTAAACTGTCCGACATTATTGCGGGCATGCACGGGGCAGTCGCCGAAGGAGTTTTCACCACCAAAGCCGCGGTCGGCCTGGCGCGCAAGAAGAACGTCGAGATGCCGATCACAGAACAGATGTTTGCCATCCTCGAAAATGGCAAGTCGCCGCAACAAGCCATTGAAGACCTGATGACGCGCGCGGCGAGGTCGGAAATTTAGCGGGTTCACCGCCGAGACGCGGAGTACGCCGAGAAGGGCAAAGGCTTTGCCACGGGGCACAGGGGGGAAACCGCGTGCTGACCTTGCTTATCACCCCCGAAGACTGCTATTTTTCATCAATCCAAAGCTCATTCTGAGACGTACTTCAGGAGGATGAAGATCGGCGTGTCGAGCGTTGAGAGCAACGCGACAACGTCTGACCTTGCGCTGGTGACGGCGATACGGTCTGGCGATCAGGGCGCCATGGCGGCGCTTTATGATCGTTTTTCCTCCATCGTATATGCGGTGGCGCTGCGCGTACTGCAGGATACTGGCGCGGCAGAGGACGTGTTGCAGGATATCTTCATGCAGCTGTGGCGCAATCCTGCAGCTTTCGATGCTAGCCGCGGCAACATGGCTTCGTGGCTGGCGGTGATCGCGCGGCATCGGGCCATTGACGCGCTACGCCGCCGGCGTCCGCAAGACGATATTGAAGATGTAATCGTTTCGGTCGAGCCCAATCTAGCCGTCGAGGCCGACCGATCGCGCGCAATGGATAAAGTTCGCGGGGCCTTGCAAACCATGCCAGCGCCACAACGGTCGGCGCTGGAAATGGCGTATTTTGAAGGATTGACCCACGTCGAGATCGCCGAGAAGACCGGAGAACCGCTCGGCACAATTAAAACCAGGATTCGCACCGGACTCCTCTCGTTGCGAAAAGTGTTAGCCGCATGAGCCTGCACGAAGAATTCGCGGACGACCTGGCGCTGTATGCGCTCGGATCACTCGACGGCGCGGAGCGCCAGACGCTCGAGAAGCATCTCAAGGGATGCGCCTCCTGCCGTCGCGAGTTGGAACTGCTGCGCGGCGACGGCAGCCTGCTTGCGCTTACTACGGCCGGCCCGAAGCCACCTGCGCGTGCGCGGCAGCGGTTAATGTCGGCCATCGCCGAGGAGAGCAAGGTATCGTCACGCCTTCCGGTGGCAGGAGCCGCATCGATTTCGGAACGACCGCGACTTTCCTGGTGGCTTGTTCCGGGATTGATAACGTTGGCGGCGCTGGCCGTTGTGTGCGTCAGCTTGTGGCGCCAAAATTCGACGCTGCATGAGGACGTGGCTTTGCTGCGGACGCAAATCGCCGATCAGGGAAACAAGCTCGAGCAAGCCAACGAAGTGGCGGCGACTTTGCTGGATCCAGAGGCCACAAGGATCGAACTGGTTGCCGTGGGAAACAAGCCGCAGCCCAGAGGCAAGGCAATCTATCAACGCCGTAACCGCAATCTGATCTTCTTGGCCAGCAATTTGCCTCAGCTGCCAGCGGAGAAAATTTACGAATTGTGGCTTTTCCCTGCCAACGGCGGCGCGCCCATAGCAGCGGGTTTGTTCAAGCCGGATGCCCGTGGCAGCGCAACGGTCGTGAATCCTCCGCTGCCGGAAGGCGTCGAGGCGAAGAACTTTGTCGTGACTCTCGAACCCGAGAGCGGCTCGCATGAATCTCCGCGAGGAACTCCTGTAATCGTCGGCGTTGGCGGGTGATAGCGTATCGCGCTCGGCGTTGAGGCTTTACTTGGCAGCTTTCTCTGTGATCCCGGGCCAGTCGTCCGTCCGAAATGGAGACGCGGGCAGTCCATCCTTGTTAAACAGATTGCAATGCGGACTGTCGCCCCAAGCGTAGCGGACGGCCACCGGCGACGGCACCTCGGGACTGGACACTACTATCGAGGTTCCGTCGATAGTGGCTTCCGCCCAGTGAAACTGCCGATCTGCACCGGCAATTGCGAAGCCAACTAGCGGGCCGTCGCCGTGAGCTTCCAGGCCACTACCAGTACTTGTAAATCGAATTCTGATTTTGTTTCCCTCTACGGCCATTGACTGATAAAGCGGACCGGAATAAACAATCGGCTCCTTGTAAGTCGTACCCAATGCGAACAGCGCGAGTCGCTGCCCGACTTCAGCTTTGCGGTGCGGATGAACATCGTTTGGTTCTCCGACGTCGATGGTGACTGCGATTCCGGTATTCGGAACTTGCCGGGTCGTCAACAGTTGCGCCTCTCGCAACTCCGCCCAGGCAGACTCGGAAGGCTCGGCGGGGATCGCACCGTGATTCGGCAACTGCACAATCAGAAAGGGGAGGTCTCCTTCGTTCCACGACGCGCGCCAGCTTTGAATTAATGCGGGCAAGAGTTTTCGGTATTGATAAGCTTTCAGCGCGTTGCTTTCGCCCTGATACCAGATCGCACCGCGCAACGGAAATGGCACGAGAGGGGCGATCATGCCACCATAAAGTGCGGATGGCGGGAGGGGTGGATAGCCCGACGCGGGATAACTCTCGATGGCAAAGCCCGAGAGCGCCTGCGAAGTAAAATCGTTGGTTACACCCCAGCCTTCCTGGTGGAGATCGCGGAACAGAACGACTACCGGCTTCCAATCCGGAGTTGCTTGAAACAACGGTGTCGCGTAGTCGTCCGTGTCTGTGATCGTCGGCTGCAATGTGAGCACGGTGAACGAGCCGTCTCCTCGCACCCAGAAACGAATTCCCGTGTAAGAGCTCAAGTCCGCGGGAGAGCCCTCCAGTTTGAAGCGCGCGGTCAATCGGGAATCATCCGAGGCATCCACCTTCCCCGCAACACGAGCGGCAAAGCCTGCTCCACCACGCCCCGGCGCCACAAGCTCAAAAGACGTCTCCGGTGCATCCTGCCAGCTATAGGACCAAACGCCTCCCATCGAATTTCGGGCAGTGCCATCGTCAAAGTTGCTGACAATCGTTCCCGGGACGGACGGATCCCGGATCAATTCGACATCATCGAACTGCAGGTCGAAGGGCATGCGTCCAGTCGCCGACGACTTCCCTGCTCTCGTGGAACTATCCTCACGATTGGCATCTACCCCCTGTCCTTCAGTCTTCTGCAAAGTTTCGGAATCGATCCAGTCCTCAATCATGGTCCCGGGCCATGCGCTCTCAACAATTCCGATCGGCACACTCAGCTTGCGTTGAAGACCTCGCGCAAAGTAATACGCTACCGCAGAGAAGTCTTTGACGGTTTCGGGGGAACATATCTGCCACGTCGCTGTAAGAGTGTCGGATTGGGCGCCCAGCGCGACCTTCCGGGGCACTGTAAACAGCCGAATCTGCGGGTAATCCGCTCTTGGTATCTCTTCCGCCGCGCCCTGGGAATTGCTCAAGGAAAAGGTCATGTTCGACTGCCCGGATGCAACCCAGACCTCTCCAATCATCACGTCCTTCAGCAGGATGGTCGTCTTGCCACGGACCATTACTGTGAACGGTCCTCCCGCGGACATCGCAGGAAGATGCACGCTCCAATTCCCGTTGGCGTCTGGCAGCGCCGAACTCGTTTTTTTGGCCAGAGTAACCACGATTTCTTCTCCCGGGTCGGCCTTGCCCCAGATGTGAATAGCGCGCCCTTGTTGCAAGACCATGTGGTCGGCTAAAAGATGCGGCAGAACAGGGTTCGCCCAGGAATATGCTGGGAGCCAGCACAGAACCGTAAGTGCCAGCATCGGAATCAGCCTTCGAAAACAAAAGCGGCCGTTGCGCGTCATATAGTTTGGTATGGAAAAGCGATATAACTTACTTCTCCTCAACAATAATAAGATCCCATGGTTTAAGCGTGATTGTCTGCTTTGGTGTAACTCCGCTCTGCGTCAATAAGTCGACACCGGGGCCGTATGAATACGGAAATGTCTGTGGATCGCTCGAGTAATTGAAGTAATAGTGAATCGTCTTACCGCTTCGGTTTAGTCCGTGCTTGACGCACACCGCTGCCGGCAGTTGCTGATCGGGGCCAACGAGGCCAGCCATCCCCAGTACATCCAGCAGTACTTTCTCCTGCAGCTTGTCGCTTAAGACCGTGCCTTCATACGTAAGAGTCCCTTTTCCAAAGTTGTTTCTCGTGATGGCAGGATATTTTCCAAAAAACGGATGGTCATAGTAGGCGAGAGGTTTGGCCGTGTCGAGGACCAGCATTTCCGCCCACTCCGAGACTTTATTTTCGGCGCCAGCACGGTAAGGATCGTCCTTGAGTGCTAATGGGGCGCGCAAGTTGGAGAATTCCTGATAATGAAAGCCTGCCGCCTCGCGAAGCGGTCCGGGAGCCATGCTCCAGTGCACGGTATCGTATTGGTCGGTGAATCCACTCTTGAAACACATGACTAAATTCCCGCCGCCGCGGACATACTCCACCAGTTTGTTCAGAACATCATCGCTGGCGACGTAGAGCGGAGGAACCAGCACGACCTTATAAGCCGCTAAGTTCATGCTATCCGGAAAAACGAAGTCGACGCCTACATTCTCGCGGTACAAGGCGTTGTACATCTGTTGCATCAGCGAACGGTAATTCGCGTGGTCGCTGAACTTCATGAACTCGATGCCATAGTAGGAATCGTTACTGTACAGCATCGCGACTTTGTTATGTCGCTTGAGATCAACGATGTGGGGGCCAACGCGTTGTAACTCATGCGCTGTGCGGCTCACCTCGGCGTAGGCCCGATTTGGCTCGAGATCGTGGGAGAGCACACCCTTCCAGTAAGTCTCCTGGCCGTAGTGTATGGAGTGCCAATGCCAATACTCCACCATGTTAGCTCCCGACGACAGGTGGGTGTAGACGTCGAGACGGATCTGACCGTCATAGGGCGGGAATTGTTCCTTGGAATCCCAGCCAATTGTTTGTGCGTTTGTTTCCGTGACCAGATAATTCGTCTGCTTCAGCGAGCGCGCGTAATCTCCCTGCATGCTCGAACCAATTCCGTCAAACTGATCCTGGGTGCCGTGATAAGGATTGATGGCGATAATGTCTACTGCACGGCTGATGTCATGTTCGTTGACTAGAGGATTGGGCGGGCCGGCAAGATCGTGCGTGATGAACTGGTCTGGACGCTTGTACTGGTTGACCAGACTTGCCTGCCACGCAAGAAAGTCCGTGGTCAGCCATTGTGAATAGCGCTCCCATTCGAGCTTCCAGCCGGGATTGATGATGCCCGCCTCGGGAGGAATCTCGCTCCAGTCATTCAACCGTTGTCCCCAATAGTTCAGTCCCCAGATTTTATTCAGCTCGCCGACTGTCTTGAATTTGTTTTGCAGATAATGCACAAAGCCAACTTGTACGTCAGGATTCGCCGCGCCACCGGATGAAGTTTCGTTATCGATCTGCCAGCCAATGATGGTTGGGTTGTTCTGGTAGTGTTCAAGAAGTTTGCGGATGATTCTTTCGCAATAGAAACGGTAGACCGGGCTGGCTAAATCTGTGTTCTGGCGCATTCCATAGGTGATTGTCTGTCCACCAAATCGAGTTATAAATATCTCGGGGTGCTCTTTGTACATCCACGCCGGGACGGAGTAAGTCGGTGTGCCCATGATGACCTTGATCCCGGCCTGCTGCATGCGGTCAATCACCCGGTCCATCCAGGCATACTCGAAACGTCCATCCTCAGGTTCCCACAGCCCCCAACTGGATTCGCCCATGCGCACCACGCTGATGCCCGCTTGCTGCATGAGCTGGACGTCTTTTTCCAACCGCTCGTAGGGGATGTATTCCGAGTAGTACGCGGCGCCGTACAGAACTGTGTCCATCTTATCGGGGGCAAACGGGGCCACCGATTGGGAGAGCGCTGAGTTACTGACTAGCAACAGAACCGTGCTCCCAGCGAACAGGAACAGCCGCGATATGAAACCGCACTGCATGGAGAACCCTCCTTTACCGTCACAACAAACGTTGCTCGCCTAAGATCTTCGCTGGCGCGGCGATGCCGCACCTTGAGAGAATATCGGTTCTGGAAAGATTGTCCACCCGGCACGCAGGGGCCAGAGACAGTTGCAGCCCATGAGTCTCGCGGGCTGCCCAGGCCAGTCCTTTCGCGGAGGTGCCTAGAAATCGAAGCGAATCGCAAATTGTCCGGTCCGTGGATTATCCGTCACTCCAAACATTTCACCGAAATTGTCCCCTGGACCAGGGGCTTGTACGATTGATTTATTGACTCCACAGACCTTCGCTACATCTTATTCACCGCTTCTTATTCACCGCTTCGGCCGTTCGAATCAACGCCGGCAGCACTTCTCCGAGCGCTCCTTTTCCTGGTTCGCCGAAGGCAAAATAGAGTTTGCGATAGAGCGGATACAGGTCATCGTAAACTCGCTGCTCCGAGGGTTGCGGCTGGAACACTTTGTGCGCCGGGCAGATCGCTTGTTGTGCGGCTTCCACGGTGGGAAACGTCCCGGCCGCAAGAAACGCAAAAATCGCGGAACCGAGACCTACCACATTGCTGCTCGGGACGAGGACCGGACGCTGCAGGATGTTGGCATAAACCTGGTTTAGAACATCGTTTTTTTGCGGAATACCGCCTGCGTTAATCACACGTTTGATGGTGACGCCATGTTCCGCCATGCGGTCGAGAATGACGCGAGTGTGATATGCCGTGCCTTCGATCGCGGCAAACATTTCGTCCCTGGCAGTACTCTGTAAATTCCAGCCGAGCGTGATCCCACGCAAATTCGGATTGACCAATATTGTGCGGTCGCCGTTGTCCCAGGTCATGCGGAGCAGTCCCGTCTGCCCGGCGCGATATTTCTCCAATCCCTGGCTCAGCGTTTTCACGTCCGTGCCGCATCGAGTCGCAATCGCGCTGAAGATGTCGCCGCCCGCTGACAATCCGGCTTCGATGCCGGTTCGCTGGGGATGCACACTTCCGCGAACCACGCCGCACACGCCCGGAACGAGGTTCACGGACGGAGTGATTCCAATAACACAGATCGCGGTGCCAACCACATTGACCACGTCGTCGGTGCCGCAGCCAGCGCCAATGGCATCCCAATGCGCATCGAAAGCTCCCACCGGAATCGGAATGCCGGCCTTGAGGCCGAGTTGTTCCGCCCAGTAAGGGGAAAGCGTTCCAGCGATTTGATCGGACGTCGCGTATTCCCCATCGAGCTTTTCGCGAACACCCGCCAGTAGCGAGTCCACTTTGGTGAGGAACGCTTCCGAAGGCAAGCCTCCGAGTTGGCGGTTCCACAGCCACTTGTGGCCCATGGCGCAAACACTGCGCTTTACTTTCTTCGGGTCCGTGATGCCGCAAAGCGTGGCGGCGACCATGTCGCAGTGCTCGAGAGCGGTGACAAAGCTCGCACGCTTCCCTGGGTTATGGCGAAGCCAATGAAGAAGCTTGGAAAATCCCCACTCCGATGAATAGACTCCTCCACACCACTCGATAGCCTCCAGCCCTTCGCGATGTGCGGCGGCGGTGATTTCCGCGGCTTCGCCCTTGGCGCGGTGGTCGCACCACAGGTAGTAGTCGTCGAGCGGTTCAAGATTCTTGCCTACAGGAACTACGGACGACCCCGTGGTATCAAGCGCGATGGCTACGATCTGATCGCCGGAGATGCCCGCCTTCGTCAACGCCGCGCGCGTGACGGATGCCAGCGCCTTCATGTGGTCGGCATGGGATTGCGTGGCAAAGTCCGGATCTTGCGGCGTGCGATGAAGCGGATATTCCACCGACGCCGATTCCAGCATTCCCTTAGTGCTGTCCACTACGGACGCGCGGACACTGAGCGTTCCGAAGTCTACTCCGATGACAACCGGCATCAGCAGGCTCCCTGATCTCGATGCCAGTACATATCCCAACCGAAGTAGCGGGTAGTGGCTTCGTGCACGGCAGCCGCGACGGAGGAGAGGTTGGCGGCGACGTGGTGCTCGAATCCGGTCTCACAGATGTAACGCAGCAGCTTTTGCAAGTGGGGGATCTCCACTACTCCCGCGCCACCAAAGGTGTTGAGTGGATCATCCGTAAAACGGCCCTCGCCCACGTATCCGCGCATTCTGCCGGTGGTGTCATGCGTGGAAAAGCGCGCAAAACTCATTTTCTCGGGCTTGATCAATCCGACGCAGGTGCCGAATGTGTTTTCTTTTCCGACCGTGCCGGCGATGATTTCCTGAAAGTCCATCTTCACAGAGCGGAAAAAATGCCGGGGTAGATTCGAGCAATGAAAGCAAACTGCCTTATTCGGATCCGATCCGTAGTTATTGTTCCAGTCCAGCAGCGCCGAAGGCGATTCTGACGCCAGTCGCAGCGCGTGCATGCCGATCACGCCGCAGATATCAACTTCGCATGCGCTGGAGAGCAGGCTGTCACTCATCATGCTCATCACGGTGCAAGGCACAACGCCAAGATTCTCTTCAATCGATGTCCAGCATTGAACCGCGCTGATAGAAACTTCCGTGTCTGCCATCCACTGGTCGACGACCGCCCCGAGTTTGGCCATCTTCATGAGAGCGGCGGCCGGCACGCCACTCGAATCCACATATTTCTTGATCGATGCCAGCTTCGCCTGCGCCAAATCATCGCTGTCTTTCATGCGCTCGATCCGGCCCAAAACTTCGGAGAGGTCCAGCGTTTCAATCGAAATGCCCTGCGACTCCAGTATTTTCTCGCTGTAGCGAACCGTGTTGAATGCCGTCGGTCGAGCACCGATGGCGCCGACTCGAAGGTTTCTGAATCCGTCGACCACACGGCACACCCCGGCGAACCACTGCAGATCTCTAGCGAACTCCGGGGAGTCCGGCGCCTCGGTGTGGAGTGTAGTCAGGGAGTAAGGGATGCCGTACTGCTGAAGGTTGTTGCAAGCCGACATCTTTCCACAGAAACTATCGCGGCGGGCGGCGATGGTCATTTTCGTGGGATCGTCGGGAGTCGCTTGAATGAGCACGGGCACTCCCAGATCCGCCCAGCGCAAGGTATCGGCTATGGCTCGCTCCTCGCCGAAGTTTGGCAGCGTCACAATGACGCCGTCGATGCGATCCCGGTTGCGCTTGAACAAGTCTGCGCAACGATGCGATTCCTCGCGTGTTTCGACGGCCCCGTACTTACTTTCTTCCGGCGTTAATGCCACGACATCTATGCCCGCAGACCCGAGAACACGAAGCATTTCTTCGCGGCCGGTCTTGGCAAGGTGATCGGGAAAGAAGCCACGGTTTCCAACAATCAGGCCCATTGTCATTTTCTTTTGTGGCATGCCAATCCTCATAATGAAAACACACTCAAGACTCTCGTCGGGGAGCGAACTTGAAGCAATAAAGAAGGCCGATCACGGTGAGCACGGCTCCCCACCAGACATTTGCGTGCAGATAAAATAGCACCACGGGATTCGCCGGCGGATTGAAGACCTGCCAGATGCCCGCGCCCGTGATCAACACTCCGTTGACCAGCAGGGAGACGCCGATGAAGAACCAGATGGAAATTCCGCTTCCGTGCATCTTCTTATTCCCTTCCCGGTAAACCCGGCCTTACCAAAGCAAAAGGTTCAAAATCACGAACACAATACTGACCACAATCGCCCAAAAGACCGGACGATGGTAAAAAGCAACCGGCTCTTCGTGTGGCATAACGGTCACGCCGTAAACCAAGCCATTCAGTTCGGCATCGGTTTTCGGCGTCGTCACATAGCTCACCGCTACCGTCACCACCACGCACACGATCCACGACCACAGGGCGCGATACATGTTCGCAGCCATATCGGTCGCACTCGGCGACATCGCAACGTAGCGAATCGCGCTGGGATCGACCTTCACCCAGGCCCACATGCCGATCGAGGAAACTGTGCCGGCCAGCAAGCCCAGGAAACCGCCTGCAGACGTGGCGCGTTTCCAAAGCATTCCCAGCACAACCGTCCCGAACAGCGGCGCAATAAAAAAGCTGAACAGCGCTTGTACGTAGTCCATGATGCTGGCGAACGACATCACCAGATATGCCGTGCCGACGCTGATCAGGACGCCTACGATCGTGCACCAGCGACCCATATTCACATAGTGTTGATCGCTGCCATCTTTCTTGATGAGAGCGCGATAGATGTCGTAGGTCCAGACGGTCGTGAACGCGCTTACATTTCCGGCCATGCCCGACATGAACCCCGCGATGAGCGCCGTGATCCCCAAGCCCAGCAGACCCGGGCCGCAGTAGCGTGCGAGCATCAGAGGAAGAACTTCGTTGTAGCTGTGCCCGCCGGTGGCGACCGCCTGCGTTTCGCCCACGAGTTTAAGGGGCAAAACGGCCAGGGCCAGCAGTCCGGGCAGAATGACAATGAAGGGCACCATCATCTTGAACGCAGCTCCGATGATGGGAGCCATTTTCGCGGCCCGTAGATCCTTCGCCGTCAGCACGCGCTGCACCACGAGGAAATCTGTCGTCCAATATCCAAACGAAATCACGAAACCTAAACCGAACACGATGCCGGTCCAGTGAATTCCCATGGGGTTGCCGGTCGAGGTGCCCAGCGTGCTCCACAAGTGGGTGTATTCCGAAGAAGCATTGTGTGCAATCTGCAGCTTCAGATTGCTCCAGCCGCCGGCTTCGATCAGACCGAGTATTGGAATCAGCAAGGCGCCGGCCCAGATCAAAATGAATTGCAGAACTTCGTTGAAAATTGCTGAGCGCAAGCCGCCGAGCGCCACGTACACCGCTACCGTGATGGACGAAACCCAGATGCTGAAATGAATATCCCAGCCCAGCACGACCTTCATCACCAGCGCCATGGAATACATGTTGATGCCGCTCATCAGCACGGTCATGAAGGCAAAAGAAACGGAAGAGAGCGTACGGCTGGATTCTCCAAATCGAAGCTTCAAGTACCCGGGCACCGAGTGCGTCTTGGAAATGTAATAAAAAGGCATCATCACCAGGCCGAGAAACAACATTGCCGGAATGGCGCCGATCCAATACCAATGCGTAGCCAAGATTCCGTATTGATAAGCGGCGGCCGCCCAGCCCATCAGTTCGAGTGAGCCCAGATTGGCGGAGAGAAAACTCAGGCCCGCGATCCAGGCGGTCATTTCGCGGCCGGCCATGAAAAAGTCTTCGGCGGTATTGGCGCGGCTCTTCAGATAGAAGCCGATCGCCAGTACAAGCACGAAATAGAAAGCGATAATCACGATGTCAATGGACGACAAATGCACGAGCCTGGTGGGCGCGAACATCGTTTCGAACATGGCCATGGCTGCCATCATTTCGCATCTCCGGGTTGCCCGTAATAGGCCTGGCTACCGTGCTTTCTCAGAAAGTGTTTGTCGTGCAAGGCGCGTGAAAGCGGAGCAGGTTCTTCAGCAATGCCAATTGTGTAGTAAGCCATACGCGCGACAGATTCAAGAATCACGGCATTGTGAGCGGATTCCGCGGGCGAGGCGCCCCAACAGAATGGGGCGTGCCCGGCCACCAGCACCGCCGGAACGGCGGGAAACCCCAGGCGATCAAACAGGCGCGTGATAGCAACACCTGTATTCCTCTCGTAGTCGGTGGCAATTTCCTGCGGAGTTAATTCATCGGTGACGGGAACCGGTCCGTGAAAATAGTCGGCATGAGTGGTTCCGAAGCAAGGGATGGGGCGGCGAGCCTGCGCCCATGCCGTCGCGAACTCGGAATGAGTATGCGTAACTCCAGCCACGTCCGGGAATCGCTTGTAGATCTCGATGTGGGTGGCCAGATCAGAGGAAGGGCGCAGTTTGCCCTCGACGACGCGTCCGCTCATGTCAGTAACAACGATATCCTCTGCGGACATCGTGTCATAGGGAACGCCACTCGGCTTGATGGCGATCAGGCCCCGGTCGCGAGCGATGCCGCTGGCGTTACCAAAAGTGTAGAGCACCAGGCCGCCGCGGACGAGCTCAAGATTCGCATCCAGCACTTGTTGGCGCAGGATCTGCAACTCCATAGATTCGACACCTTCTGGCCTTGGGGCACCCGGCTGGATGTTAACAGTAAACGTATTCTCATAAACGCGTCAACTCTAACCTGGCCACCGGCAGCATGGTTCGATGGGAGCTAGTTCTTGTTCCCGATCGGCGGCTTTGTCGCGCCCGATACCAGGTGAGTCGACTCCCGCAGAACAAGATGTGTAGTCAGCAGATACTCCGTTCCTTCGGGCGAAGGCGACTCGCGCTGCACTTCCGCCAGCAGGGCATGAAACGCCAGGCGGGCCAGTTCAGCTTGCGACATCTGCACCGTGGTCAGGGCGGGCAGCACAAACTGCGCCAGGCGAATGTCGTCAAAACCAATCACCGACAAGTCCCGGGGAATGGAAATTCCGTCCTCATAGCTCTTGCGCATGACGCCAAGCGCCGTCATGTCATTCGAGCAGATCACGGCGGTCGGTCGGCTGGGGCCGCTCAGCAACTGGCCCAGGGCAGAAATCCCGCCCTCAATCGTGTGGTCGCCTTCGACGATTAACTTCCTGTCCGCATCGAGGTGAATCTCCTCCATAGACTGGAGAAACGCCTGCTGGCGGGCTTCGGCCGACTTCAACCGCAGCGGGCCGGAAATAAAGGCAATCTTCCGGTGGCGAAATGCCGCGAGATGTTGCACCGCTTGGCGAATGCCGTGGAGATAGTCGATGCGAATGTTGCTGACGTGGGGGCGCGCCACTCCGACATCGGCGAAGACCAGCGGCACATTTCGCAACTTCAGGTCTTCGAGCAGAAACTCTTCCATGCCGAAGGTCAGGACGGCAACGCCCTCCACGCGCCGTTCAATCATGCGACGAACCGCGGTCTCCACACGTTTGGGATCGTGCCCGGTGGAGGTTAGAAGAATTTCGTATTGATGCTGCACGGCAATCCGCTCAAACACCTGCACGATTTCCGGAAAAAACGGATTGGTGATCTCGGAAATGATGAGTCCAAAAATGCGGCTTCGTCCCGAAACCAACGCCCGAGCCTGCGTATTCGGATAATATCCAAGTTCCTCGACAACCTTCCACACGCGTTTAGCGAGCTGAGGATCGACGGTGGGAACGCGATTGATAGCTCGAGACACAGTGGCAGTGGATACCTTGGCACGCCGGGCGATTTCACGGATATCCATAACTTGGTTAAGGCTGGCACAACGGCTTCCCTCCGATGGTAAACGTTATCCTCCATGTTAGTCACTACTCCACTCGTGGACACCAGCCCGTTAGAACTAAGCCGCTGGCGCGGCGGACGCTACCGCGTGGTGGGCCCCAGCATTCTTGCCGGTGTAAGGTTTGGGTCACAAGGAGGTTACTGTGACCCATCTCAGGAAGCTGATGCTGGAT
>Ga0182018_10000219_pt1 | contig 75410 bp, 65 predicted proteins | sample 812P2MmetaG_FD_120490 | JGI IMG/M metagenome (GOLD analysis project Ga0182018, IMG submission 120490) | Permafrost microbial communities from Stordalen Mire, Sweden - 812P2M metaG | ecosystem: Environmental > Terrestrial > Soil > Wetlands > Permafrost | place: Sweden: Stordalen | collected... | reverse complement strand
GTCGGCGCCGACGTGGAGTGGCTCCCGGGCATCGCCGCCGGCCAAACACTGGCCGTCGACGACATGCAGATCAGCGGGATCTGACCGACGCTGATCTGTCAACGCTGATCTGTCCGTTCTAGTTGAGGGTGGCGGTGGCCTTCGTGCAGGCGGCCAGCGCGTTCGGTGCTGAGGTGTAGTAGATCGATCCGGTGACGGAGAGGCTGTAGGGGCCCGCGGTGGGCGACACTGCTTGACCGCCGACCCACAGCGGTGCTCCAGAGGTTGCTGCAGCGCCGGATGTTGCACTGGAGCCAGAGGAGCTAGAGGAGGCGGCCGTCGTCGTGCCGAAGTCGAAGGTGAAGGTCTGGATAATAAAGAGGCGGGGAAAGGTGTCCAGCCCGGTGATGAAGGCACTGATCTGGTTGTAGTTGCCAGTGACGGCCAGGGTGGTCGGCACGGCCACGACGCCGGTCGGAGTAGACCCGGACGTCCCGGTGGTCCCCGGTGTAGTGGCCGGAGCGCCCCCGACCGTCGTGGCCGGTGCGAACCCGCTGAATTGGGTGAGGGTCACGCCGGACACGGCCGTCAGCTGGTTGAACTGGCTCTCGAATGACGACTCTTCGGCGTCGATGTCGGTCGGGCTCTGCACGCTGGGGATCTGGGTAGCGATCTTTTGCAAGTCGGCACAGCTCTTGGAGAGGTTCTGCTTCTCCGACTTCAATGAGGCCAGCTTGGCCTGTAGTGCGGTCTGTTGTCCCTGGAGTTGGGTCTGCTGGCTCTGCAGGCTCGACAGTTTCGAGCTCTGGGGTGAAACCAGGATGGCCCAAAGGAGCAAGGCGACCACGAGGGCTCCAGCTCCGATCATCAAGGGCATGCGGTACTCGCGGACAGTGCTCATTTCAGGCTCGCATTCTTGCTGAGGCTGGCTTCTGGGGTGACCGAGACGGAGAAGGGGAATGAGATGGTTGAGTCTGTGTTCACCGTGGTAGATCCTTGTAGTGGATTGGCAAACAGTGTTGATCCGGCGATGGCGTTGATCCACGCGGCGGAGATAGACAAACTCGGTCCCGGACCGGTGACGCCGAACTGGATGGTGCCGATCGCTGCCGAGGTGGTGCTGCTGGGGGCGGCGGAGCTCCCCGCCGAGGCTGCCGTAGTGGGCGTAGTGGTGGGGGTGGTGGTGGCAGCCGTACCAGACGCGCTCGTAGCAGCCACCGCCGTACCAGTTATCGCTTGAACCTGGGCGTTTGCCGGGGTAATCCGGAACAGGTTGCTGAGCGCGGTCGGCCAGTCGACGGCCGCGTTGAGTACGGAGGCGCGTCGGGCGATGCCAGCTGAGTAGGCCTGGTTCGCCGCTACCACCAGGTCGTACTTCGGCACCTGGGCATTCAGGGAGGCGATACTCGCCTGTGCGGCATCGACATTGTTCTGCGCGTTGTGAACCTGGTAGAACTTCCACGCTCCGAAGAGCGCCAACACCACGAGCACGGCCGCTCCCACCAGAAGGGTGCGCTCTTGAAGTTTCTTCATCCGCGCCCGCTGGGCGACCTCGCGTGGAATGAGGTTGAACTTCCTTACTGCTTTGTCCGGTTCGGGAAGCGCCAAACCAATCGGTGTGGCGAGGACCGATCCGACCTCACGTGCCTGCTCTTCACTCAGGTCCAGCCTGGAAGTGTCGAGTCGGGTCAGCGGAGAAACGGTGAGAACCGGCAGGCGGACCTGAGCCTCGAGCATGGCAATGAGACCGGCGAGTTCAGATCCTCCACCAGTGACCAGCACCCGAGAGACCGGCAACCGACCGGGCAGCGAGGCGAAGTACTGGATCGAGTTCCGAATCTCTCCGACCAATTCGTTCATACTGGCCTGGGCACCGCGTTCTGCCGCCATCATCTGGGGAACCGGTTCACCGATGCGCCGCTTCACCCCTTCCGCGTCAGAGATGGGCAGGTCCAATGCTGCAGAGACAGCTGCGGTGGTGGCATTGCCACCAGACCCGATGGTGCGTACGAACTGCGGACGACCCTGTTGATGAACGACGACAACCGTCAACCCCGCCCCGACCGAGACGATCGCCTCTGGCTGCTCTGACGCATCCTGTCCACCAATAGCGCGAACCAGGGCGGACGAAATGAGGTCGACTCCTTCCACGGTCAACCCGGCCTTCTCGACTGCCTCGATGACACCGTTGACGAGGTCGACATGGGCGGCGGCGACAAGAACCCGGCGCATCTTGTCGCCCTCTGGTGAGGTGTAGTCGGCCAGGATCTGCGAGGAAAGGATGGTCTGTTCGGGTGGGAACGGAATGACCTCCTCGGACTGGAAGCGAACAGCGCTGTCGATCTCATCGTCTGGTACGAACGGGAGATCGATCTCTCGAGTGATGGCACGAAGCCCGGCTATTCCGACGATCACCGACTTGGTGGAGAACTGTCCGTTCTTCCACAGCTTGATGATCGCTTCGGTGACCGAGGAGACGTCGCGAATCTCGCCGTCGACCAGCGATCCGGGTGGCAAGCCCACCTGGCCGTAGGTGTGAAGGACCGGACGGGAATGGCTGACATCGAGCTCGGCGGCGCGCACTGCGCTCGTGCCGATGTCGAGACCAACGGTCAGTTGTGCCATGGGAACACTCCTCGGACGTACCTGCTGTTTACGAGCATCGACCCCGTAACCGCCATCGTCGAGTCACGAAACATGCAGGGCTGCCAAGTTCCGCATCCCTTCATGTGGACGCTCATCAATTGTCTCCGGTCCTGGTGAGATCGCTGATCATGGGTAATGGATTGACTATTACTGGTGTGAGAATGCGCCAGACTGTACGAGGATCTATCGGACGGAATCGGCGTAACCTTGAGGTCCTCTGTTGGTGATCTTGTTCCTGCTCGAACGGGGGATCCGAGGGACCGCGGAAACTGCAGATCGGCGCGCCGAAGGCGCCGCTCAGCCGACCTGGTGAGCCCCCGGGGTCCGGTTCAGCTGGGAGTCGACGTGGCCATCTGGCCCGTCTTCAAGATGCCCTGGCGCTCGAGCATCACCTTGAGGTCGTGGGCATTGGTGGCGGTGGTCATCGCCTCGGCCAAGTCGATCGTTCCGTTGGCCACCAGGGTGACCAGCGACTGGTCGAACGTCGTCATCCCGTAGTACTCGCCATCAGCGACGATTCCCTCGATGTCCCCAGTGATCAGTGGGTCGATGATCGCCTGTTGGATCCGGCCGTTGACGACCAGCAACTCGAGAACCGGCACGCGGTTCTTGCCGTCCGCCGTGGGGATCAACCGCTGGCAGATGATGCCCTTCAGCGAACCGGCCAGACTTACCCGTACTTGGGTCTGTTGGTGGGTTGGGAAGAAATCCACGATCCGGTTGATCGTCTCCGTAGCATTGATCGTATGGAGTGTCGAGAACACCAGGTGACCTGTCTCGGCTGCGGTCAAGGCAGCAGAAACCGTCTCCATGTCTCGCATCTCGCCGACCAGGATCACGTCGGGGTCCTGCCTGAGGACTACTCGCATGGCGGATGCAAATGAGTCGGTGTCGAACCCGACCTCACGTTGATCGATGGCGGCAAGATCGTCACTGTGCAGATATTCGACGGGATCTTCGATGGTGACGATATGGCAGGAACGCAAGTGGTTGATGTGATCGACCATGGCCGCCAACGTGGTGGTCTTGCCGGAGCCGGTCGGACCAGTCACCAGTACCAGGCCCCGCATCTCCTCGGCCATACGGTTGACCACATCGGGCAATCCGAGCTCGTTGACGGTCGTGGATCCCGATCTCACTCGCCGCATGGCCAGGGCAACCGATGACCGCTGGTAGTAGGCATTTACCCGAAATCGACCCGTACCGGGGAGGCTGTAGGCGAAATCCACTTCGTGACGGTCATTGAAGACTTCGAGGATTCGAGGCTCCATGATCGACTCGGCCAGCTCTCGGGTCTCCCGGTCAGTGAAGGATGGCTCGTCATCGAGCGTGCGAAGGGATCCAGCCACCCTCAAGCGCGGTGGGGCACCCGCTTTGATATGCAGGTCCGAACCATCGAGCTCGGCCAGCAGTACAAGGATACGATCAAGATCACCTCTATCCATGCGGCCCATTGTACGGGCAGGTTCTACCGTTTGGCGAGGATTACTTCAGTGCGATCCGCTGAGAGCACAATCGGCCGTGCGGGAATCGTCCTGGCGCACTCGACTCCGGAGGGTGGCACGTGGAGCATGGACCACCATCAAACCCACGACTAAGACCCTTGGGTGCCAGCCCCGTCGGACTTCCCACTATTCGACGTTTTCGTCTTAGCCGGTGATGACTTGTCCGGTGATGACGTCGAAGGCGACGCCGACGGCGAAGGCGACGGCTTGGCTGGGCCATCGCTTGGTGTCGATGATGACTTTTCGGCGGCCGACGCCGAGCGGTCCGAGTCAGATGAAGGACGGTCCGAGTCAGATGAAGGAACAGGAGTGGATTCGGTGCTGTCCGGCGCCTTGCCTGAACTGCCGTTGCGGCTGTCCGTCTTGTAGAAGCCGCTGCCCTTGAAGACGATGCCCACGTTCCCAAAGACCTTTCGCACCGGAGATCCGCACGTGGGGCAGTCGGTCAGAGGGTCGTCGTGAAACGACTGGACCAGGTCGAAGTTCTTCTCGCAGCTGTCGCAGTGGTATTCATAGGTGGGCAAGCGAGCATTTCCTCTCGGTCCAAGGGCTGCGTAGAGTTGGCAGTCTACTAGAGAGAGTGCCAATCTCATTCCACGCCCCCGGTCTCCCATACACTGTGGTGCGTGACGCACCGGATAGACCCATGACCGATCGAAGCCTGAGCCACTTGGACCCGTTCAGCGGTACCCGCATGGTCGATGTGTCCCCCAAGGAAGCAACCCATCGGCGGGCGCTTGCTCGATGCAAAGTTGCGATGAAGCCGGAGACGACGGCGAAGGTTGCCAACAACGCCATTACCAAGGGGGACGTATTGGCGGCAGCCAGGGTGGCGGGAATACAGGCCGCCAAACGGACTGCCGACCTGGTTCCCATGTGCCATCCCCTTCTGGTCGGTTCCGTGCACGTCGATTTCACCATTGGTGATGACTACGTTGAAGTGGAGGCGAAGGTTGAAGCGGTAGATCGGACCGGCGTGGAGATGGAGGCGATGACCGCCTGTGCCATTGCCGCGCTGACGGTATATGACATGTGCAAGACAACCGACAGGACGATGAGTATCGGCCAACTCATGCTGTGGGAGAAAACGGGCGGTACTTCGGGTGTCTGGAAGCGGGACCCCCAACTCTGACCTATTGGGCGGGACAGCGCTCCATCGACGCGGTCGGCGCTCCCCAGGCAATCGTTACTTCGATCTCCGGATTCGCTTTTTGGCTCGCGCTGATGGGAAGAAGTCCGGTGAGATCGGGGCCTCGGTTCCCGACGTGGTGGTCACGGGTTGGTCTCCTTCTGCTTCATCGACGGTTGACCCAGTCTGCGGCTCTTCCGGCAACTCAGTGGCACTGACGGCCAGGATGTCGTTGACCATGGCAGCGTTGGTGTCGAAGTCGCGTTGCAGATGCATCCCCGGACCGTTAGGAGGGGGAGGCGGTGGAGGCACGTCCTCCATGGTGCTCCCGATTGGATCGATGTCCTCGGTGAGGCCCTCGCCGACGTGGTCGACCTTGGGTGGAAGATCCTGGCTCACCGGACCCACCATCCATCACGAAGCGCCCGGACAGGCATGGACTTCTTGTCCGCGGCAATCGATTCCTCCAGTTCGATGAGTCCGGAGTGTCTGCCGAGTTCGTAGCCCGATTCTGATCGACTTCGCTGCACGTTTGTCATCTCATCACTGGAATTGGACGGAGTTCAACCCAAGCTAGGAATGGGTCAACGCAAGAGCCACCGCGTCGACACTTTGAGGTGGGTATCCAATCGGGGTGCTGCCACCAGTCTACGGGATGCGATCACTCCGTGAGCCTCAGTGCCCCCGATAGCTGGCCCAGATGACGTCCCCACCGAGTGGTGCAGGACCGATCCTCGGTCTGACGTGCTGGAATGTCAGATGGCCGGGAAGGAACCGAAGGAAAAAGCGCAGGTCGTGTTGGCGAGCGGTGATCAGCCGTGAACGGCCGAACGGAGGTCCCGAAGCGAGAGCTCGGAGGTCGCCTCTCCTCCACACTGCGAGCAGTGCTCGACGTGGCGCCAACTCCGCAAGAGTCGCGTGCCCTCAGGATTGAGAAGCACCACAAACGACTCGGAGAGAGGGTCGATCTCGACTCCGTAGCAAGGTTGCCACTCCGTCGAGGCCGGGCTGCTGCGAAGATTGGAGCCCTTGACCACGCGCCGGAATCGCGAATTGTCCATGTCGACGATCCACGTGCTGTGGCAGGACTCAATTACGATGGGTTCCACGGCATCAGTATCCCACGAATTGATGAGATTCAAACCGCAGTTTCATGTCGGTTGAGTGACAGTTGCCCTGCTGAGGAGCTTCAGAAGAGGCCGTTTGGCACTGTATCCGTGGCCATCCCAGCCTGAGCCGTGCACATACGCAGGTAACATGTCAGTTGCTGGCGAGAATCGTGGCCGGAACCCATACGTCCACAGTGGTCCCTGCGCCGGGGTCAGTGTGGATCACGAGCCGGGATCCGATCAGATTGGCACGCTCGGTCATCCCGGGGATTCCGAGAGACTCGCTGTTCCCACCTTCGGGGCGCTTTGGTAGTTCAAACCCGACTCCATCATCCCGCACCAACAGTCGTAAACCCCCTTGCTCGAAGTTCAACCCAACCGCCACCCGCCGAGCCACGGCATGTCGTTCGATGTTGGAGATCGCTTCCTGTGCGATGCGGAACAGCGCCAATTCGACCGGCGACGGGAGTCGTCGCTCCTGTCCGGTGACTCCGAAGGTGGTCTCGAAATGGCGCCGATCTGCGGCTTCGGAGAGGGTTTGACCGATGGAGGCCACCAAACCCAGATCATCCAGCACCGATGGTCTCAGTCCCTTGGCGATCGAGCGAAGCTCCTTCACGGTGTCTTCGACGATCACTCGAAGCTCGGAGAGTTGTGAACCCCGATCGTTCGCAGGATTGGCTCGCGCTTCCACGGTGTCGATCTGCCGGCACAGATGGATGAGGGCCTGCACCGGTCCGTCGTGGAGTTCCTGTGCGATGTGGCGGCGCTCCTCCTCCTGGCCGAGTACAACGCGTGCCGCATACGCCTCCATGAGATCGTGACGGCGGGTCTCCGTTGTGACGTCCTCGAAGATGACTTGCATGCGCGCTCCGTCGTCCGAATGGCCAAGCGTTGTTGCCGTCGGTCGGAACAGGGTGGGTTGCCCGTCGATCTCGAAGGAGACCGGTTCCACAAGTTCTGCTTCCGCTGGGAGTCCCTCGTCCCCGTTCACTTCGGGATGGGGTCTCGTAAGGAGCCGGGCGAGCACGAGCCTCGCTGCGTCGGGACCGATCATGTCCACAAGGCGAACGGGGTCGCCGCTCTGCGGTGGCGTCTCGAGATCGTGCTGGCGTTTGATCAGGCCGCCGAATGCTCGCTGGGCGGAGGCGTTCGCCTCAGTTACGTTTCCGTTGGGGTCGACCAGCAAGATCGGTGCTTGGTTGGATTCGAAGAGGTCTCGATAGAGTGCCTCGGATCTCAGATGGGCTTCCTGAGCGGACTCGGCGAGTCTCCGAGCGTCTCGTTCGGCGCTGACACGCTGGCCGACGAGAATAGCCAGGGCATCGAGCAGTACGACCTGGACCAGTTCTGCCCAGGCGGTGACGAAGTTTCGACTGTGGACTTCCGAGATGAATCGGGGTAGTGCCAGGAGGGTGATCCATCCTGAGGTGACCAATGCGCCATCCAGGCCGTAGTTCAATGAGGCATAGACCACCGGCACCAGGAAGATGGCGAAGGTCGAGAGCTGGAGCGCCAGCGAGGTGGTGTCGAGGTGAAAGGCGACGGTCGCCGCGACTCGGGCAAGGTATAGCGCCAGGATGATGAATTGAAGCAACCAGAACGGTGATTTCGTCCACGGCCGATCTCTGGCCGAAACTCGATTTGGGGACGTACCGGTGGTCGCGGGTTCGGATTGAGGTTCGACATCAAAATCGGTCGGGTCGTCGTCTAGACCCCCATCAGCATTCCCTGATGGGATGCCCACCTCGCGCCTCGACTCCTTCTTCATGGCGCCGAGCCCGTTCCATCGGCCCGTCCTCTGACGAACAGGCTATGAGCCAGGGCATAGTGGACCAGCTCGGTCCGAGAGGTGGTGCCCAGTTTGTCGAATACATGATTGAGGTGACCCTCAACGGTGCGCGGGCTGATCCCTAGGTCTCGAGCGATTACCTTGTTCGAGAGCCCTCGTGCCACTAGCCGCACTACCTCTTGCTCTCGGCTCGTCAAGTGAATCGCGTGAGCCTCCCGAGCGTAGAGATTGTCTTTCTCCCCTTGTGCGGTAGTGGCGATGTGGGGGACTCCGAAGCCGTCACACGCGGCAGTGATGGAGTGCACCAGCTCATCGCTGGGCATGGTCTTGAGCAGGTAGCCGGCCACTCCGGCGGCGAGCGCGGCTCTCACGTAGTCCTCGTCGTCGTACGCGCTGAGGATGAGTACGGTGATGGTGGGGAATTCGCTCACGATTTGGCGGGACAGATCGATGCCGTTGCCGGTGGGAAGCCTGATGTCGACGAGCACCACGTCCGGCTTCGTGTCGGCAATCACCCGGAGGGCGTCGCCTCCGTCCCCGGCTTCACCCACGACCGTGAAGCCAGTCGCATCGTCGAGGATTCGGCGCGTTCCCGCCCGGAGCAGCTCATGATCGTCCACCACCACCACTCGCCGGACCCCGGCAAGTCGGACGGTCTCGTTGGGTCCAGGCACCTCGCCGGGGACATCGTGACCATCGGGTTCGTCGATGCTCATGGAACTATCGTAGGTTGGTCACCCCCTGGCGACGAGGGACGCTGCCATGGCAGCGGCAATGGCCGTGACCAGAGGTACGGCCAGGATAGCTGGCACGGATCCCTCCGACTGCAGCGCCGATCCGGCTCCGAGTTTGGCTCGCCTTATCAATCGGTTGCCCACCATGCAGGAGAAGTAGACCACGATCCAAGTTGCCACCCCGATGGTGGCCGGACCGATTCCCAACCCACCTACCCAGCAGCCGGCCACCAGGATCGCGGAACGGCCGAGACTGCGAGGATCGGTGCACTGCGGATCCGCGGAACGCAGAAGGGCGAAGATCAGGGTGCCGGCCAGGCTGCCGACGAGCGATCCGATGGCGATGCCCCAGTGATCCTCCCATCCGGCACCGGCCACGATGATCAGCAGTGCGGAGCCAGTTCCTATTGCAGCAACTGATAGAGGAGCGCGCTGCCCGCTGTATTCGATCAGACCGACGGCAACCAGGGTGGCGGTCAGAAGGCAGTAGCCCGCAGAGAGTACGTCGCCGTCCCAACCCCATGTGACCAGGGAAAAGAGGATCCCCGTCGTGAGCTCAACCAGTGGATAACGAACGGAAATCGCATGGTGACAGCTTCGACAGCGACCTCTGAGCCCGACCCACGAGACAACCGGTACGTTTTCCCACCAACTCAATTGGTGTCGGCACGTCGGGCAAAACGATCGGGGCTGAGCGACCGACAAACCGAGAGGGACTCGGTAGACGACAACATTCAGAAACGATCCGATGAAGAGCCCAGCGACGCCTGCGACCGGAATCGTCACTGCCAGTAGCGCAATGTCGTCAGAACTCATATCATGTATTCAACAACGTTGAAATGTCTGACAGCGTCATCCAAGATGCCGACGGCTCTGAAGACTGCCTAGTCGGGTGAATTTCAGACCCATGTTTTTTGGCTTGGGCTGGTTGCTGGGGGCGATGATGTCGGAAATATTGGGGCCGTGTGATCGGAATTGAGCACATCGAGAGCTAGTTGAGACGTTGACTACAGCGGTGCGGCCGGCCTGGGCCGCCGCACCGCAGCACCACCCACGGGGCAAGCAGGAAAGGGGGCCGGTGCGAGCATTTGTCGGGCATGGCCTCGAGGCGTGGGCCAATCAATTGGATTCGGGTTCAATCTCAGCTATCAGTCTGCCGATGGTGGAGATATGACCGATGTCGACGCCATCCGCTGGATGGCTAGCGAACACGATCTCGAATTCGTCGACCTCGATTCCTACGGGGTTGACCCCGCCGCGGGCGACATTCTACCGGCATCGCTGTCTCGCCAGCACCACGTGGTGGCAATTAAGCGGAAATTCGGCACTCCTGTGATAGCAACGGCAGACCCCGACGACACTTCTGCTCTGGAGACGGTCCGTTCCTCCATAGGACGGGATTTCATATCTGTCGTTGCCTCCCGCGACCAGATCAGCGCCTATCTCGATCAGCTGTTCGGATCGGAGGACGGAGCTGAAGAGCCAGCTCAAGAGGACCCTCTCGAAGAATCGGCTCACGTTGAGCTTGTCGAAGAGCCAGCTCAAGTTGACCTTGTCGACGGCGAGAAACTCAATGGCTTGGCGGAGATCGGCGACGGCTTGGCGGAGATCAGCGTCACCTTCGATGAGGCAGGTCTCAACGGAGTTGGAGAAACTGACGACCTCGCGACTGGGGATGCACCGAGCGAGCCTGAGTCTCCGGCCCATGGGAAGCGCTCTCGGAAGGACGGTAGCAAGCCACGGGTTCGAAAGTCAGCATCCAAAGCTGTCGATGCAGATTCCGCCGTCGATGCAGAATCCGACGCCCCAGCGTTGGGGAACGCCGCAGAGGAGCCACAGATCGCTGAACCCCTCGAGCTACCGAATGAGGTGATTCCCGACGTGGCAACCGGTCCGGACGCAGGTGAATCGGAATTGTTCGGTGCGCCACGTGTCGGATTGGATTTGTCGTTTCCATTGCCGCCCGAACCGACTGCTGAGGCCGTACCAGTCCAAACCGGAGATGACACGAGCGGTCTACTCGAGACGCTCGAGCCGGCCACAAGTCTTGTGCCCGAGTTCGAATCCAACGCCACCAATCCGGATCTGAAGGCTTCGAGCGATGCGTTGAAGTCCAGCGCAGACCAGCTTGCCCAGCTGGCGCTCACGGTCCAGGACGATGGCAACCAGACCGGGTCCTCGACGGATCTAGCCGCCGACCTCGTTGCCGAAGCGGTGGCCACCTTCCAGGAACAGCAGGGTGAGGAACAATGGAACGACGCCATTGAATCCGATCCCGCTTCCGTCACCGCACTGTTTCCCCCGTTGGCCAAGGCTCTGGTGGACGGCGAGAGGGTATCTCTCGAGGACATCGAACTTGTGCTCGATGAGCACTACCGCACCGGTCAGAGCGTGGCGCGTATTCTCACGGCAAGAAAATTGGTCACCGAGGCCGATCTTATGTGGGGCATGGCCCAAGAGATGGGACTCGACTTCGTAGATCTCGACGTGGTCGGGGTCGACTTTGGCGAAGCTGGGACCATCCCCGAAGCAACCGCACGGCACCACAACGTGATGGTGATAGCCAACGACGACGGGACACCCGTGGTGGCGGCGTCGAATCCCACCGACGTGTTTGCAATGGACGACCTCCGTACCATCATGGGTCGCAATTTCATCGTGGTCGTTGCCACCCGCACCCAGATCAGTTCCTACATCGGACAAGCATTCAACAGCGGCGGCGACGCCGCTGATATGGCCATGGAGGCCTCACGCGGATTCGATGGCACTGGTCCGGAGAAAAGCGTTGACGATATTCAGGCCGTCACTGAGGAGGCGCCCATCGTCCGGTACGTGAACCTCCTCATTCTGCAGGCGCTGAACGAGCGCGCCTCGGACGTCCACGTCGAGCCTACGGCCACCGACCTTCGTATCCGCTATCGGATCGATGGTGTTCTTCACGACGTCTCGACGGCCCCTCGGGCGATTTCAGCCGCGGTCACCACCCGCTTGAAGGTGATGGCGGACATGAATGTTGCCGAACACCGGATCCCCCAAGACGGCCGGATATCGCTCAACGTTGGCAGCAAAGGAATCGATCTTCGGATGGCCACTCTCCCGACCATCCACGGCGAGAAGGTCGTGATGCGGGTGCTGGACAAATCCAGTGTGGTGCTGGGCTTCGCCGATCTGGGATTCGACGAAGACCTGTTGAAGACCTACGAAACGATCTACACCAAGCCTTACGGCACCATCTTGGTGACCGGCCCGACCGGCTCGGGCAAGTCCACCACTCTGTACACGACACTGACGGCTCTCAACTCGACCGAGAAGAATCTCATCACGGTGGAGGATCCCGTCGAGCTGCAACTCAAGGGCGTCAACCAGGTACAGCTCAACGTCAAGGCCGGACTTACCTTTGCCTCTGCTCTGAAGTCGATCCTGCGGTCGGACCCGGACATCGTCCTGGTTGGTGAGATCCGCGACAAGGAGACAGCGGTCATTGCCATCGAAGCGGCACTGACCGGGCACATGGTTCTTTCCACGCTTCATACGAACAGCGCCGCATCGACTCCGATGCGACTGATCGAGATGGGCATCGAGCCATTTCTCGTCACTTCTTCGCTGTCGGGGGTACTTGCCCAGCGGCTGACCCGGCGGCTGTGCATGCACTGCAAGGAGCCCTACGAGCCCACTGAAGCGGATATCGCTGCTGCTGGTTGGACGCTGGAGGAGGTCAGTGAGGTCGGAACCATGTCCAAGGTGTTCCGATCTGTGGGCTGTTCAGCCTGCGCCAACACCGGATACCGGGGCCGCAAAGCACTTTCCGAACTGATGCCAATGAGTGAAGAGATCGAACGATTGATTATTGAAGGAGGATCGGTGGAAGACATCCATAAGCTCGCGGTGGCGCAGGGCATGCTGACATTGCGCCAAAGCGGGATACGCAAAGCAATCGAGGGTGAGACCACCCTTGAGGAAGTTCTCCGGGTGGTCGCATGAGCCCGGTGACGTCAGAGACGCGAGTCGAATGGTCCAGCCGACTGGCTGAGGCCCTAGTGCAGGGCGGGTATGACACTCAGGCCAATCTGGCACCGCTGGTTGCCGAAGCACAGGCGACCGGCGAGCCCTTGGCCATGCTGCTCATCAGTAGGAATCTGGCTCTTCCGGGAGTCGTGGTGGGGGCATTGGCGCATTTGGCCAAAATGCAGGCCATCGACCTGGCGGCAGTGGTTCCGAGCCCGGATGCCGTTGAGGCCATGCCTGACGACGTTGCTCGGGAGTACGGAGCTGTGGCCCTGCAGTTCGACGGGACTGTACTGGCCGTGGCGTTCTCCGAGCCGCCGTCCGGTGCGGATGTGGACGCGTTGGCTTCGCGAGTGGGACATCGCATCAATCCCGTCCTGGCAGACCCAGTCGTAATCAGCCAGATGCTCCATACCTTCACGCCGTCAGTCGCACCCGGACCTGCTCCGGATTCACCATTGGTTGACTCGGGGCAGTCGACAGAGCACCCGGCAAACCCGGTTTCGGAGGTTGAGTCCCTGCTACAACGAGGCATTCCCGCAGAAGCACACGATGGTGACCTCCCGCTGCACATCGACGATCTGCTCCGCTACGCGGTGTCGGTTGGTGCATCGGACCTTCATTTGACTGCGGAGATGCCTGGGTCCATTCGTTTACATGGGGCGATCCGACCAATCGAAGGTTGCCCGCCACTTGACAACGAGATGATCCGGAACATGGTCTTCGGCATTCTGCCCGCATCGCAGCGGGAGCGCTTCGAAGAGGAGAGCGAACTCGATACTTCGCACTCGATTGCCGGTGTGGGTCGATTTCGCGTCAACGTGTCGTTGCAACGGGGGACGGTTGCCGCCGCACTTCGACCAATTCCGCACGAGATGCCCGAATTCGACACACTGGGCCTACCTGATGCGATCAAGTCGTTCACCGACCTCCGGCGCGGTCTGGTGCTTGTCACCGGACCCACTGGATCGGGTAAGTCCACGACCCTGGCGTCGCTCGTTGACATCATCAACCGGACCAAGCCGCTGCACATCGTCACCGTGGAAGACCCGATCGAATTCCTCCACGATCACAAGCGGTCGATCATCACCCAACGGGAGGTCGGTGAGGACACGAAGTCCTTCTCCGAAGCCCTGAGGCGGGTTCTCCGCCAGGACCCCGATGTGATCCTCGTGGGCGAGCTTCGGGACCTCGAAACCATCTCGATGGCGCTCACTGCTGCCGAGACAGGCCACCTCGTCTTCGGCACGCTTCATACCCAGGACTGCCCGCAGACCATCGACAGAATGATCGACGTGTTTCCCACCAACCAGCAGGAGCAAATCAGAGTGATGCTGGCAGCAACGCTGGAAGGTGTGGTGACCCAGCAACTGATCGTGAATGCGGAAGGCACGGGGCGTATTCCCTGTTCCGAGGTTTTGGTGTGCACGTCGGCCATCCGGAACCTGATTCGCCAGTCCAAGTCCCATCAGATCTACTCCCTGATGCAGGTCGGGGCGTCGTTCGGGATGCAGACGATGGACCAGGGCTTGGCCAAGTTGGTCAAAGACGGTCTTATCTCAGAGAGCATCGCCTATGACCGCTCCTCCAACGAGGAAGACCTTCGAAATCACCTGAACACTGCGTAGCTCATCTCAATAATTGATTGATCATAGAAACGGGGCATTGTGGCACTGACATTTGACTACAAGGTGCGAGACCGGAGTGGCAGTCTGGTCGAGGGACAACTCGACGGCGACAGCATGGCGCTGGTCGTGCGGCGTCTGCGCGAGATGGGATACATGCCCATATCGGTAACACCCAAGTCGTCGGTCCACCTCAAGACCGAGATCAAGATCCCGGGCATCTCCGATCGGGTCAAGCTGCGAGAAGTCGCGGTGATCACCCGGCAGCTGTCGACGATGGTCAATTCGGGGCTCTCAGTGGTGCGGTCCCTCGGCATTCTGGCCGCCCAAGTGGAGAATCCTGCTCTGGCCAAGGTTCTCAGCGACGTTCGCCTTGATCTGGAGCATGGATCGTCCCTGTCGGCGGCGTGCGCAAAGCATCCGCGGGTCTTCTCACATCTTTACTGCACCCTCATCCAAGCCGGCGAGGCCGGCGGCAACCTCGACGACGTCCTGGGTCAATTGGCTAACACCATCGAGAAGCAAGCGCAACTGAACCGCACCATCAAATCAGCGATGACCTACCCGGCCGTAGTCCTGAGTGTGATGTTGGTGATATTCACCGCCATGATCGTGTTCATCGTGCCCGTGTTCCAGAACCTGTTCGCGTCGCTGGGTGGGAAGCTGCCGTTCCCGACCAGGATTCTTATCAAGATCTCGCAGATCGTAACGAGCGTCTGGGTCCTTCTCGTCATCGCGGTGATCGTCGCGAGCATCATCGGTGTACGAAAGTGGATTTCCACGGACGAAGGCAGACGCAAATGGGATCGCCTGATGCTCAAGCCGCCGATTTTCGGGCCGCTCTTCCACAAGGTGGCATTGGCCCGGATGACCGGCACTCTGGCGTCGTTGATCGGCTCGGGGGTACCGATCCTCGAATCCTTGGACATTTGCGCGGACACCTCGGGAAACCGAACGGTGGGCGACGTGCTTCTGCTGGCGAAGGAAGGAGTGCGCGAGGGTCGGCCGCTGGCTGATCCGCTGCGCGAGCACGAGGACGTCATCCCAACCCTGGTCGTGCAGATGATTGAGGTGGGCGAGCAGACTGGTGCCTTGGATGAGATGCTCAAGAAGGTGGCTGAGTTCTACGATCAAGAGGTCGAGGTGACCGTGAACAACCTTACCGCATTGCTCGAGCCTCTCCTGACGGTGTTCATGGGGGCGATGGTCGGTGCCATGGTGATCTGTTTGTATCTACCGATGTTCGACTACATCAAGCTTGTCCCGAATGCTCAGTGAGGTAGGGCACTGCGTGGCTGTTCGGCCGGTGGACTAAGAGTCACTTATCGGTTCAAATCGCTCTGTTTCGCAGCCGGGCACCGCTTAGCCCAAACTTTCCTCTTGACCTCTTGCGAAATATGCATTTCCGACGTTATGCTCGAAACGAGTTTCAGATAGCGATTGCGTAAGGCAATGGCGTGAGATGACGAGGGGCCTCGTAAATGTCTCGCAGCGGCGACTGCATGAGCGCGAATAATCATCAGTTGGTATGGATGGACATAACGCGCCCAGTCCCGAATCGGATACCGGTCACGCCTAGGCGCAATCATGCGTCGGAGCTGGCAGGTTCTCGGACTCGAATATCGGAGTCGCATTTATCTGTTCTGGGGCGCATAGCCCCGAAGGTCGTCCCAAAACAATGTGCAGCCACGAGAAGAGCTTTTTCTCAAGTTGCCTTGAAGTTGGGTCGAAATAAACACCGGACACCAATCCTGGTGTCCGGTAATTGATGCATCAATACCAACGAGGAGGCAGTAAATGTTTTCAACCACCATCAAGCGCCTGAGCGAAAGGCGCGACGCATCGGGAGACGCCAGTGCTGATGCCGGCTTCACCCTCATCGAGCTCATGGTTGTGCTGTTGATCCTGGCCATTCTGCTTGCCATCGCCATTCCGACCTTCCTCGGCGTGACGAAGTCGGCGAACGACCGGGCCGCGCAGTCCAACTTGAACACCGCGTTCCTGAACGCCAAGGCTGGCTACCAGACCGGCGGTCAGACCTACAGCCAGGTCACGGTGGCTTCGCTCTCAACCGCTGAGCCCAGTCTCCAGTTCACGGCGTCCAACTCGACGGGCCAGGGCCTGATCTCGGTGTTCCCGGCGACAGACGGGAACGCCATTGTTCTGGCGGCCTTCTCGAAGTCGTCGAACAATTGTTGGTACCAGATCGACAATCCGTCTGGCAACGAGGGAGCAGTGGCACCGTTCGCTGCTCACTTCCAGATGAACGCCGCGACGGTCACCGTCAACACCAACACACCGGCTGTAGCCGGAGCCCTCACCTTCCCGGACAGCCAAGCCGGCACGATCTACGTGGAAGTCAAGGGTGACACGAATGCGGCTGACTGCAGCGCTTCGGTTCCCACGGTCGGCGCCACTGCTACGAATGTCGAGTGGACGACCACCCAGTTCCCGGCTCTGTAAGCCTGGGAGATTGATTCGGACGATGACCTAGTCATCGCTTCGACGCTAAATGCGAGAATGCCCCCTCCTGCGGGAGGGGGCATTCTCCATGTCCAGCCCAGGTCGCGCTGGCGGAGAAGGTTCAGTGCTCAAGGCCGGGCCTGGTCGTCACGATGATATGAGGGTGACCGTGTCCCAGTCGATTGCGACTCTAGACGTGGCCAATGTCACCCATTCGCCCTCCGATGAGAAGAGTTCGAAGATGGTTCAGCTCGGCACTTGGACATCGAAATGAAGCTGGCCGGTGTCATCGACCCTCCGTTCGAGCCGGTTCAGGACGGCGTGGTGCCGGACACGGGACAGCGCGCCGACCTTGGGAGCCAAACCTCCTGGATGGTCGAGCATCTCAAACGACGACGTTGGACTTTGATGGTGATGGCCACCTTCGTGATCGTATCCATGGCCTATTCGCTTCTGTGGAACCCCGTCGTCCACCATTCCCACGTTTGGGTGATCCCCGGAGACATCTGGTCCACATTTCGTGCCGCTCATTGGGTGGGTTGGGGCGACATCGGCGGCATCTACGGGCCCGACACCCAACTGGTCACATTCCCGGGGATCGCGGTGCTCTTGGCCCCTGTGGCCATGGTGAGCAGCACGCTCGGGCTGCGTGAGTCTCTCACTCCTATCATTTTCAGCCAGCCCTCGTCGTGGTTACTGCTCGGACCGGCCATTCTCTTGTTGGGGTCGACGTGCCTGATGGCGCTTGATGCCATGGCCGAGGAATTCGGCGTTAATGGGCTCCGCCGGATCGTGCTCTCCTTCATGGAGGCGGTCGTCATCTTCCAAGTCGTGACCATGTGGGGCCACCCCGAGGACTTGTTGGCGTTAACCTTCTCGTTGTACGCGCTCTTGGCCATGTTCCGCGGTCGATGGTCTCTGTCGGGATGGCTGTGGGGGGCAGCCATCGTCTTCCAACCGCTGGTCATCCTGATGTTCCCGTTGGCATTCGTCCGAACACCCAAGCCCCAGCGCCTTCGCCTGTGTCTCTACGGAGCCCTGCCTTCGGTCGTGCTTCTCAGCGCCCCACTGGTGACGCAGTGGCACCGGACATCAGCGGTCCTCTTCCATCAAGCCAACGCCAGGTTCCTCGATCATGCGACACCGTGGATCGCACTGTCGCCCACGTTCTCACGGACCTCGGTCGGCGCCGGACCCGGGCGAATGATCGCGGTGTTGGCGGCCGTCCTGATCGGCTACTTGGCCTATCGACGGCCGCCCTCGACGGTTGGCCTTCTCTGGCTTTGTGCCTTGGCCCTCAGCCTCCGGTGCTTCTTCGAATCAGTGATGGTTGTCTTCTACCTGGGACCTCCGTTGGCCCTCATCGTCTTGACGGCCGCCACCTGTGCAAGTTGGAAGCGGCTGGCCGGGGCATGGGCGATCGCCGTTGTCGCCACCGTCTTTGCCTTCCATCGCTCTTCGGAGTGGGGATACTGGGCGCCGATGGTGGCCTTCCTGGCCATCGGATTGGCCTGCGCGTGGCCCGGCCGCGCTGAAGTCGGTATTTTCGGCGATGACTCGACGACTGATCTGGCCACGATCGATACCTGACCGAACCGAAGGTCCCCCGAAAACCTACAGCGGGCCCCCCGTGTGCTTGCGGCCCGGCAGCAGCTCTCGGGCCGTCTCGAGGGCATCGAGGGCGTCCGCCACCACCGACCGGGTGTCCCCGGGTTCGATTACCACGTCGACGAAGCCCCGTTCGGCCGCCTGCCACGGGGTGAGGAATCGTTCGGCATACTCGTCCCGCAGCACCTCCTGCTCGTCGGCCCCGGCCCTTCGGTGCAGGATCTGCACCGCACCCTCCGCGCCCATCACCGCGATCTCGGCGCCGGGCCAGGCGAAGCACAGGTCGTTGCCAAGGCCCTTCGAGTCCATGACGATGTAGGCACCGCCGAAGGCCTTGCGCAGGATCACGCACACCCGGGGCACGGTGGCCTCGGCATAGGCAAAGGCCAGCTCGGCCCCATGACGGATCATCCCGCGCCACTCGAGGTCCTTGCCGGGCAGGAACCCGGGAGTGTCCACCAGCGTGACCAACGGCAGATTGAACGAGTCGCAGAACCGGACGAACCGGGCACCCTTCTGCGAGGCGGCGATGTCCAGGGTCCCCGCCAGCGCCTGGGGCTGGTTGGCCACGAATCCCACCGGCCTACCGGCGATTCGCCCGAGGGCGGTCACCAGCTGGGGCGACCATCGTGTCCACAGTTCGGTCACATCATTGTCGTCAGCGATCGCTGCCGCCACCTGTCGCACGTCATACGAACTGGTGGCGCGATCCGGAATGATGCTCGCCAGGGTGCCGACGGTCTCGTCGGTCTGTTGGCCTACCGGTGATCGAGGGGGGAGCTCGTCGGTGTGGCCCGGCAGGTAGCCCAGCAGATAGTCCACGTGTGCCAACGCGTCCTCCTCGGAGGAGGCCTCGATGGCACACAGCCCGCTCGATCGGGCATGCATGGCCGTCCCGCCGAGCTGATGGATGCCGATGCGCACCCCGGTGAACTCCTCGACCATGGCCGGCCCGGACACGAAGGCGAAGGCATCGGTGGTCATCACGACCAGATCGGCGATCCCGAGGAGTAGGGCCGGCCCGGACAGGGCCGGCCCGGTCACTACCGTGACCACCGGTACCGTGCCCGAGCACATAGCCAGCGCGTGGGCTGCCCGACCCCAGCCGTGCAGCGAGGCGACCCCATCCGACACGTCTGCCCCGCTCGACGCCAATACCATCACCATGGGGATACGCAGCGCCAGCGCTGCCTCCGCCGCCACCCGCATGGTCTCCCCATCCTCGATGGACAAGGCCCCCCGGCGGAGGGTGGAGACCGACCGGACCACCATGGCCGGCCGTCCGCCGAGCTCTTCGACGCCGGCCCGGACCGTCCCGGTCACCAGTCGGCGGAAGATCGGTGCAGCGGGAGCCTCGAGGGTCACCGGCCCATGCTACGGACCCGACGACTGGAGCGTGGCGTTCTTCGACGAGGGCTCACCCGTCGGGAGGGTCCCGGTCGGGGAGCTCCAATCCGTCCCCGGACCCCTCCGACTCCCCGGAGCCCCCGGACTCCCCGGACTCCTCGGACGGACTGCTACGGCCGGGGCCATCGGGGCGATCCTCGGGACCTTTCGGGCCCTGTCTGTCGACGCGCTCGAACTCCCGCTCCACATCGGCCCAGACCAGCGGGTCGTCCTCGCCGAGTTCGGCGCCCGACCTCGGGGCCCGGGCCAGCACCACCGCTCCTACCGTCAAGAGGGTGAAGAGCATGGTCAGCTTGGAGACGAAGCCGGCGATCTGCTGATCGTTGAGCGGCCGGAGGCCGATGGCGGCGTGGGAGCGGGCGAACACGCCGTAGAGGGGATGCCGGGAGAAGATGTAGATGAAGGAGAGAAAGGCGGGCACCACGGCCTGGAACACCAGATAGCCGAATCGCACCACCGGCTTGAGCGGAAGGATGCCAGGCACCCGGCCGAGCACGGGGATCCACAGCACCAATCCCGCCGCCACCATCGCTCCGTCGAGCACGCCCCGGACGACGGCCGACGTGGCCTGGGCCCGCACCAGCACCGGCGCCATCGAGCCGACAAGGAGGACGGTTACCACGGCGATGGCGACGGGAGGCGTCCGGAGGCGAACCAGGACCGTGTCCACCGCCGCCGGTCGGGTGAGCCATCGGATGACGTCATAGGGGAGCCCCAACATGAGCATCGGGGCCACCGCCATCACCAGGATCAACCGCTGGGTGACCAACGCAGTCAGTGACCAGTGGGCGGCGAGGTCGGCCAGTGGCCAGGTCAGTGCGACCACCGAGGCGGCACACGCTCCGGAGAAGACGCGGATCTGCCTTCTCGTCCAGGGGATGGGCGGATCGTCGGCGGTGAGCAGCCGCCGGTGCCCGATCACGACGAGGCCGATGAGGCCGACGAGGAGCGCCCAGGTGACCAGATGGGGATCCCACCCATAGGGGCCGGTCGTCGCGTCCACGATCAGCCCCCCGCCCGTCGCGCCCTAGATTGACCTCGATGCAACGCCTCGACCGACTCGAGCGAGTTACCGACCTGCTGTTGGTGCTCCTCGATGCGCCGCGCCCGCTCAGCTTGCGCGAGATCGCCGATCGGGTCCCCGGCTATCCCGACACCCATGGTGCCCGGCGTCAGGCGTTCGAGCGGGACAAGCGACTGCTGCGTGACGAGGGGGTGCCGGTGCTGGTGGTCCCGATCGGGGGCGACGAGCAGTTGGGATACCGCGTCGACCCCGACTCCTACTACCTTCCCGACCTCGGACTGGAGGCAGAGGAGCAAGCCGCCTTGAACGTGGCCGTGGCCGGTGTCCACCTCGGCGAGCCTATCGGCCGCGATGCCCTGTTGAAGCTGGGCGCGGGCCGCGAGTCGCCGCTCCGATCCGGTGCCGCGCCCCTGGTGGATCTGCGGTCGGTGGACGGGCTGCCGGCGTTGCCGGTGGTGTTCGACGCCATCCGCCAGGGTGCGGCGGTCCGATTCGACTATCGGGGGAAGCACCGCCACGTGGACGTGGCCGGGCTGCGATTTCGCAACGGCCACTGGTATCTCATCGGATTCGACCGCGATCGGGGAGAGGCACGCACCTTCCGTGTCGACCGCGTCGACGGCACGCCCGAGATCGGCGGGCCGGGATCGGCGGAGGTGCCCCCCGACTTCGACGTGGATCTCTCGTTCGCTCGCGACCCGTGGCAGTTCGGGGAGGAGGAGGAGATCGAGGTGACCGTGCTGGTGGATGGGGCCGAATCGGGTCGGGTGGTGGCCGAATTGGGACCCGAGGCCGTGGTCGAGCACCGGGACGACGGAGCCGTTCTGGTGCGCCTGGCGGTGACCGACAAGGAGGCCCTCGTCCTGTGGGTGCTCGATCTCCTGGATCACGCCGAAGTCATCGGGCCCGATGTCGTGCGCGACGCGGTGGTGGAGCGACTGAGGGCCACCGTTGCCGGGGCCGCCTCCGACGGGAGGAAGCGGTGATGGCCCCGGTCGACACCGCCGGCCGCCTCCGCCGCCTTCTGGCCATCCTGGCCTGGCTGGCCCAGGAGGGAGAGGCCCCCATCGACGAGGTGGCCGCCCAATTCGATCTCTCACCGCAGGCGCTGGTCACCGAGCTGGAGATGGCCGCCTGCTGTGGTGTTCCGCCGTACACGCCGGATCAGCTGATGGAGATCGTGGTCACCGACACCACCGTGTCCACCCGGGTGGGGACGGCCCTGGCCCGGCCGCGACGGCTGAGCCCCTCCGAGGGGTTCGCCCTGGCCGCATCGGCTCGGGCGCTGTTGGCCGTTCCGGGGAGTGACGAGGGAGGAGCCCTGTCCCGGGCCTTGGCCAAGCTCGATCGGGCGCTCGGCAGCGAACAGGTCGACGTGGAGCTCGATGCACCCGCGCACCTTCGGGAGGTGCGGGAAGCGCTGACCTCACGGAGACGGCTGGCCATCTCGTACTACTCGGCCTCGACCGACCGGGTGACCGACCGTGAGATCGCCCCCCTACGGGTGTTCGCGTCGGATGGGCACTGGTACGTCGACGCCTGGTGCGACACCGCCGGCGATCTCCGACGGTTCCGGGTTGACCGGATCGGAAGGGCCGCGCTCATCGAGGCAATCGGGGCTGACGATGACGGTGGGGCGATCGGCCGCGGTTCCGGTGACCAGGGCAGTGGCGTGGGCGTCGGTGTCGGTGTCGGTGTCGGTGTCGCAGACGGTGTCGAGATCGACCCCGGTTCACACGGGTTCGAACCGTTCGTGCCCGGACCGGACAGTCGCCGGGTCCGTCTCTCCCTCGATCCGGCCACCGCCTGGTTGATCGAGTCGGTCCCCTCGGCCGGCCCAACCGAACGGGTGGCCGACCGGGTCGAGTTCGAGCTCTTCGTGGGTGGTGACGCCTGGCTCGAGCGCCTTCTCCTCCGCCTGGGTCCCGACGTCCGGGTGGTGGATCCACCGGAGTACCGGTCACTGGCGGCCGAGGCCGCCTCCCGCATCCTGCACCGGTACGAGCACCGAGATGCCCAGCTCCCGGGACGGCGCTCCCTGGGCACTCCGCTGGACCGGTAGCGGCGACCGTGTGGGGAGCCAACCGGTACCGAACGGGCTACACCGGTCGCTCCTACAACGTCACGGGAGGCCATGAGGCGGAGGCCAAGGCCGCCGAACAGGCCAAACGACCGAACCGAGTCGGCCTCTTCGTGCTGAGGGTGTTGGGCTACAAGGGCAAGCCGGGCGAGCCAGGCGACAAGGGCAAGCCGGGCCCGCCGCAGCGCCGGCCTTGACGCCCGCGCCGGTCCTGGGTAGGTAGGACCGGCGAAAGGTGCCAGACCCGGAGCAAGGTTTCGGGACCATGCTCAACGGGCCTGACACCACAACAATGCCCACGAATCCCATGGGCCAAACAGTGTTTGGGGACCGCCGGTCCGACGAACGGACCGGCGAGTGTCAACCCCGGAGCTGGGCGGCGGATCCCGACTCGACAGGGGTGACGGAGGCCAGCATAACTCTGTAAAGGGGGGTTGCCGCAATAGGTGTTGCAACCCGGAATGAGCCGAGGAACGGAGTGCCAGTGCCATCGACTCGGGGAGGTGCGGGGTCGTGCTCAAGATCCACGTGGTTCGCCAGGGAGGACACCACTACTACGTCGACGACCTCGTCCCCGGCCGTGCCGAGGGAACGCTGGTGGCCGGCGAGTCGCCGGGGGCATGGACGGGGACCGGCGCCAGGGCGCTCGGCGTAGCCGACGCGGTGGAGGCCACGTCCTTCGGTGAGGTGCTCGAGGGGCGTCACCCCCGAGAGGGGACGTCACTACGGGCAATCAGGGGGGATCGCAGCGTGGCCGGTTTCGACCTGACGTTCTGCGCGCCCAAGTCGGTGAGCATTCTGCACCTCCTGGCTCCGGGCGAGATCGCCGGCCAGGTCGGCGACGGGCACCATGCCGCGGTGGCTGAAGCAACCGACTATCTCCAGCGCGCTGCCGTGAGGGTGCGGCGAACCCGGGATGGCCATCTCGCCCTGATGCCGTCGACCGGCATGGTGGCCGGCAACTTCGTTCACCGCACCAGCCGGGCCCTCGATCCGCACCTCCACAGCCACCTGGTGGTGGCCAACGTGGCCGAGGGCGTCGACGGTGTGTGGTCGACGGTGGACAGCAGGCGGATCTTCGCTCACCTGGGGGCGGCCGGCGCGGTCTACCACGCCCGCCTGCGCTGGGAGTTGTCCGAACGCATCGGCGCCGCGTGGGAGGTCCCTGCGACCGGTCTGGGCGACGTGGTCGGTGTGGAGGCGAGGATGCGTCGCCTCTTCTCCCAGCGGTCGGCGGCGGTCGACGAGTACGTGATGCGGCGAGCGGCGGTGCCTACCGGTGGACCGACCCGGACCCAGGTGGCCTTCCACGCCACCCGACCGGAGAAGGACCGCAGCCACACCGTCGAGTCGCTGGCCATCCAGTGGAGGCAGCGGGCGGCGGACTTCGGGTACGACCTGGGTGAGCTCACGCGAGCGGTCGGACGTCGACGGGAGGTGGCGACGGTCCCGGAGATCGACCGTGGCCGGGTCCACGAGCGGCTCCAGCACCTGGCCAGTCACCAACGGTCGTTGTCCCACCGTGATGTGGTCGGCGTCCTCGCCGGCGCCTCCACCGGCGGCACCCGGGCCCAGGTGGTCGAGTCGGTGGCCGCCCGCATCCTCGAGGGATCGGGGGAGGCACTGGACCCCAGCGGGTCAGGGACCCCTGGTGTGGAGCAACGTCGAGGAACCGGGGCCAGCGAGCCCCGGCGATCCGCTGCGGACCTGGTCCGGTTCGTCGAGGGCCAGCCCGAGGAACTGGCCTCCATTGCCGAGCTGCCGGGCTGGCGCACCGCCGTGGAAGGACCGGGCGTCGGCCGCCGCCGTTCGCTCGGGCGGGACGGCGTCGTCGCCCGCAGCCTTGCCGGTGAACGTGCGGACGAGAGGATGCTCGGCGATGCGCAGCTGGGACGCTGACCGCTCCCTGCGGGCCCGATCAGCGCATCAAGTCGGGCCCGGTCGCCGGGCGCTGATGCCGGGGCCGGTCGAGGACCCTGGCGACCTCGCGCTGGTGGGTACCGAGGGTGCGCCACGGCTCACAGGCATAGAAGGGAGCCAGGGGAATCCACGCCGGGCGATTGCGCTCGTCGAAGGCCAAGGCGTGGCCGGTGGCGCCTCGGGAGAGCACGTCGACGGGAAGCCGCCTTCTCCACTGGGTCGACACGCTCTCGCCGTGCTGGGGGCGACCGCCGGTGATCAGGTCGGTGAGGGGTCGGTCGGTGAGCGTGCGCCCGGACGAGACGGTGCGCGTCGGGATCTCCTCGTCACCGGCCAGCACCGACAAGGCCTCGAGTGTCCGGACATCCCCGATGCCTGGGAGGACCACGGTCGTCCCGAACAGCGAAGGGAAGCCGTCGGTGTGGTCAGGCCATCGGCTGCGGGCTTGGGAGAGATCCTGGAGGCACACCATGGTGGTCAGTCCCTGTCCACCCCCTTCGCTGATCATCGAGGGAAGGTCGGGGATCGGGGCAATGTTGGCCACCTCGTCGAGGGCCAGGAGGACCGGCGGTTGCCGCGGCGACCCGGGCATGGACCGGGCGCCGCGGGCGTAGGTGGCGTGACGGATGTCGTCGATGAGCCCGACCACCAGGGGGGCAACCAGCGCCTGGCGGTGGGCCGGCGCGGCGATGTAGATGGTGTCCGAGGAGCGGACGAACTGCTCGGGATCGAAGTCCGGGCGGCCGGTGGCCGCCAACGTCTCCTCGGAGCGGAAGCCGCTGAGCGCCCCGGAGGCAGTTGACCAGATGCCACTCAATTCCCGTTGGTCGGTGGCCACGATGCCGTCCAGGAGGTTTCGGGCCAGCTCGGTGGCATGGCCCGGCCCGCCGGCCAGAATCTGTTGAGCCGGGAGCGCCTGGCGTCGATCGACCCAGGTCAGAAGGGTGCGCATGTCGGTGCCCTCGAGCGCGGCGGCGTGCAACAGCGGTGCCATCAGTGCCTGGGCCCGTTCGGTCCAGTGGGATCCGTCGCCGTGTGTCATCCGCCCTGGTGACGATCCCACGTGGACGAGCGAACGGGCCATGGAGAGCGCGGCACTCCAAGTGGTGGACGACTGCAGCGGCGACCACCGCAGGGCCGCCACCCCCGGGAGGCGATCCACGGATCCGGTGGGGTCGAACAAGAGGCACCGGCCGAGTTGCGATCGGGCGGAGAGGGTGGCATCCATCACATCCGACTTGGTGGACGTGGATACCACGGGACCGTTGCTCACCATCACGTTGGGAATGATCAACGCCGAGGACTTCCCCGACCGCGGAGGCCCGAGAATCATCACTGATTGCTCGGGACGAGCGAAGCACCATCCCCGTTCGCTGTGCCCCAGATAGACGCCGCACCCGGCGCCGGCGGATGCGTCCATCGCGCCGCGGAGAACCGCGAAGTGGCGTTGTGACGGCAGTAATGGGAAAAAATCTTTCATAGGTCGAACATCTCACCATCGGGCCTTCTGAGGTCTCCAATGAAGGCGGATGATTCATTCCGCGAGCAGCGCGGTCACGTTGCCGCGTCGAATAATCCTTGCAAACAAACGGTTTTCTGTCCATACGTCGTTCGCGTCGCGAGCAAGGTGGTGCGATCGACGTCGAACAGTTGGGTCGATGAGCGGCGTGCGCGGCGACGTTGCGTGGGCGCTTGGCGCGCGAGGGTGCTTGACCTGGGGGTAAAAAGCCATTTTGCTAGTAATGATTGTGTATCGCTGAGGAGGTGATCGTGAACAAGTCACAACTCGTCAAGACGGTTAGCGAGTCGACAGATTCGTCTCGCCAGACTGTTGAAGACGTGGTTGATGTGTTGTTCGAAACGATCGTTGCCGAGGTTCGGTCCGGACGGAAGGTCACAGTGGTCGGTTTCGGGGCATTCAACCCGATCGCTCGTGGTCCTCGTGTGGGTCGAAATCCGAGGACAGGTGCAGTGGTACCGATTCCGGCGTCGAAAGGTGTCCGGTTCGCCACCGGTTCGGCGTTCAAATCGGCGTTGAACCCTAAGGAGGGAGTGTCAATGGCAGTAAAGAAGGCAGCCAAAAGGGCGGTCCGAAAGGCTCCGGCCAAAAAGACAGCGGCCCGCAAGGCGACAGCCAAAAGGGCGGTGAAAAAGGCTCCGGCCCGAAAGACTGCAGCGAAGAAGAGTGCCGCCAAGCGGTCGGCCAAGAAGGCTCCGGCTCGCAAGACGGCAGCCCGCAAGGCTGTCAAGCGGAGGGCGAAGAAGGCTCCGGCTCGCAAGACGGCAGCTCGCAAGTCCACCGCCAAGCGGACGGCCAAGAAGTCTCCGGCTCGCAAGACGGCAGCTCGCAAGTCCACCGCCAAGCGGACGACGAAGAAGGCTCCGGCTCGCAAGACGGCAGCCCGCAAGTCCACCGCCAAGCGGACGACGAAGAAGGCTCCGGCTCGCAAGACGGCAGCCCGCAAGGCCGCCAAGCGGACGGTGCGAAAGAGAAGGTAACGACGTAGACATCGCACCAGCGGTGTCGTTCCCGAACTGTCGGCGGGGGCCCTCGGGCCCCCGCCGACGTCGTTCGGCGGATCAGTCAGTCAGCCGTTCGGCAGCCAGCCGGTCAGAGGTCGGTCATCAAGTGAAAGGCCTCGCCCCGTTGGCGTCCGGCCACCGAGCCGTGGTCGGCCAGCTGACGGTGCACCTTGGCGGCGAAGCTCGCTCGTTCCGAATCGGACGGCCCTGCTGCCGTCGCCGGGCCGTCAATGTCCATGGTTGACTCCCACTGACTCGTATGACAGAGCAGAGCGTCGATCTTGGTCTGCTCGAACCCGCGTGCATCCTCCAGGTGGTTGGGTTGATCCGCCTCGAAGAGGAGCAGTGCCTCGGGCCGATGGGGTGGCAGGTCGAGATCGACGAAGAAGTGCGGGTCACGCGCCGCCACCAGGGCATCGAGGGTGAGGAAGCCGGCGGCGCGATGGTCGGGATGGAGCCGGTATCGCCGCCAGGGATCGTGGCCCACCAGGACTGCCGGTCGGATGGTGCGAATGATGCGGGCCACCTCCCGACGTTCGGCGATCCCGTTCTCGAGTGCACCGTCTACCCGTTGCAGGAAGATGAGCCGGTCGTCGCGCCGGGAGTCCCTGTCGGGGGCACCGTCGATGACCGCCGCCGCCGCCCAGGCCTCGCCCATGCGCTCGGCCACCAGCGCCGCCGGCTGGGCGTGGGGATCCCAGCTCCCCTTGGAGCCGTCGGTGAGGATCAGGTGGTGCAGTCGACATCCGGCGGCCGCCCACTTGGCCAGGGTCGCCCCGCACCCGAATTCGATGTCGTCGGGGTGGGCCCCGACGGCCAGGGCGCTGGCTGGCACCGGGAGATCGACCGTGTCCGCATCCCCGGCGAGCAGATCACCGACCGGTAGCCCGCTGCGGCCGGCACGGTTGCCGACATCGTCGGCAGGTGGCGTCACCGGGTGATCGGGCCAGAGGTCGCCACCGGCACCACGTCGCCGGGCTCGTCGATGTCCCAGGCCAGGTCGGGGCGGTCGAGTATCCGTACGGGGAGCCCCAGTCGGTCGGCCTCGACCCGGTGCCGGGCGAAGGATCCCGGGCCGTACGAGAACTGGAATCCGGCATCGGCAGGGAGGGCGATCACGTTGGTGCCGTTTCCATACCGGTCGGGTACCAGGGTGATGCCGGCCTCGGCGCCGACCGCGGCCAGATCCGAGGCTCTGGGGAGGTCGGAATGGGCCACGATGACCTGGGTCACGCCGCCGGCCCGCAGATGATCGACGCCGGCTTCGACGGCACCGTTCAGTCCGCGCCCCGGCTCCCAGACCACCAGCGCCCCACGCGAGCGGGCCCAGTGGGCTACGGCGGTGTCGTCGCAGACCACCGCTACGGGCAGGGGATGGGCCGCGCTCACCACCCGATCGGCCATGGCCCGAGCGAGGTCGGCACGCTGGTGATCGCCCATGGCCAGGTGGAGTCGACGCTTGGCATGATCGAACGCCTTGACCGGGATCAACACGGCTCGGGGACCGACGTGGAGCGGGTATCCCGGCAGCGATGACCGGTGGGGAGCGCCTGCCACCACGCCAGTGTAGGTGGACGGTGCCCGGATCCGCCGTGGCCCCGACTCGACACCTAGGGTGTGGTGGTGCCGGACGGAGAGCCCATCGACGGGGTCGTCGACGGTCAACGGCACTCGGAGGCCCTGGCCCGGGTGCGTTCGCTCCTCGCCGACCTCGGATGCACGGACAGCGAGATCGACCGGGCGGTGGCCGACGACGTCGTCGACCTTCTGGTGGTCGACCGGATGCTGGTCTCCACCGACCACCGCTTCACCCAGGTGGAGGTGGCCGAGACCACGGGGATGCCGCTCGAGGTGGCTCGGCGATTCTGGCGGGCATTGGGCTTCTTGGACCCCGGGGACGACGACCCCGTCTTCACGGACATGGACGTCGAAGCCGTCCAAATGTTCCAGTTCATGGTGGAGATGGATGTCATCGACCTCGACTCCGCGGTGCAGATGGCGCGGGTGATCGGGTCGTCGATGGCCCGGATCGCCGAGGCCCAGACGGCACCGGGGACAGCGCCGATCGTGGCCTCCTCCGGTGACAGCGTCATCGACGCCGACCTGTTCGCACGACAGGCGGGAACCTCCATCCCGGCCATGGGCCGGCTGCTGGAGTTCGTGTGGCGTCGCCATCTCCAGGCCGCCATCCGCCGGACGATGCTTCTCGGTGGTCGTGGAGCGGACAACGGGATCAGTCCGGTCGTGGCCGTGGGATTTGCCGACATGGTCGGGTTCACCATGCTCAGTCAGCACCTGGGTGACGAGGAGCTGGCCGCCGTCGTCTCCCGGTTCGAGGAGCTGGCCCACGACACGGTGGTGGCGTTGGGAGGGCGGGTGGTCAAGATGATCGGGGACGAGGCGATGTTCGTGGTCCAGACGGCCACCAGTGCAGCCCAGATCGGACTCAGCCTGGCCGAGGCCTACGCCGACGACGAGCTGCTCTCCGACGTCCGGGTGGCGCTGGCCATCGGGCCGGTGCTGGTCCAGGACGGGGACTTCTACGGGCCAGTGGTCAACTTGGCCAGCCGACTGGTCGGGGTGGCCAACCCGGGCACGGTGCTCATCTCCGACGAGTTGCGGTCCGCCCTCACCGACGAGGGCGCTGAGGGGTTCGACACTCGGGCCTTGCGGCCGAGGACACTCAAGGACATCGGGCGGGTGCAGGTGTGGAAGCTGTCACGCGCCGGCAGTGAGCCGGGAGGGGACCGACGTCGGAACGTGCGCTGGGAGCGTCTCGGCGAGGTCCTGCGTGAACTGGACGAACTGCGCGAGCGGGGCGAGCAGGTGGTGCACGGTACCGTGCCGCCGCCACCGGGACTTCCTGGTGGGGCGGAGAGTCCTGGCAGCCGTCGGGGCCGAAGGGGCCCGGGCCAGTCAGCCCCCGTCGAGCAGGGCGGTGGCGATGCCGTTGGGTCGGAGATCGAAGTGCCCCTCGAAGGGGGCGACGGGTAGCCCTCGTAGGTCGACCAGCCATCCGGTCCGATCGGGGATCTCCACGGTGGCTGGCGTGAGGCGCGGATTGAAGACCCGCACTTCGAGCCGTCCGGCTTGGCGCCGGACGGCGGACACTTCGGCGCCCCGCACGGTCAGTTCCGACCCTCGGTCGGGCCGGTCGCCCCCGCCGAACGACGCCCCGGTGGCCAGGGGTACCAGAACATCGTCGGCCAGCCGGTAGGGATCGAGCGTGCCCACGGCAACGGCGTAGGTGGCCTCGACGGGGCCGATCAACTGCGGCCCCTCCAGCGGCTTCATGGGACCGGCCGTAAGCGGGCGGGTGGTCATCCCCAACCGGGACAGCATGCCGGTCGATCGCAGCAGGGTGAGGGCCAGCGCCGCGGCCCGGCGATCACCGGTGCCATCGGCCTCGAGGTCGACCAGCTCGTACTCGAGGAGTCCGTCGTGGACGACGGTGAGCCCGCCGGCCGAGACGAACCGGCGGGACGGGAAGGTCGGTGTCCCGAACTCATCGTCGCGGCCCTCGGCGACCAGGCCGCGTTCGACGATGGCGAAGGAGCACTCGGCCTGTGACGTCGTGGCCGGCTGGGGAAGGGGGAGATGGGCCCGGACCCGGTGGTCCTTCGACGGGTTGTCGAATCGGGTCCGTACCCGGAGCACTGGCTCATCGGCTCGCACCTCGAGCGTGGTCACCACGGCCACCTGGTGGCTGCCCACCCTCGACTTGCTGGACTCGTCCACCCGATCGGGCCAGGTGAAGGTGGTGGTGATGGTGGCAGTGACCCGTACCGGACCGCGGTCACCGGCGGTGACGCTGACCGAGTCCGGGGTGTCGACCGCCGAGTCGACGGTTGGGGGTGAGTAGTTGTAGGTGTCTCCGTAGTCGCCGCTCTCGATGAGCTGCCCGTAGCCGGGCGTGCCGTTGACGGAGAACGTGCCCTCGGCGGCATCGATGGCCACGATGACCAGCCCATTGTCCAAGGTGACCGCCTCGGTCCCCCCGCCCTCCAGGCGCGCCGGGTGGGAGAGCGGGGCGGCGGCGAACCGGGACCATCCGAACCCGGGCACCTCCGCCTGACGGGCGAGGATCCGGCGAACCGGTGGCTGGTCCAGTTTGAATCGGACCTCGGTCTCGGGCCGGGCGGTGAGGCGGGTGAACAGCTCCCGCTTGATCTCCTCGATGGGTACGCCTTCGCGGGGGTCGGTTCCGAGGACGATGGTGATGTCCAGCCCGGTGTCGTCCTCGGCCAGGGTGACTTCGGTCACATAGGCGTCGTTGTCGATGCGGGAGCCCTGGATCAGCCCGAGCATGTTCCGCACCGTCTCACCGTCAAGGGTGATCGATCCGGGCAGTCCGGCTCGCTCGGACAGCACCTGGACATCAGGAGACGGCCCCCCGGTTGCAGCCACCACCACTTCCACCAGGCCACTCCGGTCTCGAGCGGTCGGATTGGCTACCAGCGGCCCGGCACCGGCCATGGACCTGGACAGCGCGGCCAGGGCCTCATCGGCCAATCCCTGCCCGATGGCGCGGGCCTCGGCGTAGCGGTGCAGTACGGCATCGACCACGTCATCGACCGAGCAGGCACAGATCGAGTCATGGGCGGAGTTGCGGATCAGCTGCATCCAGGCCAGCTGGAGGAACGGCTCGGGCCAGGTATCGGCGGGCAGGAACAGTGCCGAGAGCGGCTCGGCCATCCGTTCGAGCGACCGTTCCGCTCGGGCCGCCGCCTGCTTCACGTCCACCCGGTTGGAGGCCACGCCCATCAGCAGGTTCGATCGTGCCCCCGAGCGCAGCTCACCTTGCCAGGAGGGGAGATCGGTGGTCGGTGCGCTCCCCAGGTAGGCCGGCAGCGAGGTGATGGCCAGCTCGAAGTCGCTCTGGATCTGATTGGCCTCGGCGACCACCCTGCCCAGCCACGGTTGGGGAGGTTGGTGATCGGTCCCGTTCATCAGGAGCATCGGGTCGTCGGGGGCGAGGAACGTGCCGAGCTCCTCGGCGTGGGCGTGAAGGCGACGAACCAGCGCCTTGGCGTCGTCGGGCAACGCGGCACCGTTCCCGTAGCCGGCGGGCAGATACTCGGCGCGCACGCTCGACCCGTCGGGCGCCACCCAGCGGAACGCCGATCGGTCGATCGCCGAGGGGACACCCCGCCACACCACCGCATGCTCAAAGCCGGCCAGCGAGAGGATCTGGGGCATCTGGCCGATGTGGCCGAACATGTCCGGCAGGTAGCCGACCTCCATCACCCCACCGAACGCCGTGCCCCGCACCACGCCGGCTTGGAGGTTCCGGATGATGGTCTCGCCGGATACCAGGAACTCGTCCATGAGTACATACCAGGGCCCGACGCTGATCCTGCCCGCGGCAGCCAGGGAACGCAGCCGGGCTTCGTTCTCCGGCCGGATCTCGAGATAGTCGTCGATAACGGCCAGCTGTCCGTCGAGCAGGAAGTGGGTGAAGGAACTGTCCCGCTCCATCAGATCGAGCAGCCCGTCGATCATGTGGACCAGCCGGAGGCGGAATGTCTGGAACTGGTCGTACCACTCGCGGTCCCAGTGGGTGTGGGGGACGACCGCGATGCGGCGAGACGGCGGGGGGGCGTTGGCGGCGGCGGGGGCCGATCCCCCCTGGGCTCCGCCCACGGACTCAATGGTCACCGGCTCCGCGCTCCTGGCCAGGAGAGGCGGGCTCCGCCCGCCACGGCCGCGGTATCCATCGGTCTCATGCCCATTGCCCTTCTTGCCCTTCCGTCCGTGGTCCTTCCGGGCGGTCGCCCAGCGCGCTACGGCCTCATGTCGGCCCCAGGGCCGTTGCCCTCCGGTGTATCAGAATTGACCGTCGATCCGCACGACTCGGCGCCGGTCGGGCCGTCAACACGGACGTCAACACTCACGATTTCCGCTAAGACATGGGCTGCCGCACCGACCTGGTGCCGCACCTACATCACACCGCTGGGCACTGCAGGCCGGAGAGGCCGGAAACGGAGGACCCGCTGCGCCACTGGCGAGACCACCTACCGCCGGGGATCGACATCGACCCGGTCGAGCTGGTGGCGTCGGGCACCCTCCCGCGGGCCTGGTCGGATCGTTGGCGGGCTGCTCCCGAGGCCCCTCTTTGGAAAGCCCCATCCGGCTCGGGCGGTGCTCCCGGCGGCAGCCAGGGCCGTGCCGGGCGGATGGCACAGGGCCGGTGGTGGACCGCCGGCGAGTTCGAGTCGGCCACCCGGCGGGTGGCCGGGCGACTGCGAGGTGCCGGCCTGGTGCCAGGAGATCGGGTGGTGTGGTCCACCGCCTCGTCGATTCCTGCGCTGGTGGCCCACGTCGCCGCCCTGCGGGCCGGGTTGGTGGTGGTCCCGGCCAACGTGGCCTACTCCGAGCGCGAGCTCGCCCACGTCGTGCTCGACGCCCGCCCGGTTGCCGCCATCGTCGACCGCGTCGAGCAGGCGGACTGGATACGTCGGGCCTCGGCTGGTGCGGTGCAGGTCGTCCACACCGACGTCGACCTGCCCGATGCCGACGCCGGTCCCCTTGACGAGGCGGGACCGGATGACCCGGCCCTCATCTGCTACACGTCGGGCACGACCGGCGCACCGAAAGGAGCCGTCCTGCGCCACCGGAACCTGCTGGCCGCCGCCGAGTCGGTGAGGGTGGCCTGGCGCTGGGAGCCCGACGACCGCCTGGTCCATGCCCTGCCCGTGTTCCATGCCCACGGGCTGTGCGTGGGCGTCTACGGCACTCTTTTGGCCGGCGCCTCGGCCGTTCTGCTCCCCGGCTTCGAACCTGACGCCCTGGCCGAGGCGGCGCAGGCCGAGCACGCCTCGTTGTTCTTCGGCGTTCCCACCATGTACCACCGGCTGCTCAGATCCGGGCGGGCTCCGGAACTGGGCCGGACCCGGCTGTGCGTATCCGGCTCCGCCCCACTCTCCTCGGAGCTCCACGCCGCGGCGAGCGAGGCCATCGGCTCGCCGGTGCTCGAGCGCTACGGCATGACCGAGACACTGATGAACGTCTCCAATCCCTACGCCGGCATCCGCCGGGCGGGGACCGTTGGGTTCCCGCTCCCTGGCGTGGAGGTCAGGCTGGCCACCGACGACGAGATCCATGTCCGCGGGCCCAACGTCTTCGACGGGTACTGGGAGCGCCCGGCCGCCACCGCCGAGTCGTTCACCCCGGCCGACGATGGCGGGCCTCCCTGGTTCCGGACCGGTGATCTCGGGGTCGACGACGACGGATACCTGGTCCTCCGCAGTCGATCGAAGGAGCTGATCATCTCCGGTGGCTTCAACGTCTATCCGGCCGAGGTGGAGGACGTGCTGGCCGGCCATCCCCGGGTGGCCGAGGTGGCGGTGAGCGGCACCCCCTCCGAGGAGTGGGGCGAGGTGGTGACGGCTTGGGTGGTGGCCGAGGGCGCCCCTCCGTCGGTGGGTGATCTCACCGACTTCGCCTCGGAGACCCTGGTCTCCTACAAGCGACCCCGCATCGTTCACATCGTCGACCAACTGCCTCGCAACGCCCTGGGCAAGGTGGTGCGGAGCCAGCTCGGACAGTGAGCAGGCGGTAAGTTCGGATCCGTGGGATCGACGCGCCTCGCCAAACGGTCGGTCTCGGCCCGGTGACCACGTCCTCGCCAGGCAGGCGACCGTCGGCCGTGCGGCCCAACCATCGCGTGGAGCGGTCCCTGGTCGAGGAGGGCTTCGAGCTGGTGGCCGGTCTCGACGAAGTGGGGCGGGGTGCCTGGGCGGGCCCGGTGTCGGTGGGGGTGGTGGTGTACCCGGGGCGGGTGCGGGCCCCGAAGGACCTGCGGGATTCGAAGATGCTGACCGAGGAGCGCCGCGAGGCGCTCTTCCCCCTGGTGACCGAGTGGTGCACCGATTGGTCGGTCGGGCATGCCGATCCGGTGGAGTGCGACCGGCTCGGGATGACCGCGGCACTTCGATTGGCGGCCCGGCGGGCGCTGGCCGGACTGGCCTCCGTTCCCCATATCGTCGTCATGGACGGCGGCCACGACTACGTCAGTGAGCCGAAGGAGCCGTCGGAGCCGAGTCCGGGGCAGGGACCCCCGGGACCGGGGTGGCCGAGGGACGCGGCTCCATTGGCGGTGCCCCCGATACGGACGGTGATCAAGGGTGACGCCAAGTGCGTGTCCATCGCCGCCGCCTCGATCGTGGCCAAAGTCACACGCGACCGGATGATGCGCGGCCTGTCGGTGAGCTTTCCCGCCTTCGACCTCGATCGTAACAAGGGCTACCCCTCGCCGACGCACCGGACCGCACTGGCCGGATTCGGCCTCACCTCGCTGCACCGGCGATCGTGGTCGTACGTTGACGACCTGGCCTTCCGCTGAGCCGGGCTCGCGCTACTTCGGGGCCGGCTCCTTGGGGAGGCCCAGCACCCGCTCGCCGATGATGTTGTGCAGGACCTCGTCGCTGCCCCCGGCGACCCGCATCCCCGGCACGCCCAGGAGGTATTCGGACCACGCGTAGGTGCCCCACGCACCGGTGTCGGCCACCAGCGAAGGTCCGAGGATCGAGGACACCAGATCGCAGGTTCGCACCATGTTGGCGGTCAACGAGAGCTTGGCCAATGACATCTCGGGCCCGGGCAGCTGGCCCACGGCGATTTTGGCCATGGCCCGGAGGTTGGTGTACCGGGCCACCCGCTCGTTGATGAGCACTGCGGCCAGTTGCTGCCGGACCAGAGGTTCGGCGGATCGCCCAGTGGCACGGGCCATCTCGATCAGCCGGGTGGAGGTGGGGAGACCGAGCCCACCCCCGCCTCCACCGATGGCGGCGCGCTCGTTCATCAGGGTGGTGAGGGCCACCGTCCAGCCGCCGTTGACCTCCCCGAGCCGGTGTGAGTCGGGTATCCGGACGTCGGTGAAGAACACCTCGTTGAACGAGGCCCCTCCGGTCATCTGCCGCAGGGGTCGAACCTCGACCCCGGGGGCATGCATGTCCACCACGAACCCGGTCAGTCCCCGGTGCTTGGGCAGATCGGGATCGGAGCGGCAGATGATCTCACCGATGTCGGACAGCTGTGCTCCTGACGTCCAGACCTTCTGGCCGTTGACGACCCACTCATCGCCGTCCCGGACGGCTTTGGTCTGCAGCGAAGCCAGGTCCGATCCCGACGATGGCTCGCTGAACAGCTGGCAGGCCACGATGTCCCCTCGGTGCATCCGACGTAGATAGGCGTCCTTCACCTCGTCGGTGGCGTGGGCGAGGATGGTGGGGGCCACCATGCCCAGGCCGATCCCGTAGACGGACATGGACGGCATCTTGTAATCGGCGGCGATCGAGGCGTAGGCCCGCTGGTACTCACGCGGCAGCCCGCGTCCACCGTAGGCAGGCGGTCCGGTGATCCACCCGAAGCCGGCGTCGAACACACCTTGGGCCCAAGATCTGGCGGCGGCCAGGTCGGCGGCCTGCTGCTCGGGCGTCCGCTCCGGAAAGAGCCCGACGTGATCGGACCCCTCCCCCCAGACGAGGGTCTCCGTCGGACGCTTGGGCGCGGCCGCGTCCAGAAAGGCACGGGCGTCCAGCTCGAACTGTTCGGCGGTGATCGGGCCGGCGGCCACGGTCGTCGCCGAGTCCTGCTCGCTCGCCACGGCGGCGTTAGTCATGGTGGAGTCCCCTTTGCACTCGGTGACCGCCGGCTACCGGTCATCGACAGCGTAATGCCGAGCGTCGAACCCGGGCGATCCGGTGCCTCCAGAGCGTCCCTCGCTCTATCGAGCCGGTCCCGGGGTCCATGCGGACTCGGCCTTCCACACAAATGTGTGCGACTTCGACCGCCGAGGCACTAGAACATTCCTATGGCATCTGCCCTCGCGGTGCTGGCCGCATTCAGCAACGCCCTGAGCGCCATCTTCCAACGGATCGGGGTGCAGAATGCCCCTGACGACAAGGCGATGCGGTGGAGCCTGATCCGCGAGGCGCTCCGTCATCTGATCTGGTTCGCCGGTGTGGCCCTGATCTTCGTCGGCTTCGTCTTGCAGGCGATCGCCTTTCGGTTCGGTCGGTTGAGCTCAGTCCAGCCCATCGTCACCACGGAACTGCTGTTTCTGGTGCTCATCCTCGGGGGGTGGTTCCGCTACCGGCTCACCTGGCGGGAGTGGCTTGGTGCGCTGGCCGCCGCCGGTGGATTGGCGACCTTCCTCCTCATCGCCGCCCCCGGGGGCGGAACCTTCGTCCCCACACTGAGCAGCTGGGTGGTGGTGTTCGTGGTAGTGGGCGGCACCGCGGTGGCCACCACCGCGCTCGGGTTCACCGGTCCACGCTGGTTCCGCGCCGCAATGTTCGGCTCGGCCGGCGCGTCGATGTTCGCCCTGTCGGCCGCCCTGACCAAGCAGTTCTCCACCCTGGTCACCTACGGCTGGGGCCACGTGTTCACCAACTGGGACCCCTATGCCTTGGCGGTCACCGGCCTGGTCGGCCTGTTCCTCGTCCAGAACTCGTTCCATGCCGGGCCCATCACGGCGTCGCAGTCGGCGTTGACCATCGTGGATCCGCTGACCAGCGTGATCATCGGGATCTGGTTGTTCCACGACCATCTGGACACCTCGCAGTGGCGCCTGCCCTTCGAGTTCGCCGCCATCTGTGTGGTGGTCATCGGGGTCATGTTCCTGTCACGGTCTCCTCTGGTGGCCGACGCCCGGGACCAGTCGTCATCGGGTGAAGTCCTGGCCCGCCAACCCCTGAAGAGTGAGCCGGCGCTCGGGTAGGGCGACAGGGCGGGTAGGGCGGTAGGGCGACAGGGCGGGTAGGGCGGTAGGGCGACAGCTAGCGGGGTCGCCCGGATCCCCCGGTCAGTACCGAGCGGACGGCCTCGTCGACGTCGGCGTGGGCGAACGTATGTCCCCGTGACAGCAGCACCTCAGGAAGGACCCGCTGGCCGGCAAGGATGAGCTCGGTGGCCATCTCCGAGCCCAGGGCCAGACGGAGCGCAGCCGAGGGAACGGCCACTGCCGATGGTCGGTGGAGCGCGGCACCGATCGCCTTGGCCAGTGCGCGGTCGGTGACCGGTGTCGGCGCCGTGGCGTTGACCGGACCGGAGAGCGTTGGGTCCTCGAGACAGTGCATGATGACGCCGACCTCGTCGTCGAGGGTGATCCAGCTTCGGTATTGCGTCCCTGGGCCCATTCGCCCGCCCAGCCCGATGCGGAACAGCGGGAGTTGCCTGCCCAGGGCGCCTCCCCGCCGGGCCAGGACGATCCCGGTGCGGAGGAGGACGGTGCGGATGCCGGCCGCCGCCGCGGGGCGGGCCGCCTCTTCCCATGCGCCGCACAGCGCGGCGAGGAATCCACCGCCCCGGCTCGACGCCTCGGTCAGTTGCTCGTCGCCGCGGTCGCCGTAGAAGCCGACAGCCGACGCGCTTATCAGCACCGCTGGTGGTGGCGAGCTCTCGATCAGGGCGTCCACCAGGGTGGAGGTCGACGTGGTGCGGCTGTCCATGACGACGCGCTTGCGGGCAGGGGACCAACGACGGTCGCCGATGCCGGCGCCGGCCAGGTGGACGACCCCGTCGAAGGGGCCGGCCTGCTCCAGGCCGGCACGGTCCAGCGTCCCCGAGGGCGGATCCCAGGCCACATCGCTGATCGGTGCACCGGCGCGCCCGCCGACCGGGGAGCGGCGCACCAGGCGGCTGACCCGGTGACCGCCGGACCGGAGCCGGTCGATCAAGGCGGAGCCGACGAGGCCGGAGGAGCCGGTGACCAGAACGTTCACGCCGTGGTGCTCGCCGGCCGGCCGGCCAGGGCCAGAGCGCGTCGAGCCATGGCGGCGAAGGCGTCAGGATGGGTCAGGTGGGCGCCATGGGTTGCGCCGGGGAACTCGACCAGTTCGGCGCCGGGGGTGTGCTCGACCAACCACGCCACGGACTGGCGATGCCGGGGAGCGGACCGCTCGCCTCTCCCGAAGATGGCAGGCACGGCCAACGCCCCCACGTCGAAGGGAGCCTCGCTGACGCGGATTGCTCGGAGCTCGGCGGCCAGCGCCGGACCGTCGGCTCGTCGTGCCGCCCGCCCCGCATCGGGGAGACGATCCCAGGCCGCGTCCCCGACCATCCGTCGGAAGAACCGCTCGGCGGCGGCAGCATCGTCGTCCGGACTTGTCGAGTCGGTTGTCGGCGTGGACGGCGTGCCGTCGGGGAGGGCCACCGGCTGTTTCGGCCACACCGCCAGCCAGGGCATCGGTGGCTCGTAGGCGGCAACGGCGCGGATGGACGATGCTTCGCGTGGCCGCAGCGAGGCGCCCAAGGCGACGTCACCCCCATAACTGTGCCCGATCACCACCGCCGGTCGGCCGTCGATGACAGCCAGGAGATCGTCGATGTGCCCGTCCAGGGTGTCGTTGATGGGCAGTGCTCCGCGGGAGCGGTGATACCCGCGCCGGTCATAGACCACGGTGTGGAGATCGTCCAATCGACGGAGGACGCGGGCGAAGCTGGTCGATCGGTCGAGGGATCCGTGGACGAGCACGAGCAGCGGGTCGGTGACCGAGGAGCCCTCGGGGACGTGTTCGGACACGGAAAGTTCGACCGATGATCCCATTGCCGCCCCAGCCTGTCAGGTGGCCTGCGGCGGTGCCATACGCGGTCCTGACGAGGATGGATGGCCCCAGCGGGTCAGGGAAGGCATTGGGTCTGAGGACGGCGACGGCCCCGATTTCGTGGTCATGGCCGCCCAGAAATTACACATCGGGCGTTCGGATCGTGCATTGTTATGGATTCCAATGACGAAGGAGAGATTGTGCCCCTTACCAAAACCGATCTGATCTCGGCCGTGTCGGCCCACACCGGCTATACCGCCAAGGATGTCGCTGGCGTGATTGCCGGACTGGAAGACGTGGTGGTGGCCAATGTGGCCAAAGGCGAGAAGGTGGTTGTCACCGGCTTCCTGACGTTTGATCGGGTGCAGCGTGCCGCACGTACCGGTCGTAATCCGCAGACGGGCGAGACCATCAAGATCAAGGCCTCCAAGAATCCGAAGGTCTCCGCCGGAGCATCGTTCAAGAAGGTTGTCAACGGCCAGGCACCGGCGCCGAAGCTGACCAAGGCCAAGTAGTCCGCGGTCGACCGTGGCCCGGGGATGCCCCGGGCCACGGGTCGATCGTCTGGTGGCACCGCCGGTAGTGGTGGCGCCGGCGCACCGGTCGCACCGGCGGGTTCAGAGTTGGCCCATCGACTTGTGCGTCTGGGGGACCACCCGCACCCGCGGGTACTGCCGGAGGGCGCGCTCGTGTAACTCGAGCACTTGCTCCGGGGTAGGAGCAGCGGTAGCCGCCCCGAAGGGTGTCATCGGCTGGAGGAAGACGTCGGGCCGTCGGTCCGTGCCCGGCGGCATGGGCCCGACGGGTTCTCCGAGGTGCTGGTCGGCCAGGGTGGCCACCATGCGTATCGCCTCGTCGAACTGGTCAGCATCGGTGTCGGCCCCGATCACCATCTTCACCCAGGTGGTCGCCCCTGCCTCGAGCGCGGTGCGCAGGAACTGCTGCTGGGTTGCCGGCGCAACACGCTCACCGTCCACGCTGGGGAGCTTCACATCCATGCTCACGTAGGCGATCCACGGCAGGATCTGCTTCAGCGCCGGGACCAGGGTGCCGTTGGTCTCCAGCATCACCGGCCGTCCTCCGGCAGCGAGCTGTCGAGCCAACGTCACCACCCGTCGGGACTGCAGCAACGGCTCACCACCGGTGAGGCTGATCGAGTGGTGGGGGAGGAGACGCCAGAGCCCGTCCACCGCCGCGGCCAGTGCCGAGATCGGAAGGGGGCTGGTCACCACCTCCCAGTCCCGTCGTCCGGGAGTGCGTTCGATGCGGCACGGACCGGGGCGTTTCTCGAGTGCCTCGGGTTGATCGCAGTAGGCGCAGCGGATGTTGCACCCGGTCAGGCGGACGAAGACCTGTCGTTCGCCGACCAGCGAGGCCTCTCCCTGGATGGCCGAGAAGACCTCGGTCGCCAGGATGTCATCCGGCGGGGTGACCGCGCTCACCGCAGGGCGGGGTCGTCCACGCCGGCACCGGCGAAGCCGCGGGCCCGCAGGATGCATGCGTCGCAGACCCCGCATGGCTTGTCACCGCCCTCGTAGCACGACCAGGTCAGCTCGAGGGGCGCATCGAGGGCCAGACCCATGCGGACGATCTCCGGTTTGGTCGACTCGATGAGCGGCGTCCGGATCTCGATGGGGTCACCCTCGATGCCCCGTTTCTGACCGGTGGCCGCGACCTGGCGAAACGCCTCAATGAAGGCAGGCCGACAGTCGGGATAGCCCGAGTAGTCGACGGCGTTGACACCGATCCAGACGGCATCGAGCCCCCGTGCTTCGGCGACCCCGAGCGCCACGGCCAGAAAGATGCTGTTGCGAGCGGGCACGTAGGTGATCGGTATCCCGTCACCGGTCCCTCCGGTCGGGATGTCGATGCTCGGATCAGTGAGCGCCGAGCCGCCCCAGGGAGTGGTGTCCAGCTGGACCACCAGGTGGTCCGAGCGGTAGTGGCCTGCCACGCCGGCCGATCTGTCCAACTCCGTCCGGTGTCTCTGGCCGTAGTCGAAGGTCAGTGCCAGCGGCGACGTTTCCGATTCGCGGTCGGCCAGGGCCATGCACACGGTCGAATCGAGACCTCCGGACAAGACGACCAGATGGCCGGCCATGGTCAGCGGGGATCCGGGCTGGTCAATTCCACTGACGAGTCGTTCGTCTCCCACAACCGGAGTGCGGCCAGCGTCACCCCGGCGCCGGCGAGCAGTTCCCATGCCCGGTGGGCCAGCAATTCGGCGGTGGGATTGTCGATGACCTCGTTGAGGTCCCGGTGATCCCACTGGTCGATCACCTCGCGGTGGACGATCTCGGAGAGGTGGTCGAAATCGACGACCACCCCATTTCCGTCCAGTGGGCCGCTCACCGTGACCTCGAGACGATAGGAGTGACCGTGCAGATTCCGGCACTTGCCGGGGTGCCAGACCAGGCGGTGCGCGGCCTCGAAGGTGAAAGAACACGTCACGCTGGTTTGGGGCCCGGCCACCCCTACGACGCTAATCCACCGGGCGCCGCGGCCCGGATGAGACGTTGCCCGTGGAGGCAGGCCGGTAGGCTCGGTGTCGATGGAGGCCACGGACCAGGGAGCGGGATCGCTGCAGGCGACCGGAGCAATTCGCGACACGGGGGAGGGCGCCGAACCGGCCGTCGCCGGGACCGGAGCGTTCGGCCCCAATGCGTGGTTGGTCGAGGACATGTATGACCGGTATCGGGTCGATCCGACCTCGGTGTCCGAGTCGTGGCGAGAGTTCTTCGCCGACTACCGCCCGCCCGGCACGCCGCCGGCCCCCACTGGCGCACTCACCAGGGAGGCCGCACCGGCCGCACCGGCCGGACCTGCTGCACCGACGGCACCGGCCCCCTCGACACCAGGCGACGGCGGGAGGGGGCTCAGCACCGGCCCCGGCGGTCCCGTCACCAGCCCGGCCACCGATACCGGCCACGCCGGCCGGGCGGGCGCCCCCGCCCAGTCGCAGCGCGGCGATTCCACCGCGCCGATCCCCCTGCGCGGTGCTGCCGGTCGCATCGTGGCCAACATGGAGGCATCGCTCGCTGTTCCCACCGCCACCAGCGTGCGGGTCGTTCCGGCCAAGCTCCTCGAGGTCAATCGCACCATCGCCAACAACCAGCTCTTCCGGACCACCGGGGGCAAGATCAGCTTCACCCACCTGATCGGCTACGCGGTGGTCAAGGGGCTCATCGCCGTCCCGGCCATGAACGCCGCCTTCGTGGCCGACGCCGACGGCAAGGGGACGCCCGGTGTCATCCGACATCGCAGCGTCGGCCTCGGGTTGGCGGTGGACGTGGAGAAGTCGAGCGGTGACCGCACCCTCCTGGTGCCGTGCATCACCGAGGCGGACACCAGGGACTTCCGCAGCTTCGTCGCCGCCTACGAGGAGCTGGTGCGCAAGATCCACACCAACAAGATCGCCCCGGACGATTTCTCCGGGACCACGGTGACCCTGACCAACCCGGGGACACTCGGAACCGTCCAATCGGTCCCGAGGCTCATGCCGGGCCAGGGGCTCATCGTCGGGGTGGGAGCGCTGGGGTACCCACCGGGCTTCGAGGCAGCCGACCCTCGCACAATCGCCAACTTGGGTATGGGCAAGACGGTTACCCTCACCTCCACCTACGACCACCGGATCATTCAAGGTGCCGAGTCGGGGCTCTTCCTCGCCTACGTCTCCGACTGCCTGATGGGCAAGCACGGCTTCTACGACGAGGTGTTCGAGTCGCTCGAGATCCCCTACCAGTCGGTTCGCTGGGAGCGGGACGTCAACGCATCCGACGATGAAGGCGAGGGGTTCCATCTCCGCCTCATCAAGCAGGTGCACGTGCAGACCCTGATCAACATGTACCGGGTCCGGGGTCACCTCATCGCCCATCTCGATCCACTCGACGCCGAGCCCCCCGAGCTCCACCCGGAGCTGGACCCGCTCCACTACGGGTTGACCATCTGGGACCTGCCCCGTCACTTCGTGGCCGACGGGCTTGCCGGCAAGGACCTGGCCACGCTCGACGAGATCCTGCACACCTTGCGGGATGCCTACTGCCGGACGCTCGGTGTGGAGTACATGCACATCCAAGATCCCGAGCAGAAGCGGTGGATCCAGCAGCACGTGGAGGGAGTCTCCACCGCCCTGGCCCCCGATGAGCAATCACACATCCTCGGACGCCTCAACGCCGCCGAGGTGTTCGAGCGGTTCCTCCACTCGCGCTATGTCGGCCAGAAGCGGTTCGGGCTCGAAGGAGCTGAATCGGCCATCGTCCTCCTCGACACCATCCTCGACGAGGCGGTGCGAGAGGGCCTTCACGAGGCGGTGATGGGGATGTCCCATCGAGGGCGACTGAACGTCCTGGCCAACATCGTCGGAAAGTCGTACGGAGAGATCTTCGAGGAGTTCGAGGGAAACCTCGATCCGGACTCGGTACAGGGCTCGGGTGACGTGAAGTACCACAAGGGGGCGATGGGCACCTTCGTCGCCCGCACCGGCGCCTCGATCCCGGTCACCATGGCGTCCAACCCGTCGCATCTCGAGGCGGTCGACCCGGTGGTGGTGGGCATGGCCCGGGCCAAGCAGGACGAACTCGGTGGCGAGCGGGGGAGTGGTCCCCGCCTCGTGGACGGCTCCGGGGATCCCTTCCCGGTGCTTCCCATCCTCCTCCATGGTGACGCCGCCTTCGCCGGGCAGGGCGTTGTGGCCGAGACCCTCAACCTCTCCGGACTGGCCGGCTACCGCACCGGGGGGACCGTCCACATCGTCATCAACAACCAGTTGGGATTCACCACCGCACCGGAGGCGGCCCGCACGTCGGTGTATCCCACCGACGTGGCCAAAATGGTCCAGGCCCCCATCTTCCATGTGAACGGCGACGATCCCGAGGCCTGTGCCCGGGCCGCTCGGCTGGCCTTCGGGTTCCGGCAGGCCTTCCACAAGGATGTGGTCATCGACATGGTCTGCTACCGGCGCCACGGACACAACGAGGGCGACGACCCGAGCTACACCCAGCCGTTGATGTACGCACTCATCGAAGCCAAGCGCTCGGTGCGAAAGCTCTACACCGAGTCACTCGTGCGCCGGGGGGACATCTCCATCGAGGAAGCCGAGCAGGCGCTCGACGACTTCTCCGCCCGTCTGCAGGCAGCGCTGGACGAGACCCGGGCCGAAGCGGAGTCGGTGCCCGAGACCCCGCCGCAACTGCCCGCCTACGTCGTCCCCGACCTGTCATCCCCTCCGGTGGAGACCGGTGTGGAGTCGATGGTGCTCACCCGGCTGGCCGAGGTGGTGCGATCGGTTCCCGACGGATTCGTCATGCATCCCAAGCTGGCCCGCCAGTTCGAGCAGCGGGACAAGGTGGTCGCCGACGGGGAGATCGACTGGGCATTGGGCGAGGCCCTGGCCATTGGTTCGTTGCTGTTGGAGGGCACCGATGTGCGGTTGACCGGGCAGGACACCCGGAGGGGCACGTTCTCCCAGCGCCATGCGGTGCTGGTCGACTACACCACGGGGGAGGAGCACGTGCCGTTGGCCGGCCTCGAGGGCGGCCGATTCACCATCCGCGACTCGCTCCTCTCCGAGTACGCGTGCGTGGGCTTCGAGTACGGGTACTCGGTGGAGGCCATCGACGACCTGGTGGCCTGGGAGGCCCAGTTCGGGGACTTCTGGAACGGCGCCGAGATCATCGTCGACAACTTTCTGGTGGCTGCCGAGGACAAGTGGGGCCAGAAGTCCGGATTGGTGCTCCTGTTGCCCCACGGATACGAGGGCCAGGGCCCGGAGCACTCCTCGGCCCGCATCGAGCGGTTCTTGACCCTGTGCGCCAGAGGGAACCTGCGGGTCACCGAGCCCACCACCGCGGCGCAGTACTTCCATCTCCTCCGATCCCAGGTCAGAGGTGAGGAGCGGAGGCCGCTGATCGTCTTTACTCCCAAGTCGCTCCTGCGGGCCCGACAGGCGCGGTCACCCATGGCCGCCTTCACCCGTGGCTCGTTCGCCCAGGTACTCGACGACCCGGTGACCGCCGAGGATGGCTTCGATCCGGACGCCGTGACCCGGGTGGTCCTGTGCACCGGCAAGGTGGCCTATGACGCGCTCGGTCGCCGAGACGAGCTGGGAGAGGTGGGCGCCGGTGTCGTGGTGGTGAGGGTCGAGCAGCTCTACCCCTGGCCCGAGGCGACCATCGAGGACCTGCTCGGCCGCTATCCGATGGCACGGGAAGTGGTCTGGCTGCAAGAGGAGCCCGAGAACATGGGGGCGTGGAACTTCGTGCACGGTCGGCTCCATCGGCTGCTCCGGGACACCCACACCCTTCGCCACGTGAGCAGGGCCGAGTCGGCGAGCCCGGCGTCGGGCAGCGCTGCCTTGCACCGGCTGGAGCTCGACGACCTGTTGCGCCGCGCCGTCGGCTGAGCTGGTAGTACCCCGCCGGCGGATCCGGCCGGTCAGACCAGAAAATCGTGGGCCAAGGCGATCCACATCTCGGTGGACAGCCGGAGCGACTCGACATCGACCCGCTCGTCGATCCCGTGGAACATCATTCCGTATTCCTCGAAGCCGATGGCCCGGCTGTGCAGCCCGAACCCGTAGGCCACACTGCCGAGGAGCCGGTAGTACCGGGCGTCGGTGGCCCCTGCCGTCAAGAACGGGACCGTCCGGGCTCCGGGGTAGAAGACCTGGCTGACCCGCTCCAGCGCGTCCCACAGCGGCGTGTCCATCGGGGATGTCGTCGACGGCTGCTCCGACCGGAAGGCGATCTCCACGTCGTCGGCCAGGTCACCGATCACCTCCTCCAACATGGCCCGGACGTCGGCGGTGTCCCACCCCGGGAGCGAGCGGATGTCGACTTCCAGCTCGACACGATCGGGGATCATGTTGATCTTGGTTCCGGCGCGCATCACCGTGGGGGCCAAGGTGGTGTGCGTGCAGGCATGGGCTTGTCGGGCCAGGCCGAGGATCGGGAGCTCATCACAGAACTGGTCGATGCGGTCGGGATCGAGGAGCGGCTCAGCCAGGTCCGGGGGGAAGCCGATTCCCTCGATGAAGCGGGTCCAGGCCTCGTGCAGCTGGGCCTGCGGGCGGTACTCGTCGATCCGGCGGACCACCTCGGCCGCCTTCACCAGTGCATTGTCGGTCCGCAACGGTTGGCTTCCGTGGCCCGGGGTGCCGGTCACCGTCAGGACACACCAGAAGACGCCCTTTTCGGCCACGATCACCGGAAGACGGGGCGTGCCGTCGGCGCCGCCCATGGGGAACCCGCCGGACTCGGTGATGACGTAGTCGGCCCGGACCTCGTCGGCGGCGTGCTGGCACAGCCATCGGGCCCCATAGGTGCTGAGGGCCTCCTCGTCGGCCACGGCGATATAGGTGAGGTCCCCGGCCGGCCGGAACCCGCTGGCGCCCAGGTGGCGCATGCCGGTGGCCATGGTGGCGGTGAGATTGAGCATGTCGATGGCTCCCCGGCCCCACACCACCCCGTCGATCAGCTCGCCGCCGAAGGGGTCGTGCCGCCAATCGTCGCTGTTGGCGGGCACCACGTCGGTATGCCCTAACCAGGTGAGTGAAGGGGCGGTGGGGTCCGAACCGTGGATCCTCGCCACCAGGGACGTCCGACCGGGCTCGGGCTCGAAGGTCTCCATGTCCACACCCGAGCCCTCGAGGTAGCCCTCGAGGAGCTCGGCGCTGCGGTGCTCATGACCCGAGTCCACGGTGCCGTCGTTGACGCACTGGTTGCGGATCATGTGCTGCAGGAGGTCGGTCGCCTCTGCGGTGCGGCTCGTCTCGGAGGTCACTGGCCCGCATCCTACGCCGTCGATCCCGTTGCCTCCGTTGCCTTCGGGAGCCATCCCGGACACGCGTTCGGAGCGGTGGGCGGCCTCTCCCGCGGTGAGCATGGTCGGAGCACCCCTGGTCAGATGGTTGACTGTGGTACGAAATGGAACAAGATCTCCCCGAACGTCGGCGGATCGTCGTGGACGGGTCCAACATCGCCACCGAGGGCCGGACCCTTCCGAGCCTGGCCCAGCTCGACGAGGCAATCCGGAGCTTTCTCGAGGAGTACCGCGGCTTCACCTCCTCGGACGTGACGGTTGTGGTGGATGCCTCCTTCGGCCACCGGATCGATCCCTCGGAGGTGACCGCCTTCGACCAGGCGGTCGAGCATGGGGAGATGATCACCCCCCCGGCGGGCGCGTTGGGGCGGGGGGACGGGTTCATCCTGCGTATCGCCGAGAAATCGGGTGCGCTGGTGCTCTCCAACGATTCCTTCCAGGAATTCCACGCTGAACGGCCATGGCTCTTCGAGCCGGGCCGGCTGATCGGGGGGAAACCGGTGCCCGGTGTGGGATGGATCTTCACCCCGCGCACCCCGGTGCGGGGGGTGAAGAGCAGGTCGGTCACCAGCAAATCGAAGAGAGGAGGCAAGGCGAACGACGTCGATCTTGAGCTGAACGGCGAGCGCTCCGATCAACGCGGGTCCGGTAGGGGTTCGGGCGGCGCCAGGGCATCACGCGGGACCAAGGCGACAACAGGGACCAAAGCGACCAGGGCGGACACGTCGGACACGTCGGGGACGTCCAAGGCGGCGAAGACCACCAAGACCACCAAGGGGACCAAAGCGGCCAAGGCGGCCAAAGTGGTGAAGGCGACCAAGACCACCAAGGCGGCCAAGACCACCAAGAGCACCGACACGGCCAAGACCACGAAAGCCACCAAGACGGCCAAGACGGCCAAGAGGGCCGCGACGGCCACGACGGAGAGAGCGGAGAAGCCGGAGAAGGCCACCAAGGCAGGCAAGACCACGAAAGCCACCAAGGCGGCCAAGACCACCAAAGCGGGCAAGTCCGCCACGACCGGCGCGTCGGACGAGAGCACCACGTCAGGGCCGACGAAGGGATCGGGGGGAACTTCGACCGGGCGACGACGGCGAGCTGGACAATCGGCCGACGACGACGGGCACACGGATCACGGACCGTCCGGTAACGGCTCCGTTGGTTCGAGAGGTTCACCCGACGCGCTCAACGAGCCGATGACCTTTCTGACCTTCGTGGCCAACCACCCGGTCGGCAGCACCTTCGATGGCACCGTGGTCTCGTTCACCTCCCACGGGGCTCACGTCGATGTCGACGGCATGCTCTGTCACGTCCCCCTGCGGGGATTGGCGGCCCCGCCTCCGAAGAAGGCCCGGCAGGTGCTGGCCAAAGGGGAGATCCGTCTGTTCACCCTGGTTTCCCTGGATGCGGCCCGACGACGAGCCGAGTTGACCCTGCCCGGAATCGGGTCATAGTCGGCTCGGACCGGCCCGGCGGATCGACCCCCCACACCGTCGCCGCACGGCGGAGGTCGGATCGCCCATTTGCCCGATATCCTCGGCACTCGTGCGAGCCGAGGACTACCTGCCCCACCGCGGTCCCTTTCTCTTCATCACCGAGTTGCGATCCGTCGAGCCCGGTCAATCGGCGTCGGGAAGCTGGCAGCTGACCGGTGAGGAGACCTTCTTCGCCGGCCACTTTCCAGGACGGCCGACCCTTCCCGGCGTGTTGATGGTGGAGGCACTGGCCCAGTTGGGGGGCGTGGCAGTGCTGGCCGACCCTGCCCACGCCGGCAAGCTTCCGCTGTTCGGTGGCATCGAGCGGGCCCGATTCCGGCGTCAGGTCGTCCCCGGTGAGGTGCTCGATCTCGAGGTCACGCTGGGCCGCATGTCGGCCCGGGCCGGCAAGGGAACCGGTCGGGCCACCGTCGGCGGTGAGCTGGCCTGCCAGGCAGAGCTCCTCTTCGTGCTGGTGGATGCTGCTCCCTCGGTGCCGAGCTGATCGTCGGGCCATCCGTGCGCATCGCCACCTGGAACGTCAACTCACTTGCCGCCCGGCTTCCCCGGGTGGAGGAATGGATTCGCTACGCCGAGCCCGACGTCCTCTGCGTGCAGGAGACCAAGCAGGCAGATGCCACCTTTCCGTACGGGGCGTTCGCCGCGCTCGGGTATGAGGCCGCTCATCACGGCGACGGACGGTGGAACGGGGTGGCCATCATCAGCCGGGTGGGGCTGTCGGGTGTCGAGTCGGGCATGGGCCCCGACGATGCGCAGGGCTCCCGACTCATCGCCGCCGACTGTGGCGGGGTGCGCGTGCTGTCGGTCTACGTGCCCAATGGGCGAAGCCTCGACAGCGACCACTACCAGGCCAAGCTGGCGTGGCTGGCCCGGCTGCGGTCGATTCTCGACGACACCAGCTCCCCTGACCAGCCGGTTGCCGTCTGTGGGGACTTCAACGTGGCACCCGAGGACCGAGACGTGTGGGACCCGGCTCAGTTCGTGGGCATGACCCACGTAAGCCAACCCGAGCGCCACGCGCTCGCCGATCTCCAGGCCTGGGGCCTGGTCGATGTCTTCCGTCGCCTCTACGACGACGACCGTCTGTTCAGCTGGTGGGACTACCGCGGTGGCTCGTTCCACAAACACCAGGGCATGCGCATCGACCTGATCCTGGTCACCGAAGCACTGGCTCGCCGGACCACCTATGGGCTGATCGACAGGAACGCTCGCAAGGGCCAGAAGCCGTCGGACCACACCCCCGTGCTCATCGACACCAGCGTGGACTGACATCCTTCGGGATTGAGCGACGTCATCGAGTGCCCAGGTCGGCACGCATGGCGGCGAACCGTTGGGCGGCATCTCTCGGGGCGACCCGCTGTGTGCCAGTCCTCGACACCCGTGCCACTGCAGCCAGCCACGGTGACGGCTGGCGTTCCACCGTCCGGCCCGCGCCCATGGTCCTCGACTTCGCCCACGAGCAGTGCAACTCCCGGGACGCCCGGGTCAGCGCCACATAGAGCAATCGGCGCTCCTCTTCGCGTGCGGCGCTCGACTCGGCGTAGATGATCGGCACGTAGCCGTCCTCGACCCCCACCACGCTCACCGATGTCCACTCGAGTCCCTTGGCACGGTGGAAGGTGGCCAGATCCACGGCATCGTCGGGCTGGCGGCCTCGGTCTGACGACATCGGGTCCGACCCAGGTTGAGGGCCTGCCGTGGCGGAGGCGCCTGGCCAGGACGCCCCGGCGGGGGGAGCCTCGGCCCCCGGGGCGACGCGGTGGGGGATGCCGGCTCGGGTCAAGGCCTGTCGCACCACTGCCAGTTGGTCGTGAGTTCGGGCCAGTACCGCCTGATCCGACCATCTCATCCCCGAGGCCGACCGATCGAGCAGGAGGGCGGCCACGCCCTCGGCCTCGGCGACCTCGTTGTCGTAGGCGGTCACCACCGGCATCGGGCCGTCACCTCCGGCGGCGCGAGGAGGGGCGGTCAGCGAGGGTCCGAGTGCGGCGCCGGCGGCAGCCACCACCTGGGATGTCGACCGATGGTTCTCGCCGAGTCGCAGCACCTCCATGCCGGGAACCAGCCCCGGTAGGCGATGGAGGAGGCGGTGGTCGGCACCGTTCCATCCGTAGATGGCCTGATTCGGATCACCCACCGCGCAGAGGTCAAACCGCGCGCCGGTGAGTGCGGTGATCAATCTGAACTGGGCCGGGTTTACATCTTGGAATTCGTCCACCGAGAGATGCCGGTAGCGCCAGTGGGTGCGTTCGGCGAAGCCGACGTCGTCGTGGATGAGGTCGGCGGACCTGATCAGGACGTCGTCCAGGTCGAGCATCCTCCTCTTGCGGAGCGCCTCTTCGTAAGCCTCGAATCCGGCCGCCACCCGATCGCGGGACACGGCGCAGGTGCGGCCGACCAGCTCGGCCTGTTCGCCATAGGTGGCCGGCGTCAGGCTGTTGGCCTTGGCCCAGGCGATTTCGTTGTCGATGGCCGAGGCGACGGTCGGTTCCCCGACGATGGCGGTGACCATCCGGAAGCGGTGTTCGGCCACCGTCGGTGGAGCCTGGCCGGTGTCCTGGGCGTGCCGCCGCAGAAGCGTCAGCGCCAGCTGATGGAGCGTTCCGGCACGGACGCCAGGACCGGGTGCGCCACCGGCGACGGAGGGCGCGGACACCAACACGCCGTAGTGGTCGAGCCGTTGGCGCAGTTCGCGGGCCGCTTTGCGGGTGAACGTGCAGATGGCCGTGTGATCGGCATCGGCCGAACCCTCCCGGATGCGTTTGGCGGCCCGAAGCGTGAGCACGCGGGTCTTGCCCGACCCTGCTCCGGCGATGACGCACAGCGCGGTGGCGGTCGAGTCCACGGCCTGGCGCTGCGAGGCGGTGAGCGTGCCCATCGCCTGCTCGAAGGCATCAGGACCATCCCTGCCCACTGGGGATGGTCCGTCCCTGCTCACCGGGGATGGATCGTCACCGCCCAGCGCACTGCCCGGCGCTGACGGACCGGCACCGCCCACGGCAGGCGATTTGCCCTCCTCGACCTGGGGCGGCGCGGTCGCCGACGGGTCGGATGGTTCCACGGCAGCCGAGGCTATCGGTAGGGTGTGCCGGTGCTGAAGTCGTTCGCCGGCGGTCGCCTGTTCGGCGGGGGATGGGGGTCCGGGGTGCCCACCGTTCTCGCCCTCCACGGGTGGCAGCGGACCCACGTGGACTTTGCCCCCGTTTTTGGTGATTCCGAGGCCGGTAAGGGGGTGAGCGCCATCGCCCCCGACCTGTTCGGGTTCGGAGCCACGCCTGCGCCCCCGGAGGCGTGGGGGTCGGATGAGTATGCCCACCACCTGCTCCCGTTGTTCGACGAGCCGACCGTCCTGGCCGACCGGGTGGTACTGGTTGGCCACTCGTTCGGGGGGCGGGTTGCCGTCCGGCTCTGCGGACTGGTTCCCGACCGGATCGAGCGGTTGGTGCTGTGCGGGGTTCCCCTGCTCCACGGCCAGGGCCGCGCCCGGACGGCGATGGCCTACCGCTCCGTCCGCAGGCTCCACCGGATCGGCCTGATCGGTGATCGCCGGATGGAGGCTATGAGGAACCGGTACGGGTCCTCCGACTACCGGGCCGCGCAGGGTGTGATCCGCGACGTGCTCGTGCGGTTGCTGGCGGAGGACTACACGGACGACATGGCGTCCATCGGCTGCCCGGTGGATCTGGTCTGGGGTGAGGAGGACACCGAGGTTCCGCTGCAGGTGGCGGAGTCGGCCCAGCGGATGATGGCGATGGCAACCTTGGAGGTCCTCCCGGGTGTCGGTCACCTGGTTCCCACCGAGGCCCCCCGGGAGCTCCTGCGGGCGGTTCTCGGTCCGGGCGTCGAGCCCCCCCGTCCCGGTGCCGTGGACGGGGGTCCGATGGCCGGCACCCCGTGAGCGCCATGGCCTGGCCGACCTCGCTGGGCGTCATCGGCGCCACCCGTTACCACCAGGGCGTTGCCTGGATCACCGTGGGCTGCTGCGTGGCCGCGTGCGTGCCCTCGGGCCTGCGGTGGTTGCGCGTGGCCCAGCGCGAGCACTATCTGCCCGGGTCGGTGTCCCGATTCGCCGCCCGCTGGTGGCGCCTCACTCCCGTCAATCTCATCTTGGCCGTAGCGGCCCTCGCCGCCGCCGGTGCATCGGTGGGCTGGCCGATCGCCGGTGTGGTGGTCGCCGCCGTGGTGGCGGTCGGCCCGATCGGTCTCTCGCTGCGAGGGAGGACCTCGTCCCTTGCCTGGACCCGCCGCCTGCGGGTGCTGGCTGCGGTGTGGGCCGCCCTCGAGGTGGTCCTTGTGATCATCGGAGTGGCGCTCGGCCTGGCCGCCCCCCTGGCCATGCTGGCCGCCGTGGTCGTCCCGATGGCGGTAGACCTGGCCTGCGCCATCACCTCCCCGCTGGAGCGGCGACTGTCGGAGCACTTCGTGCGCGAGGCCACGGAGCGGCTGCGCCGGGTCGACCCGACGGTCGTTGCCGTCACCGGGTCCTACGGCAAGACGTCGACGAAGGGTCACATCGCCCATCTGGTTCGACCGGCCCGCACGGTGGTGGCCACCCCGGCCAGCTTCAACAACCGGGCCGGACTGGCCCGGGCCGTCAACGAGCACCTGGCCGACGGGACCGAGGTGTTCGTGGCCGAGATGGGCACCTACGGCCCGGGCGAGATCGCCGAGCTGTGCCGCTGGTGCCCTCCCGACGTGGCGGTGATCACCGCCATCGGACCGGTGCACCTCGAACGCTTCGGGTCGGAGGACCGCATCGCCGATGCCAAGTCCGAGATCATGGAGCGGGCGGACGACGTGGTCCTGGTGGTCGATGACGCTCGGCTGGCCGTGCTCGCCAAGCGGGCGGCGGCGGACGGCAAGCGGGTGGTCCGATGCTCGGCGTCGGATCGAACGGCTGACGTCTGTGTGGTGCGCAGTGCCGAGGGCTCGCAGCTGTCGGCCTTCGTCCACGGGGCGCTGCTGGTGGCTGACGTTGCGGTTCCTCCTGGGGTGCAGCCCACCAACGTGGCCTGCGCCATCGCTGTCGCCCTGGTGCTGAAGGTGGACGCCACCGCCATCGGTGAGCGCTTGGCCGATCTCCCCCCGGTCGACCACAGGCTGCAAGAAATGGTGTCGGAGACGGGGGTGACCATCGTGGACGACACCTACAACGCCAACCCGGCCGGCGCGGCTGCGGCGCTGGGCGTGCTTGCCGACCTCGTCGATGTGCCCCGGTCGGCGGTGGTGACGCCGGGGATGGTGGAGCTCGGGACCCGCCAGTTCGAGGAGAACCGGGCATTCGCTGCCGCCGCTGCCGCCGTGGCCTCCGATCTGGTGATCGTGGGCCGGACCAATCGCCGGGCGCTGGAGGCGGGCGCGGCATCGGTCGGAGCATCGGGGGCGGCAGTGACGCTGGTGCCCGATCGTGACCGGGCGGTGGAATGGGTCCGGCGCCATCTCGATCCAGGGGACGCCGTGTTGTACGAGAACGATCTGCCGGACCACTACCCTTGAAAAGTCGAGCCCCCGGTCGCAACCTTGACCGGAGGCACCCGTCCACCCAGCCGCCGATCGGAAGAGTCCGCCCACCGTGCCCGACGTCGCCGTCATCTTCGGAGGTCCCTCGCCCGAGCACGATGTCAGCGTCCTGACCGGACTGCAGGCGGCTCGCGGCCTGACCAGCGAACCGGCAGGATCGTCGACGACGATCCGGGCGCTGTTCTGGTCCAAGACCGGTGACTGGTACGAGGTGGACCCCGCGCTCGAGGCTGAAGCGTTCTTCGAGGGCATCCCCCGAGGGGCGACCAGGCTCCAGTTCGTAGCCGCGCCGGGCGGCGGGTTCTCCGATCCCGGCGGACGTCTCGGTCGGGCCCGTGCCATCGAGTTCGACGCCGCCCTGGTGTGCTGCCACGGGGGCCCGGGCGAGGACGGAACACTGCAGGCAGCGCTGGACCTGGCCGGTATCCGCTATTCGGGTCCGACGGTCGCCGGTGCCGCCCTGGGGATGGACAAGCTGGCGTTCGGGTCGCTGGTGGCCGGAGCGGGCCTGCCCACGCTTCCCCGTGTGCTGCTGGCTCCCGACGCCGAACCGCCATCATTCGGAGGGCCGTACATCGTCAAGCCCCGTTTCGGAGGCTCGTCCATCGGGATCGACGTGGTCGAGGACTTCTCCACCGCGGTGGACCGGTTGGGGGCCAACCCGCATCTGCGCCACGGCGCCGTGATCGAGCCGTTCCGCCCCGATCTGAGCGACCTGCAGATGGGAGTCCGGACCTGGCCGGCCCTGGAGTTCTCGGCCGTGGAGCGACCCATCCGGGCCTCGGATTCCGCCCACATCCTCGACTACCGCGACAAGTACGTGGCCGGCGAGGGCATGGCCGGGGCCAATCGTGAACTGCCCGCCCGGATACCCTCCGAGCTGGAGAAGGCCCTTCGCCAGACGGCGGCCCGGATTGCTCTGCTCGCCGGAGCGCGAGGGGTGGCCCGCATCGATTTCCTCTCCGACGGGCAGGAGTTCGTGGTCAACGAGATCAACACCGTGCCCGGCTCGCTGGCGCGCTATCTGTGGGTGGCGCCCACCGTCCCGTTCGCCACGTTGCTCGCTGATCTCCTCGCCGAAGCGCAACAGCGGCCCACGCACGCCTATACGGCTGCCGGTGCCGACGGATCGGTCCTCCATTCGGCAGGTTCGATCGCCGGCAAATTGGGCTGAGGCCCTTGGCCGCGCACCGGCTCCAGCTCCGCCCCGGCGAGAAGGTCGTCGTGGACATCAGACCGCACTGGACGTTCCTGACCGCGCCCTTGGCGGTCTCGATCCTGGCCGTGGCGATTGGCGTGGCACTCGACATCGGAATCCCCAAGACCTCGGTGACCCTTCACTGGGTCGAGGGCTTGGTGGTCGCCGTTCCGTGCGCCTGGTTGGCCCTCCGGGTGGTCCGGTGGCGCACCACCGGCCTGATCCTGACGTCACAGCGGGTCATCGAGCGATGGGGCGTGTTCGCCCGCCGACAGTCGGAGACGATGTTGGCTGACATCGTCGAGGTGAACGTGGACCAGTCGCTGTTCCGTCGCATCGTCGGCACAGGTCGAATCGAGCTGGAGACCGGGGACGACGACGTTCCTGTCCGTTGGATCTACGACGTGCGCAAGCCGGTCATCGTGCAGCGGGTGATCAATCGCCGGCTCGGCTCGCACCCGCCGCCGGGCATCGATCCGGTCTGAGCGCCGCCGCCGGCGGACTGCTGCTCACCCATCCCGCAACGAGGCGGTGCCGTCACAGGCCTCCACACGCCATGCCGGCGTCGACAGCCGGTGGGGGTCGATCGCACCCGGCCGGCACAGGGCGACGACGCACCCGCCGAACCCGGCCCCGGTCATCCGGGCCCCGAACACCCCCGGTCGGGCAACCAGCTGGTCCACCAGCGCATCGAGTGCCGGGGTGGAGACGTCGAAATCCTGGGCCAAGCTGCGGTGGCTCTCCGTCATGGCCGCGCCCGCCACCGACGGATCATCGCTGCTGAAGGCGACCGCGCACTGGCGCACGCGGCGACATTCGGAGATCACGTGGCGCGCCCGCCTCCGTAAGAGGGAGTCCCGCAGCCCGACGATGTCGCTCTCGTCCGCCGGCCCGAGCGGCCCGATGACCGCCGCCGCCGCCTCGCACTCGAGCACCCTGGCGGCGTACTCGGAGGTGCGCAGCGTCCGTCGCTGGCCGGAATCGACCACCACGACATCGACGTCCGGAGGTAGCCGGACGTGCTCAGTGGCGAGGGTGGAGAAGTCGATGAGCAACGCATGGCCACGCCGGCCTCCCGCGCACACCAGGGGATCCATCAGCCCGACCGGAACGCCGGTGCGGTGCTCCGCCTCCTGACAGAGTCGGGCGACGACCTCGGGGGGGCCGGTGACGCCGAAGACCTCGGCCAGGGCCACTGCCGTGGCGGCGCTCGACGCCAGACCCGAGCCGATCGGAAGGGTTGTGGCGATGTCCACCGTGCCACCCGAGGTGGGACGGGCAAGGGCTGCCACCGCCCCGACCAGGCGGGCCCATGCTGGCTCGAGGGCGGCCAGGGTCTCCGGGTCGGCCGAAAGATCGAGTGGCAGCTCGACGGTGGCGCCGAACGCGGACGAGGACACCGTCAGGTGCGGGCGGTCGGTCGGGGTGAACTCCACGCTGACGCCGAGACCGATGGCCACGGGGAGGGCGAGGCCCAGGTTGTAGTCGGTGTGGTCACCGATCAGGTTGACTCGACCGGGTCCCGTGGCTCGTCGGACCTGTGGCACCGCTGGGCTCCTTGTCGGGCGGGGGCATCGCCGAGGTTGTGGGGCGGGGATAGCCGAGCCGTGGTGGCCGGGGATCGATGGGCACGATACCGCCGTCCAGACCGGCTCGGACCCGAAGGGCTCGGGCGCAGGGCTCGGGGCCTCATCGGATGCCTGGTGCATTTGACCGGCGAGCGGCAAAAGGGCCAGCATCCGGCGATGACCATCTCGCTCCCCGGACGCCCGTCACCGCTCGATCGGTTCAGCCCTGGCCTGGCCCGGACCGGTGCGTGGTGAGCGGCCCGCTCGAAGGAATCCGGCTCATCGAGTTGGCCGGCCTGGGACCCGCTCCCTTCGCCGGGATGATGCTGGCTGACGCCGGTGCCGACATCATCCGCATCGACCGGATCAATCGTGCGGTGTATCCCCCCAACCAAGAAGCCCATGTCGACCTGATGAACCGGGGCCGACGGTCGGTGGCCGTCGACCTCAAGAATCCCGAGGGCGTCGAACTCGTCCTCCGGCTGGTCGAGCACGCTGACGGCCTGATGGAGGGATTCCGTCCCGGCGTGGCCGAACGCCTCGGTCTGGGGCCCGACGCGTGCCTGTCCCGGAATCCATCGCTTGTCTACGGCCGCATGACCGGCTGGGGACAGGAAGGCCCCATGGCCCAGGCCGCCGGCCATGACATCGACTACATCGCCCTGGCCGGAGCTCTGGATCCCATCGGAAGGGCCGGCGAGCGTCCCTTGCCCCCACTCAATCTGGTCGGCGACTTCGGGGGCGGCGGAATGCTGCTGGCTTTCGGCATGCTGGCCGCGGTGATCAGCGCCCAGCGGACCGGGTCGGGGCAGGTCGTCGATGCCGCCATGGTCGACGGTGCCGCCTCGCTGATGACCATGACCTACACCCTGCGCGCCGCCGGTATGTGGCCCGGGCCCCGCGGTACCAACCTGTTGGACACCGGCGCCCACTTCTACGAGGTGTACCAGACCGCAGGCGGTGGGTACATGGCGATAGGCGCCATCGAGTCCCAGTTCTACGCCGAGCTGATCCGGCTGATGGGACTGGAGGGGGAGGAGCTCCCCGATCAGATGGATCGTGACGCCTGGCCGCGGATGAAGGAGCGGTTCGCCGCGGTGTTCGCCTCGAAGACCCGGGCCGAGTGGGAAGCGATCTTCGAGGGCAGCGACGCCTGCGCCGCACCGGTGCTGTCGATGACCGAAGCGACCGAGAACCCCCACAACCGATTTCGAGGGACCTTCACCGAGGTGGCCGGCGTGGTGCAGCCCTCACCGTCGCCTCGCTTCACCCGAACCCCGGGCTCGATCCGAACGCCTCCACCGCAGCCCGGTCAGTATGGCGATGATGCACTGGCCGAGTGGGGCCTGACGGGGGAGGAGATCGGCGACCTCCGCAGCGCCGGCGCCATCTGCTAGCCGGCGGTGGGCCTGCTCAGAGATTAACGACGGGACAGGTGACCGTCCGGGTGATCCCCTCGATCAGCTGGATGCGACCCACCACCATCCGCCCCAGTTCGTCGACCGTTCCCGCCTCGGCCCGAACGATGACGTCGTAGGGCCCGGTCACCCCTTCGGCAGCCAGCACTCCCTCCAGTGCGGCCACGGCACGCGCCACCGTGGCCGCCTTCCCGACCTCGGTCTGGATGAGCACATAGGCGTTGACCAACATTCGACTCTCCCGAGAGGGCGGACAGGGGCGGGCGCTCTGAATGTTATCGCCGGCACCGCCGCCGCCTACCATGCCGTCGTGGGCGTTCGGGAGCGTGGTGACCAGTTCCGTCGCTTGGCCAGGTCGGCGATCACCGACCTGTTCGACCAGCGCCGGCCATTCGGCCGGTTGGCACTGACCCACGTGCTGATGACCGCGGGGGACACCATGTTCGCGGTCTCCCTGGCCGGGTCGTTGTTCTTCTCCATCTCCCCGACGGAGGCCAAGGACAAGGTCCTCTTGTACCTGCTGTTGACCATGGGTCCCTTCGCGGTGGTGGCACCGGCGCTCGGGCCGGTGATCGACCGGAGTCGGGGTGCCCGCCGGGCGATGGTTGTTTCGTCGGCCCTGGGGAGGGCCGTGCTCTGCCCGTTCCTGGCTCGGGACATCCACTCCCTGCTGTTGTTTCCCGAGGCCTTCGCCATGCTGGTCCTCTCCAAGGTCTACCTGGTGACCAAGGGCGCGCTGGTCCCGGAAATGGCGGCCATGGGGATGCTCGACGAGACTGCGGGTACCGACGGCCCACTCGCCGAGGTCGAAGCGGGGATCGACGAGCCGGCTCCCGTCCCCGAGACCCTCGGGCCCCGTCCCACCCCACCGTACGGCACGCCCATCGTTCGCATCGGTGACCCGGTGTCCGGCACCACCACGGTGGAGCCGGACCTGGCCACACTCAATGCGCGACTCGGCCTGTTGGCCTCACTGTCCGGCTTCGCCTTCGCCGTGCCCGCGGTGGCCGTCCTCAAGCTGGCAAATGCCTCCGGCGTGATCTGGGTGGACATGGCGGTGTTCGCGGCGGCGACGGCAGCCGGGGCCCGATTGCCGGTTCCCGGCCGCCTCGGGCGTGCCCGGGGTGGCTGGTGGTCCCGGGGGTCGGTCGTGGGGGACACCGGGCGCGGGCCGGTCTCGGCCACCGCACCGGCTGTCGCACCGCCCGCCGCACCGCCCGGCGCACCGCCCGGCGCACCGCCCGGCGTACCGCCCGAGGTGCCGATGGTCGAGTACGCCCCTGATTTCGACGAGACCTGGGCCGGTGATGACGAGGATCTGGCCGCCCTCCGCCCGATTGCCGACACCGAAGTGCTGTTGGCCCTGATGCCGATGTCGCTCCTCAAGGCGCTGGTCGGGTTCTTGACCTTTCTGGTCGCCTTCGGGCTGCGACGTGAGGGAGCAGCCACCTGGTGGTTCGGCTTCGTCCTCGGGGGGCTGACCGCCGGCGCGCTGATCGGGGTACTGCTGGTGGGCAGGGTCCGCCGGGTGCTGAGCGAGCAGCAGATGTTGGTCGGTTCCCTCTGGCTGGTGGCCCCCGTCGCCGGCCTGGGGGCGCTCTATCCGGCGCGCTGGTTCGTGGCCGTCGTGGCGTTCGCGGTCGGAGCCGCGAGTGCAATGGCCAAGCCGTCGTTCGACGCCCTGGTCCAGCGCCATGTCCGTGAATCCGACCAGGGAAAGGCCTTCGCCCGCTTCGAGACCCGGTTCCAGCTCATGTGGGTCCTCGGATCCTTCGTCCCGGTGGTGCTCTCGCTCCCGGTGGCTGCGGGCAGCCTGGTCATGGCGCTAGTCGCGGCGCTGGGTGCGCTCTCCTACATGAGCTCTCGGCGCGCCCTGGGGACGCGTATCGGCACCCCGAGGCAGACGTCCCGGTAGCTCAGCCGAGCTGCTGCTCGAGGGTGTCGAGCTCAGCGATGAGCTGCTCGGGCAGCTTGTCGCCGAAGGTTGCGAAGTGCTCACGGATGCTCGGCACCTCGGCGCGCCACTCCTCGGCACTCACCGAGAGCAGTTTGTCCATGTCGGCGGCGGAGACGTCGAGCCCGTCGGTATCGATGGCCCCGGGAGCCGGTATGTAGCCGATTGCCGTCTCCGTGGCCTCACCGGTCCCGCCCACCCGCTCGAACACCCACTCGAGGACACGGGAGTTCTCCCCGTACCCGGGCCAGAGCCAGCGGCCGTCCCCATCCTTGCGGAACCAGTTGACGTAGAAGATCTTGGGCAGCTTCGCCGGGTCGGCCGAGGCACCGATGTCCAGCCAGTGGGCGAAGTAGTCGGCCATGTTGTAGCCGCAGAAGGGAAGCATGGCGAAGGGGTCACGTCGGAGATTCCCGACCGCGCCGGTGGCGGCGGCGGTGGTCTCGGACGCCATGATCGAACCGAGGAACACGCCGTGCTGCCAGTCCCTGGACTGAAAGACGAGCGGCACCACCGACGCACGTCGTCCGCCGAAGAGGATGGCGTCGATGGGGACGCCGGCCGGGTCCTCCCATTCGGTGGCGATGGCCGGGTCCTGCGCGGCCGGGACGGTGAAGCGGGCATTGGGGTGTGCGGCCGTGGTCCCCGACTCGGGGGTCCAGTCCTCGCCCTTCCACGAGGTCAGGTGGGCCGGCGGCTCCTTGGTCATCCCCTCCCACCACACGTCGCCGTCATCGGTCAGCGCGGTGTTGGTGAAGATGGCGTTGCCGTCGAGGGTGAGCATGGCGTTGGGGTTGGTGTGACTGTTGGTGCCGGGGGCGACGCCGAAGAAGCCGGCCTCGGGGTTGATCGCGTACAGGCGGCCATCGGGACCGAACTTCATCCAGCAGATGTCATCCCCCACCGTCTCGACCTTCCAGTCGGGCAGGGTGGGGATGAGCATGGCCAGGTTGGTCTTCCCGCACGCCGAGGGGAACGCGCCGGTCACGTACCTGGTCTGGCCGGCGGGCGAGGTGAGCTTGAGGATGAGCATGTGCTCGGCCAACCAGTTGTCGTCGCGGGCCATCACCGAGGCGATCCGCAGGGCGAAGCACTTCTTGCCCAAGAGGGCATTGCCGCCGTAGCCGGAGCCGTAGGACCAGATCTCCCGCGTCTCGGGGAAGTGCACGATGTACTTGTTGTCGGCATCACACGGCCATGGCGAATCAGCCTCGCCATCGGCCAGGGGGGCGCCGACCGAATGGAGGCAGGGGACGAACTCGCCCTCGGCCCCGAGCACCTCGAGGGCGCCCCGCCCCATGCGAGTCATGATCCGCATCGAGACCGCCACATAGGCCGAGTCGGTGATCTCCACGCCGATATGAGCGATGGACGACCCCAGCGGCCCCATGGAGAAGGGGACGACGTACATGGTGCGTCCTCGCATCGAGCCCTTGAACAAGTCGGTCAGGACGCTGCGCATTTCAGCCGGCTCTCGCCAGTTGTTGGTCGGGCCGGCATCGGACTCGAGGGTGGAGCAGATGTAGGTGCGGTCCTCCACCCTGGCCACGTCACCGGGGTCCGAGTGCGCCCAGTAGCTGTTCGGTCGCTTGGCATCGGACAACGAGGTGAACGTCCCGTTGCTCACCAGCAGCTGGCACAGGCGGTCGTACTCCTCGGCCGACCCGTCGCACCACTCGACGGAGTCTGGTTCGGTCAGAGCAGCGATCTCATCCCCCCATGCGATCAGCTTCTTGTTCTCGGTGGGGGGCATGGGCTGCGTACTCCTCCTTAGGATTCCGGTTCGGTCCGACGGCGGTTGTTCAGTTCTTGTGACCTGTCCACGGGTTTTCCACCGATTCTAGTGGGGCTTGTAGTGGGGCACCCTGCGCCACAATGGTAGGCAAGGTACGTGGAGAGTCCTAATTCCGCAGATCAGCAGGTCGGCCTCGAAGCCCGGACCGACGAGTTCGCCGCTATCGAGCGGCTGCGAGTGCTGTTCGAGGCTGCGGCTCGGCGTTCACGACCCGGCGAGATGGTGCCACCGCCCGGCGACACCTGGATCGGGGACGACGCCGCCGTGATCGCCCTCGACCAGCATCATCAGGGGATTTGGGCCACTGACCTGGTTGTCGAAGGGGTCCATGTGGATCTCGACGTGTGCGGTCTTGATGATGTGGGATTCAAGGCGGTGATGGTCGCCGTGTCCGACCTGGCCGCCATGGGCGCGTGGCCACTCCATGCCCTGGTATCGATCGCCGCGGCTCCGGGTACCGACTTCGAGCAACTGGGCGAGGGCCTGGCCGCGGCGTCGGCGGAGGCCGATTGCGTGGTGGTCGGTGGGGACCTGGCCGAAGCACCGGTCCTGGTGATCTCGACGGCGGTGTTCGGCTCCCTCCGTGGCCAGCCCTCGGCTGGTCCGTTGCTCCGATCGGGGGCCCGTCCCGGCGATCACCTGCTGGTGACTGGGCCGCTCGGCGGCTCGGCTGCCGGGTTCCGCCTGCTCCGGAGCGGCGCGGACACGTCTGCTCCGGAGCCCGCCGCGCTGGTCCGGGCCCACCGCCGGCCCCGGGCCCGCCTCCGCCAGGGGGAGGTGGCACGCCTGTCCGGCGCCACCGCGGCAATCGACGTCTCCGATGGCCTGGTCGCCGAGGTCAGGCATCTCGGCCGGGCGTCCGGCGTGGGCGTCGCCCTCGAGTCGCTCCCCGTGGCCGACGGGGCCACCGAGGAGGAGGCGATGGGCGGCGGCGAGGACTACGAGTTGCTGGTGGCCACCCCGGACCCCGATCGCCTGGTCGAGGCCTACCGGTCGGCCGGCTTGCGGGAGCCGGTGAGGGTCGGGCGCTGCACCGACCGGGCGGAGGTGTTCGAGCGCGGCGGCCAGCCCCTGCCCCCGGTGGGGTGGCGGCACCGGTTCTGAGCCCGCCGGTGCCCGGCGAGCCCGTCGCCGGCCCGGCTTGTCCGACCACCGGTTCACAGCAAACTCACAGGAAACCGGACCACCATGGTGGGATGGTCACCGCTGAACGCCGGATCCTGGTGGTCGACGACGAGAGGAGCATCACCGACCTGGTGACCATGGCGCTCAACCTGCAGGGAGCCACCGTCGAGGTGGCCCACTCGGGGTCCGAAGCGCTGCGAGCGGTCCAGGCGTTCCGTCCGCACCTGGTCGTCCTCGACGTGATGCTCCCCGACCTCGATGGGTTCGAGGTCCTCGAACGGATGGGGCAGGAGCGGCGATCGTCGGAGGTCCCGGTTCTCTTCCTGACCGCGCGCGGGGATCTCGACGACCGACTGCGGGGCCTGGCACTGGGCGGCGACGACTACATGACCAAGCCCTTCAGCGTCGAGGAGATGCTCCTGCGGATCAACGCCATCCTGCGCCGGACCGGCGGGCACGAGGAAGCGGGACCACGCCTCCGGGTCGGTGACGTGGAGCTCGACGAGGAGAGCCACCAGGTCTGGCGGGCGACCGAGCCGGTCGACCTCACGCCCACCGAGTTCCGACTGCTGCACTACCTGATGATCAACGCCGGCCAGGTCGTCTCCAAGACGCAGATCCGTGACCGGGTGTGGGACTACAGCTTCGACGGCAAGGTCAACATGGTCGAGGTCTACGTCAGCTACCTGCGAAGGAAGCTGGACGCCTGGGGGCCACCGCTGATCCGTACGGTGCGGGGCATCGGGTACTGCATGCAGGGCACCGCGGTTCCGGAGCCTCTTCCGAGCTCGCCCCCGGATGCCGCGGAGCACCGGGGATGACCCTCCGCCTCCGCCTGTTGCTGCTGGTGGTCGGGTTCGTGGCCGCCGGCGTGCTCATCTGCGACCTGGTCACCTACAACTCGCTTCGCTCGTTCCTGACCACGCGTGTCGACCAGCAGCTGGATGTGGCCGCCTTCCCGGTGGGCCGAGCGCTCCTGTCCACCTCGGGGCTGGGGCCCCAGGTACCGGCCGCCCCGCCGTCGACGCACGGGTACGCCGCTTCCCGGGGATCGGGTCGATCGCTGCCCACCGGAGCGTTCCGAAACGGCGGTGGCTTCTTCGGGCAGTCCCGCACCGCGGCACGCGACGTGCTGGTGCCGCCAGGGACGTACGGGCTCCTCCGGAGCGCCTCGGGCAAGGTCGAAGCGCACCTGTTCTTCAGTTACGGGGGGAAGGCCCCGGTCGCCCCGCAGATTCGGGCCGGGCTCCCCGGCTCCGGTCTGCCCGCGGGATCCGACCTCTATTTCACCGCCACCGGTTCCGGCGCCGTCTCCTATCGGGCCTTGGCCAAACCGCTCGCCGACCGCAGTGGTGTGATCGTCGTGGCGGTTCCGCTCACCGACGTGGACAGCACCCTCCGCCAGCTGCTGCTCATCGAGCTGATCGTCTCGGGGCTGGTGCTGATCGGCCTGGGGATGTTGTCCTGGGTCATGGTGCGGCGGGACCTCCGCCCGCTCGAGGAGATCACCCAGACCGCCGGCGCCATCGCCCAGGGGGACCTGTCCCAACGGGTGTCCCAGGTGGCCGATGGGACAGAGGTCGGCCAGTTGGGCAAGGCCTTCAACACGATGGTCGACGAGATCGAGGTGGCCTTCGCCGACCGGGCCGCGTCCGAGGACCGACTCCGGCGGTTTCTGGCCGACGCGTCACACGAGCTGCGCACACCGTTGACGGCGATCCGGGGCCACGCCGAGCTCTTCGACCTCGGGACGCGTGATCGGCCGGAGGACCTGGCTGCCTCGCTCCACCACATCAGGGACGAGGCGGCCCGGATGGGCACGCTGGTCGACGACCTGTTCCTGCTGGCCCAACTCGATCACCAGCGGCCGCTGCGGATCGAGCCGGTCGATCTCGCCGACCTGGTCCGACGGTCGGTGGCCGGGATCGGGGCCAGTGCCCCCGATCGACGGGTCGACGTCGACGCCGTCGATGCCATGGTGATCGACGGGGATGAGCACCGGATCCGTCAGGTCGTCGACAATCTCCTGGTCAACGCCGTGGTGCACACCCCCGAAGGCGTCGCTATCGGGGTACGGCTGGCCGGCGAGGGGGAGTGGGCGCTCGTCACCGTCCATGACGACGGCCCGGGCATCGACCCGACCGACGCCTCGAAGATCTTCCAGCCGTTCTTCCGGTCCGACCCCTCGCGGTCCCGTGCGTCAGGAGGTTCGGGTCTCGGGCTGGCCATCGTGGCCGCCATCGTGGCCGCCCACCACGGGACGGTGAGGGTCCTCCAAGGACCGGGGGCCACCTTCGAGGTGCGGCTCCCGAACCGGAGTTCGACCACCGCCGGTCAACGGTGGGACCACGACCGCGCCCCGACCACGTGAGTCAGGGGTTTCGGCCGGCGGGTGCTCAGCCAGGGAGCGGGTGCCCGACCCAGGGCGGAGGACTCAACCAGGGAGCGGAGACTCAGCCGGGATGATGCGGACCGGCGGTTTGACGACCTTGCCCGAGCGGATGCATGACGTGCAAGCGTTGACCCGGCGGGACGACCCATTCACCAGGGCCCGAACCCGTTGGATGTTCGGATCCCAGCGCCGCTTGGTCCTCCGGTGGGAGTGACTGATGTTCATGCCGAACGACGGCTTCTTGCCACACACTTCGCACACCGCTGCCATGACGCTCTGGGTTCCTTCCACGATCCTCAGGTAAGGCGCAAAGGTTAGCATCCTGGCCATGGTGGTCCTCGACACGCTCGGAGCAGAGGAGCTGTGCCGGGTGATCACCCTGTATCGCGACGGCCTGCGGTCCCATCGGGAGCTCATCAACCGCCTCAACGTCTACCCGGTGCCCGATGGCGACACCGGCACCAACATGGCCCTCACCCTCGAGTCGGTGACCGACGAGATGGCCAGGCTCGAGTCGTCGGACCTCCGGGCCGTCTGCAAAGCCATCGCCCACGGCTCGCTGATGGGTGCCCGGGGCAACTCCGGGGTCATCTTGTCCCAGCTCCTCCGGGGTATCTCCGACGGCCTCGTCCGGCCCCCCGGCCCCCCTGGGGCCCTCCAGCTGTCCGAAGCCCTGACCATCGCCGACCAGCTGGCCCGCGAGGCGGTGATGCGACCTGTCGAGGGCACCATCCTGACCGTCGCCCGGGGTGCGGCCACCGAGGCCACGTCGGCCGCCGACGCCGGGAAGTCGCTGGTGGACGTGGCCGAGGCGGCCAGGGAGGGGGCGGCCGAGGCGCTGGCCCGCACCCCGTCCCTCCTTCCCGTGTTGGCGCAGGCCGGCGTGGTCGACGCCGGAGGGACCGGGTACCTGCTGCTGTTCGATGCCCTCCTGTCCGTGCTCGACGGGCGACCGATGCCCACCCCACCCCCCGCCCCGGAGACGGTGTTCGGCCCGGTCAACCCGGAGTCCCCCGGCACTGCTGCGCCGCCGAGCGGTGATGCCGACGCCGATGCGGAGCTCGCCGGTCTCCGCTACGAGGTGATGTACCTGCTGGAGGCCCCCGACGACACCATCCCGTCGTTCAAGGAGGTCTGGGCCGGCCTGGGCGACTCGATCGTGGTGGTGGGGGGGAACGGCATGTGGAACTGCCACATCCACACCAACGACATCGGTGCGGCCATCGAGGCGTCGCTCGACGCCGGTCGACCACGGTCCGTCCGGGTCACCGACCTGTTGGAGCAGGTCGAAGAGGAGCGGTGGGTGCGGGAGGGCGCGGGCGACATGGGTCCCCTGGAGATGCCGCCCGGTCCCGCCCGGACCACCGGGGTGGTGGCCGTGTCGACGGGAGACGGCATCGGACGGATCTTCCGGTCGCTCGGCGTGCAGGGGATCCTCTCTGGAGGTCAGTCCATGAACCCGTCGACCGCCGAGCTGGTGGAGGCGGTCGACGCGCTCGGGTCCTACCAGGTGGTCATCCTCCCCAACAACGGCAACATCCGAGCGGTCGCCGAGCGGGTCGACGATCTGACCACCAAGTCGGTCCGGGTGGTTCCCACCGACACCATCGCCGAGGGGTTCGCCGCGCTGTTGGCCTACGACCCCGAGGCAGGGGTCGAGACCAACGCCGAGACAATGGCGGCCTCCGCTCTCCGGGTGGTTCCCGGCGAGGTGACTCGCGCCGTCCGTGACTCGGACTGCCGGGTGGGACCGATCACCGCCGGTGACTGGCTCGGCCTGTCCCGCGAGGGGATCGAGGTGGTCAGCGGCTCGCTCTCCGAGGCGGCCTGCTCGCTGGTCGCGGTGCTCATGACCGACAGCCATGATCTCGTCACCATCATCGAAGGTGAGGGCTCGGGGGCAGCCGACACCCGACGGATCACCGAGTGGATCAAGGACCACCGGCCCGATGTCGAGATCGAGGTGCACCACGGCGGGCAGCCCCTGTATCCGTATCTGTTCTCCATCGAGTGAGCGGCCCCCCTGGGACCGTCAGCGATCCGTCCGGGGAGCCCGGGCGCAAGCTTCGACAATTGCGCGAGCTGCCGGTATCGGTGCTCAAGGGGGTGGGGGCCGCCGCCCAGCGCGAGTTGGCGGAGCTCGAGATCACCACGGTGCTCGACCTGATCACCCACTATCCCCGCCGATACATCGATGGAACCCGTCTGGTGCCCATCGCCGAGTTGGGGGTCGGGGACAAGGCGTCCGTCCTGGGGACGGTGACCGCGGTCAGCCGGCCATCGTCCGGCTACGGCCGGGGCCGCCGACGCTCGCCCTCACGGGTGGTAGTGACGATCGCCGACGACAGCGGTCACCTCGACGTCGTGTTCTTCAACCAGGCCTGGCGGGCCAAGCAGCTGGCGGTGGGAACGCTGACCCTCTTGTACGGAACGGTCGGCTCGTACCGCGGCGTGCTCCAGCTGAACAGCCCCACCGCCGAGGTGCTCCGCACCGCCGATGAGGGAGTCGAGCGCGAGTCGACCGGGTACTCGGGGCGGGTGTTCCCGGTCTATCCCCTTACTGACAAGGCCACGCTGACCTCGACTCGGATCAGCCGCTATGTCGGTGAGGCGTTGGACCGGGCCGGCCGGTTCGCCGACCCACTGTCCGACCAGTGGCGCCGCCAGTTCGATCTGATCGACCGGACCGCTGCGTTCAACCGGATCCACCGGCCGGCCACCATGGACGAGCGGGAGCCGGCGCGCCGCCGCCTCGCCTTCGACGAACTGTTCCGGCTCCAGCTGGCCCTCGTCCTGCGCCAGGAGCGACTGCAGCGCGACGCCCGCGGAATCCGGCATGTGACATCCGGCCGAGACGGCGACGATACGCTCGCCGATCGGTTCCTCGAACAACTGCCCTTCGCCCCCACCGCCGCCCAGCAGCGCGCCATCTCCGCCATCCGCAAGGATCTGGCCGGGCCCCTGCCCATGCACCGCCTGCTCCAGGGCGACGTCGGCTCCGGAAAGACGGTGGTGGCGGTGGACGCCCTGCTGGTGGGGGTGGACGGCGGTCATCAGGGCGCGCTGATGGCACCTACCGAGGTGCTGGCCGAGCAGCACGCCACCCAGGTCCGCTCGCTGCTCGACGGACTGACCGTCCCCGACCCGTCGACGCTCGAGGGACACCGACCGCTCCGGGTTGCCCTGCTCACCAACAAGACCGGGTCGGCCGACAGGACCGCGCTCCGTTCCGGACTCGCCGACGGGACGGTCGACATCCTCATCGGCACCCACGCCCTCCTCACCGAGCAGGTCGCCTTCCGGTCCCTCGGGGTGGTGGTCATCGACGAGCAGCACCGTTTCGGCGTCGAGCAGCGGGCCGCCCTGCGGGCCAAGGGTCGCGGTGACGACGGCGCCGGTCGTGATCCCGATCTGCTGGTGATGACGGCCACGCCCATTCCCCGCACGGCGGCAATGGTGGTCTTCGGCGACCTGGACATGACCATCATCGACGAGTTGCCCCCGGGCCGGTTGCCGGTGACGACGGCATGGCTCCGGGCGCCTGACCAGGTCCCCGAGGCATGGGGGAGGGTGCGCGACGAGGTCGCCATCGGGAATCGGGCCTTCGTGGTGTGCCCGCTGGTGGAGGGATCGGATCGCGTGGAGGCCACCTCGGTGGTGGCCGAGGCCGAGCGTCTGTCCATAGCGGAGCTGGCCGGGCTGCGGGTCGGGCTGCTCCACGGCCAGCTCCCCTCGGCGGAGAAGGAGCGGGTCATGTCCGAGTTCCGAGCCGGTGGGCTCGACGTGTTGGTGGCCACCACGGTGATCGAGGTCGGGGTCGACGTCCCCGAGGCCACGGTGATGGTCATCGAGGATGCCGACCGCTTCGGGATCGCTCAGCTCCACCAATTGCGCGGTCGGGTGGGTCGGGGGAGCGACCCGTCGTGGTGCTACCTGCTCTCGGAGAACGACACCACCGAGGCCGACATCCGACTCTCGGCCATGGAGCGGACCACCGACGGGTTCGAGCTCGCCGAGGTCGACCTCGGGCTGCGGGGGGAGGGCACCATCCTCGGGGCGCGCCAGAAGGGGCGCAGCGACCTGAAGCTGGCCAAGCTCTTGTCGGACCAGCCCCTGGTGGCTGATGCTCGCACCATGGCCGAGGAGCTGGTCGCGCAGGACCCTGATCTCGCCGGCCACGGGCTGTTGGTCGACGAGCTGCGTGTCTTCATCGACGACGAGGAGGCCGAGTTCCTCTTCAAGAGCTGACCACTGCCGGCGTGGCGGCACCCGTCGTTGGAATTCGGTGCCTCCCGGTACTGTGGTCGGGTGCGTGTGATCGGTGGAGAGCTCCGGGGCAGGCGCCTGGTGGCGCCGGCCGGCACGCAGGTGCGGCCCACCTCCGATCGGGTGCGTGAAGCGGTGTTCGACATCTTGTTCAGCCTCGGAGGGGTAGACGGACTGCAGGTGGCCGACCTGTTCGCCGGTTCCGGGGCACTCGGGATCGAGGCCCTGTCACGCGGTGCCTCCTCGGTCACATTCGTCGACCACAGCCCGGAGGCGATCGCCGCCGTGCGGGGGAATCTGGCGTCAGTGGGCCTCGGCCATGCCGAGTTGGATGGGGACGCCACCGTGATCCGCGCCGACGTGGACTCGTGGGTAGCGACCACCGCGGCACGCTTTGACCTGATCCTGTGCGATCCCCCGTACGACTACCAGGGATGGGAAGCGCTGGTCGCACGCTTGCCCGCGGACCTGGCCGTGTTGGAATCCGGCACGGAGATCACCGCGCCATCAGGGTGGGGGGTCATCAAAACCAAGCGGTATGGGAGTACGATCGTGACGGTGGCTCGTCCGGAATTGGTCACCGAGAAAGGTGTCTCGTGAGGATTGCGCTCATACCTGGGTCTTTCGACCCGGTCCACAATGGGCACCTTGAGGTGATCGAGCGTGCGTCGCGGCTGTTCGACGAGGTGGTGGTGGCCACGCTGCGGAACCCGCAGAAGGACGGGGCGCTCTTCGACCTCCACGAGCGTCAAGCGATGCTCGAGGAGTCTCTTGACCACTTGGCCAACGTGCGCATCGTGTCCCTGGCCACGCTGGTGGTCAACGTGGCCAACGACGTCGGGGCCAACGTGATCGTCAAGGGCCTCCGTGCCGTGTCCGATTTCGAGAACGAGATGCAGATGGCCCAGATGAACAGACAGCTCTCCGGGGTGGAGACCCTGTTCATCCCCACCAGCTCGACCCACTCCTTCGTCGCGTCCAAGCTCCTTCGGGAGGTGGCCCGCTTCGGGGGGGACGTGACCGCGTTCGTGCCGGAGGCGGTTGCCCTGCGCCTCAAGGAGAAGTTCGCCGATGAGTGATCTGTTCGAGGATCTCGACCAGCAGCGGGCGGCCGGTGAGCAGCATGACGCTGAGGCACTGATCCGCAGCGCCCTCGACGTGGTGCAGACGGCCAAGGCCATGCCATTGTCGGCGTCGGTTCTGGTGTCGCGCGAGGAATTGGTCGAACTGTTGCAGGGCGCGCTCGACGGGATGCCCGACGAGCTTCGCCAGGCCCGGTGGCTCCTCAGGGAGCGGGACGAGTTCCTGGCCGAAAAGGGCCGCGAGGCGGACGCCCTGCTGGAGGAAGTTCGGGTCCAGGCCGAGCGGATGGTCCAGCGAACCGAAATTGTTCGTCAGGCCAACCACGTGGCTCAGCGGATCCTCGATGACGCCAACGAGGAGGCGCGCCGGTTACGGCACGAGGCGGAGGACTATGCCGACCAGAAGCTGGCCAGTTTCGAGATCGTCCTCGACCGGACGATGAAGACCGTGCAGGCCGGCCGCGAGAAGCTCCAGGTGACCCCGCTGCCCAAGGTGGAGATCGGCGAGGGTGGCGACACCTCACTGGCCGTCACCGCCTCGGACGGGACGAGCCAGGGTGTCGACGACCCCGAGGGCTTCTTCGACCAGGACCTCGACTGAGCCAGACCCGGTGAGGACCGACCCACTCACCACCGATGTGCCCGCATCCGGCCCTCGACCGTCCGAGGGCTCCGGCCGGCGTCGGGAGCGGAGCGCCCGGCCGTTCGTGGTGCAGGTGGCGGCGCTTCGCAAGCAGGCCGGTGCCACCCGCCACGTGGTCCGCCAGGGGGCCATCGACGGGTTGGGGGCGGTGGGCGTCCTGGTGCCGGATGGAGCCGAGGTGACCGTCGATCTGACGCTGTCGTCATATCCGGGAGGGATCACGGCCACGGGTACGGTGAGTGCACCCTGGCAGGGCGAGTGCCGCCGCTGCGGGGGCCCCGTCGATGGCATGGTGACCGCCACCGTCCGCGAGCACTATGCACCGGCCGGTGCGGCCGACCAGGACGAGGACGACGTCTATCCGCTCGCCGGCGACGAGCTGGACCTTGAGCCACTGGCCCGTGATGCGGTGATGCTCGACCTTCCCCTGGCCCCGTTGTGCTCGGTGGACTGCCTCGGGCTCTGCCCCCGATGCGGGGAGAATTGGAACGTCACCAGGTGCGACTGCCCTTCAGAGGGCGATCCCCGTTGGTCGGCACTCGACGTCCTGCGCGATCCGGAGGGTGGCAGTTTCGCCTAGGATGCCATCCCTATGGCCGTTCCGAAGAAGAAGACGTCCAAGTCGAAAAGCCGAAGTCGCCGGGCATCCAACTGGGTGCTGAAGGCGCCGGCGCGCTCGGTGTGCCCCCAGTGCACGGCCGCCAAGACTCCTCATGCTGTCTGCCCGAACTGCGGTTGGTACAAAGGCCGGCAGGCGATCGAAGTCGAGTAGTGGCGAGGGGCGGCCAGCGGCCGGTGGGCGAGGCGTTTGCCGCGCTTCCGGTAGCGGTGGATGCGATGGGCGGTGACCGGGCTCCGGGCGAGATCGTCGCCGGCGCCCGCCAGGTGGCCGAGAACACCGACATCAATGTCGCCCTGGTGGGTCGGCCCGGCGAGATGGGCGATGTCGGCGACCTCCCGTGGTTCCCGGCCAGTGAGGTCATCGGGATGGATGATGACCCCGGCAACGCGGTCCGCCGCATGAAGGACTCCTCGCTGGTGCGCGCGGCCGAGGCGGTCCGGGACGGGAAGGCCATGGGCATGGTGTCGGCGGGCAACACCGGGGCGGCCATGGCATCGGCCCTGTTGCGGATGGGACGACTCCCCGGAGTGATCCGGCCGGCTATCGCCACCCCCATACCGTTTCCGGGGGGACCATGGCCGACGGTGCTCCTCGATTCGGGGGCCAACGCCGAGTGCTCAGCGGCGATGTTGGTGCAGTTCGCCCAGATGGGGGCAGCGTTCGCGGAGCGGCGCTATGGAATCGAGAAGCCGCGGGTGGCCCTGCTCTCCATCGGGGAGGAGAAATCGAAGGGATCTCCGCTGGAGAAGGAAGCGCACGGCCTGTTGGCGGAGGGTATGGGGGGATCGGGGTTCGACTTCGTGGGCAACGTCGAAGGCCGTGACTTCTTCGAGGGGAAGACCGACGTCATCGTCACCGACGGGTTCACCGGCAACGTGGCCCTCAAGACTCTGGAGGGGTCGATGCGGTTCCTCATCGGTGCGCTTACCGAGATACTGGGACGTCCGGACGTCAAAGAGACTGCTGACGCGCTCTACACGCACCTGCTCCCGCTGGCCGCCGCTCTCGACCCCGAGAACACCGGCGGCGCCATGCTGCTCGGCGTGAACGGCGTGTGCGTGATCAGCCATGGCTCGTCCTCGTCGGTGGCCATCGTCAACGCCATCACCGTGGCCCACGATCTGGCCGTAGGCGGACTCGTCGACGAGGTGGCCGCCTCGGTGACGCCCATCGACTGAGTCGCCTCAGGCCCAGCTCGCCGCCGCAGGCCCAGCTCGCCGCCTCAGGCCCAGAACGTGGACAGGAGCCCGATGTCATCGGAGGCCTGCCGTGCCCCCATGGCCAGCGCCCGGGGCACGGACGAGGGGGACATCAGCTCCATGAGATCGACCTCGGCGGGGGTGCGCACTACCACCGAGGCGCCCGAGCGCTTCAGGTCCTCGAGCTCTTGTAGGGCCGCGTCAGGGTGTGAGGTCATCATCCCTTCGGTCAGGTCGCTGCCGTCGTGCAGCGCCAAGATGAGCACCCTGGTGGCCCCGGCCAACAGGTCCAGATGGGTGCCGGTACCACTGACTCCTCCGTCCATGCATCGTCGATCGCCGATGGGCTGCGGGGCGAAGACGCCCGGGACGGCACTGCTGGCGGCGATGGCCCGCGTCATGGTGATTGCGGCCTTTCTGGTCACCACGCAACGCTCCCCGGTATAGGTGTCGACACAGGTGATGTGCAGCGCGTCGGACGTCCAGCGCCCCCTGCCGATGACCAGCGAGATGTTCCGTCGGGTTGCGTCGGGCTTGGGGGTAACTGCGGCCAACGCGGCATGACCGATCTCCTGCAGGGTCGGCACCTCGCTGTCCGTCGCCTTCAGGAAGAGGTCGAGGGCGCGTTGCTGGCTCGGGCGGAGCTGCGAGGCCGGGGCCAGGGTGGAGACGAGCGCCGGGGCCTTGGCCAGGACGGAGATCTCGGAGTGGAATCGGTTCAGCTTGCCCGCCACCAGCACCGAGGCGACCAACGAACCGGCTGACGTTCCGACCACGCGGTCGGCGTTGTCGAACCGGAGCCCGTGCGCGGCCAACGTGCGGAGGTAGGCCGTTTGCCAAGCCACGAAGAACAGGCCACCGCCGCCCAGGCAGAGGCCCCGGTCGACGCCGGCGCCGTATCGGGCCTCGAAAGATCGGGGAACGGCGAGTTCCACGGGAGGGGCGTGGGGAATGGAGGCGTCTCGAGCCACGCCCGAACCTTACCGGGACCGGAGCGAAAAACGGTCGGTGCTCCGTTCGGCACTAGGGATCGAAAACCACGGTGCGGGCGGGCGGGCCAGGTAGCGTTTGGTGCGGACGGGCCGGACCCGGTTGATCAGGTCAGGGGGACCCACACGATGTGTCGCGGATGGCGGGTGCCGGCGGGGACGAGATGACCGCACCGATCGATGATGAGGTCGCACCGACCGACGACCAGGTGACACCGGGCACACCGG
>Ga0182018_10000218_pt1 | contig 75675 bp, 70 predicted proteins | sample 812P2MmetaG_FD_120490 | JGI IMG/M metagenome (GOLD analysis project Ga0182018, IMG submission 120490) | Permafrost microbial communities from Stordalen Mire, Sweden - 812P2M metaG | ecosystem: Environmental > Terrestrial > Soil > Wetlands > Permafrost | place: Sweden: Stordalen | collected... | reverse complement strand
TGGCTAGGCGCGAGGTACGGTAGCCTCCAATCTGCTTGGCCTTGAGGTGGCCGCTTGAGCGATACTGGTTCCAGAAGCGCTCGGCGCTACTGCGACTTATCGAAAAGCGCTGGCAAACCTCCCGGGTGCCCGCGCCGCCTTCGCGCGCCGACACACTGCGTCGGCGCAAATCCTCGCTGAGTGGTCTCATCCCCACTTCCTCTCTCAACTGTCAGGCCCAGTCAATCAATTGCTTCTATCTAAATAGAAACTGCTCTAGATCATGGAACCTCGTAAACCTCGCCCAGCGCCTGGCCGGTCGAGTTGCTCGCGCTCGTCACCTCGAAGGTGTACGCACCGGGAGGAAGATTAACGACCAGGGCGGTGTCGGCGCTGCCCGAGACAAGGGCGAAGGCGCCCACGCTCGCGTCCGTGGAGTTGATGTCGGCTCCCGCCTCCTGGTCGGCGCCGCCCGCGGGTTGGTTCATCCACGAGATGTTCCGGGCGACCAGGTTGCCGCCGTTGTCGTAGACGCTCAGCACCGGGTCGGTGAGCGTGTTGGCGACGCCAAAGGCCGCCAGGCCCGGGCCGATGCCGCGGATGAGGAGGGTCTTGGTCGAGCTTCCCTCTATCACGAAGCCGCCGATCAGGGCGCCCGCGCCGGAGCTCACCGTTCCCCTGGCCGAGATGTTGATGAGCCTCTCCGGGGCCGTCACCGGCGACGGGCTCGCGTCATAAATCTCCATGAGGACGACACCGCCGTTGCCGGCCTGGTCGAACACGTGCATCGTGTACGCGCCGGGTGGGAGGTTCATCTGGACGGCTGCGTCGGGGCTGTTCGGCTGCAGCGCGAACGCCCCCACCTCCGCGAACGCCGTCGAAAGGGCAGGGGTGCTGCCCCAGCCGGTGTTCTGCGTGATCAGCGCGCCGGAGGACGAATAGATTTGGAGCTCCGGCGTCGCCATGTAGCCGGGAACACTGAAGGCCTTGAGCCCGGGACCCACGGCCCTCAGGACCAGGCTTTTCTCGCCCGTTCCCGCGATGACAAATCCGGCGATCAGCTCCTGGCTCCCGCTCAGGTCGTCGCGGCACGAGATGTTGATGAGCCTGTTCCCGGGAGTGGAGTTGAGGATCACCGAGCTTCCCGGAGGGGCTATCGAGATCAGCAGGTTCGACGTCGACGAGCCTCCGGAGCCGGTGGCCGTCACCGCGACGGTGAAGTTGCCGCTGCCGGTGGGCGTGCCCGAGATCACCCCGTTGGCCGTGTTGATGGTGAGCCCCGGCGGGAGGCCGGTGGCGGAATAGGACTTCGGCGATTGGGTTGCCGTCACCGTGAAGCTGAACGCCAGGCCCGACGCGCCGGAAGCCTGCGACGCGGAGGTGATGACCGGATCCGCAAGGATGTCTATCAGCACGATCGTCTGGACGAGGCCGGACGAGCTGTACCGGGAGGTCGGCGTGACCCCCGAGGCGCGCACGTAGAAGGTCGATGATCCCACCGCGGGCACTCCCGTGAGCTGCCAGGTCACCCCGTCGGTGGTCGTCGCCTGGCCGACCAGCGTGTAATTCACGCCGTCCGTCGATTCCTCGAAGGTCGCCGAGGCGAACGCCGGGACGCTGCCGCCCCGGGTCCACGTAATCGTGGATTCGTCGGTGCTTGCCGTGAGGGACTCCGTCGCCTGCGTCGGCGTCGAAAGGCGCGCGATGTCGTAGCGGGACTGGCCGTCCACGCTCGTGAAGCTTCCGCCGAACATGATCTTTCCATCCGTCTGGGTCAGGACCGCGTTGACAACGCCGTTGGGCGAGGGGTTGAAGGTCGTGTCGACCGAGCCATTTGACTCGATGCGCGCGAGGTAGGCTATGGGCTGGCCCCCGATCGTCGTGAATGATCCCGCGACGAGAATGGTCCCATCCACTTCCAGCGACAGGGCCTCGACGGTGCCGTTCGCGTTCGGATTGAATGTCGGGTCAACCGTTCCGCTGGCGTTGAGGCGGGCAATCCCGCCGACCGCCATGCCGTCGACGCTCGTGAAGGCGCCCGCGATGACAAGCTGTCCCGTCGGCAGCAGCACGACGGCGTTGACGTTTCCGTTGATCACGGGCGCAAACGAGCCGACGGGCGATCCGCTCGAACTTAGGAGGGCGAGGTGGGCTGCCGGCTGGCCTCCCACGCTGGTGAAGTCCCCGCCGATGACGATCTGCCCGTTTGGCCAGACCTCGATCGCGCTGACCTGCGCGTTTGGCCCCGGGTTGAACGTCGTGTCGAGGCTGGTGTCCGCGTTGAGTCGCGCGAGGTTGGGATACGCTATCCCGGCGATGTGGTTGAAGGCGCCCCCGACGAGCGTCTGGCCATTGGGCTGGGGCGTGAGCGCGGCCACCGGGCCGTCGGTGCTGCCGGTGAACGTCGCATTGACCGTGCTGTCGGCGTTCAGCCGGACCAGGTACGGCTGCGGGAGCCCGCCCACATGGGTGAACGACCCGCCGACGAGGACGGCGCCGCCGGTCTCGACAGCGGAGAAAGTCCCGCCCACGAAAATCGACCCGTCCTGCAGGATTATGATCGAGCTCGCGGCTGAGTTCAGGCCGGGGTCAAACGTCGAATCGACCGTGCCGTCGGCGTTCAGCCGGGCGATGTAGTCGCGGGTCGTCGTGACATAGGATCCGTTCGTGGCGAAGGACGTGAAATTGCCGCCGACGACGATCTGGCCGTTCGCCTGCAGGGCTATCGTGGTTATCGACGAGTTCGGATCCGGATTGAACGTGGTGTCCACCGTGCCGTCGGAATTGAGCCGTCCGAGGTAATAGACGTTGTATTGGGTCCCGCTGGCGGTCGTGACGCCGTTGGTCGTCGTGTAGGTGGGGTTGGGCTGGAGAATCGTGAAGTTGCCGCCGATGTAGATCTGGCCGTTCGGCGCAACCGCTATCGCGACGACGGTGGCGTTCGTATTGGGGTCGAATGCGGTGTCGACCGAGCCATCGGTATTGAGCCTCGCGATGCCGTTCCTCGTGATCGCCGTGCCGGTCCCTCCCGGCAGGATCGTCGAGAACGAGCCGCCCATCAGCACCTGCCCGTTCGCGAGCAACTGGAGCGTGAACGGGGTCCCGTTCAGGACGGGGTCGTAGGTCGTGTCGAGCGAGCCGTCCGCGTTGAACCGCGCCAGGCCCCCGCGCGTCGTGATCGCCGTCGTCACCGCGGTCTCAACCGACGCGAAATACCCGCCCGCTATCACCTGGCCGTTGGACTGCAGGGCGATGCAGGTGACCCCGAGGTTTGGCGACGGATTGAAGCTGGAATCCACGGTGCCGTCGGAATTGAGCCTCGCCAGGTATTGGTAGGGGATGGTCCCAATCGCGGTGAAGGTCCCGCCTATGAGTATCTGCCCGTTGGGCTGGACCACGATGGCGCCGACCCCGCCGTTGGGGGAGGGGTTGAAGGTCGTGTCCACCGTCCCATCGGTGTTCAGGCGCACCAGGTTCTGGAACCCGCTCGTGCCCGCGAAGTTGGTGAACAGGCCGCCGATGAGTATCTGCCCGTTGGGCTCCTGAACGACCACGGAGACCAGCCCGTTGGAGGCGGCCGAATACGGGTGCCGGATCGCGCCGGTCGACTCCAGCCAGAGCGCGTAGCTCGTCGGCGCCGACACGGAGGATCCGTTCGGCTGGACGTCGATCGCGTTCACCGGGCCGTCAAAGTTGGGGTTGTACGAGGCGTCGGGGGCCCCGTCGGGGTTGAACCGGATCAGGTTGGACCCGGGGGCCCCGTCGATCGGGCCAAACGAGCCGCCGACCAGGATCTGGCCGTCGGGCTGAAGCGCCATGGCGTTGACCTGCCCGACCGGGGTGGAGCTCACGTCGGCCGCAAACGACGGGTTGATGGTTCCGTCCGCGTTGAGAATCGCTATGTGGTTCGCCTGCGACGGCGTGGCGGCCCCGTTCGGCTGAAGCGTCGTGAAGGTGCCGGCCACCAGTATCTGCCCGTTGGAAAGCACGTTCGCCACGTCGACCTGCCCGTTCGCGTTCGGGTTGAATGACGGATCCAGGCTGCCGTCGGAGTCCACCAGCCCGATGTAATTGCGGATCGTGCCCGTCGGATTCCCGTTCGGCGCGAACGACGTGAAGGTTCCCCCCACGACGAACGAGCCGTTCGACTGAATGGAGAGCGCCAGCACCGTGGCGCTCGGGTCGGGGTAGAATGTCGCGTCGAACGTGCCGTCCGCGTTGACGCGCGCCATGTGGTTCACATAGATCGGCTCCGACGCGCTGGTGCCCGGCGCCGGAAGCGTTATGGTCTGCCCATACTGGTTTGTCGTCGTGGTGTTGGTGTTGGTGTTGCCCGGCGTTCCGGTCTGGGGGGCGACCGCGGTGAACGCGCCGCCCATGACGATCTTCCCGTCCGACTGTATGGCCACCGCGTACACCGGAGCGTTCGCCGACGGGTTGAAGGTCGACGTGTCGATCGCGCCTGTCGGAAGAAGCCGGGCGATGAAGCCCTGCTCAAAGCCGGCGATCTCCGTGAATTCACCGGCGACCACGAGCTTGCCGTCCGACTGGACGGCGATGGCGAACACCGCCCCGCCCGAGGGATTGGGGGCGAACGTGAGGTCAACCGAGCCGTCGGTGTTGAGCCTGGTGAACCCGCTCACGCCGACGCCGGTCGTCACGCCGTTCGGAAAGAGCACGCTGAACAGGCCGCTGATGAGGATCTGGCCGTTCGATTGCAGCACGATCAGCGACACCCTCTCGTTCGCGTTGGGGTTGAAGGGCCCGTCGACCGAGCCGTCGGGATTGAGGCGCGCTATGTAGTTGCGCGAAATCCCGTCGATCTGCGTAAAGTTCCCGCCGACGAGGATCTTGCCGTCCGACTGGATCGCAATGGCCTCGATGGAGGCGTTCACCGTCGGCGCGAACGTCGGATCGAGCGAGCCGTTGGCGTTCAGCCGGGCCAGGAAGGGCTGGGTGACGCCGCCTATGCTCTGGAATGTCCCGCCGACGATGATCTGGCCGTTGGCCTGCGTCGCGGTGGCGAAAATGCCCCCCGTGGTGTCGGGTGCGAGCGTCGAGTCGATCAACCCATCGTTGTCGATGCGGGCGATGTAGTTGAGCGTGACCGGCGCCGACAAGTCGGGCGTCTGCATCTGCGTGAAGTATCCCCCGAGAACCGCGGCGCCGTCGGACTCGACCACGATTGCGTCGACCTCCTGGTTGGGGTTCGGGTTGTACGACTGGTCGAGGGACCCGTCCGGGTTGATGCGCGCGGCATAGCTGACCGAAGAGGCCCCGGAGCTGTCCTCGGGATAGATGGACGTGAAATTCCCGCCGATCAGCAGCTGCCCGTTCGCCTGGACGGCCACAGCGGCGACGCTCGCCAGCGGATTGACGATGAAGCCCGTGTCGAGCGTGCCGTCGGAGTTGAGCCTCGCAAGGAAGTCGCACTGGATCGTGCCAGGCGCGCCGTTGGGCTGAAAGGTGACGAACTGGCCCCCGAGGATGATCTGCCCGCTCGGCAGAATCGTGATCGCCATCACGCTGCCGCTGGCCTCGGGGTCGAATCCCGTGTCGAGCGAGCCGTCGGAATTGAGGCGGGCGATGCAGTTGCGCGTCGTCTCCGTGGACGCCCCGTTGGGTTGAAACGTCGAAAACCCGCCACCCACGATGATCTGCCCGTTGGGCTCGACCGCGAGCGAAAGCACGGGCCTGTCGGTGTTCGGGTCAAAGCTCGCGTCGAGCGAGCCGTCCACGTTGAACCGCGCGAGGTGATTGCGCGTCGTCGGGCTCGCGGCGCCGTTGGGTTGGACTGTCGTGAACGACCCGCCAATGACGACCTGGCCGTTGGCCTGGACCGCTATGGCGTAGACCACGCCGTTCGCATTCGGATTGAACACGGTGTCCAGGCTCCCGTCGGTGTTCAGCCTGGCGGCATACATCCGGGCGACCGCGGCCCCGCCCCCGCTGGGCTGCACCGCCGTGAACTGGCCGCCGATGATTATCTGGCCATTGGACTGCAGGACCAGGGTCCGGACGACGTCATTGACGTTGGGCGTGAACGTCCCATCGGCCGATCCGTCGTGGTTCAACCGCGCGATGTGGTTGTGTCCGGAGGCCGGGCTTCCCACCGGCGTCACCTGACTGAAGTACCCGCCCATCAGGATCTTGCCATCGGGCTGCAGCGCCAGCGTCGTGACGATGCTATCTGGGTTGGGGTTGAATCCGTCGGTCGACGGGAAAGGGTTCTGGGCGCCGAGCTCCGAGCCCGTGGCCGCCAGCATCGCAAGCCCCGCAATTCGGATGCCGCGCAGGCGGGTTCTTAGGGACGAGGGGAATGGCATGAAGAGAGAAGCTGCTTACAGAGAAAGCGCACAAATGCAATGCCGGGCAGCGGCGGCTTCCCGAGGGACTTTTTAGTCGCCCTTGGACCGCAAAAAGTTCCGGAAAAGGAGGCTTTTGACCGCCGATTTCCAAATTCCCGCGGCGGCTTGCAAAACCCGCCCCCAGGGATCAGCTTGCCGACCCCGATGAAAACGAAACTCCTCCCCCTCCTACTGCTTTCAACCACGCTCGCCATGTCCAATACCGCAAAAGCCGAGCTCAAGGTGGGCGACAAGGCCCCCGAAGTCACCGGCGTCACCGAGACCGGCCAGAAGCTCAACTTCGCCGACGTCTATTCCAAGCAGTCCTACACGCTGGTCTATTTCTTCCCCAAGGCGGACACGCCGGGGTGCACCGCCCAGGGCTGCTCCCTGCGCGACGCCTACGAGAACCTGACAAAGCAGGGGGTCGCCGTTATCGGCGTCAGCCTGGACCAGGCCGACGCCCAGAAGGCGTTCAAGGAGAAGTACCATTTCCCGTTCACCCTGATCGCCGATCCCGACAGGACGGTCGTCGACGCGTTCGGCGTCTCCGTCAAGACCATGCCCCTGGTCGGCCAGTTCGCGCAGCGGGAGGCATTCCTGATCAAGGACGGCAAGGTTGTCTGGGCGGACTACAAGGCCCATACCAAGGAGCAGGCTGACGACGTCCTGAAGGTCATCGCCGACCAGAAGGGCTGACGGACCGCTCAGAGCTCGTCGTCCGACGCCGCCGGCAACGCGGGCGCCATCGGGTCGGCCCGCACCCGTTCCAGCCATTCCGCGGCCAGCGGGTCTGCCATCGAATCGGACCCGGGCCAGGGGCCGGCCACCAGATCGATCACGCGCAGCACCCCGTCGGACGCCCTGACGAAATTCCGCGCGTGCAGGTCGGCGACGAGATAGGGCCTTTCCCCGACGAAAAGCAGCCGGGGATGGTCCCGATTGGCCCGCAGGAAGCGCGACGGGATCTCGATCAGCCCCGCAGGCAGGTCCCGGGACATGTCGTCACCCTGCGGGAGCGTGTCGCCGAGCGCCTGCTTCGCGACGAGGATGCCCTCGGGCGTCACCGCCACGACCTCCGTCGCCATGCCGCCCAGGGAATGGATGATCAGGAGCTTTTCCAGCAGCGCGCGGTAGTCGCCCAGCCGGGCCGAGGCCAGCAGAAGCGTCTCGTCACCGCGCTGGAACCCGAACTCACTGCCGATGCGCTTCCCCTCCCTTGGCAGGTAGAACTTATAGACCGAGCCGTCGGCGACCGCGGCGAAGGCCCAAGCCTCGACGCCGACGCCGATCTGCCGGAGGCGCGGGTTGGCCTCCTCGAGCGGATTGTCCTCGGTCTCCGTAAACCCGAAATCAGAGAGCGATCGCAGCGGCAGGCCGGCGCGGAATGCGCGTATGGCGGCGCCGAGCGAGGCCCACTCGGCGCCCGCGCCCTCCAGCAGGCTTACTTCATCTTCCGCGAGGAGGACGAGATCGCGGTCCGAATCTGCTCGGAGACCGCATTCGGCTGCCGCCGCGCCGAGGCGAGCGAGCGCTTCCAGTCGCCGGCGGTGATCGTCGTGAAGATCGAGTCGTTCCCGCGCCCCGGGCAGGAGCCGCCCGCGGATGCGGGTTGGGAGTCCTGTGAACGGGTCTTGCATGAGTCGCTCATGGCACCGCGCCACGTTCGGCGCCGCGCCGCCCGGACGCAACCGCAAGTTGCCGGAACTTGCGAACAGGTTATTCGCCGGGCGGCCGGGCCGCCTGGGGGACCGGCCGCGAGACGACCAGCTTGACCACGCGCCGGCGGTCCATCTCGGCTATCTCGAACCGCCAGCCGCCCCACTCGAAATGGTCGCCCTGCGCGGGGATCCGGCCGAACTGCGTGACCGCGAATCCCCCGGCCGTCCTGTACTCCGCCTCGGCCTCGTTGGGAAGCGGCGTGGAGACCCCGAGGACGGACTTGAACTCGGCGACCGGGAGCGCCGCGTCGACAACCCACGAGCCGTCATCGCGCCGCTTCGCCCCGTCCTGGTTGCGCCGCCCGGGCTCCGGGAGGTCGCCGACGATCGCCTCGAAGACGTCGATCAGCGTCACAAGGCCCTGGATCGCGCCGAATTCGTCGGAGATCACGGCCGTGTGCCGGCCCGTCTTCTTGAACTGCTCGAGAAGCTGGGTGGCCGTCATCGACTCCTGGGCGATGAGCGGCGGCACGAGCAGGTTCTTGAGCGTGGTGGGCAGCCCGATCGCCGAATGCGCCCAGAGCGCCTTCACCGAGACCATCCCCACCACCTGGTCGCGGTGCTTCTGATAAACGGGAAAATACGAATGCCCGCTCGTCACGATCTTGCGCCAGTTGGTCTCCTCGTTGTCGTCGATGTTGAGGAAGACTATCTTGGAGCGCGGCGTCATGATCGCCGTTATGGGGAGGTTGTCGAGGGACAGCACCCCCTCGACCATCTCCTTCTTGGCGCGCTTGAAAACCCCCGCGTGCAGACCGCGCTCGACAAGCGCGCGCACGTCCTCGTCGCCCACCGTTTCGGCGATCGGCCTCGGCTTGAAACCCATCGAGCGCGCGAGCGCGTCGCTCAGCGCGCCAAGCGCCGACGAGAACGGACCGACGACGCGCATGAAGGAGCGCATGGTGGGGCCGAGGATCGCCGCCGCGCGCTCGGGACTCGCGAGGGCGATCCGCTTTGGAAGGAGCTCGCCGAAAACGAGCATGACCGAGCTCAGGACCAGCGTCGCTGCGACCATGCCGATCGTCTGCGCCCACGGGGCGAACGCGGGCCAGCGAGAGAACAGCGAGGAAAACCTGTCGGCGGTCGACGCGACCACGACGATGGCCGCGATGACGGTGCTCAATGTCAGCCAGAACTGGACGAGCGCGAGGAAGCGGCCGGGATGCTCCGCGATGGCGAGCGCGGCCCCCGCGCCCTCGCCGCCGGCCTCGGCCATCCGCCGGAGCTTGGCCCTTCGCGCGGACACGAGAGCCGTCTCCGCCGCGGTCAGAATCCCGTTCGCGGCGATGAGGAGCCCGAGGATCAGCAACTCTTTCGCTGCATTAGGCATGGAGAGGAGGAGATCGTGGGAATTTCACCAGCCGATGCAACCCCTCGCCGAGGCGCCCGGGCCGCGCAAAACGATTGCCGCCGCGGCGCGTCCGCCCAGATTGATCCGGACATGCCCCAGTGTGAAAGACATGCGCAATCGGCCGGAGGCCCCCGCGGACGGCCCAATCGGCCCTTTGACGAATCCCGCGGTTGTGGTAGGGTCAAGGGGATGAAGCTGTTCCTCATAGCGCTTGCCGCGCTCCCGCTCGCCGCGTTCGCGGGGCCGGCGCCTTCCCCGCTCACCCCCGAGGTCGACGGCGGCTACCTCAAGCTCGGCTTCGACCTGCTCTCGAGCTTCAAGTTCATCGCGCCGGAATACGATCCTCTCGCCAATCCCAAGGCGGCGCCTCCCACGGGCGAGGAGCAGATACCGGCGGTGGTCAAGAGCTGGAGCGGCAAGAAGGCGATCGTGACGGGCTTCATGCTCCCCACCAAGCTCGAGGGCGGCAAGGCGGTCGAGTTTCTCCTGATGGCCAACCAGATGGCGTGCTGCTACGGAACCGTGCCCAACATGAACGACTGGGTGATCGTGAAGATCCCGAAGGGTGTTCCCATCACGCAGGACGTCCCCATCTCGTTCCGCGGGACGTTCAAGGTGAGCCCGGCGTTCGAGAGCGGGTATATGACCGGGATCTACGAGCTGGCCGCCGAGGGCCCCGGACAGATTGCGGAGTAGGGGACCCGAGCGCCCCGGGGGTCTCCCGCGCAGCTATCGCGAGATGTCGCTCTGCTGCAGCACCTTGAAGCCGCGGTTCGCGAGCGCCTGGGACGCGATGTCGGGATCCTCCGCGTTGATCGCGAGGGCCGCGCGGTCGGCGGGCCGTTTTATGAAGCTGTAGACGTAATGGATGTTGATCTCCGCCTCCAGAAGCGCGGCCAGAACCTTGCTCAACGCCGACTCATCGCCGACCTCGACCGCCATGATATTGCATTCACCGTATGGGAAATCGTTGCTCACCATCAACTCCCGCGCCTTGTCCGGATCGTCGACCACCACGCGGATGATCGAGCTGTCCGTCGTGTCGAGGACGGTTATCGCCATGACGTGCACGTCATTGTCCCTCAGCAGCGACGTGAGATCGTAAAGGCGGCCCACGCGGTTCTCCGCGAACACCGAGAACTGCTTCACGGGATCGTGCGGCGTCGTGCTCGTCTGGGCGGCCATGGCTCACCGCTATCATGGCGCTAAAGCCATGCGGGTCAACGGCGCGGTGTTGTGATTTGTCCCGGGCGGCCCCACGTTTGCGCCCCAATGACCCCCGATCTTCCCGCGCACCACGCGGCAACGGTTGACCGCGCGCTCAAGGGCGCGCGGCTGATCGTGCGCGGCATGGTGCTGAACGCGGTCCTCGGGGTGATCAAGATCGCCGGCGGAATCCTGGGAAGCGCGTATGCGCTTGTGGCCGATGGCGTCGAATCCCTCTGCGACATCGCGATCTCGGTCCTGATCTGGGCCGGAATCCAATGGGCCGCGCAGCCCCCCGACAGGGACCATCCCTACGGCCACGGAAAGGCGGAGGCCGTGGCCGGCCTCCTGACGGCGCTCGTGGTGCTCGGCGCGGGCGCGGGGATAGGATGGCATGCGATCCGCGAGATCCGCGACCCGCTGCGCCTCCCGCATTGGTGGACGCTGGTCATCCTGGGCGCCGTTGTCGCGGCGAAGGTCGTCTTCTCGCGCCGCCTGAACGAGGTGGGGCGCGACACGGAGAGCACGGCCCTCGGCGCCGAGGCCTGGCACCATCTTTCCGACGCGCTGACGTCGGCCGCCGCGTTCGTGGGCATATCGATCGCGGTCGTGGGCGGACCCGGATACGCGGCGGCAGACGGATGGGCGGCGCTCGTCGCGGCGGCGGTGATCGCCTTCAACGGGGTCAATATATTCACGCGGGCCCTAAACGAAGTGATGGACATCGCCGTGCCCGAGAAGCTGCAGAACGAGGTCCGGGCGATGGCGGCGCGCGTCCCGGGAGTCGCGAGCCTCGACAAGTGCCGGGTCCGCAAGAGCGGGCTGAGCTACCTCGTCGACATCCAGATCCGGGTCGATGCCGACATGAGCGTCCGCGAGGGCCACGGGATTGCCCACGCCGTGAAGGACACGCTCCTCGCCTCGAGGCTGCGGGTGAGCGACGTCACGGTCCACGTCGAGCCCAGCTGAGGGCCCCGGGGTCAGCCCTCGATCTTCTGCGCCAGCTTCCAGCCCAGGTACACGCCGACGACGCTGCCCACGCCGCTCGCGATGAAAGCGATGAGCATGCCGAATCCGTCGCAGAGGTACCATCCGACATATCCCCCTATTGTCGCCCCGGCGAGGGTGCAGAGCTTGTTCACGCCGCCACACTGGACAGGGCCCGCTTGAAACGCGATTTCTTAACGGGCCCTTGACCGATGCGGGGCGCCCGCGAGGCGACCCCGGGAGCCGGCGGGGCCTACTCCCCGATGATCTTCACCAAAACGCGCTTGCGGCGCCGCCCGTCGAATTCGCCGTAGAAGATCTGCTCCCAGGGCCCGAAATCAAGCTCCCCGCCGGTCACCGCGACGACGACCTCCCGGCCCATGATCGTGCGCTTGAGGTGGGCGTCCGCGTTGTCCTCGCCCCTGTTGTGGGCGTATTGGCTGTGCGGGTTTTCCGGCGCCAGCTTCTCGAGCCACTTTTCAAAGTCCGCGTGAAGGCCCGACTCGTCGTCGTTGATGAAGACCGCGGCCGTGATGTGCATCGCGTTGACGAGGCAGAGGCCCTCCTTGATCCCGCTCGCCCTGAGCTCGTCCTCGACCTGGCCCGTGATGTTCGTGAACTGCCTGCGCTGCGGGAGCTCGAACCAGAGTTCCTTTCTGTGCGATTTCATCGGCCGACCTGTTCCCCCACGTCCCGCGGGCGGGCGCAAGCATATTTGGATCGAACGGCGCCGGGAGATGTTGATGATCTTCGGCCACGAAACCAAGCGACCCATCCGATTCCAGCCCGCTGCGCCGGTTCTCGGACCGGGTCGACGACTACGTCCGGTACCGGCCGGGTTATCCCCCTGGTGTGATCGAGTTTCTCGCGGCAAGAGCAGGGCTGACGGAGAGGAGCGCCGTCGCGGACGTGGGCTCCGGCACCGGCATCTTCACGCGCCTGCTCCTGGACGCGGGGGCACGGGTCTTCGCGGTCGAGCCTAACGACGCGATGCGGGGTGCTGCAGAGTCGGAATTTCGCGCGCTCGCGAACTTCACGAGCATGAAGGGAACCGCGGAGGCCACCGGGCTGGACGACCGCTGCGTCTCGCTGGTCACCTGCGCGCAGGCGTTTCACTGGTTCGATCACGCGGCGGCGCGGAGGGAATTCATGCGCGTCCTTGCGGCGGGGGGCTGGTGCGCCCTGGTCTGGAACACCGCGATCGTCGAGGGGGACGACTTCGCCGTCGGCTATGAGAGGATCAAGGAGGAATTCGGGACCGATTTTCGGAGCGTGCGCCATGAGAACATCGAGAAGACCGGAGGTTTCGCCGCGTTCTTCGGCGCGGGCGGCTGGACAAAGGAGGTCTTCGCGAATTCCCAGACCCTGGGCCTCGAGGGACTGAGGGGGCGGTTGCTCTCGTCCTCATATGCGCCGAAGGAGGGGCATCCCCGTCACGGGGCCATGGTGGCGGCGATGGAGGAGCTCTTCGCCCGCTGCCAGAGGGACGGGGTCGTCCGGATGGACTACGGGACAGAGGTTTTCCTCGGGCGCCTGACCTGACGGCGGCCGGGGGCCAACCGCCGGCCGAGTCAGAACTGGATGGTCCGGATCGGGCCAATCTTGACGCCGAAGCGCTCGTCGTAGGGAGTCACCCGCGTGAAGTCGCTGCGCTTCACCTCGATCTTGAGGAGTCGTTTCACGAAAAGGATGCGCACGGTCGCCTGCTGGGACTCCCTGGTGATCACCGCCGGAAATTTCGGGTCGACCGGCGTGAAATCGAAGTCGATCTCCGAATCGGAAACCCGCGCCACGAGGTCGACGCGCATGGGGGCGCGCTGCTGGAACGCGGCGTGCTCGAATTCGCGCCGCTGCCTGTTGACGCGGACGGTCACCTGGAACGCGTCGAACGCGGATTCGCCGGTGCTCCCCGTCGTGCGCAGGGGCACCTCATACGTGACGCTGTTTGCATCCTCGCGCAGCACGGTGGCATGCGCCAGGTCAGGCGTGACGACCTGGAGGTTCAGGCTGATCCGCAGCTCGTCGCCGGTGTGCTCCGTGGATTCCCTCACGTCCCGCAGCCTGCGCTTCGCGACGCGTTCACCGATGCCGCGGAACTCCTCCACCTTGTCAGGGGTCGGCGGCTCTCCCTCGACCACCAGCGGCTTGAACTGCTCGGGGTAGGGTAGTGACGGATCGACACGAAACTCGGTCTCCTTCGCCAGCTTTGCGGTAAGGCCGTCGACAACCTGCGACTGCGTGTACGCCCAGTGGCCCTGGTTATTCATGAGCTTGTCGAAGGCATCGGCAAGCAACGAGGGCGGTTTCGCAGCCGGAGGCGGCTCGGGTGCGTCCCCGCCCGCGGCGGCGGCCTGCGGCCAAGGGCCGGCCAGCGCGGCCAAGGACATCCATAGGGGCAGGATTCGCATGGGACAATAACACCGGCGAGGCTGAAACAAGTTCAACCCAATACCGGCCGCGCGGCAAGATTCCGTGTCGGGCCAGCCCGCCGAATGGAGGATGTGTCCCGACAGCCGAGAGCTCCCGCCATTCGCGGGAGCCCGGGTGCGGGCGGGCGGTTAACGCCAGTGCCCGCCGCTGAAGTGAGCTGCCCCGCCGCGACCGACGAAGCCCGCGTGATGCCAGCCCCCAGCGCCGCGCACGTAACCCCATCCACCGCGTCCCCAGCCCCAATACCCTGGTCCCCAGCCGAAGCCGAGGGCGATGCCGGGATATATGCCCCAGCCCCAGGGGTACCCATCCGAATAGTAGCTGGGATAGACCGTGGTGTAGTCCACGGGAGGATAGTAGGTGTCACCTGGCGCCTGGTAGACGCCCGGAGGCTGCCCGCCCTGCGCATATTGGCCGCCGGCATAGGGAGCCGGGGTCGAGGGCATCGGCACGGCCTGGCCGTTCTGGGCGGGAGTCTGAAATGCCGCGGTCGGCGACTCGCCCGGGGGCTGCGGCGGCGCGGAGGGCGATTGCGGGGCCTCGGCGACGTTCCATGCACCGTTTACCCACACCCACCCGCTACCGCCTTGGACCCAGTGTCCCGAGATCCAGACGGCGCTCCTGGACGGAGGCAGATCCCAGTGCCCGGAAATCCATTTCCATTGGCCGCCCTCGCTGTTCCAGTGGCCGGCCATCCAGACATGACCCGGCGAGGGAGGCGGCCCCGCCACCTGATTCTCGGCCGGAGCAGCCGGATAATCGGCGGCGGACGCGATTGAGGGAGCCAGGCAGATCAGTGCGCCTGCGACGATGCACGCCATACCAGGCATGATGATTCGAATTTTTGCTTTCATGGTTTTAAAGATTTCGGGTTTCAGATCGCGCTTGCTGGTTGGACCCCTGGCGCCCGGTCGGTGTTCCGGCAAACTGTTCCCGGACCTGCGGGCGCCGCTGGGGCATCTGGATTTCCAAGAGGCCGAGGGCCAACCGGTTCGTGCGCATGCTTTGTGTTCACTTCAATCAAGGAGACGCCTGCGAGATCGAAAGGTAACAGGCAATCCGACAAATCGCAAGGACGTCCGGCGCCGCGGGCCTGAGCTACAGTTTCAAGGGCGCCTTCGCGAAGGTCCCGGTCCCCCGGCGGCCGGCATCGAAACGCCGGGTGGCGGGCGCGGGAGCGCCCGACTTGACGGTTGCGGACCCGGCCGCAGCGCCGTCTGCGGCTCACGGCCCCGCGCTGACAAAGTCGATATAGCCGCGCTCCACGTCCGTGTAGACCAGCTGCACACGGAGGCGGTCGCCGACCCGCCTCCCCTCGAATCCCTTGTCCAGCTTGCCCTCGACAGGCGGACGGTAGATGCGGACCCATGTGCCCTTTTCGTTTGCGCCGGTCACGCTCGCGTCGAACTTTTCGCCGATCCTCGAAGCCAGCAGGAGGGCGGCCGCGGACTTGGCCAGCTGCCGCTCAACCTTCTTGGCCTCGTCCTCCTGCTCGGTGCAGTGCTGCGCGAGCGCCGTGAGCTCGTCGTTGCCGTAGGGCGGCGGTAATCCCGCCATGGCGGCCCAGAGGAGGCGCTGGATGATCAGATCCGGAAAGCGGCGATTCGGGGCCGTGGAGTGCGCGTAGTCCTTGACCGCCAGGCCGAAATGCCCGGGTGCATCCCCCCCCGGGAACTCGATGACGTATTCGCCCCTTCCCAGCAGCTTGATGATGCTCAGGGAAAGGTCGGAAAAGGACGCGGGGTCCGCCTTCATCTCGGTGAGCAGGAAGCCCTCCAGCGCCACGCCGTCGGGCTCCTTGGGCAGAGTCGTGCCCTTCTCCGCCGCCAGCTCGACAATCCGATTCCATTTGGCGGGCGTGCGGACAATGCGCCGGACCGAGGGGTATTTCTTCGCCGCGAGGTACCTCGCGGTCACGCCGTTGGAGGCGACCATCAGCTCCTCGATCAGGTTCTTGGCCACGTTGCTCTCGTCCGCCTTCAGGTCCCGGAGGATTTCCCCGTCGAAGACCGGGCGCGCCTGAATCGTCTGGAGGGACAGCGCCCCGCGCTTGTGCCGGAGCGCCCTCAGCTTCTGGGCCATGCGGTGCTGGACGCGGATGTTCTCGTCGAGGCCTGCGACGGCGCCGATCGCGTTGGGCATCGGGCCGGTGCCGTCCAGCCATGCGGCGACGCTGTTGTAGGCCAGCTTGGCCCGGTTCTTCACGATTGCCTCGTAGAGATCGGACGCCTTCAGCGAGCCGTCCTGGGCAAAGACCATCTCGACGACGATCGCGATGCGCTCGGAGTTGAAGGCGAGCGACGTGAGGTCCGTGGAGAGCTTCTCGGGGAGCATCGGGAAGATTCCCCCGGCCGTGTAGACCGACGTGGTGTTCTTCCGGGCATGATCATCGAGGGCCGAGCCCTTCCCGACCAACGCCCCGACCTCGGCGATGGCCACCAACAGCTTCACGGACCCGGCCGCCAGGGTCTCGGCCACGGAGAGCTGGTCGAGGTCGCGCGAGTCGTCGTTGTCGATCGAGCACCAAAGGAGGCTCCTTAGGTCGCGGATCGACGGGGCCGTCCTCACGGCCGGCCCGTGAATGGCGCCGAGCTCGGAAAGCGCCGCCGCCGTGAAATCCGGATCGAGCCCGCGCTCGAGCATCACGCGGTGGGCTATCCTCTGCAGCAGCGCCCGGGGCTTCTGGCCGTCGGAATTCGTCATGGGGTTGGCCCCAACGGATGCCGCCTTGGCGGCGCGCCGTCAATGAGTGCGTTCGCGCATGCCGGACGGATCCCGGAAACGCGCCGCGCGGCGCAACTCTCGATTCGCCGTTTCCACGAACCTGGGGTAGGAACACCCCATGGCACTCATAACGACGCCTTTCGGCTTCCGGTCGACCGCCGCGGACGTGGCCGAGGGAATCGACCTCTCGGGCAAGCGGGTGATCGTCACCGGGTCGTCCTCGGGCATCGGCGTGGAGACGGCCCGGGCGCTGGCCCGGGCTGGCGCCGAGGTGACGCTGGCCGTGCGCAATACCGACGCCGGGGCGCGGGTCGCCGCCGATATCGCCGCCACGACGGGCAATCGGAATCTTCGCGTCGCCAGCCTGGAGCTTTCGAGCCTGGCGTCGGTCGCGGCGTTCGTCGGCGGGTGGGACGGTCCGCTGCACGTGCTGGTCAACAATGCCGGGGTTATGGCGCTGCCGGAGCAGCACACTCCCGAGGGCTGGGAAATGCAGTTCGCGACGAACCACCTGGGGCATTTCGCCCTGGCCGTCGGCCTGCATGCGGCTCTGGCCGCGGGAGGCGCCGCGCGCATCGTGTCCGTCAGCTCCAGCGCGCACCAGCTCTCGCCGGTGGTGTTCGACGACATCCACTTCGCCTTTCGGCCCTACGACCCGATCCTGGCATACGGGCAGTCCAAGACAGCGAACGTGCTCTTTGCCGTCGGCGCCTCCGCGAGATGGGCGGGCGACGGCATCACGGCCAACGCCCTGACGCCCGGCGCGATCGCGACCAACCTCCAGCGCCACACCGGGGGAATGAAGACACCCCCTGAGCGGCGCAAGACGCCGGAGCAGGGCGCCTCGACGTCGGTGCTGCTGGCCGCCTCGCCGCTCCTCGAGGGGATAGGCGGCCGGTACTTCCTGGATTGCAACGAGGCCGCCACCGTCGGGCGCCGCACCGGTGACATGGGCGGCGTCGCGCCCTACGCCCTCGATTCCGCCAACGCCGAACGCCTCTGGGAGGTGTCGCTGCGCATGCTGGGCTGAGCGTGTCCGCGGCTCCCGGGCTATTCGTAGGCCTGGATCATCTCGATGAAGCGGCCGGGGCCGCCGACCTTGTATCCCTCGAACCTGGCTATCGCGGTTCCCTTCTCATCCACGATCACCGCGTAGGGGTATCCGTGGACGTTGTAGCGCTGGAGCATGTCGGCATTCTGGGTCCTGGCCTCGTCGGACTGCGGCGAGTAGCGCAGGTAGTCGAGCTTCAGGAGCACGAATTTGTCATGGGAGTACTTTGCAAACTCAGGCTGGGAGTAGACCTCGGCCTCCATTTTCTTGCACCAGGAGCACCAGTCGGAACCGGTGTAAAGGATCAGGACGTGGCATTTCTTGAGCCTGGCCTGGTCCATGGCCGCGCCAAAGTCTGTCTCCCACACGGCGGGGCCATCATAGGCCACGCGCGGGGGTTTGGGCAGGACCACTGCGGCGGGCGCCTGGTTTACCACGATCGTCGGCGTCTTGTCGGGAGCCCGCACGGACACCACGGTGCCGCCCTTTATTTTGATGATGGCGTCCCGGTAGGTCAGTATCCGGGCCGATCCTGCGTCCAGGGACCCGACAGGCGAACCCTTCTCGGCGACGACCTGGTCATAGGTGTCACCGACATTGACCGCGAATGCGGACGAAGCTGCCGTCAGCAGCGCGATCGGGAACGCCTTATTCACGGGGTCACTCTGGATCCGTGATGAGGGCCTACAACCCCCAATCCGCGAAATGCCGGGCGGGTAACTACGTAGGCCGGCCTCTCGGCGGACTCGGGCCGCGATGAGGGGAAAAGAACCCGCCATCCCAAGGCCTCGCCGCGTTCCTGCCCCGTCCAAAGACCCTCGCATTCGGCGGCCCCGGGGCAAACCGCCAGCGGGTTTGCCTATTGCCCCCGCCGCATCCCTCTTTAGGCTGATATCCCTCTACTTGAATGGTTTTTGAGACCGTTTTTCCATGAGAAAGCGCAATCCGGCAAAGCCCCTGAGCGAGAACAAGCACCTCCTGAGGTGGGTCGACAAGATGGCCGAGCTTTGCAAGCCCGACACGCTCCACTGGGTGGATGGCTCGAAGGAGGAGTACGACGGATTGTGCGCGTCCATGGTGGAGGGGGGAACCTTCATCAAGCTGAACAACAAGCTCTGGCCCGGTTGCTATTACGCGCGCAGCGACCCGAGCGACGTCGCGCGGGTCGAGGACCGGACCTTCATCTGCTCCCATTCGCCCGAGGCCGCCGGGCCGACGAACAACTGGGTCAACCCTTTCGAGATGCGCCGCAAGCTGCGGTCGATCTTCAACGGCGCGATGCGGGGCCGCACGATGTACGTGCTGCCGTTCAGCATGGGGCCCGTCGGCTCGCCGATGGCGCAGATCGGCGTGCAGCTCACGGATTCGCCGTACGTCGTCGTCAACATGCGGATCATGGCGAGGATCGGCCTGCCCGTGTTCGCGGAGATCGACAGGGGCGAGAAGCGCGTCGTCCCGTGCATGCATTCGCTCGGCGCGCCGCTCGAGAAGGGCGCAAGGGACGTGCCGTGGCCATGCAACAAGGAGAAGTACATCGCCCACTTCCCGGAAACCCGCGAGATCTGGAGCTACGGCTCGGGCTACGGGGGCAACGCGCTGCTCGGCAAGAAATGCTTCGCGCTGCGGATCGCCTCGAACATCGCCCGCGACGAGGGCTGGATGGCGGAGCACATGCTGATCATCGGCGTCGAGAGTCCCCAGGGGGAAAAGACCTATGTGACGGCCGCGTTTCCGAGCGCGTGCGGAAAGACCAACTTCGCGATGATGGTCCCCCCCAAGGCATTCACCGACCAGGGGTGGAAGGTTTGGACGCTTGGCGACGACATCGCCTGGCTGAAACCCGATTCGGACGGCAGGCTGCGCGCGATAAATCCGGAGGCGGGATTCTTCGGCGTGGCGCCGGGCACCTCGGTCAGGACCAACCCGAACGCGATGGCCACGCTGTCGAGGAACACGATCTTCACGAACGTCGCGCTGACGCCAAAGGGCGGCGTCTGGTGGGAGGGGATGACCGACGAGCCCCCACCGGAGCTCATCGACTGGCAGGGCAACGAGTGGGTCCCCGGCTGCGGCCGGCCTGCGGCGCATCCCAATGCCCGCTTCACCGCGCCTGCGTCCCAGTGCCCCACGATCGATCCGGACTGGGAGAAACCGGACGGCGTGCCGATCAGCGCCATCGTGTTCGGGGGCCGCAGGGCCGGCACGATCCCGCTGGTCTACCAGGCGTTCAACTGGAGCTCCGGGGTCTACATCGGCGCGACGATGGGCTCGGAGATGACCGCGGCCGCGGCGGGCACCGTCGGGAAGGTGCGCCGCGACCCGATGGCGATGCTCCCGTTCTGCGGCTACCACATGGGCGACTATTTCGGGCATTGGATCGTCATGCAGCGGAGCCTGAGCGAGACGCCGCGCATCTTCCACGTGAACTGGTTCCGCAAGGACGCCGAGGGGAGGTTCCTCTGGCCCGGATTCAGGGAAAACATGCGCATCCTCAAGTGGATCGTCGACCGGGCGAGGGGCAGGTCCCTCGGCCAGGAGACCCCGATCGGATGGATGCCCAGGCACGAGGACATCGATTGGACCGGCCTTGACCTTCCGAAGGAGCGCTTCGACGAGCTCCAGTCGTTCAGCCGCCAGGCGTGGAGGGCCGAGGTCATGAGCCACGAGGAGCTTTTCCTGGACCTCCACGACCGGCTCCCCAAGGAGATGGTCTACGAGCGCGAGCTCCTCATTTGCCGGATGTGACGGGCAGCCCATAGAGTTCGGCCGCGTTGCGCCAGAAGATCTTCTCCTTCCACTCGGATGGAAGCGCCGGGAGCGCCATCTTGGGGTTGTCGAAGTCCCAGTGGGGATAGTCGCTCGAGAACAGGATCATCTCCGGGGCGCCGATCATCTCGAAGATCTGCACCAGGTGCGCCGGGTTCTCCGGCTCCTCGGTGGGCTGCGTCGTGAGGCGGACATGCTCGCGGATATACTCGCTCGGCAGCCGCTTCAGCCATGGCACCTGCGAGCGCAGGCCCTTGTAGTTCTTGTCCATCCTCCACATGAGGTGCGGGAGCCACGCGATCCCGCATTCGACGGCGACGAACTTCAGGCGCGGGAATTTCTCAAACACGCCCTCGCAGACGAGGGAGTTGACGTGCGCCATGGCATTGATCGGGACGATGTTGTGCCACTCGAAGTACCGCGTCGGCCGCCCGGCGGGGGTGGGGGTGTCCGCCGTGCCGGCGCCCTCGGTGCCCGGATGGATCGCCACCGGCAGGCCGTGGGCGGACGCGGCCTCGTAGATCGGGTGGTAGAAGCGCTGCCCGAACAGCCGGTTCGACCCGGCCCCCATCAGGACCTGGACGAAGCGCTTGTCGGGAGCGCAGCGCTCGATCTCAAGGGCGGCCGCGGCGGGATCCGAGTGGTTGATGACTATCGAGCCGCGGAAGCGGGGCGAGCGGTCGAGCCAGCGTCCGGTGAGGTTCATATTGTAGGCCGTCGCGAGCGCCGAGCCCCAGTCCGGGTCGAAATGCGTCGAGACGCCGAGGACGTGGGAGCCGGTGAGGATCGCGTAGTCGATGCCGTAGCGGTCCAGGTGATCCTTGATGAGGTGGTCCGGGTCGCTTCCCGCGAGCCCGCCCGATGGCGGGCGCGCGTCCTCGCGCTGCACCCCGACCGGCGACACATACCCCGCGGGCGGGACGGCGATGCCGTGGCGGTCGGCGAACTCCTGCCAGAGGCGGGGCAGGAAGGGCCTCAGCTCCGCGCGCGCGTCCGCGAAGGAGTTGTGGACGTCTGCGTCGATGAGGGGCATCGGTTCCGGGAAAGCCTGGGAGGCCGTCAGCCGGGCAGCAAGACGTACAGGGTGCCGTCCGCCTGCTCCAGCGGGAACCGCTCAAGGCCGTCGGTCTCCACGGGGATCTCCTTGAGCCGGGTCTCCGGGTCCACGATGTGCCCGCCCGTCACGAGGTCGAACTCCCATCCATGCCACGGGCAGCGCAGGATCCGGCCCTCCATGCCGTAGATGTATTCATAGACCTTGGACGGCATCGACGTTCCCGAGACACGGCCGGCGCAGACCGGGCCGCCGGCGTGCGGGCACACGTTGCGGTAGGCGTGCACGGCGCCCCCCACGTTGAAAAGCCCGATCTCGATCCTGCCGACCGAGACGAGTTTTCGTCCGCCGGGGGGTATCTCTCCCGCCTGGGCTACGGGGTGGCGCTTCATCGTCGCATTATTGGGGAATTCCATCCAAGGTGGGCCTCGGAAGATGAGCAACCGCGCACTTGCCCCGAATACGCCCGCCCCCGATGCCGCCGCGCCGGACCCGGTGGTCGAATGCCCCGGCCTTCGCTGGGAGGGCGGGGACCGCTCGGCGGTCCGTGAGCGGCCGGTAGCGGAGGAGCCGCTCGTGGGCGTTGCGCGTGTGGGCCGGTCCAACGTGTATTCGCAGCAGGGCCGGCTCGTCCGCGGTTAGTCCCGATGCGCGCGTCGTTGATTTTCGCAATTGGCCTCCTGTTATCGGGCTGCACCCGCGTCGCCTTCACGCTGCCCGTGGGGACGCCGGCGCCCGCGTCGGACATCGACGACGTTAAGGGAGAGTGGACGGGCGGGAAGGGCGCGGTCTACCGGGTTGGGCAGGATCCGGGTTCGGGGCAGCTGACCGCAAGAGTGGAAGAGGACGGAAAGGAGCAGATTTACCCGATCCTTCTGACGACCGTCGGGAAGGACGTGGTCATCGTGTGGGTGAAAGACAAGGAGCTCGGAGCCTACCTTCCCTTTCGGATCGCCCCTGGCGACGAATCGGTGGCCCTGCTCTGCCCGGATGAGGACGTAGTCAAGGCCCTCGTTACGGAAGGGAAGCTCATCGCCACCTACGACAAGGAGAAGAAGGCCTGGGTCATCTCAAAGGGTGAATCGGAGGCCTTATTGCTGGGCAAGGAATTCTGGAGCATCGACTACTGCATGCCCCTCTTCCGGAGCAAGGAGGCCAAGAAAACGCCGGCGGAGGCGACGACGTCTCCTGCGGCGCCGGCCGCGCGCCATCCGTAGCGTCGACCGCCGAGTCGGCATGAATTTCGTCCGCATCTGCGGCTCGCCCGGGCACATCCACTTGGGGCACCTTGGCAAACCCCCGGGAACCGCGCCGATGGCCGAGGTCCCGAGGGCAAGGCTTATTGCGGGACGCGGCGTCGAGGGCGACCGGCATACCCATGGCGACAGAGCGAAGGGACGGGTGACCTTTTTCGCCGAGGAGGCGTGGCTGGGGCTGTGCCGCGAACCCGGTCGGGCCGCCCGCCTCAATACGCCGCCGGCTTGACCCAACGCGCGCCCAGCCGGCCGCTCCTGACGACGGCCTCGATGAAGGCCATGCCCTCAACGCCGTCCTCGATCGTCGGGAAATCCAGGTTGCGCGGCATGGGCCGACCTTCGACCTCGGCGGAGACGGCCCGGAACGCCTCGCGGTAGATGTTCGCGAACGCCTCGAGGTAGCCCTCGGGGTGGCCGGCGGGAATCCGGGTGAACCGCTTCGCCTCGCCCCCCACGTAGTCGTTGCCCCGGCGCCAGATCTGGCGGGGCTGGTCGGCGAATTTCACGACAAGCTCGTTGGGATGCTCCTGGTGCCATTCCAGGGCGGCGCGGGTCCCGTACACGCGGATGTTCAGGTTGTTCTCGTCGCCGATCGAGATCTGCGACGCGTGCAGGACGCCCTTGGCGCCGCCCTTGTACCGCACGAGGACGTTGCCGTCGTCGTCGAGCTTGCGCCCCTTGACGAACGTGCTCAGGTCCGCGCAGAGCTCCTCGATCCTGAGGCCCGTGATGTAGCGCGCGAGGTTTTCGGCGTGGGTGCCGATGTCGCCCATGCAGCCCGCCGCGCCGCTGCGCTTGGGATCCGTCCGCCAGGAGGCCTGCTTCTGGCCCGTGCGCTCGATGGCGTCGGCGAGCCATCCCTGGGGATACTCGACCACGACCTTCCGGATCGCGCCGAGGCTTCTGCTCCTCACGAGCTCGCGCGCCTGCTTCACCATGGCGTTGCCGGTGTAGTTATGCGTCAGGACGAACACCTTGGCCATCCTCTTGACGATCGCCCTCAGCTTGACCGCCTGCGCCAGGTCGAACGTGACCGGCTTGTCGCAGACGACGTTGAACCCTGATTCGAGGAACAGGCGCGCGGGGCCGTAGTGCTGGTGGTTTGGCGTGACGATGACGACAAAGTCCAGGCGCAGCTCCGGCGGCATTGCCGACTCGGCCTTCGCCATCTCGCGGTAGGATCCGTAGACCCGGGTGGGATCCAGGAAGAAGTCCGCGCCCGACGCCTTCGAGCGCACGGGATCGCTCGAGAACGCCCCGGCCACGAGCTCGGCCCTGCCGTCCATCGCGGCCGCGATCCGGTGCACGGCGCCTATGAAAGCGCCGCGACCGCCGCCTATCATCCCGAACCTGAGTTTTCTGCGCATTTTTGTTGGGGCACCGCCGCGCTGCCGCGGAGGACCGTCCCGTTCACTGGTTTTTCTTGTCAAACGCCGCGTCGAACGCGGTGGTGCTCGGCGGGAAGTCGACACGGCGGACGAAGGCCGCCGCCTCGGTGGCGCCGTGCACGCGGTCCATCCTTATGTCCTCCCATTCCACCGAGAGCGGCCCCCGGTAGCCGACGTCATTGAGGGCCACGATGATGTCCTCGAACTTGATGTCGCCGTGCCCGAGCGAGCGGAAGTCCCAGTAGCGACGGGCGTCCCCGAAGCTCGTGTGGCCGCCGAACACTCCCGCCGACCCGTCGCCGTGTCCCCACCACACGTCCTTCATGTGGACGTGGTGGATGCGGCTGCCGAAGACGCGTATGAACCTCACGTAGTCCACGCCCTGGTAGCCCAGGTGCGAGGGATCGTAGTTGAAGCCGAAGCGCCTGTGCCCCTTGACCGCGTCCACCGCGCGCTGCGCGCTCGCCGTGTCGAATGCGATCTCGGTCGGGTGCACCTCCAGGGCAAAATTGACGTTGCAGGCCTCATAGGCCTCCAGGATGGGGCCCCACCGATGGGCGAAGTCCCTGAATCCGGCCTCCCAGTGCTCCTGCGAGGTCGGCGGAAAGGCATAGATCGAATGCCAGATCGACGATCCTGTGAACCCGTTGACGACCGCCGGGAGCCCGGCGGACTCCGACCCCGGGCGGGCGTCGAAGAACCTCCGCGCGGCCTTGGCCGTGGAGATCATCTTCTTCGCCGCGCGCCGGCGGACGCCCTCGGGCTTTCCGTCCCCCCAGACGTCCGGGGGAAGAATGGATTTGTGGCGCTCGTCGATCAGATCGCACACGGCCTGGCCGACCAGGTGGTTCGAGACGGCGTGGCATGAGAGGCCGTTCGCCCTGAGGAGGTCCCATTTGTCGCGGATGTAACCCTTGGACGAAAGCGCCTTGTCGACCTCGAAATGGTCGCCCCAGCAGGCGAGCTCGACGCCATCGTAGCCCATCCTCTTCGCGAGGGGGGCGAGCTTTTCGAGGGGCAGGTCGGCCCACTGGCCGGTGAAGAGGGTGACGGGGCGGGGCATGTGCGGGGTTTCCTTCGTTAATAGCCCTAACAGGAGCCGATGTTCAAGCCCTGCCCCATGCCTTCATCTGCTCAAAGCACAGGCGCACGGACTTGATGGGCGCGTGGCTGAACTCCTCCTGCTCGATGATGAACCACTCGACCGCGCCGACGGAGTCGGTTGCGGCAAAGATCTTGGCAAAGTCCACCGGCCCCGCGCCGAGCTCCTTCGCGTCCTTGAGATGCACGAGCGGGATCCTGGAGCCATGGTCGCGGATGAACTTCGCGGGCGAATACCCCGCGAAATGCGCCCAGTACACGTCCAGCTCGGCGACGAGGTTCCGCGGCTCGGCCGCGCCCAGTATCCACTCGAATGCGGGGCGCTTGTTGAATATCTTGAATTCGCTGTTGTGGTTGTGGAAACCGAAGCGGATGCCCAGCGGGCGCAGGGTCTCGCCCGCCTCGCCGAGCTGTTCGCCGATCCGCTCGCAGGCCGGCGCCGAGACGAAGTGGCCCGGCGGCCACCAGGAGCAGGTGACATTCCGTGTGCCGAGCAGGAGCGCGTCGCTGATGACCGCGTTGGGGTCGCTTCGGAGCGCCGCGTAGCTGACGTGCATTCCCGCGACCTCGAGGCCCGCGGCATCGAGGGCGGCCTTGGCGCCCGCGGCGTCGAGGCTGCCGTACCCGGCGAGTTCGACGCCGGAGTAGCCTATCTTGGCAACGGCGGCGGCAGTGGCGGCAAAATCCTTCTTTACGTCATCGCGGACGGACCAGAGCTGGAGGGCGACCGGGATCTTTTTCATCGTGAGGGGGTAAATCCGGGACTCAGCTTACGCGGACCTCCCGGCCGGTCGAGGCCGAGATGTAGATGGCATCAAGAATCTTCTGGACCGCCAGCGATTCCGCCGGCTTCACATGCGGCTTGGCCTTGCCGAGCAGGCAATCGATGAAATGCACCATCCGGTTCGTGTTCACGCGGGGAGGGAGCAGGTTCAGCGTCTCGCTGGAATAGCCCGTGGGAGTCTGCCTGAAGACCTGCAGGGGAGGCATGCTCAGGCCGGCCTCGGTTCCGAAGAGCTGCGTCGAGTTGGAGTCGGCCAGCGGCCCGTGCGCGGCCCACGAGGCCTCGAGGAGCACGGTCCTGCCGCTCTTCAGCTTGATGAGCGCGACCGAGAAGTCGTCGACGTCGAACGGCGCGCGCGGATCGATCTCGCTCTTGCCCCAGGCGCCGTTGCCGAGCCCGCGGGGCCCGAACTTGGAGTAGGTCTGGCCGCTGACGGCCGCCGCGTCGAACTCGCCCATGAGGTAGAGGCAGCGGTCGAGCGCGTGCACGCCGATGTCGTAGGTGCAGCCGCCGCCCGCGAACCGCTTCCGGGTGAACCAGGAGCCTATTCGCGGGATCCCGGCCCGGCGGCTCCAGGACGTCTTGCCATGATAGACGTCCCCGAGCGTCCCCTTCTCGACAACCTGCCTCGCGGTCTGCGTCTCCGCGCTGAAGCGAAAGTTCTGCCCCACCATGAAGAGGACGCCCTGCTTCCTGGCCTCGGCGACAAGCTTGGCCCCGTCGCGCGCGTTGGTCGCCATGGGCTTGTCGAGCATGACGTGCTTGCCCGCCCTGAGAGCGTCGAGCGCGACCCTGGCATGAAGGTAGTTGGGGAGGGCGATCGAGACCACGTCGATGTCCGCGCGCCGGAGGAGAGTCCTGTAGTCGGTCACGAGCTCGGGAATCCCGAATTTATCGGCGGACTCGCGACCCCGGCCGGGCGAGACCTCGGCGATCGCGACCACATTGGCCGCCGGGTGCAGCCTGAAGCTCGCCAGGTGGTCCTGGCCGATGGCGCCTGCGCCGATCACCGCGATGTTATAACGGGACTTCTTGCGCTTGATCTTCATGCCTGTTGTTGGGTCGCGAAACGCCGACCGTTGCCCCTTGCGGGGCCATTGGCGAAATTTTTTTTTGGACCTGGGGGGTTCTTTCGGGGGAGGGCCCCGTAAGGATCAGTTGTACAGCCAGTACCGGCGGCTCTGCTGCTGGTAGAGCTTGTTCCTCGCCTGCCAGTCCCGCACGTACGCCTCCACGTCGACCCTCGACCCGTGGGCCAGGACGTCGTTGTAGAATGCCGCGGATCCCAGGCATTTCTGGAAGACCTGCAGTTCCGACTTCGTCGCCGCCGCGAACATGCGCGGGTCGTAGGCGCACGCCAGCGTTATCAGGTGCAGTCCCAGCTCGGTCGGCTTCCAGGCATCCCAGTCGGTGATCTCGACGTAGAGGCCGAGGTCGGGCTTGCCGGTCTTCGGGTCCGGGACGCTCACGCGGCGAAAATCGATCCCGGGAATATTCAGCGAGCGCAGCTGCCTTTCCAGCGCGTCGAACCGGACGCCGTGGTACGAGATTCCCCGGAAGGGATAGGTGGCGCCGATTCCGCTCTTGAACCCTCCCAGCTGCGTCCCGAGGCCCACCATGGCAAAGCCCTCGACGGCCGAGTAGTCGGGTAAGAGCTGGGAGGTCGGGACCCAGCTCAGCCCGGTCTCGGGCCATCGCATGCTTCGGTGCCAGCCGCGCATCGGCACGACAACGAGCCTCCCGTTCGCCCGCGCCGCGTCCGGTATCTTGAGGATGTCCGGCGCCTCCTTCGCCATGCGGGCAAGCTCGCCGATCGTGAGCCCGTGGACGTAGGGCACGCGGAATTCGCCGACATAGCTCACGAGCTGGGGGTCGAGGGGGGGCCCGTCGACCTTCAGGCCGCCGAGCGGATTGGGCCGGTCGAGGACAACCACCTCCACGCCGTTCTCGAAGCATCCCTCCATGCAGAGCTTCATCGCGCTGACGAACGTGTAGGCCCGCGCTCCGACGTCCTGCAGGTCGATGACCATCGCGTCGATTCCCTTGAGCTGCGCGCGCGTCGGCTTCGTGCCGGTTCCGTGGTACAGGGAATGGACCACGAGCCCCGTCCGGGCGTCGACATGGTCGAGGGAGTTCGCGCCCGCAACGGATTCCCCGCGCACGCCATGCTCCGCCGAGAAAAGCGCGACCAGCCGGACATCCGGCGCGTGGCGCAGGACCTCGATCGTGCTCTCCCCGTGCCTGTCCACGCCCGCCGGATGGGTCAGGAGCCCAATCGATTTGCCCCTGACCGCGGCGAACCCGTTCGATTCCATCACGTCTATCCCAAGCATGACGGGATGGGCCTGATCGAAGGGATCCCTCGGCGGCGCCCTGGGCGCCGGGGCGGCGGCCTGGGGCGGAGCGGGAGTGGGAGTGGGCGCCGGCGGGGGAGGGGGCGTTCCGCTGCATCCGACCAGTCCCACGAGCGGCGCAACGCACAATGCGGCAAGCCGGAGCGATCGCGGGATGAATCTGCGCATCGGAGACATATCGCCCGGCGGCCTGCGCCGGTCGAGCCGTTTCATGGTGTCGACAGCGCCTGCCGCACCGCGTCGGAAAGGAGCGCGGGGGTTTTTGCGAGGGCCTCCGCGAGCGCCATGCCGGGCGGCGTTATGGGATGGGTGAAGAGCCCGGGCACATCCCGGGTGAGGGAAACGCGGCCGGCGAACACGTGGACAGGCTTGCCCAGGTCCAGCGCACGGCGGACAAGCGCACCGGGGCCCTTTCCGCCCAGGGACGAGTCGTCGAAGCGCCCCTCCCCCGTGACGACCAGGTCGGCCGCCGCCAGGCGCGCGTCGAGGTCGAGCCACGATGCGACAAGGTCGAATCCCGGAATAAGACGCGCGCCCGCGCCGGCCATGAGCCCGAACGCGATCCCCCCGGCCGCGCCGGCGCCCCGTTCGGCGGCGAGGCTCCCGGGCCGACCAAAGTGGCGGCAGACCAGGCCCGCGATACGCGCGCTTTGCGCCTCGAGTGCCTGGGCGTCCTCCGGCCTGAGCCCCTTCTGGGGGCCAAAGACCGCGAGGGCCCCGCCGGGACCGAGCAGGGGATTGTCGACGTCGCAGGCGATGAGAATCGGCGCAATCAGTTCCGAGACGCGTCCGTCGATGATCCCGATCCTGGGCCAGTCGATCGGGGCCGGGGATTCGATCCTCGCCCCCGATTCGGTCGCAAATTCGATCCCTAGGGCGCCGAGGGCCCCGAGGCCCAGGTCGTGGGTCGCGCTTCCGCCGACGCCGAGGAGTATCGCGCGGACGCCGGACCTTGCCGCGGCCCGGATCAGCTGGCCGGTGCCGATGGAGGACGCCCGCATCGGGTCGCGCATCCACGGGGCCAGGAGGGCGAGCCCGCTCGCCGCGGCCATCTCGACGACGGCGATGGAGCCGCCCGGCCCGGCCGCCGTCGCCCCCAGGAGGGCGCGGGCGCCCGCGGGTATCCTGGCTAGGGCCACGATCCCGAAACCGGCCGAGATCTCATCGCCGCGCGGGCCCGTCACGGTGGTCCGCGACTCGCTTCCGCGCGCCGCGCGCGTGAGGATGTCCGCGAAGCCGTCGCCGCCATCGGCGAGCGGGCACGGGTCAACCTCCCATCCTTGCCCCAGCGAGGCGATCGCGCCCGCCGCGATTTCGCACGCCTTGGGAGCGGAGATCGAGTCCTTGAACTTGTCGAACGCTGCCAGGACGCGCATGCCGGAACCAGCCTACGCCCGCGGCAACGCGGTTTGCAATTCATCCCCTCCGGCGGAACATCAGCCCATGGCCTTCGCGCTCCATCCGACAACGGTCGCCTCGCTGCGCGCCGTCCCGCTCGACATCCCGCTCCTGGCCCCGTTCGGGATCTCGCGCGGGGCCCTGGAGTCCGCGGCCAACGTGCTGGTGACCGTCGAGCTTTCCGACGGCACGCTGGGTTACGGGGAGGCCGCGCCCTTTCCCGCCTACAACGGCGAGACGCAGTCCGCCGCCCTCGGGCTCCTTTCGGCGGCGGCGAACTGGCTGCCCGGGCGCGACGCGAAGGATTGGCGGGGCATTGGCGCCGAGTTTCGCGCGGGGGGAGGGCAGGCGTGCGGGTCGGCGCTGTGCGCGCTTGAGACCGCCCTTCTCGACGCGGTGACCCGCCGCGACGGACTCTCCCTTTGGCGCTACTTCGGCGGCGCCGGCACCGAGCTTGAAACCGACATGACCGTGACCACCGGCACGCCCGGGGAGGCGGAGGCGGCGGCCCGCCTGATCCGAAGCCGCGGCATCCGATCCATCAAGGCGAAGGTGGGAGGGGTTGGCGGAGCCCGCGCGGACCTCGACAGGCTGTCCGCGATCCTGGAGGCGGCGCCCGGCTCTCCGCTGATTCTCGACGGCAACGCGGGCATGGACCGATCGCAGGCGGCGGAGCTGGTGAGGGGCCTCAAGTCGCGCGGGATCGCCCCGGCGCTCATCGAGCAATGGCTCCCCGGGGACGATCTCGACGGGATGCGCGCCCTCGGCGTCGAGTCCGGATGGACCGTGGCCGCCGACGAGAGCGTCACGACGGCGGCTGACGCGCGGCGCGTCGCGCGCGCGGCCGCCGCGCGCGTCTTCAACGTGAAACTGATGAAGGCCGGGGTCGCCGAGGCCCTCGAGGTTGTGTCAGTCGCCCGCGAGGCGGGAATCGGCCTCATGATCGGCGGCAATGTCGAATCCATCCTCGCGATGACGATGTCGGCGTGCTTTGCGGCGGGACTGGGAGGCTTCGATCATGCCGACCTCGATACGCCCCTCTTCCTGGCGGAGAATCCCTTCGAGGGCGGATATTCGATGGAGGGCGGAAGGATCTCCGTCGCGCACATTGACGCGGGCCACGGGGTCCTGCCCCGCGGGCTTTTACTTTGAACGGGCGCCGCCCGGGGGTAGGCTCTCCCGTCATGTCATCCAACGGCGCCATCGCGGTCTGCCAATCGGGCTACGAGGGGCTTCTCGCGCGCGAGGTGGACGGGCTCGGTCTGGCCGCGGCCGAGAGCGGCGCGGGTTGGGTGCTTGTCGGGGCGCCGCCAAAGCCGGGAAAGGGGCCGCCCGCAGGCGGCCTTCGCGGGGCGGCGTTCGCCCACGCCATACTGGAGGAGCCCGCTGAATTCTCGGGAGAGCGGGTGAACGAGCTCGCGCATCGGATGGTGGAGTGGTTCGCCGACAGCCTCCGCGGCGAGCGCATCGAGGGCCCCTGGCCCTGCATATTCGCGGGGGCGCAGGGCGTGACCGGGATGGGGCGTCGCGTCGCGTCCGTCGAGGCGGCCTTCCATGAGCTCCTCAGGAAAAAGCTCGGGCGGATCGCGAAGCTCGCCTCCGTGAAGAAGCCGAGGGTCGGCCCTGCGCGCGGCCTTTTCGCCTGGTTCACGGATTTCGGAAGGGTGCACGCGGCGCGCTCGGCGTACATGAACGGTCCCTCAAGGATGGCCGACGATGACGCCGCCCCGTCCCGCTCCTACCTGAAGGTCGAGGAATCGTATGGCGTATTGGGCGCGGAGCCCCGGCCCGGTGAAACGGTCTGCGACCTCGGGGCCGCGCCGGGAGGCTGGAGCTACAGCGCCGCGAAGCGGGGCGCCCGGGTGGTGGCGGTCGACAACGGGCCGCTGAAGGGCGGCGCGCTCGGGCACCCGCTCATCGACCACCGCCGCGCCGATGCGTTTGGATTCAGCCCCGGAAAGGACGGCGTCTATGACTGGCTCTTCTGTGACATGCTGGAGGATCCCCACAAGGTGCTCCAGTCCATTGTCCGGCCATGGGTCGCCGGGGGCTGGTGCCGGCGCTTTGTGATCAGCCTCAAGTTTGGGCGCGTCGATCCCATCGCGCTCCTCGGGGAGCTCCGCGCTGCGGATTCGCCCTTTGCCGGCAATGCGTCGGGAGTCCGGATCCTGCATTTGTACCACGACCGCGAGGAGTTCACCGTAACCGGGACAATCGCACCATGAAGGAGAATGAAATCAGGATATGCGGGCTTGCCGCCGTCCGCGCCAGGTTCCAGCGCGACGCGTCCTCCATCGTGCGCCTCTATTTCGATCTTCCCACCTCAAAGAAGGTGGGCGTGATGTGCCGCGCCCTCGCCGCCGCCCGGAAGGTCTACCGCTGCGTTGAGCCGTCGGAGCTCGAGAAGATCGCCGATTCCGTGCACCACGGCGGGATTGTCGCCGTCGTCGGGGACAAGGCCCCGAAGGCGCCGACCCCGGCCGATGCCGCATCATGGGCCCGCCGCCATGAGAACGTCGTCGTCCTCGACCGGATCGGAAACGCCCACAACCTCGGGGCGATCGCGAGATCCGCGGCCTACTTCGGCGTCCCAAGGATGGTCATCGCGGGCGAAGCCGCGTCGGCGAAGCCGGGCGCCGCGGCCTACCGCGTTGCGGAGGGCGGCCTCGATGCGCTCGAGATTTGGACCGTCCCCGAGGTGGCACCCTTTCTGCGCGCGCTCGCGGACGCGGGTTACGACGTCGTGGGGGCGGCCACCCGGGGTGGAAGCGCCTTCAGTTCCGGCGCAAGGCTCGTGGGGCCCTGGGCGCTCGTCCTCGGAAACGAGGAGCGCGGGCTAGCTCCCGACGTCCAGCGCGCCTGCACCCGCGTCGTCACGATTCCGGGAAGCGGCCGGGTTGAGTCGCTAAACGTATCCGCCGCCGCCGCCGTTCTCATCCACGAGCTTGGCCGCCGGGGGGGGACGGAGGCGGCCGGGCGCGATTGAAAACGAATTGCCGGGACGCCCGCGATCCGAATGATTCCCAGCGAAACCCTCCGAACAAGAAACGCCCCCACCCATGAAGATCCGCCCCGCGCTCGCCTGGCTTCCCGCAATCCTCGCCCTCTCGACCGCCGTTTCCGCGGGCGACACGCCCCCGACCCCGACGCCGCCGGCCACCGCGCCGGCCGCGGCTCCGGCCGTGGCGCCGGCGGCGCCCGACGACGAGAAGAAGACCGACCTCGAGGTGAGGATGGACAAGATTGGGAAGGCGTTTCGAAAGCTGAAGAAACAGGTCGCCGACCCCAGCCAGAACGCCTCATCGCTCCAGCTGCTCTCAACGATGGAGGACGCGGCGAAGGAGGCCGTCGACCTGACCCCCGCAAAGGCCGAGGACATTCCGGACGATCAAAAGGCCAAGTTTGAGGACGACTTCAAGGCCGGGATCAGGAACCTCCAGGACCTATTCGCCAAGCTCCGCGACGCGCTCACCGCCGGGAGGAATGACGACGCGGTGAAGATCGTCGCCGACATCGACGCTTTCGAGAAAAAGGAGCACAAGGAATTCCGCAGGCCCAAGAAGGATTGAAGGCCGCGGTCGACCGCCGGATCACGCGGGCGCCGGCGAAGGGCGGCGGAGGTCGGCCAGCGTTTCCCTGAGCGCGGCGGCATGCCGCCCTAGGATTGCGACCTGCTCCGCGAGCTCCGTGTCGCTGTAGGCCGCGGCAAATTCCTGGAGATCGGCGGCGGCTCCCGTGAGCATCGTCGCGCCGACCATCCGGGCGAGGGAAAGGACCCGGTGCGCGGCGGACGAGAGCGCCGCCCTCGAACCCGACCTGTGGGCCTCCGCGACCCCGCGCATGGTCTCGTCGAGCGACGCGACGAAATTGAGAAGCTCGCGCTCCAGGCCCTCTGGCGACCCGTCGGAAAGGTGCCGGATCATTCCCAGGCCGAGCTCCGGCACCCTTGGCTCGGCGGGGGCGTTGACCGCGGGCGCGCCGGCGGGCCCGGCCGCGCGCGTCTGCGCGAGGACCGCGAAGAGCTTTTGCGGCGTGATTGGCTTTGATATGAACGCGTCCATTCCCGCGGCCACGCAGGCGTCCTGGTCCCCGGCCGACGACAGGGCCGTCGTGGCCACGATGAACGCCCGCCTTCCGCCCGCCTCGGACGCGCGGACAAAGCGGGCGATCACGGCTCCGCTTGCCTTCGGGAGGTCGCAATCGAGGAATATGGCCTGGTAGGTGGTCGCGGAGAGCCGCGAAAGGGCCTCGTCGCCGTCGGCGGCGAATTCCACGTCGAACCCGAATTCCTCGAGCATCCGCCCCAGCGCCCTCGCGTTGTAGCCGATATCCTCGACGACGAGCGCCAGCGCGCCGCCCGCGTGGAGCTTCCAGGGCCGGGGCTCGGCCCTTGTCCCGGCCTTCAGGGGAATGCGAAGGAAGAAGGTCGATCCGCGTCCCGGAGCGCTCTCGACCCCGACCGATCCGCCCATTCGCTCGGCGAGCGCCCGGCTGACGGCAAGGCCAAGGCCGATGCCCGGGATCGCCGAGTTGCGGGCGGACTTGAGCCGGGAGAAACGGATGAAGAGGTTTCCCTGTTCCTCCTCGGGAATGCCGGCGCCGTCGTCGGCGACGGCAAACACGGCGCATCCACTCTCGAGGCGGGCCGACAGCCCGATCCTTTTCCCCCCGAACTTCAGGGAGTTCGCGGCGAAATTGACCATCACCTGCTGGATCCGGGCCGCGTCGCCGAAGATCGATTCCGGCAGCGCCGGGTCGACGCTGGCGTCCATGCGCGCCGAACCCGCCTTGGGCGCGAGCATCTTCGCCACCGCGTCCAGGACCTCGCGCGGCCTGAACGGTGACTGCGTGATCTTGTAGGCACCCGCCTCTATCGCGGCAAAGTCGAGCACATCCTCGACGAGGGAGGCGAGGAAGGAGGCGCAGTTTTGGAGCGTCGAGACAAGCTCCCGCTGCTCGGGACCGAGATGCGTCCCGGACAGGGCGGCGGCCGAGCCCAGGATGCCTCCCATCGGATTCCTGATCTCATGGCTCATGCTCGCGACAAATTCCGTCTTTGCGGCGTTCGCCTTCTCAAGCTCGTCGGTGCGCCTATGGACCGTCTCCTCGAGAACCTGGGCCCGGCGCCGGAGCGAGCTCACCCGAATCCTGAGCACGCCGAGCACACCGAGCGCGCCCGCGAGGGCGTAGGTCGCGTAGGCGAGCGGCCTGCGCCACCACGGCGGGGCGATGTCGAAATGGAGCACCGCGGGGGCGCTGACCTCCCCGGAGTCGGCCTCGAGGCGGACCTTGAAATCGTAGCTTCCCTCCCGCAGGCCCGAGATGTCCCTCTCGGCCGAATCGCTCGGCGCGGACCATTCGCTCTCGGCGCCCCCAAGCATCGTCTGGAACCTCTCCGACTCCCGCATGCCAAAGTCGTGCGAGCTGAACTCGAGATGCAGCCCGCGCGTGGAGTACGGCAGGATCCCGTCGATCTCCCTGTCGGCTGCGCCGCCGGCCGCCTTGACCCACGCGCGTATCAGCGGACGCGAGGGCGGCGGACGCGGGGCCAGCGCCTCGGGGCTTGCGCGGATGAGCGCCTCGCTGCCCGCGATCCAAAGGACCTCGCCGTCGGCCGTCGAGGCCAGGTGAAGCGCGAGCAGCGAGCCGATGTCCGAGAGGCCCTCCATGGAGCAGGGCGTCCACGCGGCGCCCTCGCCGGTCACCGTGATTTTCCCCAGGCGCGGCGAATGCCCTCCCGCCTCGGGGTCGAGCGCCGCCCAGACCGCGCCCTTGCTGTCCGAGTTTGAGATCGCCGACGGATTGCCCTCCGGAACCCCGGTGACGCGGCGAAACCTGTCCGACTTGCGATCCAGATAATACGCCGCCCCCGTTGCCAGCGCCACCACCGTCGCGCCCGCCCGGGTGACCAGCGTCGGGCCAGCCGTCGGCAGCGGCCCAAAACGGCTCGACGCGGGGATTGATTGCTCGCTCCCCGGGCTCGCCACAAAGAGCCCCATCGACTGGGTGCCTATCCATACCCGCCCCGAAGGCTCATCCACCACCGAGTCGCCATAGTCGGGCAGCGAATCGGCGACGACCCGCGATCGTCCGGTGTCCAGGTCGACCGAGAGCACGCGGTTGTATTGGGAGGCGAGAATCGTGTCGGGCGCCGATTGGGAGAGGCTCGTTCGAAAGACGATGTCGCCGGGCCGGGTCACGGAGCGCATGCCCGCGGGGGACCAGAGTCCGAGCCCGCTGAAATGACCGACGGCAAGTCCCTGGGGCAGAGGGAGCAGGCTGTAGAAGCGGCTGCTTGTGATGCCGAGGGCCGTGAATTGCCCGGCGCCGCCCGATTTCACGTCGGTGGACAGACGCAGGATGTCGCTGTGGGAAATGGCATACGTTTCCCCCGCGAACTCGGCGACGGACTCGCTGCCCCCCGGCGGATATCCGTTCCGCTCGCCGTAGAAGGAGACGCCCGACCCGATGGCCAGCCTGACGATGAAGGAGGGCCCCATTCCCCAGAGGGCTCCCTCGCGATCCACAAACAGCGCATAGACCTGGTTTGCGGGCAGCCCGGCCCGCAGGTTGAACACGCGGCGCACGCCGCCCGAGCGGTCGGTGATCGCGATGCCGCCCTGGAGGGTTCCGACGGCAAGCAGGCCGTCCCTGAGCTGCGCCACCGACGTCGGGGTGTTGGCCCGAAGGAATGAGGACGCATCCCCCTCAAGCGGCGTGCAGATCCCGTTGCGGAGGGTCTTGAAGCCCTCGGACGTCAGCAGGAGCCAGTCCTCGGCGGAATCGTCCAGCCAGCGGATGTCCGCCGCGCCGACGACGGACGCGGGAACGGCCACCTCGGGCCCGTCGACGCCCATCTTGAGGAGGCCGAGCGGAGGATAGTGGACATACACGGACTTCCCCGTCCGGGTCGACCAAAGGATGCGCATCCCGGGAAAATCCCAGGACATGAGCCTGCGGCCGTCCCATCGCAGAACCTTCTCCCGCGCCACGAAGACCGCGCCCTCGTCGCCCTCCGCGTACACCCTCCAGACATCGCCAAGGTACCCTGAGCCAGCCGGCAATTGAGCCATGAGCGAATGGTATGACAGCCGGCCCTGCGCCCCCGGCTCGAACCAGCCGAGCTGGTTCACGCCCGCGATCCAGATTCGGCCGTTCGGGCCGATGTCCATGCCGCGGATGACGCAGGACAGGTCCATCTGTTCCGGACGCCAGCGGTCCCCGTCGAACGAAAGGACCGTGTCGCAGCCGAAGTAGATGGTCCCTGCCCGGTCCTGGGCTGCCGACCAGGCCATGGTCCTCACGCCCGTGTCCCGCGCCGTGAACACGCGCAGCGGAGGAATCCCGTCGACACCCCGCTCCCATCCCTGCGTCGCGCCGTCGGCCAGCGCAGCGGCCTCCCCTGAGGCTATCCAGAGGAAAACGCCACTCGCGATGGAACGGACTAGGGGCACGGGGGCGGGGGCAACACCGGGATGATCCGGGCTTTTTGCGGATCGTCATGAATTTTTCGTACGCAAAAACATGTATTGGCGGAATCGCGCGCCCCGACCCCGGGACGGCATGACCGGGTTCTTTCGGAGTTGCCTAGGCAAACGGAAATCGTGATAGGAATCGGTCCCCTCATATGTCGAATATCACGCTGACCGCCGGCACCTCGCAGGACACCCCCGATGCGGCGGTATTGGTGACCGTCAATCCTCCGCCTGCTCCGGGCAGCCAGCTTAATTTCTCGCTCGTCGTCATCGATGAGCTTGGGAACGTGAGCCCGCCTTCCGTTTGCACGGTGATCGTCGAATCCATGCCCGTCGCCGTGCTCCAGGCCCAGCCAACGATTTCCTCCGGCCAGCAGATCCCGCTCGTGGGGGCGTCGTCCACGCCGGTTGGAAGGCTGAAGACCTACCGGTGGGCGCTCGCGGCGCAGGCGCTGACGCCGCTCCCGCCGGCCTGAGCCGGCCGCATTTTCGCGGCGGTTTCCCCCCGCGGGCTGCGGATGCTCCGGGTCAGGGCTGGATGATGCTCAGCGGGCGCTGCGACGAATAGACCCTGCCGTCGGGATCGGTCGCCCGCACATGCACGGTGTGCTCGCCAAGGGAAAGGTCGGCCGGCAGCGCGCCGCGCCACAGGTGGTAGCAGACGACGGGATCGGGCAGCCTGGGTCCGCCTGGGGGAACGGCGGCCGAATCCTGCGCGAGAAAGTCGGCGGCATAGGCCGGGTCCCAGCCCAGGATTCGGCGCATCGGGTTCCACGCGCGCCCGTCCACCCGCGCCTCCACCGTCCATCCGTCGTGGCCGTTGAACACGTTCGCGTAGAACGAGACATAGCCCTGCCTGGGCGCCACGGCCCTCGGGGCGTGGAGCTCCATCTGGTGGTCGGACGGCATGCGGGAGGGGACATAGTCGAGCGTGACGGTGGCGCCCTTGAACCCGAGGACCGCGTATCCGGGCGGCGTGCCGTCCCACATCGTGGCGACCGGTATCCCGCCTTCGTCCCGCGGCCCCCCCCAGAATCCGCCGCACGCCGCCGCGACGTTGTACTCGTGAAGGGGATCCTTTCCCTCCCAGCCGTCCTCACGGCCGTGCATCACGTGGCGCTGGTAGTGGGTGTGGCCGGACAGGATGAGGACGTGCGGGCGGTCCAGGAGTAGCCCGAAGAGGCGCAGGCGGTCCGCGCCGCGAAACCCCTCGGTGCCCGACGGGTCCGGCGAAAACAGGGGGATGTGCATCATGAGGACCACCCATTCATCGGGCGGCGTGACATGCAGGAGATTCCCCAGGAATTCGAACTGGTCCTCGCGCAGGCCGCCGGTGTAGCGGGGGCCTCCGAGCGGCCTCACGTCGTCCAGCGCCGCGAAAAGCGCCGGTCCCGCGTGGAACGCGTACGTCGACGGCCCGTAGACCGCCTCAAAGGGCTCCACTGCGGCCCGCTCATCCGGCGTTCCGAGCGCGAGGTCGTGGTTGCCCGGAACGCTGTACCAGGGGATCCCGATCCGCGCCAGCGACTGGTTGACCGCGCCAAAGAGGTCCGGCCGGTCATAGACGACGTCGCCCAGCGTGACCCCGAATGCGCATCCGGCCCCGTTGCCGATTCGCTCGACGAGGCCCCGGGAGAGATACCCGACCTCGGCGGGCGATGAAGGCTGCGGGTCCGTGACGATCAGCGCGCGCAGGTCGTCCGGCTCGTCCGAGCGCACCAGGGGGAAATCGACGGCGCGGCCGGTCCCGGGCTCCGCGTGGAACCGGGGCAGGTTCGCGCCGTCGACCGGCGGGCGCCAGCCCCTCGGCTTGATGACAAATATCCGCGCTCCCGCCCTGTCGGGGATGCTGTAGGCCCCCGAGCCGTCGGTCAGGACCACGTCGACTCCGTTGGACACGGCGACGGATGCCAGGCCGGGCTCGCCCGCCTCGCGCAGGCCGTCGCCGTTTCGATCGTCAAAGACAATGCCGGTTCCGGCGAACAGGCGGGCCGCTGCGAGCGCCGCCGCGGCCGCGAGTCCCGTCCTCGCAGCGGCGGCGCCCGGGTTCATTGATGACCGGCGACCGCGTGCGGGACGTAGGGCGCCTCGAGGGCCGCGATCTCCTCGGCGCCGAGCTTCAGCGAGAGCGCGGCGAACGCATCCTCGAGGTGCTGCGGCTTGGAGGCGCCGATTATCGGGGCGACAACGCCGGGCTTCTGGCAGACCCACGCCAGCGCGACCTGGGCGCGGGGGACGCCCCTTGCCGACGCGATCTTCCCCACGGCGTCATGGACAGCCCGGTCCGACCCGGAAAGCTCGGCCCCGTAGATGTTGCGCGCGTACTCGTCGGTCCTTGCGCGGACGGTGGCCGCATTGAGCTCGCGCGCCAGGAATCCCCGCGCAAGCGGGCTCCATGGCAGGAGGCCGATGGACTTGTCCGCGCAGAGGGGCATCATCTCCCGCTCCTCCTCGCGGTAGATGAGATTGTAGTGGTTCTGCATCGTGACGAACGGCGTCCAGCCGCGCGATCCGGCCGCGTGGAGCATCTTGGCAAACTGCCAGGCCCACATCGACGAGGCGCCGAGATGGAGCACCTTTCCCGAGCGCACGAGGTCGTCGAGCGCCTCGATCGTCTCCTCGACCGGCGTCGCCGGGTCGAACCGGTGGATCTGGTACAGGTCGACGTAGTCGGTCCCGAGGCGTCTGAGGCTGTCGTCGATCGCGTGCCGGATGTGCTTGCGCGAGAGCCCGCGCTGGTTCGGGTCGTCGCCCATCGCGTTGAACACCTTGGTCGCGATGACGACGCGGTCGCGGGAGGGCCCGAACTCCTTGAGGGCGCGGCCGAGGATCTCCTCGCTCACCCCCACCGAGTACATGTCGGCCGTGTCGAAGAAGTTGATCCCGAGCTCGATCGCACGGCGTATGAAGGGGCGGCTCTCCTCCTCCTCGAGCACCCATTCCCGCCACTTCTTCGAGCCGAAGGTCATGGTCCCGAGGCAGAGCCGGGACACCTTGATTCCAGTGGGTCCGAGATTGACGAAGTCCATATGTCCGGGGGGTTACTTCTTTGGGGGCGCCCCGTGATGGGCCGCGTGCGCGGCATAGGCCGCCGTGTCGGAAAGCATGGCCTCGATCGCGGCCGCAATGGGCTCGATCCGGACGATCCCGGAGAACACCGACTTGTCGCCGATCGCGTCCTCGAGGATGAATGCCGGCCGCTGCGAGATCCGGTGGGAGTAGAACTCCGCCGTGCTCGCGTCCACGCGGGCCCTGACGGCGGCGGACTCGGCTCGCGCCCGGAGCTTCCCCGGGAGGATGCCCGAGGCGGCTGCGGCGACCGCCACGGCCTCGGCCATGCGCCCGACCTTCCTGCCTTCGAGCACCCCGGCGTTCGCAATGGCGAGCCGGATCCTGTCGTCGGCAAAGCCGAAGTCCCTGCCCGCCTCCGCCACCAGGTCGGGTGCATCGTACGGCGCCTTGCGCGGGTCCTCGAACCACCCGGAGCTAAGCATGACGGGTGAATGCATCACCGTGCCGCCGCTCCGGCGGTAGAACCAGTCGCACTGGGCACGGGACACGGGGAAATCCTCCTTGCGCATGAGCGCGATGCGCCATTCAAACTCCGCCCGGCCCGAAAAACGCGCCTTCAGGTCGGCCCAGACGGGCTCGACCCAGTGGCACCAGGACGACAGGACCTCAAGGTAGTAGGTCACCTTCATGCGGAAAGAGGAACGCCGGCCCGGCCCCGCGTCAAGAAGCCTGACCCAAAGACGGCATTGTCACGGGACAGGCGGGCTGATCTTGTGAATCCATCGCATGAAGGTACTTGGAATCGACATCGGCGGTTCATCCATAAAGGGCGCGCCTGTCGACACGGCCACCGGGCGGCTCCTCGCGGGGCGCTTCAAGATCGAGACGCCCCTCCTGCTTTCGCCGACGGAGATGGCCGACGCCGCCGGGATGATAGCCGCCCATTTCCGGTGGAGGGGCCCGGTCGGCATAGGGTTTCCGGGCGTCATCCACGGGAGCACCATCCTCACCTCCGCCAACCTCGACAAGAAATTCATCGGCTGCGACGGCATCAGGCTCTTCGGCAAGGCGATCGGGCGCACCGTGGCCCTGACGAACGACGCGGCGGCGGCCGGCCTGGCCGAGATGAGGTTTGGGGCGGGAAAGCACTTTGGCGGAAAGGCGCTCCTGCTCACGCTGGGAACCGGCGTCGGGTCGGTCCTCTTCTTCCGCGGCGAGCTCTTTCCCTGCGAGCTGGGCCATCTGCCGATGGACGGGCGGGATGCCGAGAAGCGGGTCGCGGCCTCGGTGAAGCACCGCAAGGACCTGTCGTGGAAGGTCTGGGGGACGCGCCTCGGCTGCTACATCGACATACTCGAGCGGATTCTCTGGCCGGAGCTGATCATCATAGGCGGCGGCGTGAGCGCGAAGCACGAGAAGTTCTTCAAGTACGTCAAGCCGCGCGTGAGGATGGTCCCGGCGGAATTCCTGAACGAGGCGGGAATCGTCGGCGCAGCCCTTTGGGCCGAGCGGGAGCGCCGGGGCTGAGGCCGTGGGCGCGGATGGGGGGCGGGGGCCGGGCCCTCTTGCCGCAGGCGAAGCGCCATTCGTCGCGCTTTTCCGTCGATTGGTCGCAAATGGGTGGGTATCGGCTTGATCCTTCCCACCCGCAGGCGGATTGAAGCCGTCCCAATCAATGAAGAACCGATGGCTGAGGATTGCCGCCGCCTGCGCCGGGTGGGCCTTCCTGGGGCTCGTGCTGTCGCTCGAGCTTTATTTCAACATGCGCGCCGAGATGCTCAGGATCGGCTTCGTGGACATTGCGCTCCCCCAGTTCTGCCGGGCTGCGATGTGGGCGAGCCTCGCCCCCTTCATCCTCATGCTCCGCTCGCGGATCCCGCTCAGCGCCGGCCGGTGGGTGGGCGGCATTTCGTTTCATATCATATTCAGCTTCATAGTGATGGCCACGTACTTTCTTGGGAGGATAGAGTCCGACCTTTTCTTTCTTGGCTACGGACGCGGGGGATTCTGGCACTCCGCCTACACGGGCTTCTACGGCCACAACCTGGTGGACATGGCCTATTACTGGGCCGTGATAGCCTTTGGATACGGCGTCGAGCTCCAGCGCAGGTACAAGAACGAGGAGCTGAGGGCCGCCCAGCTCGAGTCCCGGCTGATCGAGGCCGAACTCAAGGCCCTCCGCGAGCAGCTCAAGCCCCATTTCCTCTTCAACACGCTCAACACGATCGCGGTGCTGGTCCGGGACGGAAAGAACGAGTTGGCTGTAACTTTGCTCGCCCGCCTGGGTTCTCTCCTGCGGATGTCCCTTGAGGGAAACCGCGACAACGAGACAACCCTGCGAGCAGAAATGGAGTTCCTGGAACGCTACATCGACATACAGAAGGCCAGATTCCCAGACCGCCTGACAGTGGATGTTTCGGTCGAGGAGGCCGCGCTCGGCGTGCCCGTTCCCTGGCTGATACTCCAGCCGATCGTCGAGAACGCCATCCTGCACGGGATCGCGCCCAAGTCCGGCCCGGGAAGGGTGGAGATACTCGGAAGGGTGGAACGGGGGGCGCTCCATCTCGAGGTGCGCGACGACGGGCGGGGGTTGGCGAACGGCTGCGGGGTCACGGAGGGCACCGGCCTCACGAACACCCGCGAGCGGCTTGCCAAGATCTATGGCGACGCGAGCCAGATGACGCTCCGCGGCCGGCCGACCGGTGGGATAGCCGTTGAGATCGTTCTCCCATGCCGCACATGACGTCGCCTCGAAAGGCCCCGGCGGCCGCCCCCATAACGGCCCTCATCGCGGACGACGAGCCCATGGCCCGCCGGGGCGTCCGGCTGCTCCTCGAGCGCGATTCCGGCGTCGAGATCGTCGGCGAGGCCGCCGGCGGGGTCGAGGCCGCCGACCTGATCAGGCGCCTGCGCCCGGACCTCGTCTTTCTCGACGTCCAGATGGTGGGGTGCGACGGATTCGAGACGCTGCTGCGCGTGGGGCCCGACGCCGCCCCCGTCGTTATATTCGTCACGGCCTACGACGAGTACGCGCTTCGCGCCTTCGAATTCAACGCGGTCGACTACCTTCTCAAGCCCTACGACGACACCCGCTTCGCCGCCGCGCTCGAGCGCGCGAGGGACCTCGTCATGCGCAAGCGCAATGACGCGGTCGACCACCGGCTCACGCGGCTGATCGAGCACCTGGAGGGCGAGGGCAGGGACAGGATCCTCCTCAAGTCCTCGGGCGAGATCATTTTCCTGAAGACGGGCGAGATCGACTGGATCGAGGCGGAGGGCGACTACGTGAAGTTCCACGTGACGGGGCGCACGCACCTCATGCGCGGCACCATGGCCGCGCTGGAGGCCCGGCTGGACCCGGCCCGGTTCATCCGGATCCACCGCTCGACAATCGTCAACGTCGACCGCCTGAGGAAGCTCAGCCCCTCTTTCGAGGGGGAGTACGCGGTCGTGCTCCACGACGGCACCAAGCTGCGGCTCAGCCGGGGATACCACGACCGGATCAAGGCGCTCCTCGGCAGGGTCGAGTAGGCGCCCGGCGCGCCGGCGCGGGGGTTTGCCGCGATTGTGAGCCGGCCCGTCGCATTTTCGAAACCACACGCGGCCATTGCGGGTTTACAGGGCCATGCGCGCCCTGCTGCTCGCGGCACTCCTCCTCGCCTCCGCGTGCGCGGCCGCGGCCGGCGTGAGGAGCGCCCCGGAGGGGCTCTCGGACGCGCGCGCCGCCCGCTCGCTGCTCGGCCCCGGCACATGGGCCCGGGTTGTCCGCATCGACAACGGCGGCGCCCGCGGCGCCGAGCGGCGTAACGCGTATCCGCCTGTCGTATTCGCGCTCGTCTTTGAGCTCTCGGGCGTCCTCTGGTTCTACTGCGACGAGGACGGCACCCAGAGCCTCTCCCTCAGGCGGGGCTCGCTGGAGGCGGACAAGGCCGATCCGGGCCCGCTTTTCAGGGCGATATACGACCGGTTCGGCGCATGGTCCTGGGTCGACGACCCGCCGGCCTCGGGCGGCCCCGCGGCCCTGATCCCGCCGAACGCGTGCTTCATCGAGTGCGTGGCGGCCCTGAAGAGGAGGATCGCCGCCGGGGAGGGCGTTGACGCGCCGCGGCTCCTTTCCTATTACGTGGACACGCCCCACGGCCGCCTCGGCCACACGGTGCTCCTTTTCGATTCACGGAGCGGACTGGCGGCCCTGGACCCCGAACGGTCGGAAACGCCGGTCATGATACCCGGAGCGCTTGGCCCGGACTCGCGCTCCCTGGCGCGCTACCTGCGGGGTGGCGCCATCGCCGCGGCGCGCGTGCTTCCGATCAGCGCGGCGGGCCCTTTGCGGCCCGCGGACCGATGGGCGGCGCTGTCTTCCGGGGCCTCCCCGGCCGGATGAGCGCCCCGCCCCCGTCTATCCGCCGGGAAGCCCGCTCATCAAAGTTTTGTGTAACTTTCCGCCTTGGGGGTGTGTTGTGGGGACATGCCAGAGCTGTGCCAGCCCGGAATCGGAGCCTTCAATCCCGCGGGGAAGGCCATTCGCCGCGTTGTTGGCGCATCTCGGCGCAAAATCGTTTCCCTTTTTGGGATAGGCTATTTCGTCAACCCTTGCTCGTTGTTAGTTGTGTTAGCGTGGGGGGGCCGGTTCCGGCCCCTCCACGCTGTTTTTTTTGGCGGGAAAAGGGGCATGGCTTGAACGATTGACCTGCAACCGAATACACCCGTGAATGCTGCACCCATGACCGCCGCCCTTTCGTCCGGAAACGCCCCAGCCTCCGCCTCCGTGGCCAAGCCGCGCAGGAAATCCAGTCTCAAGTGGTGGGTGATCGGCGGATCCGTGCTCCTTGTCGTCGCGGTCTTCCTCGCCGTGGTGAAGAAGCGCGGAGCGAACGTCGGCATTTCGGTCACGACCGAGAAGGCCGTGACCAAGACGATCATCCAGACCGTGACGGCTACCGGGAAGGTCCAGCCGGAGGTCGAGGTGAAGATAACGCCCGAGGTTTTCGGCGAGATCGTCGCGCTGCCCTACCGCGAGGGCGCCGTGGTCAAGCAGGGCGAAGTGATCGTTAAGATCAAGCCGGACTTCTACCAGGCCCAGGTGGACCAGCAGGCGGCGGCGGTCGCCGCCGCGCGCGCGGGAGCCGTCAACAGCCTTGTGCAGCAGGAGAAGGCCGAGGCCGACCTGACGAAGTACCAGGACCTGTACAAGCGAAAGCTGGTCTCCGACTTCGACTATCTCACCTACAAGACCGCCTTTGACGGGGCCAAGGCCAACCGCGAGTCGGCCCTGGCCCAGGTCGACGAGGCCGAGGGCCTGCTCAAGCAGGCCAAGGACTCGCTTTCCAAGACGTCCATATTCGCGCCGATGGACGGCACCGTGAGCTCCCGCTCGTCCGAGGTCGGAGAGCGCGTGCAGTCCTCCTCCGAATTCGCGGGCACGGAGATCATGCGCGTCGCCGACCTGAGCAAGATGGAGGTCCGCGTGAAGGTGAACGAGAACGACATCGTCAACGTGAAGGTCGGGGACCCGGTCAAGATCAGCATCGACGCCTACCCCGACCGAAAGTTCAACGGCACCGTCCGCGAGATCGCGGCATCAGCCGACAACAACGGCGCCTCGGGCAGCGGCACGTCGGCGCAGTCGTCCGGGAGCGTCTCCGACGATGTCACCAATTTCATCGTCAAGATCCGCGTTGCGGACAAGGACCTCACGCTGAGGCCGGGAATGAGCGGCACGGCCGACATCGAGACGCAGACCGTCAAGGACGCCGTCGCGGTTCCCATCCAGAGCGTCACCGTGAGGGCCGCGGGCGGCATGACCGCGGAGCAGGTCGAGGAGAAGAAGGCGAAGGAGGTTCACGATCGCTCCGGCAACGACATCGATGTCAAGATCGACAAGATGGACGCGCAGCGCGACCTCGCGAAGCTGCTTCGCGTCGTGTTCGTCCGAGATGGCGACAAGGTGAGGCTCCAGAAGGTCGAGACCGGGATCGCGGATGACTCCGTGATCGAGGTCAAGTCCGGCCTGAAGCCGGGCGACGAGGTTGTCTCCGGGACCTATGCGGCGATCAGCCGCCTTCTCAAGGACGGCGCAAAGATCCATGTTGAGAAGCCGAAGGTGGACGTCGCGGACGTCAAGTAGGCCTCGTTCGACATGAGCCCCCCGGCACCCGTCGAATCGCGCCCGGTGCGCCCGGTCGGACCCTTGGTTATCGCCATCGAGGGCGTGACAAAACTTTACCAGATGGGGGACGAGACGATCCACGCCCTGCGCGGCGTTTCGCTTGAGATCCGCCGCAACGAGTACCTCGCGATCATGGGTCCCTCGGGGTCCGGGAAGTCGACCCTGATGAACATGCTCGGCTGCCTCGACACGCCGACATCGGGCAAATACGAGTTCAACGGCCAGGATGTCGCCTCGATGGTGGACGACGAGCTCGCGGAGATCCGCAACAAGGAGATCGGGTTTGTCTTCCAGACGTTCAACCTGCTCCCGCGCTCCGACGCCCTCAGGAATGTCGAGCTGCCGCTCATCTACGCGGGGGTGCCCGCTCATGAGCGCCACGAGAGGGCGCGCCAGGCCCTCGAGAGCGTGGGCCTCGGCAACCGCATCCACCACAGGCCAAACGAGCTCTCAGGCGGACAGCGCCAGCGCGTGGCGGTCGCCCGCGCGCTTGTCAACCGGCCCTCGATCATCCTGGCGGACGAGCCGACGGGAAACCTCGACTCCAAGACCGGGGTCGAGATCCTGGCGCTCTTCGACGACCTCTACGAGCTGGGCAACACGCTGATAGTCGTGACCCACGAGGAGGCGGTCGCCCGCCACGCCCGCCGGATCCTCAGGCTGCACGACGGGCTGATCGCGAGCGACGGGGCCAACTACTAAGGCGGGAAGGCATGAGCCGGCTAATCTACGAGTTCAACGAGTCGATCCAGATCGCCCTCGCGCAGATACGGGCGAACAAGATGCGCTCGGCGCTGACCGCCCTCGGCGTGATCATCGGCATCGTGGCCGTGACGCTCATGGGGACCGCCATCACGGGCATCGACATCGGCTTTGACAAGAGCCTGTCCATGCTGGGCGACGACGTGCTCTACGTGGACAAATGGCCGTGGATCGGCGCCGAGGACTGGTGGACCTTCGCGGACCGCCGGCCCTTTACGCCCGAGGATGTCGTCAACCTCAACCGGGTGATAGCCGCCACGCCGAATTCGCAGCTCGATGTCGCGGTGTTCGCCGACCTGCGTTCGTCCACGATCAAGTCCGCCGGCAACAGCGTGAGCGGCGTCTTCACCCGTGGAGCATCCGCCGCCTACGAGCGCATAATGACCGCGGATTTCAGCGAAGGGCGCCTGTTCAACGACACGGAGGACACCTCGGCCCGGCAGGTGGTCGTCCTGGGCTACGACGTGTCCCAGGCCCTGTTTCCCGGGCGCTCTTCCCTGGGGGAGACGGTGATCATACGCGGCCAGCCGTTCCAGGTCATAGGCGTGCTCGAGCGCCAGGGGTCATTTCTGGGCGGGTTCAGCTTCGACAACCAGATGGTCATGCCCCTCGGCGCCTATCGGAAATACTTCGGGATCCGCGACGAGAACACCGAGATCATGGTAAAAATCAGGGACAAGACCCACATGGACGAGGCGCGCGAGGAGCTGACGGGCGCGATGCGCCGCGTCCGCGGGCAGTTCCCGGGTGAGCGCGACAATTTTTCCATCAACGGCGGCGCGGTGTTCAAGGAAAAGCTCGACCCGATCAAGAAGGGAATAGCCCTCGCGGGACTCTTCGTGACGGGCCTATCGCTGTTCGTCGGGGCCATCGGGATCATGAACATCACCTTTGTGAGCGTCAGGGAGCGCACGAAGGAGATCGGGACGCGCAAGGCGCTCGGCGCCCGCCGCCGCACGATCCTCCTCCAGTTTCTGATCGAGGCCGTGTCGATCTGCGTCGTGGGCGGCGTCGTGGGGGTCGGAATCACCTACCTCCTTTGCGCGGCGGTCAAGGCGGCAATGCCCGCGTTTCCCATCGTGTTTTCGATCACCCTCGTCGCGATCGCGATGCTGGTGTCCGTGCTCACCGGGATCGTCTCGGGATTCCTTCCCGCGATGGGCGCCTCGCGCCTGGACCCCGTCGTCGCCCTCCGTTATGAATGAGATCCTGAGAATGGCCTTCGGGTCCCTCGGGGTGAACAAGCTCCGGTCCTTTCTGACGATGTCGGGCATCACGATAGGCGTGTTCTCCGTCATCGGGGTCATGACGGCCGTCTCGGCGCTGCGGGGCTCGATTGAGACGGGGCTCAGCTTCCTCGGCTCGAACACGTTCCAGTTCGCGAGGTGGCCGGTGTTCGGCGTCAACGGAAACGACGCGCACAAGTACGAGGCGCGGCGCCACGTGACGCTGGCGGAGGCCGATCGCTACATCGACCTCATGCGGGGGACGACGGACGTGATCTGCCTCAAGGTGATAACCGGCGGCCCCAAGGTCGAGGCCAGCTACGGCGGGCACAAGACGACGAAGGGAGTCCGGTTTGGCGGGACCAACGAATGCTTCCTCGATGCCAACCAGTTCTCGATCGCGACGGGCCGCAATTTCACCGCCGACGACGTGAGCCTGATCCGGCCCGTCGCCATCATCGGGCAGGACATCGTCACCAAGCTTTTCCCGTCGGAGAATCCGCTGGGCAAGCTGCTGAAGGCAAATGAGCGCACCTACACGGTCATCGGCACGTTCGTTGCAAAGGGGACGATGTTCGGGGACAGCGAGGACAGCTTCATCGTCATCCCGATCACCCGGTACCTCACTGACTACGGGGCCGGGAACTTCTCGATCAACATTGCGACCGCGGCGCCGTCCCAGACGCTTTACAACGCGACGATGGAAAAGGGCATCACCGCGATGCGGATCGTTCGCGGGCTCCGCCCGGAGCAGGACAACGACTTTGAGGTCTATTCAAACGACACGCTTATCGCCGCGTTCGCGAAGGTCGCCGACGTCGTGAGTTCGGGCGCCTTCATCATCAGCGCGATCGCGCTCCTCGCGGCCGGTGTGGGGATCATGAACATCATGCTCGTGAGCGTGACCGAGCGCACGAAGGAGATAGGCGTCCGAAAGGCCGTCGGCGCGCGCAAGTTCGTCATCCTCACGCAGTTCCTCGTCGAGTCCGTCGTCCTTTCGGTCACGGGCGGCCTTGCCGGCATCCTGCTGGGCACGATTGCCGGCGACGCGCTCGCCACGATGCTTTCGGCGGCGATCATCTTCCCGTGGGCCTGGGCCGCAATCGGCGTGATCGTGTGCACGGCCATCGGCCTGATTTTTGGCATGTATCCGGCCTGGCGGGCCGCGTCGCTGGATCCGATAGAGGCGCTGCGCTACGAGTAGCGGGCGGCCGGCGGGCGCTGCTGGGTCGTCAGCCGCGCCGGATCTCCGAGCCCGTGAAGCGGATCTGGATCCGGTAGACCTTCTTCGTCCGGCACCTGACAATGCCCGTCACGAGGTCGACCTGCTCGGGAACCTCGATCCTGTGCAGGTCGACGGCGGCATGATAGCCGCGCTCGGAGAAGATATCGATGAGCATGGCCAGGGCGCGCGGGTCGTCGAGCGTGGCGTCCTCCGTGTTCACGAGCGCGGTCCCGGAGATCGCGTGCCGCAGGACTATGGGCATCATCTTTCGCTCGATGAACCCGGCCACGCTGTTGAAGAGGTCCGCGTGCTCCAGCTCGTAGGAGTCCAGGCGCCTCACGAGCTCCTGGCGGGCATGGACGACGATTTCGCTGGCGACGGGGATGCCCCTGAGCCTGTCGACCGTGCGCGGATCCAGCTCCAGGGTGCTCTGGTACTCGAGCTCGCGCAGAATGTTCTGCTCGACCTCCGCAAACGTGCCCTGGGCGTTCACGAAGTGATAGTGGTATATCTCCTTCAGCTCCTGCAGGGCGTCCCAAGTCTGCTCCTTGAACACGCGGTACCGGCGCTCGGCCAGCACCTTGTCGAAATCGGTCGCGCGCTCCTCCTGCAGCTGGCCGATGCCGGTGCGGCGCACCTCCTCGTTCTGCGCGCGCACGTCGACCCCGCGCTTGAGCTGGCGGGCGACGCTCGTCGACTCGTCGACAAAGAGCACCATGATGTGTATCGTCGGCTGTCGGAAGTGGATGCCGAGCGGGGTCCGGTAGAACTCGCGCCTGAGCTCATGCATCTTGTCGACCAGGAGCTTGAGGCACTCCACCTGGACCTTTGTGCGCGGAAAGCCGTCTAGGATCACGCCGTCCCGGTATTCGGGCTGGAGCAGCCGGCGGAAGAGCAGGTGGATCACCTCGCGGTCGCCGACCATGCTTCCCGCCTCCTTGAGGCGCCGGGCCTCGGGCGAGTCCAGCAGGGCGCTGATCACGATCGGCCCGCAGGTAAGCCCCCGTGCCTTGCCTATGAACCGGGTATTCGTCCCCTTTCCGGCGCCCGGGGCGCCCCCGAGGAGGAGGATTTCCTTCGGGAAGCGCAGCTTCTCCCGGCCGAATTCAGCCTCCAGGCCCTGCCAAACCGACCCAAAGATGATCTGGGCGTCCTTGATCTCGAGGTCCGTGATGCGGCCGGTGGGCTGGGCCGGGGCAGCGGCGTCCGGGACGGGCTTTGCAATGGGGGTGGCCATGGGGTTTTCGCGACGCTCTTAGCGGCCATCCCGGAGGGCAAGCCTTCAATGGGAACCCGCTCGCTAATATGCGGTCGAATTAACGTGCAATCTCGTCGGGCGAAAGCCCGAGGGAGCACCTAGTTGAAGCTGGACCTGGCGGGGTCGCGCGAGCGACCCCGCCTTGGCTTTTTAGGCCCCGGCAACGCGGCCGGGGGCTGGACGGACCCGGTGGCCGTCCCTGGTGCGGCGAACGTGCCCGAGGGAGCGACAGGGCGCGGCTCCCGCGCGGCGGCCGGTTGCCTGCGTTCTCATTTGTCCCGGATATCCGTCGTTTCGCGGCGTTTAGGCGACGGTTCATCGCAGAAGCGTATGCGAACAGCGCGAGTGGTCGCTTTGGATAGCGGCAAGCAAACACGGCTCCAGGCCCTGGAGCGGCTTCAAGCAAACCAAACTCGTTATCAAACATGCACTCATTGCGTAAACTGAAGATTGCCATCCCGGCGCTCGCTGGCCTCTGCGCGGCGCTTTCCCTCGCGGCACAGACCGTTGACAGCGCCGGCGCGGCGCAGGCGGCGGCCGACACCAGCGGCACACAGGTGCTCGAGAAATTCGTGGTGACAGGCTCGAACATCCCCTCGGCCGACACCGCGCTTGCGATCCCCGTCTCCGTGATCGGCCAGCAGCAGATCGACGACGGCGGCGTGCAGACCAACGCCCTGGACATCCTGCGCAAGATCTCGCCGAGCATCTCCGGCATCGGCGACGAGAACGCGACGATCTCCACGGGCGCCACCCTGGGCGGCTCGGCCCTCCTCATCCACGGCCTTCCTGCGCTGGTCCTCATCAACGGGCGCCGCGTGGCCTATGACCCGGTGGACGCGTCGAGCGCGACGTCGGAATTCGTCGACCTGAACATGATCCCCGTCGCCGCGATCGAGCGTATCGAGGTCGTCAGCGGCGGCGCCTCGGCGATCTACGGCTCGGATGCGGTCGGTGGGGTGGTGAACGTGATCCTCAAGAAGGACTACAATGGCTGGGAGGTGGACACCCACTACGGCTACAGCGACAACAACGGCCACTACACCGAGCGTGTCGGCTCGATCGTCGGCGGTGTGAGCAACGGCACGACCTCGCTCACGGTCTCCGCCGAGTACTCGCAGAGCGACCCCATCTACTTCTCGCAGAGGCCCTACTCGAATCCCTACTTCGCGACGACCTACTACCCGGGGATCATCGACATCTACAACCTCACCACCAACAACGACGAGTACTACAAGCTCACGCCGGGCCACAACGCCCCCCCGGGTGGCGCGGCCTACACGATAGGCCAGCTGGTATCGATGGGCTACTACACCGACCTCGGGAACAGCAACAACCCCGCCACCGTCGCCGGCGTGGAGCAGGGCTTCAACCTGGCCTCCAAGCAGACCCTGCAGCAGAGCAACAAGCGCCAGAGCGCCACCCTCGACTTCGAGCGCCATCTCCTCGGCGACTCGCTCGTGCTCTTCGGCGACATGATCTACAGCCACACGGTCACCCAGAGCTCGCTCAACGCGCAGCCTGATTTCCCCTATGTCTCGACGCCCAACCTCGACCTCGCCGTCAACGGAGTGACGCCGCCCCCGTCCGGCGTCGAGTTCATCCCGGTCACCGCCCCGGGAAACCCGTTCTCCGAGGCCTTCGTCGACCAGGGGTCCACGAACGGGTCGGCGGGCCTCTACATCCTCGTCCACAACCGGTTCGTCCAGTATCCCCGGCTGTTTGAGAACGACTCGACCCTGTTCCGGATCGAGGGCGGCCTGCGCGGCAAGATCAACGACGACTTCTCCTGGGAGATGGCGGCGGACCTCAACCGCTACGAGCTGGCCTATACGAACCAGAATGTCGAGGACACCAACGCCTTCATCGCGGCGTTTGTCGCCGGGACCCTCAATCCGTTCGCGATCACCCAGACGCCGGGCGTTCTCCCCGGCAACATCCTGGGAACCGCCTACGTCAATTACGTGAGCACGCTCAACACCTATGACGCCTTGCTCCGCGGCAAGCTCTTCGATCTGCCGGCCGGCAAGGTGGACTTCGCCGTCGGCGGCAACCTGGCCCGGGAGAACCTCACCGCCGTGCCCGACCTCAATACCGCCAGCAACGGCTGGGTGGACGCCCCGACCGTGCTTCCGTTCAACCGGAACCGGACGGTGTACGCGGGCTACGCCGAGATCGAGATCCCGGTCCTTTCGCACGCCCCGTACGCCTACTCGCTCGATGTCGACGTGGCCGGCAGGTACGAGGACTACTCGGGCATCGGCGGCTCGAAGGTCCCGAAGGTGGACCTGAAATACCAGCCGTTCGGCGACGACCTCACCTTCCGCGCGAGCGCGGGCAAGTCCTTCATCGCGCCGACCCTCTACGCGCTGTACGGGCCCGTCACGTCGGGCTCCTCCAACAGCATCACCTACACCGGGGCGAACGGCACGGTCTACGACGACGTCCAGTTCCAGGCGTCGGGGGGCTCCAACCCGGCGCTCCAGCCCTCCACCTCGACGACCTGGACGGCCGGGTTCGTCTATTCGCCGAAGAAGCTCGGCAACCTGACGTTCACCGTCGACTACTACCAGACGGTGCAGAAGGGCGAGGTCGGATTCCTTGACCAGGGGACCATCATCCAGAGCGTGGAGGACCTTGGGGCCGCCTCGCCCTACGCGAGCAACATCCACTTTGGAAACGCCTCGGGGCCGGGACCGTCCGGCGACGCCCCCGGCCAGATCAGCAGCAAGCCGCTCAGCGATGTGTACATCGTCACGCCGTACATCAACCTCGGGTCCACGGCCATCAAGGGCGTCGACGCATCCGTGGAATACCAGGTGAAGACGGCGTCCCTCGGGGACTTCCAGTTCTCGACCGCGGCGGCGCTCTACAGCAGCTATCTCATCCAGATCCTGCCGACACAGGACTACTACCAGTACGCGGGGACGACGTCGGGCAACGCGTTCGCCAACGCCGTGGGCACCATTCCCAGGTGGAGGACGTATTCGACCCTCACATGGAAGGGCCATGGATTCGACGCCCTTGTGGGCTACACCTTCGTCCCGACGGTCCTCGACACCGGCTCGGGGGGCTTCGGCGCGTCGACCCCGGTGCGCATCCCGTCGTACCAGCAGGTCGACCTCGGGGTGGGCTACAGTTTTTCGGCCCTGAAGATGGGCCGATGGCTCGACAATCTGACCCTGCGGGTGGGCGTGAACAATGCGTTCGACTACATGCCCCCGGTCGCCCCCGGCGGGGTCTATGAGACCCAGACGGACCTGGCCACATATAACGGCGCGATCGGCCGGATGTTCTACGTCGAGGCCCGGTACAAGTTCTGAACCCGGGGATGCCCGGCCGGCCGGCGCCTTTCGGGCTCGCGCGCCCGGCGCCGGGCGGCGAAGACTCCCGGCATGAGGATACCCGCGACTCTCGCCGTGCTGGCCCTGGCGGCCCTTCCGGCCGCCATCTCCCGCGCCGACCCCGCGCCGGTGGACACGGATACGGAGCGCTACTTCCTTGTGTTCCTGCGGCCGGATCCCGAACGCAAACCGATCGAGCAGCCCGAGAGGGAGCGCATCATGAACGCGCACATGGCCAACATCCACAAGATGGCGGAGGATGGGATCCTCGTCGCCGCGGGGCCGATGGAGGACAAGGCGACGACGATCAGCGGCGTCTTCATCTTCAAGGCGGATTCCCTTGCCGAGGCGGGGCGGATAGCCTCGCTTGATCCGACCGTCACGGGAAAAAGAAACAAGGTCGACGTTCACCCGTGGCTGGCCCCCAAAGGGATAGGCGCGGCATATTCCCAGTGGAAGAAGGAGAACCCGAATGCGGAGGACGCGATGGCCGTCCACCCGTTCTGCATCTTGAGGCGCGGGCCGGCATGGAAGGACGACGCGCAATCGGACGATGCGCACGCGAGATTCGTCGATTCGCTCAGGCGCGCGGGGGCCCTTGCGGCCGCAGGCGGGGTCGAAGGGGACCCGGACATGCTCGAGATATGCGTGTTCAAGGCGCCCTCCGTTGACGAGGCGCAGCAGGCCATCGCCCGCGATCCCGCGGTGCAATCCGGGCGCATTGCCGCCGAGTTCCACAGGTGGTGGACCGCCGATCGCGTGCTTCCGTGGTGACGCTGGCGTCTCTTTGTCATTGGCCCGCCGCCCACGCCTGAGCAGACTCGCTGGCACCAAGCCATGCGCGTCCTGATTGTAGACGATGAACCCTCCATCCGCAGGACGACGCGGGTCGCCGTGGAATCGGCGGGCCACAACGCGTCCGAGGCGTCGAACGCCGCCAAGGCGATAAAGGCGGCGGAGGAGGAGGGGTTCGACGCCGTCTTCCTGGACCTGAAGCTTGGCGCCGACGACGGGCTGGAGGTCCTCGGCCGCCTGATGAAGGTCCGTCCGGCCCCGGCCGTGATCCTTTTCACCGCCTACGCGAACATCGCCACGGCGGTCGAGGCCATGCGGCGGGGCGCGTTCGACTTCATCCCCAAGCCGTTCACGCCGGACCAGATCCGCTCGGTGCTGGCGAAGGTCGCCAAGGCGCATTCGCTCGAGCTCCGGGTGCAGGCGCTGGAGAGCGAGCTCGCCTCGGGGTCGCCGCCGGTCGACCTGGAATCCGCGGAGCCGGCGATGCTGCGCGCGCTTCAGATCGCGTTCCGGGCGGCCGAGACCCCCGCCAACATCCTTATCCTGGGCCTGAGCGGCACCGGCAAGAGCGTGCTCGCGCGCGAGATCCACAAGCGGAGCGCCCGCCATGACGCGGCCTTCGTCACCGTCAACTGCCCGAGCCTCTCGCGCGAGCTCCTTGAGAGTGAGCTTTTCGGCCACGCCAGGGGCTCGTTCACCGGGGCCGTCGCCGAGACCGCCGGCAAGGTCGCCGCGGCCGACGGCGGCACGCTTTTCCTCGACGAGATCGGCGAGCTGCCCCTCGAGATCCAGCCCAAGCTCCTCAGGCTCCTCCAGGAGCGCGAATACGAGCGGGTGGGGGAGGCCCTGCCGAGGAGGGCGGACGTGCGCGTCATCGCGGCGTCCAACCGCGACCTCGCCGCCGAGGTCAAGACCGGCCGCTTCAGGGAGGACCTCTACTACCGCCTCAATGTGATCGCGGTGACCCTTCCGGGGTTGCGCGAGAGGCCGGCAGACCTCAGGCGCCTCGCCGAGGGAACCCGGCGGTACTTCGCCATGCGCGCGGGCAAGGGCCAGATCGCATTCTCGAAGGCGGTGTCCGACGCGTTCGCAGCCTATCCGTGGCCCGGAAACCTGCGCGAGCTGCGCAACGTGATCGAGAGGGCGGTCATCCTCGCGCCGGGAGACACGATCGAGCTCGCTGACCTGCCGGAGGAGTTCTCGGCCGACTCCAAACCCACGTTCGCCGTTGGCGCGCACGTCACCCTCGAGGAGCTCGAGGCCGAGCACATTCGGCGGATCCTTGCCGTCTCCCGCAACCTGGACGACGCCGCGCGCTCGCTCGGGATCGACCCGGCGACCCTGTACAGGAAGCGCGCAAAGCTGGGCCTCCTCTGACACGCGCCTAGGGCATGCTCCGCACCCGCCTCTTTTTCGGACTGCTCCCGCTGCTCCTGGTTCTTGTCGCCACCGGCGTCTATGCGATCCGCGTCTGCCGCGAACTCGCCGGCCCGCTCCAACTTGACTTGGTCGCGGACTACCAGGCGGCCATCGGATGCCAGGAAATGCGGACATCGGCGACCCTGATGTCGAACGCCCTCACGCTCGCGTCGGCGGCCGACCCGATCGGGGCCCAGCGGGACCTCGAGGCGCGCCGCGCGGCTTTCACGCGGGACCTGATGAGGCAGTCCGCGAGCTCCGCGGGAAAACCGAGGGGACGGCTGGTCGAGGCGCTCGATGCGGCGTTCCAGGACTATTCGTCGCGCTGCGAAAGGACGCTTGCCGGGGGCGGATCCGCCTCGAGCGAGGAATTCCGGGCGAACGAGAGCGCGCTCTACCGCGTGCTGAGCGCAATCGACCGCCTGACGGCCAGCGACAACGCGGCCTCGCGCGAAACGGAATGGCGCGCCGAGGAGCTCGCGGGCACCGCGGTCCGCGTCCTGTCGGTCGCCATCATAGCGGCGATCGCCCTTTCGGCCGTTCTGGCCTGGCTCGTGGCGGCGTCGCTTCTGGGGCCCATAAAGGCGCTCACCGTCTCGGCGACCGCCCTCGGGGAGGGCAACCTCGACACCCGGGTGCCCAATTTCTCGCGCGACGAGCTGGGCAGCCTTGCCCGGTCATTCAACACGATGGCGGCGCGGCTGCGCGAGTACCGGGAGGCCACACTCGCCCGGGTCATGAGGACTCAGCGCACCATGGAGGCCACCCTGACGTCCGCGCCGGATCCGCTTTTTGTGATCTCGAAGGAGGGAAGCTTCGAGGTGCGCAATCCCGCCGCCGAGGAGCTGTCGAAGCTGCCGGAGTTCTCGGGAGGACTGCCCGCGGCGCTCGCCGAGCCGCTGGCGGCGGTGTTCGCGACGGACGAGCACTACCTCCCCACCGACTACGGGCGCGTGGTGACTTTCCGGGTGGGCGGCGAGGATCGCCACTACCTGCCGCGCATCCTCGCGATCGGCGACAAGCTCACGGAGTTCAAGGGAGCCGCGGTCATCCTGCAGGACGTGACGAAATTCCGCCTGCTCGACGACGCGAAGACGAATCTGGTGGGCACCGTGAGCCACGAGCTGAAGACTCCGCTCACGGGCCTGCGCATGGCGGTGTACCTCCTTCTGGAAAAGACCCTGGGGCCGCTGGAGCCCGCCCAGCGCGAGATGCTCGAATCCGCGAGGGATGACGCCGACCGCCTGATGCGGATACTGGACTCGCTGCTCGACCTCGCGCGCCTCGAGGCGGGAGCCGCGGCGCTCGAGCGCCGCCGCATCCCCGTCGACGAGCTCCTGCGCGGGATTGCATACGAAGCCCGGGCGTTCATCTCCTCGGCGGGCCGGAGGCTCGACGTCCAGGAGGCTCCCGGGCTGGGGGACGTGAATGTCGACGTGAGCCGGCTCCGGCACGTGTTCATCAACCTTCTCTCAAACGCCTCAAAGTATTCGCCCGCGGACGGGACGATCACGCTCGCCGCGGCCCCCGCGCCGCTGGGCTTCGTGCGCTTTTCCGTCCTGGACGAGGGAGGAGGCATCCCACCCGAGGCGCTCCCCCGCCTTTTCGACCGGTTTTACCGTGTGCCCGGCCAGTCCAAGCCGGGTGCGGGCATCGGCCTCGCGATCGCCCGCGAGATCGTGATCGCCCACGGCGGGACGATCGCGTGCTCAAGCACGCCCGGAGGCGGAACGGAGTTCCATTTCCTGGTGCCTGTCGACTAAGAATCTCCCGCCGGACAGGAAGGGCGACCTGACAGGGTCACGCCTTGGCGTGGGGCCTGGCGGCCTTTGCCGGCTTTGACTCCAGCGCCTCGACGCGCGCCTCAAGTGCCGCGATCCTCGACAGCAACTTGCTGTCGGAAAACGCCAGCAGGTCCCGCACCTTGTCGCCGAGCTTCTCGCTCGCATCCTCGAACTCGCGCCTGCTCTCCTTCGCTATCTTCTCCGCCATGGCCCGGGCGTCGGCCGCGCTTACCTTGCCCTGCCTGACGAAATCCTCGAGACCCGCCTGGACCTTGTCCTTCGTGACGACGGCGGCCCCGACCCCCGCGAGAATTGTCTTTTTGATTGTGTCGATCATAGGGGGCCAAGCTAGGCGCCCTATCGCCGTCTTGCAAATGGCATCAGGATCCGGCCGGCGCGGCAGGCTCACCCGAACCCTCGCGCACGAGCGAGAGGAACTGTTCGGCGCCCCGGGTCTGGTAGCGCTGCATGTGACGCAGGACGGCGATTTCGCGGAACGGCTCGGCATCCGCCAGCGTGACGTAGACCAGCGAGGCCCCGTCCTCGGGCGACCGGGCCACGCGAGGCAGGATCGAGATTCCGGCGCCGATCCCAACGAGCGCCTTGACCGTCGCAATCTGCGCGCAGCGCGACCCGATCCGGGGCTCAAAGTTGTTTTCGCCGCAGAATCGCCTCACCTGGGCGGCGAGCGAGCTCGAGGAGCCGAGCAGGATGAAAGTCTCGTCGGCCAGATCAGCTCCGGTCACGCGTGCCTTAGATGCCAACGGATGGCCTTTGGCCACGACCAGGATCAGCGGTTCCTTCCAAAGCACTTCGACCAGGATGCTGGGATCTGTGACCGGGAGCGCGACGATAGCGAGGTCCAGCTCGCCCTCGAGCATCTCCCTCATCAGCGCGATCTTAAAATCCTCCCGGATATTTACTTGGAGATTTGGGAAGCGCTTTCGGCAACGGGTGATGATCGGCGGGAGCATGAAGGGAGCAAGGGTTGGAATGGCTCCAACCGTGATTTTTCGCTCCAGGGAGGGGTGATCTTCCAATTCCTTGGTGACATCCTCGACCTCGAACAGGATGCGGCGGGCCCTTTCAAGGAAGACGGTGCCTGCCTCCGTGAGCACGGCCTTGCGACCCAGCCGATGGAAAAGCTTCTGGCCAAGCTCGCGTTCGAGCTTTATTATCTGCTGGCTTAGAGAAGGTTGGGCTATATTTGACCGGGCGGCTGCCCTAGTAAAATTCCCGGTGTCGGCGACCGCCATGACGTACCGAAGCTGGCTCAGTTCCATAGGTCACTCCTATGGTAACCATAGACAACTGCAACTACCATTATTGCCGGGAAAGTGTATGATCATGGTCCCTCGCTCTCGCGAGCGGGGACATAACCAAGGATACATCATATGAAAACCAACACCATACGTGCGGTCACCCCGGCGATCATCGCCATAGCCGCCATTTTGCTTTCTTTCCGTTCCTTCAACGCGGACAGCCTCGTCGCAGGATTCATCTGCGTCGTGGGATTGGGCGCCGTCATGGCGCTCGATTACCGCGTGGACTGGAAGCGGTGGTTCGGCCGGTAAAAGGCTGAGCTGATCCCAATTCGAGGGGCCCGGAGAAATCCGGGCCCCTTTTTTTTCGCCAGGGAGACAAAATCGACAATCTGCGGCGCTTATACGTAGAAAGTCCCTGTTCAACCCGGTCCTGATGGAGGAATTCCCCGAGAATGAGTCCTGGAAAAACTGGTTTCACCAACACGGTCCGAAGCTGCTCCTTTGTGCGAGGCAATGGACCGCGTCCATGGCCGACGCCGAGGACGTTGTGCAGGAGGCCTTTGTCCGGTACTGGAGGCGCCAGCGCGGGCTGCCCGGGGAGCCGCTGGCTCTCCTGCTCACCTCGGTGCGCCGCGCGGCGCTCGATATCGCCCGCAGCGGCGGCCGGCGCGCGACTCGCGAAGCGACTGCCGGGCCTGAGGACCCCGGGTCCTGCCCCCTCTTTGAACCGCTTGCGGAGGGCGACGACCGCCAGAGGGCCATCGAATCCGCCCTGGGGCGGCTGCCGCCCGACCAGCGCGAGGTGCTCGCGCTCAAGATCTGGGGCGACCGCACCTTTGCCCAGATTGCCGATCAGCTCGGCATCCCGCTCAACACTGCGGCTTCGCGCTACCGCTACGCCCTCGGGGCCCTGCGGCGCGAGCTGACCGCCGCCGACTGCCATGGATGACGATTTCAGGGATCTTGAGTCCGAACTGGGCCGCCTCCGGCCCTCCGCCCCGCGCAGCGGATTGCTTGGCCGAATCAAACGCGATCTGGAGCCGCGTCACGTCGCGGTGCGCGGATGGCTTTGGGCGGCCATGCCGGCGGCGGCCGCGCTTGCCGTGGCCGCAGCCGTTGAAATCCGATGGTGGGTGCCCCCGGCACCGGGGGTGCCCGCGCCCGTTCGGGCCGCCCCCGCCTTCAGGCCGGTGGCCGTCAGGGATATCCTCGTCGACTCGCGCGACGAGGGCTATGTCGTGCTGGCCGATGGCCGGCCGGCGCACCGCATGCTCGAGGCGCACGTGGACACCATCGAATGGAGGGACCCGCGATCGGCGGCCTCGCTGCAATGGAGCGTTCCCCGCGAGGAGATCCGGCTGGTTCCCGTGAGTTTCCAGTAACCCTCAGCCCCCCGCTCTTATGCCAAATACAAACACTGCGCTCCGCTCGATCGTTCCTCTCCTCGCATTCGCCCTGGCGGCGGCGGCCTCGCGTGCCGACGATCCTGCCACCCGCGTCGTCCTCAGCGCCCACGACATGGCGGCCGAGGACAGCCGCTCCGTCGACAGGCGCGGCGGCAACCATCCGCCGGCCGTCATGGAAATGGAGAATGCCGCGTTCCTCGGCGTCGAGACGGCGCCCGTATCGGAGACGCTGACCGACCAGCTCAACCTGCCGATGGGAATCGGCCTTGTCGTGCTCCACATCGCCACCGACAGCCCGGCGGCGGCGTCGCTCAAGGCGCACGACATCCTGCTCAAGCTCGACGACCAGCAGCTGGTCGACTCCCTGCAGCTCGCCGTGCTCATCCGCAATCACAAGGAAGGCGACGAGGTGACGCTCACCTATTTGCGGGGCGGCAAGGAGGCCACGGCAAAGGCCACGCTCGTCATACGCCAGGTCCCCAAGCTGTCGATGGACTCGGCCGGAGCGACCGGCGGGCACCACGATCTCGCCCCCGAAAGGGTCCAGGGAATGCTGTCGATGATGAGCCCGCGCCAGGCCGGGGTTGTGCGCGACGACGGGAACGGGGAGGCCGAGATTCGCATATTCAGGGTGAACACGGGAAACAGCCACGTGAGCCTCGTCGATCATCTCGGGGCGCTGGAACTGACGGTCGTGGACGGCAAGCAGACCCTTGTGGCCAAGGATGCGAACGGGGTGCAGCTCTTTTCGGGCCCGGTGGACACCCCGGAGCAGAGGAAGGGCCTCCCGCCGGGCGTCCGCGAGCACTTCGACCAGCTCGAGAGCCAGATCAAGCTCGACCTCAGCTACAAGCTTGACGAAGACCTGAAGCGCACTGATTCGAAGGCGGAGCCGACACCCCCCCGGTCCAGCATGATGCGGGCTCCGCGGGCCGTCCCGGCCCCTGCGCTCTCCCTCCTCTGACCGGGCCGCCCGGCTTCAGACAGGGGGCGGCCCCTCGGGCTCGGGCCGCTTGAGGACAGCAGCGACGATGAGCGAAATGATGAAACCCACGATGAATCCGGCGATGAGCGCCGAGATGGCCTGCGGCGCCGGCCCCATCATCATCCGCGTGATCTTTTCAACCTGGTCGAGCTGCGGGCCGCCCATCCCCTTGGCCTGGAGCTTGTCCATCGTGTCCTGGAGCATGAGCTCGGACAGCCCGGGATTGATGTAGGCATGGTAAACGTAGATGAAGATCGCGCTTAGAAACGACGCGACGGCCGAGATCTGCACGCCGGCCCATAGGGCGCTGCCATAGCCGAATTTCTTGGTTTCCGGGATCTCCGCGCGGCGGGCCTTCACCCCGAGCGCCGTGACGGTGATGGCGATTGCCAGCCCGCCGCAGCCCCCGATCCACTTCGCAGCCGTCAGTTTTGCAGGGTCGGAGTGGAATCCGAGAAAGTACAGGGCGAGGACGAGGAGCGCGCCAGCCAGCGCGGAGATGAAGCCATAGAACGAGCAGGTTTTCATGGGGGTGGGGCGGTACTGTGGGCAAAGACCCGGGGCGTGTCAGGCCTCAATTCCGTGGTCCGCCGGGGCGTCGTCGGGAGGCGCGGGAGCGGGGCTCGGCCCCGGCGGGGAGGCGGGTGCGACCGCCTGGGGCGGCGGGACGGGGGCCGGTGGCGCCTTCAGGAATGGCTGCGCCGGCTTGTCCGGCGCCTCCTCGATCGCCCGCTTGAACTCCTGCTCCACATCGCCTGCGGCCTTCTTGAACTCGCGGATCGCCTTTCCCAGGCCGCGGGCGAACTCGGGCATTTTCTCGCCGCCGAAGAAAATCAGGATGACCACGAGTATCAGGATGACCTCCGGTCCCCCGAGGCCGTTGAAGAAGGCGAGCGCGGCGTGCGGTGCGGTCATGAGGTGTGTCACGCCCTGAGCATAAAAGAAACGCGGGTTCCCGCAACCCTATCTCACCGCGACGCTCACGGTGAAGGTCTGCGTCTCGCCCGGGGGGACAAGGTGGAGGCCCATCTTGTGCTCCGGGGCGTTCGCGGGCCCCATCCACGGCTCCACGCAGTAGAACGGCGAGTCATCGGCCTCGGTCCACGTCACGAAGGTGGCGCCGTCGGGCGGGCTGGGGCCGTCCCCCAGCCGGATCGCGACGTCCCCCGGCTCACCCTCCTCGCCGAACACGACCTCGGGCCTCGTGAGCGCGGTGTGGAAAGTGTCGATCAGCGCCGGGTTGTCCATCCGCTCGACCGGCCCGAGGTGGGGGCCGGCGACAAGATGGCCGGCGGCGTCCTGTCGCAGGCGCTGGTCGGCGGGGATCCGGATCAGGTAGTCGCCGCGCGCGGAGCCCTCGCTCCACGGCAGCTTGAAATAGAAGTGGTGGCCGGCGCACCATGGCAGCGGCTCGTCGCCCAGGTTTTCAAGGGTGAGCTTGCACGCGAGCCCGAACGCCGTGAAGCGGTACCCGACGCGGAACTCGTATTGAAAAGGATAGGACGCGCTTGCCTCCACGCCCGGGACGAACACGGTCTCGAATCCCCCGGCATCGATGCGCGTCGCGCCGAACACGCCCTGGCGCGCCAGGCCGTGCGCGGGCATGGGTCGCCGCACGTCCTGCGCATCGCGCCAGAACCCCACGTCACCCCGGTCGAACGACCGGGCGCAGAAGGGGAACAGGATCGGGTTCCCGCCGCGGGCCTTGTGGAACTCGGCGAGGGACGAGATCTCGGGCCAGTGGATCACGTCACGCACGGATCCGTCGCCCATCTCCATGTTCCAGTTCATGAGCCGCGCGCCCCTCTCGGGCAGGGCCAGGAAAGTCGACCCGCCCACGCGCCAGCGGATCAGCGTCTGGCCGAAATACGGAATCTTCTCCATGCGTCAAAAAGGGGGTGGCGCGGCGAAGCGGCGCAGCCGGCCGGGCCGGCCGGTCACCTGCTTGAAAAGTCGAACTGGATCCGGTCGTGCCCGGTGTGCCCCGTCGGATACCGGTGCCCCTTGTAATCGAGCTCGACGGCCCCGAGGTCGGTCGCGGTCAGGTAGATCGGCACGTTGGGATATTCCCGGCGCTCGCCGGCCTGGAGCGCGCCCTGGTAGAGCTCCACGCCGTCCGACTTGCGGACCACCTTGATCCGCACGGGCTCGAGGGCGACAATGGAGACGCTCGCGGCGGGCACGGAGGCCGCCGTCTCCACGGGCTCGCTCACGGTCGACGGCGTGCTGCGAACCCCCGTCTGGCCGGGGACCGGGCTGAAGAGCGTCTTGGCGACCCAGTACAGGATCACCAGTATGAGAACGCCTCCGAGGATGATTCCCCCCTTGAACACCAGCGCCGGATCGATCGCCGGGCCCTTTGGAAGGTTCTCGCCGGGGCGCTGGAACCGTGCCTGCGGCCTCTGTGACGACTCGGACGCGGCGGATTCGGGCTGCTGCTCGCCGCGCTCGTCGGCGGAGGATATCGCGAGGTCCATCCGGCCGTACACCTCGCGGCTCGGCTGGCGGACCCGCGTCTCGCCCCCGCGCAGCGCGGAGTAGTCGTTCAGGAGCCGGTCCGACGGGATGCGCAGGTAGTTCGCGTAGCCGCGCAGGAAGCCCCGCGTGTAGATTTCCGTGAGCCCGATCTCGAATTGGTTGCCCTCAAATTTCTGCAGGTACTCCCCCCGTATCTTCGTGGCCTCGGCCGCCTCGCGTATGGAGATGCCCCTTTTTTTCCGGGCATCCTCAAGGCGCTCTCCGATGGTCTGCATGAGGGATCAGTTGCAGGTTTTGAGGGTGAGGGAAAGAAGGATTTGTCCGGCGACGCGGCGCGCGGTCAGCGCGCGTCCAGGTCGCCGAGGATCTCGCGCGGGCTCGAGCCGTTCTCGGGCCCGACAATGCCCTTCTCCTCCATGATCTCCATGAGGCGCGCCGCGCGGTTGTAGCCTATCCTGAGGCGGCGCTGCAGCATCGACGTGCTCGCCCGCCTCGTGGACTTCAGGACCTCGAGCGCCTGGGAATAGAGCTCCTCGTCGCTCCCGAGGTCGCCGTCGTCGCCCCCGTCCTCATCGTCGTCCTCGCTGGAGGCGCGGTCGATCTGCTGCTGCACGGCCTGCGCAAGCTTGGGCGGCCCGTTGCGCTTGAGGAACTCGACGATCTCGTGGATCTCCTCGTCCCCGACAAACGCGCCCTGCGCCCGGACCAGCCGCGACGTGCCCGGCGGCGAGAAGAGCATGTCGCCGCGCCCGATGAGCGTCTCGGCGCCCTTGGAGTCTAGGATGGTCCGAGAATCGACGGACGAGGGGACCTGGAACGCGATCCGCGACGGCAGGTTGGCCTTGATGACGCCGGTGATGACATTGACCGACGGGCGCTGCGTCGCGATGACAAGATGTATCCCGGCCGCGCGGGCGAGCTGCGCCAGGCGCGCGATCGAGGTCTCGATCTCCGCGGGCGCGAGTATCATCAGGTCGGCGAGCTCGTCGATGATCGCCACGATGTAGGGTATGTGCTCGGGAATCTCCTGGGTTTCGCCGCCGGCGGCGTCGAGCCCCTGCAGCGGCGCCTGCGCCTCGGCCTCCGCCTTTGGGTCCTTCTTGCGCGTGTTGAACCCGACGATGTTCCTCACGTTCGCCTTGGCGAAGAACTGGTACCTCTGCTCCATCTCCCCCAGGAGCCACTTGAGCGCGGCCGGCACCTTCTTCGGCTCGGTCACGACCGATATCAGCATGTGCGGAAGGCTGTTGAAAATCTTCAGCTCGACGACCTTGGGGTCGACCATGATGAGCCGCACGTCCTTGGGGCTCTTCGAATACAGCAGGGACGTGACGATTGAATTGATGCAGACCGACTTTCCCGAGCCGGTTGCGCCCGCGATCAGCAGGTGGGGCATCTTCGCGAGGTCCGAGACGAGCGGCTTTCCCGAGACATCCCTGCCGAGCGCGATCGGGAGCTCAGCCTTCGCGTCCGCCCAGTCCTCGCTCTCGAGCAGCTCGCGCATCCCGACCGGCGTCGGATGCAGGTTGGGCACCTCCACCCCCACGGCCGCCTTTCCGGGGATGGGCGCGAGGATGCGGACGGACTGCGCCCGCATCCCGAGCGCGATGTTCTTGTCCAGTCCCGCGATCTTCTCCACGCGCACGCCGGCGGCGGGCACGACCTCGTACCGGGTGATCACGGGCCCCACGTGGATCTCGCCGATCTTCACCTCGACCCCGAATTCCCCCAGGATCCGCAGCAGCGTGGCCGCGTTGTGCTGGTGCTCCTCGTCGCTGTTTCCCGCCAGGGGCTTGACCTGCTCCTTGAGGAGCTTGAGCGGCGGAAACTCGTAGTCCGCGTCCGACGTCTGCGGGAGGATGACCTTGGCCTTCTTCGGCTCATCGGGCTTGACGATCTTCAGCTCGATCTTCGCCGCCGGCTGCTCCTTCGGCGCGGGCGGCCTGGGCTCGGCCTTCGGCGCCGCCTCCGGGGCCTGCCCGGGAATCCGGGCGATCGCCCGCGCGAGGGTGTCGTCCCCCGGCTTGGTCGCGAAGACCTTCTTCGACGTGAGCGGCCCGACGTGCTGCGCGGGCACCTCCTCAAGCGGCGGTACCAGCGCGGCCCTGCGCTTCGCCCGCTCCTCCCTGCGCTTCGCCTTCTCCTCCTCGACCGCCAACTTTCCCCTCGCGCGGTCGGCCTTCCATTCCGAGAAATTCGTCAGCATCTTCTCGAGCTCCGAGCCGATGTCCCTCGTCGCGACGAAGAGGAGCGCGGAGCAGTAGACCGCCCCCAGCAGCAGGCCCGTGCCGAACGGCCCGAGCGCCTCGGCGAGCAGCCTCTGGTAGATCAGCTGGCCCGTCCATCCTCCCAAGGCCTTGGGGAAGGCGTCGCTCTCCTTGAAGCTCTCGAACATGGCCAGCAGGCCCGACGCCGACACGATGCCGATCACGATCGCCGTGATGCGTGTCGCCACCAGGTGGCGGGAGTTCCGGATGGCGACATAGAACATCCAGTACAGCGCGAAGGGGAGCAGGATCGTGCTGGCGCCGACGGAGTAAAGGAGCACCCAGACGGTGTCCGCGCCGAAATAGCCGACCCAGTTCTTCGAGGCGGGCGAGGTGGAGCGAAAAGTGACCTGGGTCGGGTCGTAGCTGATCAGCGCCGCGGCAAGGTAGGTAGCCGCCACAAAAGCGAGGATCGCAGCCATCCAGTTCGGGCGGTAACGTGGCCCTTGGTACGAGGGACCGCCGTTTGGATTTGAACTATCTAGTTTGGGCATCTGTGCTTATGGGCGCAGTGAATCGCGGATTGGACGCTAGCAGCCGACGCGGCCAATTGTAAACCTCTCCCGATCCTTTTTACAATAATCTCGATATACGTCCTCATGCGAGAAGTTCTTCAATTCCAGCCTCTTTATCAGGAACGCGTCTGGGGTGGGAGGCGGTTAAACACGTACCTCGGCCGCGAGCTGCCGGCGGGCCCGCCGATAGGTGAAAGCTGGGAGATAGTCGACAGGCCCGAGGCCCAGTCGCGGGTCATCGGCGGCCCCTCCAACGGGGTCAGCCTGCGCGAACTGATCAAGCGCAACCCGGAGGAGGTCATGGGGCCCGGCTGGGACCCGTCCGCGCGCTTTCCGCTGCTCGTCAAATGGCTGGATTGCTCCGATCGGCTGAGCCTGCAGGTCCACCCCCCCGCGGCGGTGGCGCCGTCCCTCGGGGGCGAGGCCAAGACCGAGAACTGGTACGTCGCCCAGTCGGTCCCGGGCGCGTCGCTCTTCGTCGGGCTCAAGCCCGGGGTCAGGGCGGCGGCCTTCGCGAAGGCTGTCGCGGCCGACACGGCGGAGGATTGCGTCAACAAGGTCTCGGTGGCGGCGGGCGACTCGATCCTCGTGCGAAGCGGGCAGGTCCACGCGATCGACGCGGGCAACCTCATCCTGGAGATCCAGCAGAATTCCGACACCACCTACCGGATTTACGACTGGGGGCGCGCGGGGCTCGACGGCAAGCCGCGGCGGCTCCACGTCAAGGAGTCGCTGCGCTCGATCCTGTGGGACGAGGGGCCGCCCGACCTCGTGAGGGCCTCCCCGACGTCGGGCACGATCGCCTCCTGCGACGAGTTCACGATCCGGCGGATGGTCCTCGGGAAGGGAGAGCCGCTGCGGTTCGAGGCGGGGCAGCAGCCCCGGATACTGAGCGTCGTGGCGGGCGGCGTGACCGCGGCGGGCGAGGCCCCGGGGGCAAGGCGGGTGCCGCGGGGCGACAACGTGCTCATCCCGTGGTCGGCGGACCTTGAGTTCCAGGCGCCCGAGCCCTCGATCGTCCTCGTGACGGAGAATTTCGCATGAGCGGAACGGCCAAGATCTGCCTTTTCCTGGGGAGCGTGCTGGCCCTGGCCGCCCTGGCGTGGATGGTGTTCCTTCCCAGGGTCGTCGCCCATGAGCTGCGGTCTGTCACGGGCTTTGATTTTCGCGTCGCGGTCCTGACCGCCAACCCGTTCACGGGCCGCGTGGTCGTCCGCGGCCTGGCGGCCAACAACCCGCCGGGATTCCCGTCGCCCGACTTCGTCGACCTGCACGAGCTGCGCGCGCAGGTGGAGGTGTTCTCGTGGATCTTCACGGGCAACAACGTGATCGACGACCTTGACCTGGACCTGGGCAGGATCGTGCTCGTGCGGCGCCACGACGGGAAGACGAACGCGGGGGAATTCATGGCCGCGTTCAGGCGGCGCCGCGCGGCGGACGCGCAGGCCGCGGCCGCGCCGAAGCCGGCCCGGTACCTCGTGAAGCGCCTGCACGTGGTCATGGACGAGCTGGTCGTCGCCGACTATTCGGGGTCGAAGCTGGACGAGAAGAGCTACCACCTGCACATCGACCAGACCTACGTCAACCTGACCGACACGCGCCAGCTTCTCGTCCCCAGCGTCGTCCAGAGCCTGCACTCCTTCGGCCTGCACCACGATGTCGCGCGTCTGCTCCCCGGCGAGTTCGGGGACGCGCTGGCCGGCGCGGTCGGGGGGGCGGCGCAGATCGGGGCGGGCGTCAAGAACGCGGTGAAAAAGACCGGGCAGGACCTCAAGGGGATGATCGACAAACTTGAACAATCGCCAAAGCAGTAGTTGAGTGACTGTCTTTGCCATGAACAGCCCCGAGACGAGAGACGCCCAGGACAGCGAGGCACCCGAGCCCCAGCAGGCCGCGGAGCCCGCGGACGGGCAGCTCGCCGCCGCGAAGAAGGAGGCGGCGGAGAACCAGGACCGCTATCTGCGCGCCATGGCCGACCTCGAGAACTTCCGCCGCAGGACCGTGCGCGAGAAGGAGGAGCTGCGCCTGTTCGCGTCCTCCCGGCTCCTCGAGGACCTCCTGCCCGCCCTGGACAACCTCGCGCTGGGCCTCGCCTCGGCCAGGCAGCCGAAGGCCGACCTGAAGTCGCTCGCGGGCGGCGTCGAGCTCGTGCAGCAGCAGCTCAAGGGCGCTCTCGCGGCCCACGGCCTGAAGGAGATCAACCCCCTCGGCCAGCCCTTCGACCCGCACCAGCACGAGGCCATATCGCACGAGCCGAGCCCGGACGTGGCCGCCGAGCGCGTCCTCAGGGTGGTGCGCACGGGCTACGTCCTGAACGGGCGCCTGCTGCGCCCGGCCTCCGTCGTCATTTCGAGCGGCAAACCGGTCGAGGGGGCCGCTGGCTGACGCATGGCCAAGGAGGACTACTACGACCTGCTCGGGGTCACTAGGGGCGCGACGGAAGAGGAGCTGAAGAAGGCGTATCGCAAGAAGGCGGTCCAGTTTCATCCGGACAAGAACCCCGGCAACAAGGAGGCCGAGGAGATGTTCAAGAAGGTTTCCGAGTCCTACGAGGCGCTGAAGGACCCGGACAAGCGGGCGGCCTACGACCGTTACGGGCACGCCGCGTTCCAGGGGCCCAGCGCGGCAGCGCGGGGCGCCGCCGGCTTCCACGACCCGTTCGACATCTTCCGCGAGGTCTTCGGGCAGGCCGCCGGCGGCGGGGGCGGAATCTTCGACGAGATGTTCGGCGGCGGCGCGCGCGACTCCGGCCGCGACGGCTCCGACCTGCGCTACGACCTGGAGCTCACGCTGGAGGAGGCCGCGAGCGGCCTCGAGAAGGAGATCTCCTTCCGCAAGCTGGTCAGCTGCGAGCATTGCCATGGATCCGGCGCCGAGCCGGGCTCCAAGCGCGTGACGTGCCCCACATGCAGGGGCGCCGGCCAGGTCCGGCGGTCCGTCGGGAGCATCGTGTTCGCGCAGACGTGCCCGACCTGCGGGGGAGCGGGCGTGAAGATCGAGAAGCCGTGCTCGGTCTGCCGCGGCGAGGGCCGCGTCGCGAAGACCACGAAGCTCAACGTGAAGATCCCGCCGGGGGTCGACACCGGCTCGCGCCTGCGCTCGGCGGGCAACGGCGAGGCGGCCGCGGCCGGCGGGGCGCCCGGGGACCTCTACATCGTGCTCGCCGTGAAGGAGCACGAGCTCTTCGAGCGCCAGGGGGACGACCTTTTCTGCGAGATCCCGATCAAGTTCACGCTCGCGACGCTCGGCGGCTCGATCGAGGCGCCGACGCTCTCGGGCAGGGCGAGCCTGAAGATCCCGGCGGGGACGCAGAGTGGCACGACCTTCCGCCTTCGCGACCGCGGGATGCCGTCGCTGCGCGGCGGACGCCACGGCGACCAGCTTGTCCGCGTCCATGTCGAGGTCCCGGCCTCGCTCTCCTCCGAGCAGCGCAAGATACTCGAGGAATTCGCGCGCGTGAGCGGGGACGCGCAGGAGCCCACGTCGCGCAAGTTCTTCGAGAAGGCGAAGAAGTTTTTCTGACGTGCCCGCATCCTCCCTCACCCCCGGGAACCCCAGGCTTGTCTCGCTCAAGAAGGCGGTCGCGATCCGCAAGAGGCTCGCGCGCAACGGCGGCACGTTCGTCCTCACGAACGGCGTCTTCGACCTCCTCCATCCCGGGCACACGTCGTTCCTGGAGGCGGCGCGCAGGCTGGCGGGACGGAAGGGCAAGCTCTTCATCGCGCTCAATTCCGACCAGAGCACGAGGAGGCTGAAGGGCCCGCGCCGCCCGGTCATGGACGAGGGTTCGCGCGCCTACACGGTGGCCCAGCTCCGCTCGGTGGACGGGATCGTGATCTTCAGGGGCAGGCGGCTCGCCCGTGAGATCGCCGCGCTCAAGCCCGACGTGTACTGCAAGGCGGGAGACTACACGCTCGCCAAGCTGGACCCGTCGGAGAGGGCGGCGCTCGAGAGGGCCGGCTCCAAGATCGTCTTCCTCCCGTTCCTGCACGGCTTCAGCACGACGGGGCTCATCCGGCGGATCAAGGCCGCGGGATCGGTCTGACGGACCGCATGCGGATCGTCATCCTCGGCTCGGGACGCGGCTCCAACGCCGACGCGGTCCTGCTCGCCCAGCAGGCCGGCCGGCTCGGCGCCGCCCGGGTCGCGGCGATCTTCTCGGACGTGGCCGACGCTGGCATCCTGAAGCTGGGCCCGCGCTTCGGGGTGCCGTCCGGCTTTGTCGACCCCGCGCCCTTCAGGACAAAGCTCGAGGGCGAGGGCGAGGCCAGGTTCATCGCGGCCGTCTCGGGCGCGAGGCCGGACCTTGTGGTGCTCGCGGGCTTCATGCGCGTGCTCAAGCCCGGTTTCCTCGGCGCATTCGCGGGCCGGATCATCAACCTGCATCCCAGCCTCCTTCCGAGCTTTCCCGGCCTTGACGCGATCGGTCAGGCGTGGCGCCGGGGGGTCAGGGTCACGGGCTGCACGGTCCATTACGTCACCGCGGATATCGACGGCGGCCCGATCATCGACCAGTCGGCCGTCAGGATCGAGGCGGGAGAGGCCCTGGAATCGCTGGAGGCCAGGGTGCACGCGGCCGAGCATGCCCTGCTTCCCGGCGTGATCGCCAGGCTGAGCGGGGCGCGGCCGCCGAGCTGATCCCGATGGAGCTTTGGGAGATCAGGATGGAAATCCCGGCGGGGGCCGCCGAAGGCACGGAGCTTGCGCTTCTCGAGACCGGGGTCGGCGGATGGACGCTTCTGGAAGACGCTGTCGGCAAGCGTGCCTGGATCGTGGGGATATTCCAGGCCGAGGCCGAGGCCCGGGCGCGCTGGGCGGAGCTTCTCCCGAGCCTCCCGGTCAAGCCCGCGGGCGGGTGCCGCCCCCGGCTGCTCCCCGACGCGGACTGGGCAAACAGCTACAGAGAGCATTTCAAATCCTGGACATTCGGCCGCCTCCACTGGGTCCCCGTGTGGGAGAAGGAGGCTTTCCGCCTTCCCCCCGGGCACGCCGTGCTCTGGCTTGATCCCGGACTCGCGTTCGGCACCGGCAACCACGAGACGACGCGGCTCTGCATTGAAAGGCTGGTCGAATTCGAGGCGGCCCTCGCCGCGAATGCCCCGGCGGCGGGCATGAGCGTGGTCGACGCCGGCTGCGGCTCCGGAATCCTCGCCCTTTCGGCATCCCTGCTCGGATTCGGCGACATCTCCGGGTTCGACAGCGATGCGGAGGCGGTCCGGGTCAGCCGCGAGAACGCCGAGCTCAACGGGCTTTCGGGCAGGGTCCGGTTCTTGGAGGCGGCCCTTCCCGGCGGCCTCGGAGGCGCGCAGGCGCAGCTTGTGATGGCGAACATCCAGGCGGACGTCCTTGCCCGGCACGCCCGCGAACTCGCGGCGGCGGTCGCCCCCGGCGGCCTGCTTCAAATGAGCGGAATACTCGCGGCCGAGATCGCGACCGTCAGGGGGGCTTTCGCCCCGGCCGCGCCGGGGTGGGCCTCCGACTCGAGGGTCCTCGGCGAATGGTGCGACCTTTGCCTGCGGCGGCCCGCCCTCAGGAAAACAGATCGGGAGTCGTCCGGGTGAGGAACTCCTCCATGTAGGCCGTCGTCGCCTTGCCCTCGATGAACAGGGGGTCGGCCATGATGGCCTTGTGCAGCGGGATCGTCGTCTTGATCCCCCGGATGAGGTACTCGCTGAGCGCCCGGTAGGCCCGCTCGAGCGCGACCTTCCGGGTCGAGCCGAAGCAGATGAGCTTCCCGATCATGGAGTCGTAGTAGGGCGGGATCACGTAGCCGCTGTAGACATGGCTGTCGATCCGCACGCCGGGCCCGCCCGGCGCGTAATAGAGGCCTATCGTCCCGGGTGACGGCGCAAAATTTCGCGCCGGATCCTCCGCGTTGATGCGGCATTCGATCGCATGCCTCTCAAACGTGATGTCGCCCTGGTCCATATCGAGCTTGTCGCCGTTGGCGACGCGGATCTGCTGCTTTATCAGGTCGATGCCGGTCACCTCCTCGGTAACGGGGTGCTCCACCTGGATGCGGGTGTTCATCTCGATGAAGTAGAAATTGCCCTTGGGATCGACGAGGAACTCGATGGTGCCGGCGTTCTCGTACTCGGCAGCCTCGGCCGCGCGGACCGCGGCCTTGCCCATCTTCTTGCGCAGGTCGGCCGTGAGGAACGGGGACGGGGCCTCCTCGATGAGCTTCTGGTGGCGGCGCTGGACGGAGCAGTCCCGCTCGCCCAGGTGGATCACCTTGCCGTGGCTGTCCGCCAGGATCTGGAATTCGATGTGCCGGGGCCGCTCGATGTACTTTTCCAGGTACACCCTGCCGTCGCCGAACGCCTTCTCGGCCTCGCTGCGCGCCACATGGTATTCCTTGGCGAACGAGACGTCGTTGTGGGCGATCCGCATTCCCCGCCCGCCCCCTCCCGAGACGGCCTTGATGATGACCGGGTAGCCGATCTTGCGCGCGATCTTGACCGCCTCGGTCTCGGACTCGACCGGCCCGTCGCTCCCGGGAACGGTGTTCACGTGCGCCTTCCTCACGGTATCCTTGGCGACCGCCTTGTCTCCCATCAGCTTGATGGATTTGGACTTGGGGCCGATGAACTTGATGTTGCACGACTCGCACTGCTCGGCGAATTTCGCGTTTTCCGACAGGAACCCGTATCCGGGATGGATCGCGTCCACATCGGCGATCTCGGCTGCGCTGATGATCCGGTCCGCCCTGAGGTAACTGTCCGCGCTCTTGGGTCCGCCTATGCAGATCGCCTCGTCGGCGAGCTGCACATGGAGCGACTGGACGTCCGCCTCGGAATAGACCGCGAGCGTCTTGATGCCGAGTTCGCGGCACGCGCGCACGATTCTCAGGGCGATTTCACCGCGGTTGGCGATGAGTATTTTTTGGATCATCGAGTCGACAATTGACCGACCGATTCACCTTCAGGAGGCGGCCCCCTGGCGGGAATCAGCGGTGATTGGGGCCTTCGGTCAGTTCTGCCTCAACTTGAAGAGCCGCTGGCCGTATTCGACCGGCTGGCCATTCTCGACCAGGATCTCGACGACGGTGCCCTTGGTTTCGGCCTGGATTTCGTTCATGATCTTCATCGCCTCTATGATGCAGACCAACGAGTTATCCTCGATCTTTGAACCCACGTCCACGAACGGCTTACTCTCAGGGGAAGGTGACCTGTAGAAGGTGCCCACCATGGGGGATTTGACGTACCCGATCCCCGGTTCCTCGGTGGCGGCCGGCGCGGCCGGCATTGACGAGGGGAGCGGGGCGGGCACCGGCATAGGGGGCACGGAGTTGTAATCGGCGGGAACGAACGGGGAATTGGACCCCTTCCCCGTGGTCACTGTGGGCAGGCCGTTGGTGCCGCGCCGGATCTTCAGCTTGAAGCCCTCCTCCTCGACCGCGAACTCGGTGAGCTCCGAGCGCTTCATCAGGTCGATGATCTGCTTGATTTGTTTAAGATCCAAAAATGGCCTTCTGTGAAAATGCTGGACGCATTGTTTGTTAGTAGGGTTGGACGTTCCAGCGTTCAAAAGGAGTGAGGTCAACACTGATCTTTCGTATATATGCCAATGACATGCATTAACCTTGTTTTGCCATGAAATTGCCCAAATCGGGCCGTTTTTTTGAGAAAAAGCCCGATTTCCGGGCATTTTTTGACAATTTCCAGGGTGGAGGACTCGCGAAAAAAAACGGGTTTCCCAGCGGAAATCCATGGGAGCGGCGGGCGCGCAGCCCGGCGCCGCCCTAGGGGTGTCGGCGGGACGGGCGCCTGGCGTGACCTTGGGGGAGGGAAGGCCGGCATGCCGGCATTCCCGGGCGGCGGCGCGATGCCGACCGGCCCAGCGCCCCCGTTGGCGGCGCCTTCTCCTGCCGCAACCCCCCGGGGGAGGCGCCGCGGGAGAGGTGTATCGACTATCGGGATACGAATTCGGGCCGCCCGGCGGCAACCCGAATGATCGGGCGGCGGCGCTCCTATTTTGCCCTCAATCCAGGGATCTTTTCCGAGGCAAAAGAAATTCCATAATGCATTACCATGAAGTGAATTAATGAACCGCTGATTTTGCGTCACAGAAAGGTCTTGAAGCGGCTCCGTAAGCGCGCATGTTCCGCCCTCCCCTTCGATTCTTGGGCTGCCGGCGAAAGCCGTACGGTGAGACGAATCAAGGACCGCAAGCAGCAGTTCCTCCGCCGATATTTTTCGAATGTTTTCGATTAGGTGTTGACGGAGGAAACGCAGAAGTTCTTGCTGGAACTCTTTCCCCCTTGGGGGAGCTCTTTGAAATTTACTTTGTGCGATTGATTGGGACCCCCAATCAAAATTCAAGTAGATGCCGGCTCCGGTCGGCATCAAGTTAGTAGTTCAAACGAATCACTAGGTTTGAACTCTCTTTCG